>Ga0209777_10001837_pt1 | contig 29324 bp, 15 predicted proteins | sample FrelakmetHBP12HB_FD_187147 | JGI IMG/M metagenome (GOLD analysis project Ga0209777, IMG submission 187147) | Freshwater lake sediment microbial communities from the University of Notre Dame, USA, for methane emissions studies -HBP12 HB (SPAdes)... | ecosystem: Environmental > Aquatic >...
GACGCGTCGTCGAAGCGCCCGGCCTTCCTTGCCATCCTCAACGGATACGAAGGGGCGATCCCCTCTCTTGGTAGAAAGAAGATCGCCCCACTGAATCATTGCCTTGACTCAGCGTCGTTCCATATCACCTCAACAACACGACCTTCTGGCTGCGGGCCCCCCCGGTCCCGCGCAACCGCGCGAGGTAGATCCCGGATCCGACCCCTCGTCCCGCGCCGTCCTTCCCATCCCAGATGACGTCGTGCGAACCCGCCGTTACCGTCCCATTCGACAGCGTCCGCACACGCCGGCCGGCAAGATCGATGATCTCGAGCAGGATCGATCCCCCGGGCGACTCGAAGCGGATCATCGTGCGCGGGTTGAACGGATTCGGAACGGCGCCGATCAGGCGCAGCCGGACCGGCCGGATCACAACCTGCATCTGGACGCTCTGCAGGACCGCGCTTCCCGCCGCATCGAACCCGGTCACCCGATAGGTGAACGCGCCCGGATCCGTCACGTCACGGTAGCTGTACGCGGAGCCGTCCCCGGCGCTGCCATCGGCGAACGACGAGGGGGGGCCCTCGACGCGCGCCGCCCAAACGCCGTCGTCGCCGCTCCGTTCCACGCGGAAGGTCGCCGGCTGGACCGACGACTGCCAGCGGATCGTCGCGGCGCCGATCTCCTCGGCCGCCTGCGCTTCCATCGTCATGACGGGCGTGAGCACGTGGGCGTCGAGCCTTCCGGTGTTCCGCGCGTCGTGCCGGAAGCTCGTCCACGGGTTTCGGTCCATCGCGGTACCTAGATCCGAAGGGAATGTCACGTTCGAGATGCTCAGGATCGTCAAGGAAGGACTCTTGAACGCCTGGATCATCAGGTCCGGGTTTCCGTTGCGATTGACGTCCCAGCAGGCAAGTCCTTGATCGATTTCGCCGTCGACCTGATACGGGAAACCCCGCAAGAGCTCGCCGGCCGTATCCCCGGCTCCCGAAAGCCCGTACACGACACCGGAGTCGTCGCCAATGACGATCTCGGCCGTGCTCGGAGTCTGATCGAGATCGACCAAGATCGGGGATCCGAGCCTGGCGCTCGTCGGGGCAAGCTGGATCGGGAACGGCGCGATGGAGTCCCCGGTCGCGGCGCTCACGCAGTACAGCGTACCGGTCGCACCCGGTGCGACAACCTCGAGAGCCCCGTCACCGTCCACGTCGCCGATCGCGCAGGTCGGATCATAAGGCTTCGACGCCTTCGCGACGATCTCGCCGTGCCATACGTGCCACAAAGTCTCAAGCCGGTTCGACGCCCACCGGTAACCCATGAGGTATTTCCGGCCGTCGACGAAGACCTCCCATGTCCCGTCGATATTCGCCACCACGGGAGAAGAGCTGCACGAGCCGGTCGCGCCGGTCAGCCCGATGTCCACCGTGCTCAGGACCGAAGCGGCGCCTGCCGCCACCTTGACGACGGAGAGCTTCGACGGACCGCCGGACGACCCGTACGCGAAGAGGATCTCGTCCTTCCCGTCCCCGTCCAGGTCCGCGGCTGCCGGCGAACCGTACGTGTATGGGGTGTCCTGCGCGACCTGGATCAGAAGCCCGTTGGTGTTCCCCGGAATCACCGGGGATCCATCGGAATTCCAGGCGTACAGCCCTCCGTCGAGCTCAACAACGGCTTCCAGCTTCTGGTCGCCCGCAATGTCCGCCAGCACGGGGCTTCCGAGGAGGTTCGCCGAACCGGCACCGACGGTCTTCTGCCACAACAGCGTCCCCGTGTCGCTCCAGGCCAGGATCTGGGACCAACCCGAGGTGGCAACCGACTTGCGGCTTGCGGCGACGATCTCGGGTTTGCCGTCGCGGTTGATGTCCCCGACCGCCGTCTTGGTCCAGAACTGCGACCCGCTCGTGGACCAGATCCCGGTCGTCGACGAGAGATGGTCGCCGTCGATGATCTCGCCGCCATCGGCCTTCCACCCATAGAGCACGTCCGCATTGGTGAAGATCTCGTTGGGGCCCACCTGATCGATGTTCTCGACCGTGGGACAGCCGTAGCTGTTGTCGCCCATGTTCACCGGCCAACCGGTGAGAAGACCGGGGCTCGTGGTGCCATCGATCAGACCCGAGTCGGAACTCTGGTTCCCCGATGAATCCACCGCGGCCACCTTGTAGTAGAAGCGCGTCAACCCTGGGAGCCCCTGGTCCTGGTAGTACTGCATCCGCGTGAGAAGGTCGCCCGTCACCGGCAGGAACGACCCGGTCGACTCCGTCGCGCGCTTGAGGATGTATCCCTGAACGTCCCTGTCGACCGGCTTCCTCCAAACCACCACGATCGCGTCCTTCGAGCCCTGCAGCCGGAGGAGCGTCCCCGCGGTGTCGGCCGGGAAGGTCGGCGCGTTGGGGAAGATGAATTCGAGCTTTCGCGTGAAGAGAACGATGTCACGCTGCAGCGTCGATCGTACGGTCAACCTCAGCTTGAGATGCTGTGCATCGTCCACTCGGAACTGGAACGTGCCGTCCGGCCCCGGAACCGTCGAAAATGAGTTTCCCTGCTCGATCGGGCTCTCGACGTCGAGGCTGTCCACCACCATCGTCGCCCCGAGCGAGTCGGCGAGGTAGGCCCTCATGTTCGAAACGGTGCCCGTCCCGAGATTCCGGAAGAGGGGCGTCCAGAGCATGTACTCGCCGTCGTCCGGACGGTTGTCGTGGTTGCCCGGGCCGTTCTCGACCAGGTCCGCGTGGTGGAGCCGCAACACCGGCCGGTACGCGTACAGCGGAATGCGGAAGGCCCCCGTGCGCGGGCCGTCATGGACGTTGATCCTCGTGTCGAAGGCGAGTCGATCGCCGTTCTGGAAGTACTTCGAAGGAATGCTGGACTTCACCTTGACCCGGAACGCGCCGATCAGCGTTGCCGACGAGCCCGATCCGATGCTCCCCGAATAGCTGGCGCTCCCTTTCACAATGTCGAGATATGAAGCCATCGAGTCGGCAAAGAGCGTGACCTGCACGTTCGATGCCGAAGCGTTGCCCACGTTTCTCAAGGTGACGTCGAGATCGACCGTCTCCCCGGTCTCGAACCTCCCGTTTCCGTTCCCCGTCGTGCCCGTTCGCGGCTGGCCTCCCACGGTGCCGTCGCCGATCAGCATCCCGATCGCCTGGATCGCGGACGGGCTCCCGCTCGGCCCAACGACCGCAGGCTGGATGACCGGCACCCCCGCGATGTCGGTCACCGTGAGCTGGAAATCGCCGGTCGTGGCCGGGCGGAACGGAACGATCGCGCTCCCGCTCGCATTCGTCTTCCCGACGCCGTAGACATCCCCCGCCTTGTAGAGGCAGACCTGCGCATTGGCGAGCGCCCCCCCGCCCTTGGTCACGGTGACCTGGTAGGTTGAATCGCCGAGCGTCATCGGCCGGGTCTGGGTCGAGATCGACAGGTCGGTCGGCGTTCCCAGCCATGCCTTCAGCTGCGGATCGCCCAGGAAGATCAGGCTGTACGAGAGGAAGCGTCTCTGATTCTCATCGTTGCCAATCCCTCTCGCGAGCTCGTCGAGCACCTCCGAAAACGCCCTGCCGTCCTCCTCCTTGTCGTAAAAGACCTTCCGGAAGAAAAGGGACTGGTACGCCCTCGCCGTGGTGGGGAAATCGAGGTTCGATGACCCCACATACGCGATCTCCCCGCCGTTCGGCGCGAACAGGAAGGCTTCGGCGATGCAGTCGCTGTTGATCGCCGCCGAGGTGCAGTTGATCGAGTAGATGATCCCCGGCTTCCCCTGATTGGTGAGGGCGTGGGCGTCGACGCTCAGGAGGCGGGCGTCGCTCGAGAGGCCGTTGTCCGTCCCCACGGAGATGCGGTCGTTCGCCCCGTGACCGACGTGCTGGATCCAACCGGCGCCGGCGTTCAGATTGGTCAGAACGTCGGATTTCCTCTCGAGCACGGCGTCCGGCCGGCCGTGGGCCTGCCAGTACTCGAAGTATTCGTACATCTCAGTGTGGACCAGGTGGACATCACTCGAGTCCATGATGCCGATCGCGTTGATGCAGTCGGACGCGCCGTCCATCTCGACGCAGACGCGGTTACAGTCCGTTGCGCAGTTCACACCCTGGATCCCGCACCTGTCCATGATGCTGCGCGACCACGCGGCGTGGAAGAGGACCTCACCGAGGTTCAGACTGCGGTCGAGATAGCCGCCCCGATCGGGGTTCCGGAGGTAGTTCAAGTACTTGGTCATCCAGATCCCGACCTGGGTCGATGTCGCCGCCGGGACCCGGCCGACCATCAACTCGGGACTCATGTCCGTATCGTCCCCCGTCGGGTTGCCCGGCAGGCTTACGGCCTGTCCGAAGATCGCGTTTCCGTTTCCGTTCCAGGTGCCATCGAGGCAGGCGTAGTAGTAGTCGGTGATGATGTCCGTCCCGGTCGGGTAGTTCCACGAGTAGGTCCTCGCCGTTCGGATCGGGACCTGGTCCGGCCCGCCGACGATCAGCAGCCACTCGGTTCCCCAGTACAGGTAGGCTTCGCGGAGGAAATTGCGGATCCGCTCCTGCTTGTCCACCCCTTCCGGGTAGTTCTGGTAGATCCACTCGACGGTGCGGGTCGCGGTCGGCGTCCCCGTCACGTTCTTCCAGTCGATCAGAGGCTGGATCGCGGCGGAGTCGGCGCGAATGGTCACGACGAGGTATCGGACCGCGGTCCCGGACAGTGACGGCCGGCCGCTCACGACCACAGCCGAGCCCTGCTCGGACGCGACGCCGTTCTTCCCGAGGAAATCACGCCGCAGGGTCATTTCCGACTCCGGCCGGAGGCTCTTCAGCGGGATCCGCACGTTCGGGTCGGGGGTCCAACGCACCGTCAGGGTTCCCTGCTCGAGCAGGATCAGTTTGTGCCCCCGCTCAAGGGTCAGCGGGTAGACCGCGAAGCTCGCCAGGGACACGCCGCGCTTCGCACTCAGGCCGAGGAATCGCACCCGCTCGCTCGGATAGGAAATCGCCTGATAGGCGTCCCGAAGGGGAGGAACCGGGACCGGTCCGCCCGCATCGCTCGGACGATCTTCCCACATCGCCGCGACCGGCCAGGCCAGGTCGTGGTCGGAGGTCACCTGCCCGGTAATGTCGAATGAGGCCACGTTCTGGCCTTCCGGCGCCTGAATCTCCACCAGAACGGCCGGCAGGTCGGGCTCGCCCGGCTTCGCGTAGTGGAAAGCTGCTCCATCGACGCCACAGGCAGCCTCCCCGGCGGGATTCTGGCGAATCGAGACCTGGTCCCACGACCAGCCCAGATGAGCGGCGGCGGCTGCCCCTGCCAGAGTGAAGAATGCCCCCAATATCAGGGGGGCCAGCCAGAGCAACAGACGAGTGGATGAAGACCGCATCGGACCTCCTCGGTACCAGCGCCGCGGGGGAAGCGGCGCGGGCCCGGTTCCATCCCCGGGCCGGAGTCGGAAGGTTGGATAGGAGCCTGAACCGGACGCCCCAACCGGCCGCCGGCTCGCGAGTCTACAGATCACGTTCGCGAGTCTAGCCCGCACCTTCTCATGTGTCAACGCGCCCCCCGTGGAGACCGGCGATCAACCCGATCTCTCCGAAGCGCATTTTTCGCGGCTTTCGTGAAGAATCTTGTTGCCTGGATGGTGGGCTGATGTTACGAAATGTGCGTCTCCATAGGTGAGACGGTGTTCAGAGAACCCAAGGAGGGATCGAAGTCATGACCAAGTCCCAGCTCGTTGAGGCGCTCGTTAAGGAATCAGGCCTCGAGAAGAAGGCGACAAAGCAGTTCCTCGACGGCCTCACGATGGTTGTGGAGAAGACCCTGAAGAAGGGGGGCGACATCCCCTTGACGGGTCTCGGCAAGTTCAAGGTTCTGAACCGCAAGGCTCGGATCGGCAGGAACCCGCAGACTGGTGAGCAGATCAAGATTCCGGCCAAGAAGGTCGTGAAGTTCACCGTTGCGAAGAACCTGAAGGACTCCGTTCTGAAGAAGACGAAGTAGCCGAAGCAAGCGTCTCTAGCAAGGACAGGATTCAGGCCCTCCGCGAAGCAGCGCGGAGGGCCTCATCCTTTTTCTCTCGGCCTGCTTGCGTTTCAGCGCTCGAGCCGCGACTTGTACAGATCCACGAAGCGGCCGTACGTCACGCCGATCCCGTATCGCGACGCAACCTCGGCGCGGGCCGAAGTCGTGATACGGTTCGTGAGCGCGCGATCCGTGAGGAGTCGCGCGATCTGCGCGGCGAAAGTCGCGGTATCCTCCGCAAGAAGGAAGTCGCGCTCGGGAACGAAACCCATCCCCTCGATCGCTTCCGGGTAGGCGACGATCGGCACCTCGAGGCCCATCACCTCACAGGCCCGGCTGCGGATTCCACTCGCCGCACGTAGGCAGAGGGCCATCACCCCGCACGAAGAGAGGAGCGGCCTCGGATCATCGAGGCGGCCCGTGACGCGCACGCCGGGGATCTCCGAGAGGCGCATCACCTCGGGGGCGGGATCGGCCCCCGCGATGACGACCTCCGCGTCCGGTCGCGCCTCGCGAAGCTTCGGCAGGATCTCCTTGCAGAAGTGGACCGCCGCGGAGCGGTTCGGCTCCGACCCCATGTAGCCGTAGAAGACCACGGCGCCGGTCCGGGCCGGCTCGCGGGGCTCCGCCCTCCAGTAGTCGAGGTCGACCCCCATCCCGATGGTCTCGATCTGGGCGCCGGGGCCGATCAGGGAACGGAAGGTCTCGGCGTCCCGGGGGGTGATCGCGATCACGACGTCGTTCCGGGAGAGCTCGGCGATCTCGCCCCGTCGCTCGCGCTCGCTCACCCGGCCCTGAACGGCAACCGTCCGTTCGAACTGGACGTCGTGCGTGTCCAGGACCCAGAGCGGGGGGCGCGGGCGCGCGCGGAGATGCCGCAAGGTGTACCAGTAGGCGACATGAACGGCATCCGGTGGGCGCTCCCGGAGGATTCGGGCCGCGGCGGCGGCGGTCGCGCGGGGCCCCAGGAACCAGCACTCGCGGCCCCAGGTGGACGCGGCGGTCGTCAGATACGCGAACTGCGCGAGCAGGCGATGGGCGGATCCCCGACGGTTCCAGGCAACGACCGGCGTGATGCGCCCCAGCCTCGATAGGGATCCCGGGTCGGCGAGATCGGCGCGGTCGTGGACGAGGGTCAGAATCTCCAGGTCGAAGTGGGGCGCGAGCGCCTGGAGGATCGCGAGGTTGCGAACCCTCCCCCCCATGACGGGAGGGAAGGGGTAGTCGGGAAAGACCACGAGGATGCGCGGACGACGCCTCAGTGCTTCTCCTCCGGATGCACGTTTCGGGGCATGGCTCCTTCCGGTCCCGTTTCCTGGCCCTTCCCCGGTGCGGGAGCCGTTCCCTCCCCGCGCTTCTCCGCGTCCGCGGTGGCGCGACGCATGAGGCTGTCGCGCTGGGCGGGCGTCATGGCGTTCAGTTCCTTCTCCATCAGCCGGTAGTGCGGCAACGAGACGACGAAGTCGACCGTATCCGGGCATGCCGGATCGATCAGCTTCAAGCGGTGCATGAACTTGTCCGTCATCGGATCATACACGGTCGTGTCCACGCCGATGGCGGTCATGCTGACGGCGGCCTGCCACTTCGGGTCCTTGCAGCGCCCCACGATGCGATGGATGATCCAGTCCTCGTCGGCCACACGCATCATGTGCCGGTCGTACCAGGTCGCGTGAAGCTGGCGGTAGAACTGGACGAGGTCCCAGAGGAATCGAATGTTGGAGTCCTCGAAGACCGCGGCATCCGCCGGCCGCTCCGGGATGAGCCCCGTTCGAAGCGTGGAGGCGCGCCGGGCCAGCTCGACGAACTGGAATCCGAAGATCCGATTGCGCGGAAGGCCGATCCTGTCCGCGCCGATCTCCCAGAGGGCGCGCGCCTCCCCCAGATTCTCGTCCGGGTGGGCGCGGATGTAGGCCTCGATCACGGGTCCGACCCGGTCGGTCAGGGTATCGGCCGCATCGTCCGTCGTGATGATCCAGTAGGGGCGACCCCGCGACATGTTCGGGAAGTCCCCGTGCTCGCGATCCATCATGTTCCCGTAGCGATCGAACGCCGCGACCAGGGTGTCGACGAGCGCGACCACCGCCTTCGCCTGCGTCTCCCGGTGGGCCATCGCGGCGATGTCGCCCTCGATCTCGGTCCGGAACGTCTTCACCTCGTCGTAGAGGGCGATCGTCGGGATCGGGGGGAAGTTCGCGTTCGGATCATCGTTGGGGATCGGCACCGGCATCTGGGCGAGCGCGGCCGGCGGAAACGCCGTCGCCGCGGCCATCCCCGCAAGAACGGCGAGAAGGCCCACGATCGGACGGCGGTGCATCGATCTCGTTGGCGTCATGGCTTCCCCTCCCCCGTTGCCTCGAGGATCACGACGGCGGCGGCGTGGCCCGAAGTATGGGTGATCGTGACGTGGGAGCGATCCGCCCCCATCCGGCGCGCCCGCTCAGCGGCTTCCCCGTGCAGGAGCAGGATCGGCTGGCCGGAATCCAGGTTCTGAACCTCCACATCGACCCAGCGGATCCCTCGCGCCCAGCCGGTCCCGAGAGCCTTGAAAACGGCTTCCTTGACGGCAAAGCGGGCGGCCAGGTACTGCATTCGATCCCCGCGCGACGTCTCGAGTTCCCTCGAATGATAGATCCGTCGCAAGAATCGGTCCCCATGTCTTTCCGCGGTCCCGGCGACGCGGGACACCTCGATGAGATCGATCCCGACGCCGACGATCACGGAACGTCCTACTTCGTGGAGCGCTTGTCGATCAGGTCGGCTAGGAGCCCGATCGCCAGCATCTGGAAAGCCGTCATGAGCGTGATCACGACGGAGGCGTCCATGATCTTCGGGGTGAATTTCCAGCTGTAGACGAAGATCGCGCCCGCAAGGAGAAGGAAGAAGCCGGATGCCGGGACGAAAATCTTGAGCGGCCGGAAGTAGAGGACGGTCCGGACGATCAGGGCGGCGAAGTTGGCCGTATCCTGGATGGGCCGGATCTTGGAACGCCCCTTGCGCGGGTGGTAGTTGATCGGCACGTAGACCACGGACAGATCGTTCACGTGCATCGCGAGCGTGATCGTCGTCGTGAACGAGAAGCCCCGCGGAAGGATTCCGAAGTACGCGATGACGCTCTCTCGGCGAAACGCGCGCAAGCCTGAGTTCAGATCCGGGATCCTCGTCTCGCTCAGATAGTTGGCGAGGCGGTTCAAGACCCACTTTGCCGGCCGTCGGGCGAGCGGGATCGAGACCTTCGTCCCGGTTCGGGCGCCGACGACCATGTCGTTCTCGTCGAGCAGGGCGATGATCTCCGGAATCCGCTCGTTTGGATAGGTCCCGTCGGCGTCGGTGATCACGATTGCCGGCGCGCGGGCAGCCAGGATGCCGGTCTTGAGCGCTGCGCCGTATCCACGGTTCACCCGATGACGGATCACCCGGGCCCCCGCGGCGGTGGCCCGCTCGGCCGTCCGGTCACGAGAGCCGTCATCGACGACGATCAGCTCGAGCGCTAGGGGCAGGGTCTGGATCTGCCGGATGACATCCGCGATCCCGTCCTCCTCGTTGAAGGCCGGGATCACGACCGAGACTGCCGGATTCTGCGACGGCTCCATATGCGTCCCGGAATCTACGGGAAAGCCCCGACCCGGCGCAAGGAAGGGGTGAGGGGGAAGCCCGCTTTCGCTCGACCCCTGTGGTAGGCTGAGAACGCCATGGAAAACAAGCCCGGTGCGGCGGTCGCAATGATGCGCGCGTGGAAGATCCCGGAGCACGGGCCCGTGGCCGTCCTCCGACTTGAAGAGACACCGACGCCCGAGCCGGGACCGGGCGAGGTGAGGATTCGGGTCGAAGCGGTGGCTCTGAACCACCTCGACCTCTGGCTCCGGCGCGGCGTTCCGGGGCACGCCTATCCCCTGCCCTTGATCCCCGGGTGCGACATCGCGGGAATGGTCGATGCGCTTGGGCCGGGCGGGGGCGGCGATCTAGCGGTCGGCGACCCCGTCTTGGCCGCGCCGGGCATCGGGTGCGGGCACTGCGCCGAGTGCCTGAGCGGACGCGACTCTCTGTGCCGCTACTACGGGATCCTCGGCGAGACGCGCGACGGCGGATGCGCCGAAGCCGTCGTCGTGCCGGCGACGCACGTACTTCGCCGGCCGGCGAACCTGACCGCCGAGGAAGGCGCGACGGTCCCTCTCACGCTCCTCACCGCTTGGCACATGGTCGTCGCGCGGGCCGGGGTGCGCCCCGGCGAGACGGTCCTCGTCCACTCGGCCGGGAGCGGGGTCGGCGTGATGGCGATCCAGATCGCGAAGCTCCTGGGGGCCCGTGTGATCACGACCACGGGGACCCGAGAGAAGGCCGCGCACGCCCTGGATTTCGGCGCGGACGAGGTGATCCTCTACCGCGAGGTCGACTTCCTGGACGAGGTGCGCCGCCTGACCGGCCGGCGCGGGGTCGACGTCGTGATCGAGCATGTCGGGCTGGATACGTTCGAGCGCAGCGTTCGCGCCCTCGCCAAAGGGGGCCGGCTCGTCACGTGCGGCGCCACGTCCGGCGCGCAGGTCGGGTTGGACCTGCGCTTCGTCTTCTTCAAGAGCCTCTCGATTCTCGGTTCCACGATGGGAGAACGCGGGGAGCTGGACGAGGCGATGCGCTTCGTCGCTTCGGGTGCGATTCGCCCGGTGATCGACCGGGTCTTCGCGATGGAGGATCTCCCCGCGGCCCACGCCTATCTCGAGGAGCGTCGCGCGTTCGGAAAGGTCATCGTGCGGGGATTCGGGATCCGGTGAGGCGGATGCGGCGCGCCTCTACGCGCGCCGCACCCCTGAGATTTCGTTCGCGCTACTGGACCTTGATCATGCGCGCCGTCGCGGTCTTGTCGCCGGTCTTCAAGCGAGCGAAGTACACGCCGGAGGCGGCCTGCCGCCCGTCCGCGAATCTGCCGTCCCACACGAGCGTGTGGTCACCGGGCGTCTGCGACGCCTGGGTCAGGACCTTCACGATGCGCCCGGCCGCGTCATACACCGCAAGCGAGATCGGACTGCGGTCGAGGACCCGGTAGCTAACCTCAGTCGAGCCGTTCAGCGGATTCGGGGCGGCTTGGACGGCCGCGATCATCATCGTCGCACCGCCGTTGCCCACCCCCGCCGGAGACTGGATCCCGTGAGGCCCGTTGCCCGACGGGATGTACCCGTGGCAAACGAAGCACTTCTGCAGCGTCCCGGCGAACCCCTGAAGGACGGTGTTCTGGCGGTTGTCCCTCTCCTCGCGCGAGGGAAGGATCGCGTGCGTGCTGGTGTGGCAGGCCTCGCAGTAGAGGCCGCCGTGGCCGTTGTGCGAGTTGCGGTACAGGGTGTTCGGGGCCTCGGCGTAATTCGCGCCGTGGCAGGTCCCGCACCGGGGCTCCTGCAGCCAGGGCTGGCGCCCCTGCTCGATGGAGTTCGCAACATCCGAGGTATGACCGTGGCAGCTCTGGCACGTGAGGCCGTAGTGCTGAGACATCACATCCCGGAGGCAGCGCGTGCGCGGACCCGGATGGCACTTGTAGCAGTCGTCGGTCTCCTCGGCATGCGCGCGGTGCATCGCCAGCGAGAGGTTGGGCACGCCCGGGTGCCCCGGCGTCCCGAGTGCGTTGTCGGCATGGCAGCTCCCGCAGAGGACCGGCCGCGAGTTCACGAGATTCGTCCCCTCTTCAGAATCGTGCCGGCGGAGAACCGTCAACTCGACCGACTCACCCGGTCTTGGAGTATGGCAGTCGGCGCAGCTCAGCTCGTTGCTGATCGGGACGACCATCTCGGTCGAGACGAGAGGCGTATGCGTGTTGTCGTAGGCCGTCAGCAGGCCGAGCTGATACGGCTGCTCGTTCACGAGATCGCTATCCGTGTACGGCGTGACCGGAACCCCGCTCGCGACGAAGTGGTCGGTCGACCACGTCATGTTCCCGCTGAGCCCGTTCCCCGTGAGCCCGATGTTGTTCGGGAGATGAACGCCGAAGAGCTGATACGCGTACGACCAGAAATCGGTCTTCCCGACCGAGTAGGTATTGTCCTCGATCGAGTAGCCGACCGTGTAGCCGCTCGAGCCGACGACCATCGGCGGGGTGTTCTGGTCTCCGCGGCGGATCAGGGTCGCCCAGACATTGTTGTACGGCGGCAGGACGCACGCGTCGGCAAAATTCTTGTCCGCGCAGTGCATCCCGAGATCGTTCCAGCCGAGGAGAATGTAGGACCCGAGCAATGCATCCGGCGCCTGCTGCGAGTCGTTGGCGGCGCGCGACGGAGATGAGGTGAGCAGGCCGGCCAGACCGAAAAGTAACATCGCGGGTTTCATGATGTGGACAAGCCGTCTACGAGTCATGGAAGTCTCCTGACTTTGGCGTCCTCGTCTGCTGCGGAAGGATCGTATCATCTATATGGATCGCGTCCGTCGGTCTCATCACACCGCGATTCCTTATTTCGTGTTTGCTAGAAAATAAGGAAAATAAGCGTAGCTGTCAACACAAACCCCTGATGTGAATCATTTCCCTAGGGTGGCGGTGAAAACACGCGCCGACCCGCCCGTCAGGGGAATCGCCCGGCGCCCGGTGAAGCCCGCCGCGCGCGCCGCCTCGTCGAGTCGCTCCCACCCGGGAAACGACTCGACCGAGCGGACCATGGTTTGGTAGGCAGCGCGATCGCCCCCGAGGAGCGCCGCGACCGCGGGGAGGCAAGAGCGGAAGTAGAAGAGGTACAGGCGTGCCCAGAGGCCGCGCTGCGGAAGGGCCATGTCGACGAAGGAAACACGACCGCCCGGGCGCAACGCCCGCGCGCAACCCGCCATCAAGCGTTCGAGGCTCTCCACGTGGCGCAGCGCATAGGCCATCGTGATCGCATCGCACGATCCCGGACGCACCGGCAGCAGTTCCATCTCCGCGACGACCGGCGGCGCGTCGGCTTTTTCGGCGCCGGAGGTCGGGAGCTTCGGCGCCGCGCGGCGGAGCAGATCGGCCGAAAGATCGAGGCGGATGACGCGCGCGGTGCGGGAACGGTCGAGGAGCGCCATCACCTGGTCCCCGGTCCCTGATGCGAGGTCGAGCACGAGAGCGCGCTCGTTCCGCGGAATCGCCTCGCGCGCGGCGCGGGCCCGCCAGCTTTGATCCAGTCCCAGGCTCAACCAGTGATTCAGGCGGTCGTAGGAGGGGGCGATCGTCTCGAAGAGATCGCGCAGCGCCCGCCGCCTTCGCGGCCAGCTCGCTCCCGGGAGCATCGCATCCCAGCGGGAGTCGCACGCCGCGTAGCGGGAAGCCCCGCGCATCGGTTCCCTTTCCGGTTCGTGCCTCGTATCGCGCATCGGTTCGCCCATCGGTTCAGCCATGCGGTTCGCGCGTCGGATCGGCCATGCCGATCGTGGCCTAATCCTGCCCCTCGCGCGCCGGCGGCGCGTAGAATGGTTTGCGCCCGGCGGAATGGTCCGTCGCATCAACGATCTCCCCGACCTCCGGCGCGAGTTCGCGAATCACCTGTTCGATCCCGAAACGCAGCGTCGCGCTCGCCATCCCGCATCCCTGGCATCCCCCCTCCATCCGGATGCGGAGCGCGTTGCCGTCCACATCGAGAAGCTCGACATGGCCGCCGTGCCCGGCGAGCACGGGGTTGATCCGCTCCTCGATGATCCGCTGCACCGATGCGCGCAGGACCTCCGGGGAGGGAAGATTCGCGAACGCCTCGTCCGACACCAACATCGCCCCCGATTCAATCAGGGTGCGGATCGCCGATCCGATCTCGTGGGCGGTGGCCCGCCAGTCCTCGGGCTCGGACTCGGAATGCACCGTGATCGTGTCGTTCGCGACGAGGACGGACTGGATTCCGGGAAGCTCGAAGATCCTCTCGGGGAGGGGTGATCCCTTCGCACGCTCGAGATCCGGGAAGAAGAAGGAGCGGTCCGGCAGAACGGGACGATCTACAACGAATGTGCACAGGGTGGGGTCGAACGGCGAGAGCATCGCCTTTATGCGGATCTCCTGGTCCACCGATCCTCCTTCTACTGCATGTCCCGGCACAGCCTGCAGGTCCCGACACAGTCTACCCCGCGGGAGCGGAGCGGCGAGAGTGATGATCCCTCAGTCCCCCACCCTCTCGACCGGGCGCTCCGGCCGAAACAGGAGCATGCTCGCCGTGTGGCCGTGTAGATAATTGCGGCCGCCGATCGGGCCGATCTCGCCCGCGCAGAAGAAACCGCCGATGGGTACGTCCCCGAGAAGGGAGCGGATCGTCGCGATGTCGCCGTTCGGACGTTGATACAGCCGTCTACCGCGTCCGTTGCACGTGAAGAGCAAAGCGCCGCTCGCGGGGCCGAGCATCGACTGCGGGGTGAGCATCATCTCGAGCTCCTCGGTCGCGGTCGAAGCGTCGCGCAGATGGAACTGGACGATCTCACCGTCCTCGATCTCGTCGCCAATTGCGATCACACCCGAGCTCTCCTCGACCCCGGTCACACCGCGGATCAGGAAACTGCCCCGGACGGCCGCGGACTTCCCGGGGCGGACCGTCCGTCCGATGAAGAGCCCGTTGCCGAGGAGCTCACGCTCTGCGGTCGTCAGATCGACGATCATCTCGCGGATCCTGCGGAGCGGCGGCTCCCCCTCGAGACTCAGGATCACGTTGGCGCGGGCCGAGGTGACCTCGAAGGGACGTCCGACGGGCCGGCATCCCTGGGAAACGACGACGTCCCCCTCGACGGCGCCCGAGACGGCGACGCCGATCATTCCGGTGTCCACGGCGCGTCCGTTGAGCAGGAGGACATTCTTCGATTCCGGCGCACTCGCCAGTCCCCCGACAACGGGAATGCCGGGGAACGACTCGTTGAACAGCTCGAGCACCCTGTCGATCGGGGTCGAGAACGGGTCGGCGATCACGAGGAAGAACCGGGTCGCGGGCGGCGCCCCGAGCGCGCCCGCGAACGATTCCGCATCCCCAAGCACCGAATCCCATCCCGTGATCGGCAGCTCGAATGGAACGACGTCGACGCCGGGCAGGCGCGCCGCGACCAGCGATACCGCCGTCTCGTCCTCGATCTCCTCGTCCCGCCCGATGACCCCGCCGGCCGTGCAGCCGAACAGCACCCGGGGACGAAGCGCTCCGCGGAGACCACGCGCGAGCGCGGAGACGTCGCCGGAACTGTGAGAGGACAGGAAGATGACCGCGATGTCAGGATCCGCCCCTTGAAGCTGGGGCTGCACCAACCCCGTGAGCTCCCTCATGGCCCCCGCGACTTCCCGGCGCCGCGTCGTCGCGGACGCGAACATGAATCCATCCGTCAAATCGGCGTCCTCCCCGAATGGAGGTCAGATTACACGGAAGTGGGGCGCGGTCGAAGGGGAAAGCAGCGGGCCCGCCCCCGGATCGGGTAGACGGGCCCGCGTTCTACCGGGTTTCGAGTTCCGCGAGGAACCGGGGAGGACGCCGGACCTTCGTGGCGGTCTCGAATGCGTAGGCGATCTTGATCAGGGTCGGCTCCGAGTACGCGCGCCCCATGAACGTGATGCCGACAGGCAGACCGAATGTATAACCTGCCGGAACCGTGATCAGCGGATAGCCGGCGACCGCGGCCGGCTGGCTGCTCGCCCCCATGAAGTGGTCTCCATTTACTAGATCGATCGGCCAGGAGGGATTCCCGGTCGGGGCCGCGAGCGCATCCAGGTTGTTCTTCTCCAGCACCGCGTCCAGTCCATCGGCGCGCCCGAGGCGACGGCACGTCTCGAGCGCCTTTGTGTAGTCCGCGTCGGTCAGCGGGCCCTTGTCTTGCGCCTGGGCGAACAGTTCCTGGCCGAAATACGGCATCTCCTCCGCCGCGTGGGCTTCGTTGAATGCGATCAGATCGGCCAGCGTGCGCGCGTTTCCGCCGCCGGGACGGCCCGGGTTCGGGACGCGCGTCGCCAAGTACGCGTTCATGTCCGCCTTGAGATCGTAGAGGAGGACCGTCATCTCATCGGGACCTGATGCCAAGTCCCCGGCCGTCGGGATATCCGCGGGATCGACGATCACGGCGCCCAGCCGGGACATCGTTCGGATCGCATCCTCGATGATCGCATCGGCCTGCGGGCTGTAGCCGAAGAAAACCTTGCGGGGGATCCCGATGCGCATGCCGCGGAGGCCGTTCGGATCGAGGAAGTGCGTGTAGTCCGTGTGGGAAGGGCCGGCGCTCGTGACGGTCGCACCGTCGCGCGGATCGACGCCCGTCAGGGCGCCCAGAACGATCGCGGCGTCGCGCACGGTGCGCGCGTGCGGACCGACCGTGTCCTGGTTGTGCGAGATCGGGACGACGCCGGCGCGGCTCGTGAGCCCGACCGTCGGCTTGATTCCGACGACCCCGTTGATGTGGGACGGGCAAACGATCGAGCCGTCCGTCTCGCTGCCGAGCGCGACCGCGCACAGGTTCGCCGAGACGCCGACCGCCGATCCCGAGCTCGAGCCGCACGGATTGTGCGTGATCACGTACGGGTTGCGGCACTGGCCGCCCCGGCCACTCCATCCGCTGATCGAGTGGCTCGAGCGGATGTTCGCCCATTCGCTCAGGTTCGCCTTGCCGATGATCACCGCCCCGGCGTCCCGCAGGCGGCGCGCGACCGTGGCATCCTGCGCGGGACGCGTGCCAATGAGCGCGAGCGATCCCGCCGTCGTCTCCATCCGGTCGGCCGTGTCGATGTTGTCCTTCAGAAGGACAGGGATCCCGTGCAGCGGGCCGCGTGCGCCCTTGACACGGCGCTCGGCATCGAGGGCCGCGGCAATGTCCAAGGCCTCAGGGTTCGTCTCGATCAGGGCCCGCAGTGCCGGCCCGACCGCGTTTGTCGCCTCGATGCGGGCCAGGTAGTGGGCGACCAGATCCCGCGAGGAGAGCTTCCCCGATTCCATCGCCGCCGCGAGGTCGGAGATCGTTGCCTCCTCGAGCTCGGGGTAGGGAGCGCCGGTGAATGGAGTCGATGCGGAAAGACCGGCCCCGCCGGCGCCGCCCTGCGCGCCTGCCCCGGTGTTCGCGCTGACCAGCGCCGCGCCCGCGGCCGCGGCTCCCTGCTTCAGGAAGTCCCTTCGCCTCACGCCGCCCGACGATCGCTTCTTGCCCATGGTCGATCCTCCTTCCGTCCGCGTCGCTTCTCGATGCGGCTACGCGGACAAGTGTAACGCAAGGCGGCATGTGGCGCCCTGGAAGACCCGGACGCGGCGGCCGCATCGGGGGAGCGATCGATAGCGGGAGGTTGACTCACGCCCCTCGGCCTGGAACGATCACGAGGGCGCAGGCGCTTGCGCGGGAATCGGCCGGGCGATGGCATCGACCAGGAGGAGCGGGGTGGCAACGACTGCGGACTTCAGGAACGGCATGGTGATCAGGCACAAGAACGACCTCTACCGGATCGTAGAGTTTCAGCACGTGAAGCCCGGCAAGGGAGGCGCGTTCGTCCGGACGAAACTCAAGAACCTGAAGACCGGGCGCGTGATCGATGAGACATGGAATGCGGGCGAGAGCGTCGAGATGGTCCGTCTGACGCGCCAGCCGATCCAGTATCTCTACGCCGCCGGCGACGAGTACCATTTCATGGACAATGAAACGTTCGACCAGTTCGCCGTCCCCGCCGAGCTGATCCGCCCCTACCTCCCGTACATGCTCGAGAATATGACGATGGAAGCCCTCGTTCAGGACGACGGGACGATCATCGACGTCGAGTTCCCGGCGAGCGTCGTCCTCCTCGTGACCGAGGCGCACGATGCGGCGCGCGGCGATAGCGCGGGATCGATCACGAAGCCGGTCAAGTGTGAAACCGGGATCGAACTGCAGGTGCCGCCGTTCATCAAGCAAGGGGACCGCATCCGCGTCGACACGCAGACCGGAAAGTACGTCGAGAGGGCGCAGTAGGCGGGTTGTTGAAGCGGCCTCTTCGTAGATCACCCGACCGACAATCGCTTGACCACCATCGTGCCGTAGCTGCCGCGCGGAATCCGGAAACGGATCGACAGCCGGCGGCGACCGGGGTTCATGTCATCCTCGCCGACCTCCGTGGTCCGGAGCCCATCGACCTTGAGGTGCGCGGGGCGAGGAAACGATTTCAGATAGGCGGTCTGAAGGAGCGGCGTGCGGAAGCCGGCTTCCATGAGCCCGGAGCGGGAAAGGATCGACTCGTACAGCTCCGCCGTCCGCCGATCGGCGAATCTCGGGCGCGGACCGGGCATCGGGATGCGCAGCCGGCGCATTCGTGCCAAGGCATCCGGGGCGATCAGAATGTAGAAGAGGTAGTCCCCCGCCGCGCCGGACAGGCCCGCGACGCTCTCCCCCAGATCACGCGTCACCTCCGCGGCAATCACGTTCCACAGGAAGGACTGATAGGCGGACAGCGCCATTGAGACCTCCTCCCGGGGGATCAAGTTGACCGCGGCGACGTAGGAGGTCCGCCCCCCGTGTCGCACGTCGAGGAGCTGGAAGACCCGCCTCTCGGTGACCGTCTCGGCCCGCGTGAGGCACTTCTTCCAGTCCCTCCAGTGCTCTTGAAAGAAAGCCCGGCGGTCGCGCGACGCGTCATACTCCTCGGCGCGAACCCCGGTGAGATGGATCCGGATCGCGCCCTCCCAGTCCCTTTTCAGGATCCGCTCGCCGGCAAATCCCCCGGCTTGATCCCGTGACCCGAACCGCTGGTCGTCGAAGTAGTTCGTGAGCCCCTGGCGCGCGACGATCTGAATCGCCCGCTCGATCGTCGCCACGTCGTTCGGATCGAGATCGCGCAGGGTGATCGTGAAGGCGTTCCCCAGCAGTCGACTCGGGCTCATCCGTTCATCGACGTAGCCGAGGGCCTCGATCGCGTAATCGCGCTCGCGCATCGAGAGATCGCGCCCGCTCGCGACGGTGATGAACTGCGTTGTCTTCGCCTGGCGGTCCTTGCGCCCGCCGTACGAGAACGCCTCGATCGGGATGCCCGACCGCTTCGAGATGCGGAGGAGGACGTCGATCGTGTTCCAGCCCGATTTCGTGAGCCGATAGAGACGGAAGGCCCCGCGCCTGCGGGGGCGGACGTCCGCCAGCTCCTCGACCTGGAAGTCCTCCGGCCGGAGCTTCAACCGAAAGTGGATCGGCGGCGCGGGTTTCATGGCGGACACGGTAGCACGAACAGAGCGGCGACCGCCCGGGGACACCGGACGGTCGCCGCCTATGCTACGGATCGTTCCCGATTACCGAATCATGATGATCCGGCGGTTGATGGTCTTGTGCGTGGTCTGCAGGCGCAGCACGTAGAAGCCCGCGGAGACCCGACGGCCGCCGTTGTCCCGGCCGTCCCATACGTTGCTCTTGTAGCCCTGCGTGATCGTGCCGCTCTCGATGTTCCGGACGAGGCGTCCCTGAACGTCGAAGATCTGCAACTTCGTCGGGCCGGACTCCCTCAAGCCCCAGAAGATCGTCGCGCGATCCTGCACGGGGTTCGGGTAGCTCTGCGCCATGAAGGTCTCGACCGGGACCATGTCCGACGCGCGGACGTCGGAGGGCGTGATGAACGTCGCGGTGGCGTTCTTGTCCCCGTTCATGATGACTTCGATCGGATTCGTCTGGCACTGCACGTCCCCCGACCAACCGGCGAAGAGCCAGCCGAGCGCGGGATGCGCGGCCAGCACGACCCGGGTTCCGGGGTTGTAGCGCGGGTAGTCCGGGTTGTTGGTCACGGTTCCGTTACCCACGATGTTGATCGAGATCGTATAGGTTAGGAACTCGTCGGCCCCGATATCGGGAGGCGTGGAGCGCGTGTCGCCATCGAAGTCGGTCGTGATCCCGCCGAGCGGGGTCCCCGCCGCGGCGACGGGCGATACCGCGGGCCGCGTGGTGTCGATGTGGAGGTCGTTCAGGCCGACGAAGAGCGGATCGGTCGAGATCGAGTTTCCGTCCTTCCCGGTCGCGTTCTGCCAATCCGCCAGCGTTGCGAGGTCCCCGGCCGGAGAGTTCGTCCAGCCGCCAGTGACCGCAACCCGGCCGAGCGAGCCGGTCACGTAGAGGTCGTTGAAGTCGGACGTAAAGTTCACGTAGGTGCCGTAGGACAGCCCGATCGCGTAACTCTTGCCCGTGTTCGTGGTCGTCTGCGTGTTCATGAGGATGTTGTCGCGGATGTCCACGACCGGATCGGTGCCCGCGATCGCGAGCGCCATGCTCGGCATCGTCGCGGCCGACCCGCGGTCACCGCTCATGTAAACGGAGTTGTAGTAGATCTGGGTCGTGGAGCCCGTGCCGCAGCGCGTGTAGATCCCGCACGTGTAGTCGGGCGACGTGGCCTGGCTCGTGACGCCGGAGACCATGTTGTTTGCGATCAGCGTCGTCCCCGTCGTCACGGGCGCGACCGCGATCCCGACGGCCGTCCAACCTGTCGAGCTCGGCGCCACGATCGTGGCGACCTTGTTGCGCGTGATGATCGCGTTCGTCACCGAGTCTCCGGCGGTCGCGGTCATGATGCCCGAGGCCTGGAGACCCAGAGAGATCCCGAAGGCGGAGTAGTCGGCGCGGTTGATCTCACCGACCTGGTTGCGGGTGATCTCGATCCCGTCCTCGAAGCGGACGAGGATCCCGCCGACCGTCAGGTTGTTCGGAGCGGCATTGTTGATCGCGTTGTCCGCGATCACGGTCCCGACGTTCTTGCCGGAGCCGGAGCTGCCGGCCGAGTAGACGCCGTACTGCGTCTTCGCGATGCTGTTGTTCCGGATCGTGTTGTAGCGGTTCCCGAGACCGTTGCTCGTGGTGCCGATCGCCGTCCCGCCGAAACCGACGCCGAAGAGGGTGTACGTGTTCCCACTTCCGAGCAGGTTACAGTTCTTGATCGTGTCGTGCGAGGCGCCGTCCGAACCGACCGACTGGCCCCAGACCACGGCGCTCAGCGTGCTCGTGCTCGTGTTCTGGATCGTGAGATCTCGCGTGGAACCGCCCACATTGATGGCGCCGTCGATCACGACGTAGTCAGTCCCGTTCAGAATGATCACCGACGACGAGCTGGATCCACTCACCACCGTGTGCGCTCGCGACGGCTTCAGCGTCACGCTGTAGGCGGGGTTCTCGCCCGGATACGCGTTCAAGGTTATCGGGAAGGTCTCCGCGGTCGTGTAGCTCGAGTCCGCGAGAACGAAGGTGACGCTCCCGACGATCCCGACGCTGTTCAGGACGCCCACGGCGTTCGTCAAGGTATTGAACGGCGCCTGTTGGGCCGCCCCGACCATGTAGACGCCCGCAAGCGGCGCCTGTACCGAGAAGGTCCCGACGATCTGATCATTCGCCGGGTTCTCGTCGTCCTGCAGTTCGGACTTCGCGTAGATCGTGTAGTTTCCCGCCCCCACCGGCGTGAAATCGGGGAAGCTCACCGTGATCGGCTGCCCGTAGCCCGGCATGCTTGCGACCACGGAGGCCTGGTTGTAGATCTCGGTGCTCTGCCAATCGACGATCCGGAAGCGGACCGTCACGTTCGTATGGTCCGCGGAGCCGACGTTCTGGAACGAGGCCTGCGGCGTGAACGGGGTCCCGCCGATCTTCGTCCCACCGTTCGGCGGATTGATGAACGCGATCGCGGCGATGTCGTTGGCGGCGGGAAGGAGGAAGTCCCCTTCGTCGCAGCCGACGTCCGGGGTCGTCGCGTTGCGGAGCTGGGCGTCGTAGTCATCCGTCACGCCGGGGATCGGCGTCGCGGCCGACTCGAGTCGGGTCGGGACGTCCGTCCTCAGGTGCAGATCGTTCGCCGCCACGAACGCCGCATCGACCGACAACGAGCTCGCGTCCTGGTTCGGCGTGAACTGCGTCTGCCAGGCGGCGAGGGTCGTTACGTCCGTGTACGGGACGCTCGTGCCGATCCCGCCGAGGATGCACTGCGCGTTGCCTTTCTTCGGGTAGTAGTCGTTGTGGTCGCAACCGCCCGAGCCCCACGCGTAGGCGGTCGCCGGGGCGACGATCGCGTAGTGGTGCAGCGACGAGGTGTTCGAGTTGAGGTCGATCGATATGATGTTGTCCTTCAGCGTCAGATTCGCGGGCGTCGTCGATGCGATCCGGATGCCGCACGCGCTGACCGATGAGGACGACGAGCTGCCCGGATCGATGTCGCCGCTCAGGTAGATCGTGTTGAACACGACCTTGTCACCGTTCCCGTCGCTGATCCCGATCCCCACCGTCTGGTCGCCCGCGGTTCCGTCCCCGCGGATCGCGTAGATCATGTTGTTCGCAATCAGGTTGCCGCTCGGGGCGCCCTGGCCCCCGACGACGATCCCGGCGGCCGACCAGGTCTTCTCGTCGACGACGTCGTGGACCCGGTTTCGGGTGATCGTCGAGTTCGTCACGGGAGTCGCGGTCGGCGACCAGTTGAAGCCTCCGACGCCGATCCCGACGCGGTCCGTTCCGCTGGCCACGTCCGCGTAGACGTTGCCGACGCAGCGAACCTCGTTCTGCCCGACGGCCGCCTCGTTCTGATACTGGATGATGATCCCGCCCTTGCCGATCTGGTCCGAGCCGAAGGCGGCCGGACCGATCGCACATTGCGAGACCGTGTTGTTGTCGTTCAAGTTCCCCGCAGCGCCGTTCAAGAAGATCCCGAACCGGACCTTGCGAACGTCGAGATTCGTGAAGGCGTTGGAATCGTTGTCCGGGCCGCCGGCCGCGGTGCTCGAGATCGAGGTCCCCGACACGAATACGCCGAAAGTCTCGGTCGAGGTCGCCGACTGGTCGGCGCCGCACAAGATCACGCAGTTCTTCACGATGTCATGCGTGCAGCCCTGTCCCGCGGCGGCGCTGGACAGCCAGACCGCGGCGGTCGCTGCCGCGGTGCTCGTGTTCGAGATCGTGAGGTCACGCGTCGTCCCGCCGACCGTGTTCGAACCGTCGATCACGACCCGGTCCGCGCCGTTCAGCTTGATGATCGCGCCCGTGATTGCCCCGGTGATCGCCGGGGTCGCGCCCACGTCCGGCTTGATCGTGATGCTGTAGGGCCCTCCGTCATAGGAGATCGCATTCAGGACGGCCGATGCGGTCTCGGTCGTGCCCGAGGCGAGGATCGTCAGGGTGACGTCGCCGTTCACCACGCTCAGGTTGATCTTGTCGAACGCGGCCTGCAACGTGGCGAACTCGCCGCCGACCGTGCCGACCGTGTGCGTTCCCGCGAACGATCCGACGATCGCGTAGCTGTTGATCGTGCCGCCGATCGGGAATGCCGCCGAGGTCAAGGCAACGCTCGAAGGGAGCGCCGCGAAGATCCCGGAGTTGATCCCGACGTTTGGCGGCGTCGCCAGGTCCTGCGCGACGACGAAATACTGGATCACGTCGCCGGGCGCCATCGGGCCGCCGTAGATCAGGGAGTAGTCGAGGGTGAAATCGAACGGCGAGGTCGAACCGTTCGCCTCGGCGTACTTCCACCCGTCGGTCGCGCTCGTGTTGTCGTTCCATGTGTTCGCGTTCGTCGACTTCTTGTAGTAGACGCGAGGCCGCGTGCCCGCCGTGCCGTCCACGCCGCTCGCATCCGTGATCACGACGTTCGTGAACTGCAGGGACGTCGTGCCGGTGGAGTTGCCGATCAACGTGTACGTGATAGCCGGCGGGTTGAAGTCCGCCGCGATCCCGTTGAACTCGTCGGCGCCGATGTCGGGCGTCGTCGCGTTGCGCAAATCGCCGTCATAGTCATCGGTCACGCCCGCGATCGTGAGACCTCCCGATTCGAGCGGGGTCTGGGTCCCATTCACCAGGTGAAGGTTCGTCGCCGAGACGAACGGCGGACTCGTGATCATCGAGGAACCGTCCTGGGCCGGCGTGAACTGGTTGCGCCACGCGCTCAGGGTCGCGACGTCCGTGAACGGCTGGCCGGTCCCGATCCCGCCGAGAACCATCTGCGGGTTTCCCGCGTTCGGGTAGTAGTCGTTGAAGTCGAGGCCGCCCGTCCCCCAAGCGTACGTCGTGGCCGGGGCCACGATCGCGTAGTGCTTCAGCGACGTCGTGTTCGAGGTGAGGTCGACCGACACGATGTTGTCCTTCAGGATCAGGTTCGTGGGGGTCGTCGCGCTGATGAGGATCCCCGCGCCGCTGACCGACGCGGAGGTCGTGCTGCCCGGATCGAGGTCGCCGGTTATTAGAATCGAGTTGTCGACGACCTTGTCGCCGTTGCCGTCCGCGATGCCGAGACCGACGGGCTGATCCCCCGCCGTCCCGTTCGCGCGGATGTTGTAGATCATGTTGTTCGCGACCAAGTTCCCGCTCGGGCTACCCGAGCCGGCCACGACGATCCCGACCGCGGAGTAGGTCTTCTCTTCCACCACGTCGTGGACAAGGTTGCGGCTGATCGTCGAGTTCGTGATGGTCGTCGACACCGGTGTCCACGAGTTTCCTCCGACGCCGATCCCGACCCGGTCCGTGCCGCTCCCTGCCTGGGCGTAGAGCAGACCCACGAACCGGACCTCGTTCTGGGTTACCGTCACATTGTTCTGGTACTGGACGATGATCCCACCCTTGCCGATCTCGTCGGCCCCGAAGGCCGCCGGACCGACGAGGCACCGGGAAATCGTGTTGTTGTCGTTGGGATTGCCGGAAATGCCGACCACGAAGATCCCCCAGCGGGCCTTCCGGACCTCGAGGTTCAAGAACGAATCGTTGTCGTTGTCCGCACCGGAGCTCGAGGAGCTGACCGTGGTCCCCGACGCGAGAAGCCCGAAGGAGTCGGCGCTCGCCGAGGTCTGGTCCACGTCGCCGATCAGGATGCAGTTTTTCACGACATCGTTCGTGGCGCCCGCCCCCGCGCCCAGGCTCGAGAACCAGACGCACGTCGTGGCGCTTGCCGTGCTGGTGTTCGTGATCGTTATGTCGCGCGACGAGCTCTCGCTGCTCGACCCCTCGATCACAACGTAGTCGGCCCCGTTCAGCACCAGGATGCCGGTCGTGCTCGATCCGGTGATCGCCGTGCTGGGGTTCGCCGGCTTGATCGTGACCGTGTACAGGGGGTTCTCGCCCGGATAGGCGTTGATCACGATCGGGAAGGTCTCCGCGGGGGTCGTGTAGGTCGCGTCCGTCAGAACGAACGTGACGCTCCCCACGATCCCGACCGTGTTCAGGGCGCCGATCGCGCCCGTCAGCGTCGTGAAAGGCGCGGGCTGCGCGGCGCCGACGTTGTAGACGCCGGCGAGCGGCGCGAGGACCGTAAACGATCCGACGATCTGATCGTTCGTCGGGTTGTTGTCCCCCGGCAGCTCCGCCTTGCCGTACATCGTGTAGGTGCCGGCGTCCGCGGGCGTGAAGTCGGGGAACGTGACCGTGATCGGAGGACCGTTCAGCGGCATCGAAGCGATCGTGGACGTTTGATTGTAGACCTCGACCGCGGATGGGTTGACGATCCTGAACCGCACGGGGACGTCGACCTGGCCGGCCGTCCCGACGTTCTGGAACGACGCCTGCGGGCCGAAGGTCGTACCCGCGATCTTCGTCCCGTTGTTCGGCGGGTTGACGAACGCGACCGCCGCAACGTCGTTCGCGTTGAGCGCCATGAAGTTCCCCTCGTCCGCGCCGACATCCGGCGTCGTGACGTTCCGAAGATCGCCGTCGTAGTCGTCCGTCACGCCCGCGATCGGAACGCCGCCCGACTCGAGGCCGGTCGGGACGTCCGTCCTCAGGTGGAGGTTCGTCGCCGAGACGAAGGGCGCGTCGCTCGATTGCGAGTTCGCGTCCTGGTTCGGCGTGAACAGGGCCTTCCACGCGGCGAGCGTCGTCACGTCCGTGTATGGGATGGATGTCCCGTATCCGCCGAGGATGCACTGCGCGTTGCCCGCCTTCGGGTAATAGTCGTTGTAGTTCTCACCGCCTGTTCCCCAGGCGTAGCCCGTCGAGGGGACGACGATCGCAAAGTGGTGCAGCGACGAGGTGTTCGAGTTCAGGTCGATCGATATGATGTTGTCCTTGAGCGTCAGGTTCGTCGGGGTCGTCGAGCTCACCCGGATCCCGCACGCGCTCTGGCTCGAGCTGCCGGAGCTGCCCGGATCGAGGTCGCCGGCCATGTAGATCGTGTTGAAGACGACCTTGTCCCCGCTGCCGTCGCCGATCCCGATGCCGACGCACTGGTCGCCCGCGGTCCCATTGGCGCGGATGTTGTACAGCATGTTGTCCGCGATCAGGTTCGAGCTCGGGCTCCCCTGTCCCGCGACGATGATCCCGAGGGCCGTGTAGGTCTTCTCGTCGATGATGTCGTGGATCACGTTCTTCGTGACCGTCGAGTTCGTTACGGTGGTCCCGGATGGGGTCCAGGTATCGCTTCCGAGGCCGATCCCCATCCTCTTCGCGCCGCTCCCGGTGTTCGCGTAGACGACCGCGACGTTGCGGATCTCATTCTGGCTGATCGTCGCTTGGTTCGCGTACTTGATCACGACACCGCCGCGGCCGATCTGGTCGCTTCCGAGGACCGCCGGGCCGATCGTGCACCGGGTGATCGAAAGGTTGTCGTCCAGGTTCGGAGAGACTGCGCCGATCGCGTAGATCCCCCAGCGGACTTTCCTGATGTCGAGGTTCGTGAATATGTCGTTGTCGTTGTCCGCGCCGTTCGTGGTGGTGCTGATGGAAGTTCCGCAGGCGATGATGCCGAAGGTATCGACGGACAAGCTGGCCTGATCGGCGCCGCACAAGAGAACGCAGTTCCTGACCGTGTCATAGGTCGCGCCCGCGCCGTTCCCTAGGCTGGCGAGCCAGATCGCCGCGGTCGCCGCGGAGGTGTTCGTGTTGGAGATCGTGAGATCCCGCGTCGTCCCGCCGACCGTGTTCGAGCCGTCGATCGTGACATAGTCGGCGCCGTTTAACTTGACGATCGCACCGACGATGCTGCCCGTGATCGTCGGGGTCGCTCCCAGGTCCGGCTTGATCGTGATCGTGAAGGGACCGCCCGCCCCGTACGTGAGCACGTTCAGGATGGCGGAGGCCGTCTCCGTCGTGCCCGACGCAAGGATCGTGAGGGTCACGGGGCCCGAGATCACGTTCGCGTTCAACGCGTCGAACGCGGCCTTCAAGGTCGCGTAATCGCCGCCGGTCCCGACCGTCTTCGTCCCGGAGATCTGCCCGAGGACGGTGTAGCTGTTGATCGTGCCGCCGATCGGGAAGGCCGCCGCCGTGAGGTCGACGCTCGAAGGCTGCGAGGCGAAGGTCCCCGAGTTGATGCCGACGTTCGGGGGGCTCGCGAGGTCCTGCGCGACGACGAAGTACTGGACCACATCGCCCGGGAGGACCGAGCCGCCGTAAAGCCTCGAGTAGTCGATGGTGAAATCGAACTGGGACGTCGAGCCGTTCGCCTCGGCGTACTTCCAGCCGTCGGTCGCGCTCGTGTTGTCGTTCCAACCGTTCGCGTTCGTCGACTTCTTGTAGTAGACGCGCGGCCGGGCCCCGAGGAGACCGTTCACGCCGCTTGCGTCCGTGATCGTGACGTTCGTGAACGCCACGGTCGTCGTGCTGGCCGAGTTGCCCAGCAATGCGTAAGTGATGATCGGCGGGGTCTGGTCGAGGAGGATGCCGTTGAACTCGTCCGCTCCGATGTCGGGGGCCGCGCCGGTGCCGCTATAGCCGGTCGAACCCCACCGGATGTCCCCCTCGAAGTCGTTATCGATCCCGGAGACCACCTGTCCGCCCGATTCGAGCTGGGTCGCGATCGTCGTGTCGAGGTGGAGGTCCGGGGGCGAGCCCGTCGCGTTCAGGAAGTTCGGGTTCTGCGAGACGCTCGCGGCGTCCGCGGGAACCGCCGCCTTCCACGCGGCGAGGGTCGTCTTGTTGCCGGTCGTCGTGCCGTCGGTCGTTCCGAGGACGCCACCCGTCCCGTTGGCATAGTAGTCGTTGTTGTTGATCGTGACGATGTTCGTCGTCGCATTGATCGAGATCCCCCAGTGGGTGCCGGTCGCCGTGCCGGAGTTGGAGCGGGCGTTGAAGAAGACATTGTTACGGATGTTGACGGCGGAGGAGACCTCCTTCCGATAAGCCGCGGAGTTATATGTGCCCGCGTTCGGTGAGCCGCCGATGTAGACGGAGTTGTAGTCGATATCGAACAGGTATCCACTGCCTGAGTTGTCGCGAATCCCGTAGATCGGGAACGTCGTCGGCTGGATTCCGGCCCCTATGTCGACGCGGTTGTCATAGACCTTGACGCGGTTGCCGCTCGAGCTGCCGTTGAACAGGTAGATCCCGTTGGCGGCCGAGGTTCCGTTCGTCAATTGAATGTCATGGATGAAGTTCGAGTAGATCGGCGCCCCTTGGCTCGCGGTCGTCGAGAAGTAGATCCCGGAGAACTCGGCTGTCGAGTTCTGTGTGACCGCCGCGGTGTGATAGATCTCGTTGCCGTACACCTGGATCCCGGGAAAACCGCCGGTCAGGTTGATACCGCGCGCGTAGAAGTCGCGGATCACGTTGTTTCGGATGATGCAGCCGGTATTCCCGCTGTTCGAGGCGTTCGCGAAGGTGATGCCGTAGCCGCGACAGGTCGTGCTGCTGACGCCGGTCGAACGGATCATGCTGTTCTCTACAACGAAGTTCTTGTCCGTGTACGTGGAGCCTCCCTCGAGGCCCACGATGGCCGACGTGGTGTTGGCCGCCTCGCCCTCGAGGATGCAGTACCGGACCTTCACATCCGTCTGGTTCGCCGACGGGGAGGACTGGCCGAAGCGGACCGCGCTGCGCCCATAGCCGCTCGAGCCGGTTCCCGTGCAGCGGATCGTCCAATCGCGCCCCCCACCGCCACCGCCTGCTTGCCCATCCAACGTGAAATAGCTGCCGGTTATGGCGATCGCGAACGGTAATGAGCTCGTCCCGGCGATCGCGGTCAGGGCCGTGTAGCCTGCGGCCGACCTGAACGTGACCCCGAGGGTCGAGCTCAGTCCCGTGATCGGCGGAATCGTGACCGGCCCCGATTCACCGGCGTAGCCGGAACTCAGTTCGAGGACGATCTGCCCCGTTCCCGTGACGCCGCTCGACGTCATGTACGAGACGGCGTTGGCAATTGTCGAGAACGAGGTCGGTGGGTTCTGCGTACCGTTGATCGGATAGCTATTGCCCCCCTGAAGCTGCGCAAGAGCGGGAGTGCTCCAAAGCACGGCAGGTAGAATGAGTAGAAGGGCAATGATCAATGGAGAGCGCGAGGTCTTCATGTTCCCCCCTGGGCGGATGAGGGTTGGCGGCGTCCGACGATTCCGCGAGAAACCCGCGGAAAAGGGCTGAAGCGGCTCGCAAAGGTGCGGACCCATGGTCGATGGCTATTAACCCCAATGCGTCAGAACTTTCTTGAGGCGGCATGGAGATAGGGATTGAAAATGGGCTCCCTTTCTGTGTTTTGGGAACTGACGAAAGAACCCGAATCCAGAAAGGAAAGCCCATTCCAAGTGAGACAAGGAAAACGCCTT
>Ga0209777_10001838_pt1 | contig 29302 bp, 37 predicted proteins | sample FrelakmetHBP12HB_FD_187147 | JGI IMG/M metagenome (GOLD analysis project Ga0209777, IMG submission 187147) | Freshwater lake sediment microbial communities from the University of Notre Dame, USA, for methane emissions studies -HBP12 HB (SPAdes)... | ecosystem: Environmental > Aquatic >...
CATCCGAGCGCCTGAATGGTCTTACCTAGTCCCATGTCATCGGCGATAAGGGCACGTCCATTACGATCATCGATGAAAGAAATACCATCTCGCTGATAGGGGTATAGGGTGGCGCGTAGACCTGGGATATTTGAGATTGGTTCTTTGACTTCTTTTTCTTGATTATCGAACCATGATTGTAGTTCAGAAGAAATTTGGAAACCCATTTTCAATAATTCTTCAATAGCTTCAAAACCGAGTGGTGCTTCCCATTGTTTTTTGGCAGCATTCCACTTTCTTCCGGATATCTTTTTGACTCTGGATACTGTTTCTCCATCGTATGGAAAGGTAATAATGATGGTTTCGTTGTTGAGAACAGCTTTCTTTTCCTGTTTGTCTTTTTTGACTTCTGTTCCTGGCTGGTTTGGAAAAGGGATAATAGTTGAAACTTGAGAATGATACTTTGGTAATAGTTTCTTCAATGATATGATCTGCTTTTCAGTCAATCGGCCTTTGGCTTTGTATTGTTCAGCAAGAGATGAGCAGAAGCCACCATCAGTTCCGTTGAATCCGGCATTATTCTGATATTTGGTACCACGGATTATTTGTTCATCAGCTGTTTGATATGAGTAGAGTACTATCAATGCGCCTATAGTATACTCATCGATTTGGATTGATTCTTTGAAGTGTTCAGGGGATGTAATTGTGATGGTTTCCATTTTGATCTCCTTTTGTCCCAATCGGGGTCAGGTTTGTTTAAATATTATACTAATTTTTCTGATTATCATTTAAAAAGATTTTCGATTTCATGAACCGCATCCCAATACCGTTCCCACTTCCAGCTTAACGTTTCACGACAATGTAATTTTAACTCACCCCGGATCTGCTTTGCGCTTGCTGAAGAAGGAGTCGGCCACATAGTTCTCTTTGGATTGCTTTCTTCAACACTTTTTAATACACAGTTAACTACAGTTTTTGCATCTTCCGATAAGTGATTTAGCTGATCTCGGAACTCCACAATCTGTTGTGGTTGTGATACGCCATCGACCTTAAGAGCATCTTCAAGAGGAAGGAACTTGCTTGAATGAGGTTCTTTTATTTTATTGTAACGTTTACGTTTGGACAACGTTAGATTATGAAATAACCAAGTACTGAAACCTCCTTTCTCAGGGTTGTGCGTTCGAATAGCTTTCATAAATGGATCTACTCCTTCTCCTTCCTGAGTAGCTTCCCATCCAAGTATTTGGATGAACATTCCTTGATGGTCTTCATATCGATGTTCAACTTGCATCCTATTCCTCTTCTGTTTGGGTTTGTCTTTCTAACCATGAATCACGTCTACATCTGCAGGCAATCAGAGTTGGGGCCACGCAGCTGAACAATTCTCCATTTGGGGTCCTAAAGTCATATTGAAAGAAGAATCGACCACGCATCGCAAAACGTTCAAACTCTTCTCTGCCAGCTTCGGTTGTTGAAACTCCTCGTCTGTCTATTTTCATAATCTACTCCATGAGGTCAAAAATATAGTCAGGTTCAAGACCAAAGAACTCTTCACAAATGTTATGGGCAGATTCAGTATCACCGTCATCCAAATAATTTTGAAGTTGGTCTTTGGCTTCTTCAATAAGGTCATCAGCTTCCAAAGAAGAGATGTTGTCACGTAACATAAGAACAGATTTGAGATCTGTCATAATATCCTCCATTAAATTTGAATTAAGCTATCTCATCAGTGTCGCTTGCTAAAGGCGACAGACCCGGGACTGTGCCGGGTTTCGAAAGGTTAAACTTCATCATCTCCTTGATAATCTATTGACCAAAGATACCATTTTTGCCCAATTGTCAATCTGCTAACAACTTTATCGAGGAGATTAAATGTAAAATCGGATACCTCTTCTGATTCTAAAACTAAATCATCGAGCCAAAGTATAAAGTTCATTTCATTCTCCTTATGGCCGGATTGGTTACCGGCCTGGGTTTGGTTAAGATAAATCTTTTACTTTCTTTGCCAGTTCTTCAATGGCCATTTGGTGTTTGTGAATTTCTTTTTCCAGTTCTTCCAAAGTCTCGGCTCTTGGCAGCATGTCTTTAATTACTGGGAAGCCATATCGGAAGTAAAGGTCAACAACGTCTTCTTTTCCTTTAATCGAAGGATGAAACATATAGACCTTTTCAATTACCTGGTATTTGTCATCGGGAAAGTCTTGCCGGCTGTCTTTGGTCTTTTTGTTCAACAAGTTCAAAAATTCTGATTTCATCATGGCTGATCCCCATATTTGATTGTTTCGACCTTATGGTCATCATCAGTTTGAGTAAATAACTCGCAGACAATCACTCCAAGGTGACGGACCTTATTGCCTGGCCACCTTTTTCCGGTCCCACTCTTTCGAGCTTCGATCCTTTCTTCTTCAGGCCCTGTTGTCCTGGTCAATCTTTATCTTATGATTAATCTTAACCCCAATTCAAAAAGAAGGAAAGAAAAAAGTAAAAGAATTTAAAGAAAAGTAAGAAAAAAAAAGATAAAAACATAATGATAACATAACATATTGGTATAAAAAGAGATTGTTCAACATGACTTTCCTTAATACTTAATATACTTAATTATTTTTATAAAAAGATTGAAAAAGAGGGTATAATAGAGAAATTAAAATTTGAAAATTCAAATTTTTGAAGAGGAAAACAATGGAACTGACTATAAACCAAAAAGCATTTCTGGACATGATTGCAATATCAGAAATTGGAAGGGCTTTGTTAGACGCTTCTGATAATGGATACAATGTAATAGTCGGAAGTACCTTCCTCAAGCCAGACCTCTTCACAGACTATTCCGATCATCCAAGAAAGCTTGTTCACTTTACGAACGGTATCCCGTCCAGTACAGCAGCAGGACGTTATCAAATAAAACAATCTATTTTTGATTTTTACACCAAACAACTCAATCTCGATAGAACATTTTCAAAAGACAATCAAGACGCCATTGCAATGCAACTCATAAAAGAGTGTCATGCAATCGACTTAATAAACAATGGAAAAATAACATCTGCAATTCTTCGTTGTTCCAGCAGATGGGCTTCCTTCCCAGGAAATCAAGATCAACAACACATAAACAATATAACAGACCTGATTGAGGCCTATACAGAATCAGGTGGAATATTAAACTGATGACACGTACAAACCCACCCAAACATAAAAGAGTAAGAACAACTCTTCCAAAAAAAGTCAAACAACAACCTCGTTCAAGACCAACAACCACATCTCAACGTATTAAGAACATGAATACAAAGATGTTGGTTGACAAGAAGATTAAGAAAGAAACAGATACAAACTTTCGTAAAAGAGATTTACCAATCGAAGCCAGGTGGTGGGAAGCGAGAAGCACATCAGGAAGAAGACCAATATTCAAGACTCCAAACGAATTATACAAAGCTTGTATTGAGTATATAAGATGGGCAGAAGAGAATCCTTATTATGAGTATAAGGTCTGTGGATTGGATCACGGAGTTCCTATAATAGAGTATATTCCAAAGAAAAGACCGCTTACTATTGGTATGTTATCAATATTTTTAGATATTTCTGTTATGACCTGGGGAGATTATAAGAACAACAAAGGGGAAGGATTTTCTTACATCTGTAACACAATTGACGAAATGATAAGAGAACAGAAGTTTGGAGGAGCAGCAAGTGGGTTCTTTAATCATGCCATAATTGCAAGGGATTTAGGGTTAACAGATAAGCGGGAATTAACCGGCGCAGAAGGACGACCATTGATACCGCCTGAACAGAATGATGAAAGAGCAAAGCAAAGCAGATTACAACTTTTGGCTGTGTTTGCAGATGATGAAGAATAATTTATATATAAGAGGGAGGATAAGAGATGGCCATAACAGATCCAACATTTACAAATAATATAACAGCCACAATCCATATTCCCAGACCTTCCGACATGGAGCTTGACGACAAAATAACATGGAAACCCTGATCGAAAAAAGATTGAGGTTAAGAAAACTTCAAGCAGTAATATTGAAGAAACTCATAAAGACATTGAGATCAGAATTTTACTTTGTAAATCGAAAGATTGAAGCATTAGAGAAGGAAGGATTAACCCAGGGGCAATCAGCGAAATTAGATGGCAAAGAATAGAAACATACCCAGCTTGATAGAGTTCTGGAAGATCAAGCGCCATCATCGCGGACAACCGTGTATTGTAAAACCTTTTCATCGAGTAATAGCAAAAGCATATACTCAGATGTTGATGGGAGAATTACCAGAGGGGAAGGATAATCTGATGATTCTTATGCCACCGAGGACAGGAAAAACAGATTTATGTGACACAGCTATAGAATATGGTCAGAGCTTCTTTCCAGATTCAGAGAGTATAAAATCTGGATTTGGTCTTGAACTTCCAGTTGAATCAGTGATGGGAATACGATCGACATTAAGTAGTGACTGGTATCGTTCGATGGTTGGAAGTGATTGGGGTTGTCATGTTAAGATGCAGGGAGAAAAGTTACCAGGACGACAAGATCATTTTCGTACAGAAGAAGGGGGAAGTGTAAAAGCAGCAGGAGTTGGAACTGGAGTTGTTGGATTTGGAGCAGGTAAATTGAGACCTGAGTTTGGCGGGGCAATTTATATGGATGATTTACTCAAGCCTCAAGATATGCGTTCGGCCGTAATGAGAAAAGGAGCAGCTGAATATATTCAAGCAGGATTAAAACCAAGACGGAACCGTCAAAGCAAACCATATACTCCAATGCTTCTTGTTATGCAGCGTTTAGTTCCAGAAGATCCTGCGGGAATTCTTTTACGAGAAGAGAGAGAAGATTGGCACATTATCTGTATTCCTGCTCTTGATCCTATTACCCAACTTTCAATCTGGGAAGAAAGGATCAGTACAGATGAGCTTATGAAGATGGCTGATCGGGATCCAGAAAAGTTTCATGGTCAGTATCAACAAGATCCTAGATCAGCATCAGGAACGATACTTCACAGAAAGGATTGGAGAACATGGTATGATCGGATGGAAGTGGAAAATCGCTTAACACTGAAGATCATCACCTCTGATACCGCATTTAAGGAAGGGGAGCACAACGACTGGTCGGTATTTCAGTGTTGGGGGTTTGAAGGCAGAATAGGAATGTATTTGATTGATCAGATAAAAGGGCGCTGGGAATATCCCGATCTGCTTGTGTATGGCCAAGCGTTTATTGCAAAACATATTCAAAATCTGAGAGGTATTACTCCAGCAACAGAATTCTGGATTGAAGACAAGGCAAGTGGACAGTCTCTTATTCAATCATTTAAAAGGATGGGGATTCCAGCCAGGGCATGGGAACCGAAAGACAAGACCCCTAAGGACAAGTACGGCCGAGCAAGATTAATGAGTGACCCATTGTCTGCCGGCCGGATGTTTGTACCGGTTGAGAGTACTGAACAAAGTCTTCGATATGAAGATCTTCCGGTCGAGTTTCAACAAAGAGTAGCAAGAAGCCAGTTCGTCAATCTTCCCAATATTAAGTGGGTCAAGGGATTCAAAGATGAAGGAGAGGCATTCACCGCAGATGACAGCCACATGTATGATGATCAGGTAGATTCGGCAACAGAGGCAACTTGTATTTGGATAGAACGTGGTGGGGCAACTGGGGAACTTCCAGTTCCATTCAACTGAGGCAAGAAGATAATTTTTTTTAAGATGTTCCGATTATTTAATCCATTATTAAACAAGGTAAGAGAAATGAGCGCAGAACTAGATGTATTGAAACAACAGACAGTAGACCTTAAAATAAATGTGCAGAACAACGCAACAGTTATTACCGCAGCAATAGCAGAGATTCAGAAGATGGCCGCAAATATTGCTGATTTGACGATAAAACTAAACGACGCCATTGCAGCCAATGATCCGGCAGCTATCCAGGCAGCAGCAGATGATATTGCGGCAGAGAATGTGGCCATCAATAATCAGACTACCGCATTGAATGTAGCTATTGCTCCAGCTCCGGCCGTATAAAGAAGTCGGATAAAGAAGAGAGATCGATCACAAAGGAGAAGAATTATGAACTATGATTCGTTCAATAAAGCCAGAAGTATTGCCATTGTAGGCTTCGTCGTCATTGTAATATTTACGATTATAATGGTGATTCTTACCGGGAATAGTGGAGCAGCCGATATGGTATTGAGTGACAATACTCCATTAACTTCCCCAAGTTTTCTTGATTGGATACAAAATAATTCTTCTTCTTTACTTGCTGCTGCTTTAGGGATTAGTGAGACTCTTGCTCATATTCCTGGAATTAAATCGAATTCCATTACTCAGTTGATTTGCCGGATTATTATTTTTCTGGCTAGAGTAAAAGGAAACGAAGGGGAGCAGATACAAAAAGAGTGGGAAAAGTCTTTGGTTGATCCTGGACAGAACCCTTCAAATTGTAAAGACATTGGAAAAGTAGCTGGGGAACCAAACAAATGACCAAGCTTGTTCGTACAAATTTCTCTAATGCGATGTTCACTTCTCCAACTGGCGGACAGTTGGGTTCAGGGGATCGTGCTGCTTGGTCTTCGATGCCGACTTATTCAGGCAATCCATATGACAGCAACGACTTTGTTTTTCGCTGGAGACAGTTTGTCCATTTGTATGAGACGAGTTGGGAAGCCAGAAAGATAATTAGGATTATCCCGGAAGATGCTTTGAGAAAATCATGGATTATTGAAGATTTGCCAGAAGAAATGGCCAAACCTATTCAGATTCATCTTGAAAGACTTCGTTTTGCAGATATTTTGAAACGGTCGATGATGTTAGAGCGTCTACTTGGCGGCTGTCTTACTTTTATGGGACTTGATTCCAATAAAGATGATCCAAGTGAGGCGTACGATATTAGAACTGGCAGCAGATTGAGATTTTTCAATGCAATCCCGGTTAGTAGGATAAGCAAACAACGTTGGGATACCAATCCACTTTCTCCTAATTACATGAGGGCCAGCCAGTATATGATTAATGGCCAGACTGTTGATGTAAGTCGGATGTTGGTCTGGGATGGTGATCCATTATTTGACTCTTATGATTTTGCCCTTACAAATTTTCGTGCTAACCTTGCTGGATTTGGTCCTTCCAAGCTCGCTCCTTTATGGGATGATATTGTTAGAGCAGTTGGGGCAAGACACGCCAGTTATCAGTTGATTCAGATGAGTAATGCCATTGTAGCTGCTGTTGATGGACTTCAGGATCTTCAGGCAACAAGAAATGGAAAACAGGCTCTTGAACTTGTAAAGGACATTGCAAATCAAATTGGGTTATATCGGGCAGCAGTAATTGATCGGGAAAAGGTAACAATTACTCAACAGGCAGCATCTTTTGGGAGTGTCCCTGAATTGCTCCTTCTTTATGTTCAAATTCTTTCTGCCGGTTCTGATATTCCTGCTTGTCGTTTTCTTGGTCAAGCTCCTGGGGGATTGAGTACAGATGACAGTAGTGGAAAAGAAAATTATTATAACGTCATTGACGCCATCCAGCATCAACAAATTGAACCAAAGATCAGAAAAGTATATGATGTCGTTGGATATGAGTTGTTTCCCGGTCAATGGCAGAAAGCACGTGATGAATTTATTGTCAAATTTCCGCCGATGTGGAATCAGACTGAGCTGGAAGAAGCCCAGACTGCAACGGCCAGGCTCGACAATGTTATGAAGTTAGTTCAAGCCGGATTAATGAGTGATCCTCATGCGCTTGAAGAGATAAACGCAAAAAATATTCTTTCCGTGAATTTGGATGATACTGATCTTCAAAACTTACAAGACGTAAGAGAAGAGCAAAAATCGCTTTCTATGCCAGATCAAGGGGAAGACTCCAGTTTTAATAAATCGAACGAATTTGAAAGCAAAGAATCGCAAACAAGTGGTAATAATCAGTCTACTGCTACCAAGGAAGTTAGAAACTTACGGAAGTCTTTCTATTTTAAGAATGCAGACCGGATTTCGTTGTTGATCAAAGCAGCTGGATATGATCCGGAAGTGTTTGATCATGAGCAATTTCGAGCTGGTTATACAACAGAGCAAGAACATTCTGATGTGACTCATGGAGATCCAGTTGAAGTGGCGAAGATTGTGTTGGCTCATTTGACAGAGAAACCGGACTATTATTTATTATTGAAAGAGTATGTGGAAAATGTCACTCCAACAGAAGAATTGAAATCGTTGTTTGCTTCTTTATCAACGGTCCAAGTTCAAGAAGTATATGAACAATGGTTAAAAGAGAATGAAGTTAAATCCACCAAAACAAACAAAAGAACGAGGAAACCGAAATGAAAAACTTACTTACAACATTAATTATTGGACTTTTGCTTGTCATAGGACTTTCTAGTTGCTCATACCAACCAGCAATAAACGCAGCCGAGAAAGTAGCACTATCGAATGCAGAAGCAGCTAACGATAATCTTCTTCTTGTAAACACTATAGTTATTTGCTCTATGTCGTATCGGACCTTTCTTCGTCACCCGGAAACATGGAGTTGGATAAATCAGATGTGTGCTCCTGGGGTAAAAGAGAAAACTCCAAATGATCTGCTAACAGTTCCAAAAGATCAGGTTAAATAAATAAGAGGAATACATTATGTCTCAAGTAATTGATACCGAGTTTTCATATCAGAAGTTTGGGGACAACTGCTTTCAGCTCACCAGCCGGTTTCAGTTTCATTCCAGGATCGTGACTGGTAACCCTGCGACGATGGCTTTCATCCAATATGATGGTGAAGGACTATTTGTCCTTTATCCCGGCTTTTGTTGGGATGGGGCGAGTGACGGAAATCCTCATCAGACGGATAAAGAACTTTGGTTCTCGATTATGCATGATTGTAAATTCCGATTGTTCCGAGAAGGGTTAATTAATCCGGATGAGTGGTTTACAGTTGCGAACGAGGAAATGGAGGAGGACGCCAGGAATGTAGGCATTTCTCATTTGGTTGCTGATATTATTGAATTAGCTGTTCAGGAGTTTGGGAAAAAAAATGCATATGGGGGCGAACCTATTCTGATAGTAAATAGTCATTTGCCGAGAACCATCACTGATATTAAGAACGAGAAAATATGAAGCCAGTTGTAATACCACTACCGAATGATACTGCTGGTGATACCTGGAAAGGTGTGACTATTGGCCCTGTTTTGATAAATGGGTCTCAACCTTCACATCCTTTGGTTTCTTGTTCTTTATGCTTTTATCGTCAGACAGATAATGTTTTGGCTTATGCCTTTAGAAATGTTCCTGGAAGCGGAGAAGGGACAATAACGATAACTAATGCAAATACTTGGTTGGTAAATATTCCAGTACAGGTATGTCCTCTTACCCCTGGAAAATATAATTGGTTTTTTGTTGCGGTAGATTCACTTGGAAATCGAGACACTTATTATACCGGAGTGATTGAAATAGGTATAGGATCGAATAATGGCTGATTCAATTAACGCCCCCATAACAGAAGAAGTAATAATAATTTCTGCGCCAGTAGTCGTTGGGGAAATTGGAGCGCAAGGAGCGCAAGGAACTCCTGGCTTAAATGGTTTGCAAGGAATTGATGGTCATTCTCCTGTTGTCGGAATATCAGGGGATCAAATAACAATAGATGGGCAAATTACCGGAGATCATCTTACAGGACCACAAGGAATTAAAGGTGATGTAGGACCACAAGGAATTAAAGGTGATGTAGGACCACAAGGAATTAAAGGTGATACAGGACCACAAGGAATTAAAGGTGATGTAGGACCACAAGGAATTAAAGGTGATGTAGGACCACAAGGAATTAAAGGTGATGTAGGACCACAAGGAATTAAAGGTGATGTAGGGTCACAAGGAATTAAAGGTGATGTAGGGTCACAAGGAATTAAAGGTGATACAGGACCACAAGGAATTAAAGGTGATACAGGACCACAAGGAATTAAAGGTGATACAGGACCTCCTGGAACAACTGATTATAATTATCTTACAAATAAACCAACAATCCCGTCTGCCCTATCTGCCTTGTCAGATGATACTAATAATAGACGAGTATCAGATACGGAAAAATCAACTTGGAATGGGAAACAAAATCATTCGACCGCTCTTGACAATGTATCGGGGGTAAATACTGGAGATCAAGATCTTTCTGGATTGGTTTCTAAATCTACTACTGTCAATGGCCATGATCTAAATTCTAACATAACAATTTCCGGATCTGATATTCAAGTTTCTCAGATCGGCACACCTTCAACGGTTGATACTTTAAGCGATTTTTTCAATTTAGGATGGTCTGCTGGAGTTGTCAGTGGCGGTAATATTACTGATAATGGGGATGGTTCGATAAATATTTCTTCCGGAGAGGGCATATTGAGATCATCCGCTGATACTCATGCCCCTATTTACAGTTCAACCTTTTCGGGGATAACTGCTGATTTTCCAGCTGATGGAGCAACGACATATTATTTTATTGATTATAACGCCGGGTCTTTTGTCATCCGATCGTCAACAATTATTACCTCTTTCAATTGTTTGGACAAATGCCACCTTTATACAATCAGCAGAGAAGGAACAAATCTATTTATTCTAGACGCTCGCGAGCAAAACGTTGATAGCAATAGGAAGGCCAGAAAACGTAATTATGAGACAGCTCCTTTTGCACATGCCCCTGGTGGAACAATACTTGGAGCGTCCGGTCTTTTCTTGAGTTTGACGGCCGGTGTCTTTTATTTCAGCTATGTTAGGATTCCTCATGGAGTTTTTGATACATCCCTGTCAGGCACGACAGTAGATAGGGTGATTATGTCTCACTGGCAAAACGGGTCTGGGGGATGGAATTATTCGGCAACTGATAAGCAAGTTAACAATCTGAAATATGATGATACAACTGGAACGCTTCACGATCTTGATACTAATCATTTTGGAGTTAGATGGATTTATTTGATTCTTGGGATAATCCCTAAATTTTCATTTGTTTATGATACTGGGAATTACGCTCTTTTAACAGATGCAAAAAATGCTGGAGTTCCGGCGTCTCTTCCTCCTTCAATTTTGACAAATGGGGTACTTGTTGGTAGGTGCATTGTTCAAAAATCAGCATCCTCATTATCAGATGTTTCATCATCTTTTAACGTTTCATTTGTTCCCAGCTCTGCGAGCTTGCCTTCGGTTGCAGGTGCAAATGGCCAGGTGCAGTACAATCTCAATGGCGTTCTTGCTGCTGATGCACAATTTACCTGGGATAGTGTATCTGAATCACTAAATATCAGCGGTGCAACTATTCTTACTGATAATCCAGTGGCGATATCAGGGGCATCAACTAGTGGATTCCTTCAGGTAAATTTACAGAATAGAACAGCAACCGACTCGGCAGATTATGTAATAACTGCTGACCTTGGGAATAATAATGCTCTTTATGCTGACCTTGGTATCGGCAATTCAAATTACTCTTCATCGGTATGGGATGCAGTTGTTCCGTATGATACCTATCTGTTCGGAGATGGGGGAAATGTAGTCCTCGCCTCTTTGTCGGTTGGAAAAAAGATTAATCATTATATTGCACAAACAGAACACGAAATTCATCCTGCTGATTTGGTGGTTTCCATGGATGTTAACGGAATTGACCTTCCAGCAGGGAAACATTACCGGGAAAATGGATTGAGCATGAAGGCTTATATTGCAGCAATGTCAACTTCAATGGCTATGGGTGGATTTTAATGATACGGACAGATTATACATTCAACGCGGCTGCAAAGACGATCACTTTTGCAAATCCAGTCATTGAAGAAAATATTGGGGTTATTGCGAATAAAGATCGTGGAGTGCTGATCTACAACTCGTTCGATTCTGCTGCCATCGGAACCCTCACTGGCCAGGTTCTTACGTTATCATATGATACCACGGGGCATTCAAACTCTGATACCCTACAGATATTCTATAGTGAATCGTCGAAGCATGTCACCGTTGATAACTCTGGAACAGATATAAAAATCAGTCTCGACAATGAGACAATAACAACAGTCGAGAAGACCGCGCAGTCGGCAATGACCAGCGATTCACCTACTTTCATGGTCATTACAGGAGATCCCTCTGGAGATTTTGCGGGAGTGGATTTGCTTGAACAGGTTATGACTGATCAATCTGGACTTGGATTGAATGTAAAAATAATTTCCGGTATGGGTCGGGTAGATCAGACAGGGGCTCTAATGTGGTCTGATGCTCCAGTACCAATTACTCTCGCCGGCGTGACAGGCGGAGTATTCCTGATTGATACGAGCGGTTATGAATCCCTTAATATCACTAGTGGTACTAGCTTTGCTGGGAATGTTACGGCAGGTGATGATTTGTCACTACCTTTTCAGGTCTTGACTGGATGCCCTCGCGTTCTTGGGGCTTTGACTTCAGCTATTGCTGCATCTTCTGGATACTCATTCCCAGCGATTGCTAGGTGGATAAAGATAACCCTAACTGCAGGTGGAACAGCTACGGCATTTCTCAGGCAGCAGGCCTGGAACGGATCATATACAACGAGTGTTCCGACAGCAAATGCGAACAATAATATTACTCAGTTTGGTTCAACAAATATTGTTAATGCTGGTGTTGCCGGCATTCCTTCAGTTGGTGGAAATATAGCTCCAGGAACAGCGGCAACTGTAAATCCAGTACCGGTAGGAGGTGTGGATTCAACCAACCTTACTAGGAGATTTTTAACTGATACTTCTGGTAGACAGATTGTAAACATACAGGGGGCTTTAGTAAACCAGAATGCTTTTGCCGTAAATTCAAACCCGGTTCTCGATGTAGGAACAACAGATGGAATTAATCAGTATGAACTCTTATCCCAGATAGTGCTTGAGCTCCGAATTATGAATCAGCAGATGTTTAACTTTATGGGATATCAAGGGGCCGACACCCCGGACGCATATCGCGCAGATCAGTCATTTATATCAATTTAATTTGGAGAAAACAGAATGAATGCAAATGGACAAGTAGGTATACAATCACCATCGTTTCCAGATGGCGCACAGCCGATGGTAAGACTTGATAAGCAGGGAGGAACGGTAGTATCAGAACTTCACGGTAGGTTTTACGAGCAGGCATATCGTGGCAATCTTTTTTCTTGCGGGCATGCTGGTGCTGTTGCTCTTGCTTCTCAAAATGCAACTGCAACATCACTGGCAGCAGCTGCACAGCCAATACTCGGTATTTGGAATCCGCAGACCGCACAAGTAAACCTTGTAGTGCTCCAAGCAGTTTTACAGGATTTCATCAACAATGTTACCTCTGTTGCACCTGGTGCATTTGTTTGGTGTTGGTCAATTGGAAATGCTGGAATTACAACCGGTGGCACACCTTATAATAGAAAAAGTATGGCAGCGGCTGGATCACTGACAAAGACCTTCCTTGGGGCAACTGCTCTTACCGGTCTGACGAACAACTTAGTGATTGTAGAGGCAGCTGATTTTCCTATCGCATCAGGTTTGTTGACAACAACCGTTGCAGCTGCGACTCCGACCCCTTCGGTCGAGGGTATCCAGAACTTTGATGGATCATTGGTTATTCCTCCCGGTGGGGTTTTGGCCCTGATGAATACTCTTTCCGTAACGACTCACTCGGTTATGGGTCGGTTACTCTGGGAAGAAGTGCCGATTATCTAATATATAATTGTGAACAGGCTGAAAAGGATAACATGCCCATCTTACTCAACGACGAACAACTCAGAAAACTATCTCGAATGAGACGTGCTAGAGTTATGCGAAGCGGAAAGAACACCACTCCACAGTCTGAACGTCAGCTTCGTCGTGAGTTAGATGGGATGTATAAAAGGATTATTTTTCCGGCTGACGAAGCTTTGTTGGAAATGATAAGAAATGATGCAAGCCTGGAACTGATGACTCAACACATTGACTGGACATTACAACAGGCTCAGGCTTCATACGGATTAGCGGCAGATGATATTGTGTGGAGATGGATCTTGGCAGTACAGAAAGAAACAAGGGCAAAGATTATAGCAGGACTGCATAACACTCTTGGCGTTGATATGTCAGCCTTTTATGACCAGGCAGAGATGAAAGAGTTGATGTCTGTCTGGTCGTTGGAGGCAAGTCGGTATATCAGAACAATTCCTTCTGAGCATCTGGGAAAAATTGCAGAAGCAGTAAGACGAAACTTCACTGGCCAACCGTTCCCGGAAGGACGTTCGCTACTTCAACAGATAAAGGCAATCGGAAGGTTCGAAAAGAACTCACATGCAAAACTCATTGCCAGAGACCAGACGAAGAAGGTGAGTTCCAGCCTCAATCAATATCGGCAGACATCGATTGGTATAAGTGAGTACATATGGCGAAATGTACGGGATCAACGAGTTGTTGGCAATCCTAGTGGTAAGTATCCGACCGGAAGTTCTGCCCATCACGATCACTGGATTATGGAAGGACTTTTGTGCAGATGGAATGACCCGACTGTATATAGCAAGGATGGAGGAAGGACTTGGTTGAAAAGAACTTCTGATATGCCTAAAGCTCATCCAGGGGAAGAAATATTGTGCCGGTGTAGTGCTGAGGCTGTGATTGATGTCAAAAAAATAATTGAATTTGCTGGAGGAACGGCATGAAAATCTTAAACAAATATACCTGGGTAGATCCTGAACGACCTACTTGGGAGCGGACAGATGCCGGCTTCCTTCGCTGCAAGGCCAGAATACTTGCAGAACGAGTTATGCCTTATTACCGTTCAGAGTTTACAGAAGAAATCCCAGTCAGCGACATCGATCCGATTTTGATGCTCTGTCCTGGTGACGAGATGGCTAGTGTAGAAAGCCTCCATACTCTTGAAGGTGCTCCGGTCATAGCAGGGGAAGATCACACTTGGTTATCTACAGAAAACGTAGGAGAACATCAAATTGGGCAGGTAGCAGGTCAGCCTTGGATTGAAGATGGATATGTATGCTGTTGGCTACTCATTACCAATCCAACAGCAATAAAACAGTTGGAGAACAAGCAAATTGGGGAAATAAGTGCAGCTTACACTGCCATAAGTGTGTTTGAGCCTGGTGAGACTGCAAACGGTCCTCATCATGCAAGACAGACACAATTGAAGTACAACCACGTCCTACTTACCGGAGTCGGGAATGGCCGAGCTGGAGAGGATGTAAAAATCCTGAACAAAAAACAAGGAGAACAAAAAATGGGTGAAGTAACCTTAGTAAAGGTACGGCTCCGGAATACCGGACAGTTTGTGAATGTTGACGAGGAGTCAGCAAACAAGATTGAGGCAGATCAGAATGAGCAGGAAGGCAAAGAGGCTACGTCAGGTAAAGACTTGACCGCTGCAATGTCTGAGCTGGAAGGAAAGAACCAGGATGCTGCTGCTTTGCAGGCAGAGATCGATGAGTTGAAAGGGGAACTCCAGACGTACAAGGACAAACTTGATGAACTTCTTTCCGATGAGGCTGTCGAAGCAGCAGCTGAAGGTATGAATCAGGAAACTGGTGAAGGAGAAGAGATCCTGGAAAATGCTTTTCCTGAAGACCTCAAAGACGAGAAGAAAAAGGAAGAGGTGAAAAACACTGCTCGTAAACTTCACGGAGTCAAGAAACACGAATTTGTCCTTAATGCAATTGGAGTCAAGACTGATGGAATGTCTGCTCCTGAGATGAAGGGTGCGTTCAAGGCTCAGTATCAGATCGTGAATGCCACCAAAGGCAAAAAGACTGTCGCTGGTGCAATGCTCAATACTGGCGGCAAAACTCCGGAAACTAAAATTGGAACTGATGGTGGCAGGACAGCTCTTCAGCGTCTTGGCTATAAGACTAAATAAATAAATTCTTTACAACAAAACATAAAGGAGAATAAAACAATGCCTGATTTTAAAAATGGATTCAGAGGCTCGGTTAATGGCTCTGTTCAAACTGCAATGACTGATCAGCCTGGTGGGAGTCTGCCTGGTATGATTGCCTTTGCTTCAGACCTCAATCAGCAGGATTGCTTTGCTATTGGGGAAACTCTTGGTATCGCTGCTGGTAAGGGTGTCGAATTGATTCATGATGCAGAACAGGATTATCATAGTCAGCATCCGAATCAGAGGGCTTTTTTACCAATTTCTACCAGTACTGCTGTTAAATTTGGTGGCATTCTTATCTTTGATGAACATTGTCAGAGTGATGACAATGGAGTTCCAGGCTGGGCAAAAGGTCGAATTGGTCAGGTGCTTCGTCCGGTTCGTGCTGGCGGTCGTATTTGGGTTAAAGCCAAAGAGACGATTACTCTAGCCAGCACTGTTAACTGGGTAACTGTTGCCCCGGTTTCTGGCTTGTACGAAGTTGGTGAGTTTGCCCCTGCTGCTCTTGGCGGTGGATCTGCTGGAACTTCTGTCCTTCTTCCTCATGCAGTTTGGGTTGTCCCTGCTACTGCCGGAAAGAATGCAATGATTGAACTTGTTGGAACCCTGACTGCTACTGTTCCGGTCAATTCTAGTTCTGTATAAAACAATTAACATCAACAATAAATAAAGGATAAGGAGAAATAAAATGGGTTACGGATTTACATCTGGTGGTTCACCGACGACTGTCGGGGCTTCTGAATTGATTATAAGTGTTTATGATCAAGTTGAAGCTGGATTTTATGATGTAGAGTATCCGGACATCCTCTTTCGTGAGGTGCTTCCGGCAGAGTCAATCAAAACTGATATCAATCCTGGTGCGTTGAATTATGTATACCGATCCAGGGATTTCAAAGGCAAGGGTCAGTTCATTCAGGGCAATCCACGCAACATTCCAAGGGTTGGTCAGGTAGTTGGTCAGGTTACTATTCCAATGCAGGATGCTGCTGTTGGAGCTACCTTGAGTGACGCTGAAGCAAGAAACTATCAATATGGTTATCAGTCTTCTCTTGCCCAGGATTATGGCGAAATTATGCGTCGGGCAGCTGACTATCATGTTGAACGGACTTTCTTTTTTGGGGATACAGGAGTTGGTTTTATTCCTTTCTTGGATCATTCAAGTGTTTCCAAGATCCCAACTACTGCTTGGGCTGGTCTCGGTCCTAATGATTGGGTCAAGGCAATCAACTCTTGGATTACTACTATTTGGACAAACAGCAAAACCAAATATCTGCCTGACACCGTTTATCTTCCCCCAACTAAGTTTTCCATGTTGACCCAGGGTTATGTCATTGGAACTGGTTCGGTTGGAGTCGCAGTTAGTGCCCTCGAATACATTCGTAACAACAACATCTACACTGCTCAGACTGGTAAACCTTTGAATATTAAGGTTCTACGTTATCTGGAAGGGGCTGGTGTAGCTGGAGTTGATCGTGCGATTGTTGGGGTATGGGATGGGAAAAACTTTGTATTACCTTTCCCGATGCCCTATCAGCTTGCTCAGCCTGTCCCAATTCCTCTTGGAGTTGAGATGTTTGCTGAGTATAAGTTTGGAAGTTTCAACGTCAGACATCCGTTGTCAATGGCCTATGTAGACGGCCTGTAAAAAGAACTGGGTCAGTATCTCAAAGAGAACTGGTCCCGGTGAAGACCAGTTTTCTTTCAAATTTAAGAAAAGGAAACCACCGATATGTCAACAAGAACACGAAGAACTACAGTAGTTGGAGAACCACAGAGAGTTGAGAAAGAAGTCAAAAAAAATGAAATTGATAAAATGGTCAAGGACATGAAGAAAAAGGTTGTGGCAGCTCATGGACGAGGAGGGGAAGTGATGATTGCAAATCATCACACTGCCGACTTTCTCTTTCCAAGAGTTTCCCCATCGGGATTATCGATCCCTCCAATGTCCCTGCCTGCACAGATGGCCACTCCAGTTGATAGAGAAATCTGGAAAGAGATTAAAAAGATGCCAGTCGTACAACATTGGATCGACAGGGGCTTGTTGGCTGAGGTCCGTAGCGCGGGTCAAGTGCAATTGCTGGACGACACCAGTACGGATCTTGAAGTTCCCGAACATCTTCAAGAAGACGAGATCGAAGCAGAAACAGGTGGAATCCAAATATCAGCGAAGGCGAACCGGACGGGATTGGGAACAGTTACTATCTGAAATGATTAATGACGAGGAATGAAATATGGCTGGAAAAACCCCTCCTACTTTGACTGAGTTTCTTGAAGATTTCCCTGAATTTTCTTCTTTGAATTCCGGAATGATTCAACGAAGACTTGATATTGCAATTTCTTATCTTGATTCTGCAAATTGGGATATCAATTTTTTTGAGGCCGTTGAGTTATTTGTCGCTCATCGCCTTGCATTGAGATCAATGGAAAGTAATAGCGGTCCAACAGGAGGGATTTCAGCAGGAATTGGCCAAGTGGCTTCGAGTTCTGGAGCTGGTATGAGCACTTCATTTTCAACAATTGATGTAAGTTCAAAAGACATTTCACAATTCTGGTTCAGCAAGACCTCATATGGCCAGGACTTTTTGAGATTAAGACAAGAAACAATGCCATATGGTGCGATGAGCTCATGAACATTATAATTACAATACCAGGATTTACTCCTCATGGTGGTATTCGAGTTATTATTGAGTGGGCGAATCGTCTGAGCGAAAAACATCATGTGACTCTTTACAGCAATAGGCCTCAGCAGGCTCAGGAACAAAAATGGATAAGAATAAATCAAAAAGTTGTAATTACTCATTCTGCTGATTGTTTATCAGGAAGTAACGTATTGATTGTTACTAGTCCACATTATGTTCATTTATTAACTGATAAGAGGTCCCCAGAAAAGAAGTTCATTTTCCTTCAGATGCTGGAACATTTATTTCGACCAAACGATATGGGATGGCAAGCTGCTTGTTGGCAGCTGTACCTTAGTATATATCCAATGATTTGCATCAGTCAATGGAATATTGATTTTTTAAAAAAGCTTGGGAGAACCGCGACAACACATCTTGTTGGTAATGGAGTAAACATAAATGATTTTCCGATTATAACTGATTCAAAAAAGAAAGATTTGAAGACAGTTTTGATTGAAGGCCTTGTTACTACTAATCCGACAAAAGATGCATATAATATTGCCGCAAAAGTTGGCCGAAGGTTAAAGGATGAAGGCTATACCATATTTTCATACGGGATACTTCCCCTTGGAAAATTTGCTGGAATTTCTAATGTTCATTTACAGAATCCAACATTGGAACATCTGAATGAACTGTATGAAAAAGCTACAGTGCTTATCAAAGCGAGTTTACTTGATGCCAGGAGCTGTTCTCCTATGGAGGCGATGACAAAAGGAACTGTAACTGCAAGAGCTTCTGAATATGCAGATGATGATTTGATTCATGGTAAAAATTGTTTGAGATGCGAATATAACGAGGAAAGCCTGTATCAAATTACGAAACAGTTATTGGATGATTCAGCATTACGAAATAGATTAAAAAAAGAATGTTTAAATCATGTTAAAAAGTATTCTTGGGATTATTGGATGGCCAAGATTGAAGATATTATTGAAAATAAGTTTGAGTTGGATCGTCTTTGTATTATCTCCGTTGTATATGATGAGCCGGAATGGAGAACCACTCAAGCAAAGTTGAATCTTACTGGATATCCGATTAATTATGTAAGCAGGAATGGAGTTGGAAGTCTGGCCAAGGCTTTGAACGATGGTTTTAAAAAATATTCAAAGCCTTGGCATGATTACGTTTGGTTTGTAACTAATGTCGATTTTGACCCAGGTCTTCCGACTGATCTGGTAAAGAAGATGGATGAAACTAAATTTGCAGCACTTCATCCATCTTTTGATAGTGATCATCCCTTTTGTAGAAATAATGGAACAAGAGAAGTAGTCGAATCTCTGTTTGTAGAATTTACTTGTCCGATAGTGAGAACAGATGTTTTTTGTCAGGAATATTTGGATGAGAAAATGCCATATTGGGGACATGATCTTGATTGGGGTTATCGCTTACGAGAAAAAGGACATCAGCTTGGTATTTATCATGGTCGAAAAGTAGATCACATTTACATCAGAAATAACCAACAACAACACTTGATAACTGAAGACAGGAAGAGACTTAGAGCGTCAACAGATGAGAATACTCGTCTGGCTCTGATTCATAAATATGGCGAAAATTGGAAAGAAAAGGTGTGGCCACAATGATGAATTCAAAATTGTCTGAAGTCTTACAAAGTGGAAAGCAGGTCTTGATTGATTGTGACGGGGTTCTTACCGACGGAACACTTACGATTGATCATCATGGGGAGAAGATGTTCAAGCGTTTTCATACCAGGGACGTTAGGGCGATTAGAGAATTGGTATATAACGGCTATGAAGTCGTGATTGTTACCGCCGATGATTGGCGTGGCATTTATTTCTTTGCAGATAAGGTCGGAGCAATTGTACATATCACTAGAGATAAAGGGGAGCTTCCTTACGAGAACTATATTGCTATTGGTGATGACGTTTGGGACTTGCCGATGTTGAGAAAAGCTCGAATTGCTTATGCTCCCGTTGATGCCAATCCTGTTTTATTTGCTTGTAAGCAGACAATGGTCAGACAACTGAGTACAAAGGGTGGCCACGGCGTTGTTGCTGAAGTTGTTGGTATTTTATTGGGGAAATCGTGATGACGAAGGTTGACGTGGTATATACTGTAGGTCAGTCATCGAAACACGGAGATGATTGGGAACTTCGTCATTCATTACGATCACTGGAACAACAAGACTGTATTGGAAAGATTTACATTATTGGCCATAAACCTTCTTGGGCAAAAGAAGTTATCCATATTCCCTGCGCAGACCCTTTTCCGGATAAGATGAAGGATGCCAACATCATTTATAAAATTTTGTTGGCTTGTGGTCGTGAGGAGTTAAGCGAAAACTTTGTTGTAAATAGCGATGACCATTATATTCTCAGGCCGGTTACTATTAGCGATCTTGAACCGGAATTAGAATTTCCAAGCTCATTGTTGAGTTCACATTTGAAGGCAGCTGTTTCATATTGGCATCAACGGCTTTTAAACACGATTGAATATTGCGCCAGAAAAGGAAGACCACAATATGTATTCCAAGGGCATAAGCCTTATCTGGTAAATAAAAATACGTACAAGAAGATTATGACTCCACTTCCATGGGCACAAGGGATTGGCTTATTAACTCATGTATATTACAATTTTGCATTGGTTGATACTCCGAGAACAGAAGTTGGAAATACTGTTCGAATAAATACTGAAATAACATTGGATTTACTCGCAGCAGAACTCGGAGGGAAGAGAACTTTATTTTTTAATCATAATGATGATGGCTTATGTCCTCCTGTTAAAAAATTCATCGAAACCCTGTTTTCTAAAAAGAGTAGATGGGAGAACGATTGATATGAATTGCAAAAAATGTCGTTATTTTGATTTTGAAGATACCAATTATGCAAAATATAAACGCTGTATATATGGCCAGGGAAAGAATGGCGTTTATGGTTATATTACTCGACATATTGATGTTGAAAACGAAGTTGCTGACTGGTGCCCTTTAAGGAAGAAAAATGAAATCCCCAGTTAAAAGAAGCAATCCGGATTGGACAAAAGATTTGATGAAGAGATTCAATTTAGCTGCCAGTAAAGAAATTGCCGTTGGCTTTCCGAAAGGCAAAGCAGAAGCATATCCAGATGGAACCTCTTTGATTCAAGTAGCAATTGACAATTGTTATGGAACATCAAGAATACCGAAACGTGATTTTATGACTTTAGCTCAACGAGGAATTCAAGATTCAACAAAACCAATTATGGCAGCAATAGCAAAAATGGTATCTAAACCACAATCATCGAACATTCAGGCTATTGAAAATCTTTCTGAAGCAGCTGGAATAGCAGGTAGAGATCAGATTAAGAAGGCTATTGTGGACTTGAAAGAACCTCCGAATGCTCCGTCCACAATAGCAAGAAAAAAGGGGTCAGATAATCCGTTAATTGACACCGAACATATGCATGACAGTGTAACTTTTGTAGTCAGAAATAGGACAAGAAAATGAGTATTTTCCCAATCATAGGACCACGAATTGCTTTGAGTCTTTATCAGATGGATTTACCTGTTCATGATTTTATATATAGTACTGTCGATGGTGTGGATGTTAAAACTCCATTTGGTACGAGGACAAGTATTCAAGCGGCTGTTGATCCTTCAAATACTAAACGACTGGAAGAGATATTTGGGGCATCTGTTTCTCAAGGCGACATCGGTATTTGGACATTTGAAAAACTTTATGTGGTTGATCTTTATCTAGTAGGAGCAACAGATAGGTATCAATCTTATATAACCTACGGAGGGACACTCCATAAAATTGAGCAAGAAGCAGATTGGACAGAACAGGCTGGAATGTATGTTTATCGTGGTTCACGAGCAGTTAACCAACAGGCGTAAAGATGCAGACGACACTTGAACAGCTATATTCTGTTATTGGGGCGATAGTTAAAACCAGCACCGGCAGACCATGGTGGAGAAAAGTTCAGGATAGGCAACGGATTGATTGCCCTTATGCTCTTGTTTATATTGCCGTCGGAACTGGCTTTGAATATGATACCGTTGAGACTCTTTTTGATAATGGAACGATTCTTACTGACGATTTAATTCTTAATGATGATACAGTACTTTCTTCCAGTATTTTTCCCGCTCCATATGGAACAGATTTGAATGATGAAACACAATTAATTGATTCAACTGCTCTTTCTGGAGGTAAGACCCCAACTGTACATGAGGTGGTTTGGGGAGCTGTAAAATTGACAGTTGAAGTTGAATTTTTCTCAAGTTCGATAGCAGATCCAGTAACAAGAGCAGCAAGCAGATTCAGAAATTCTTTACGGCTTTCGGCAAGGTTTTATGATTTGTGGACAATATGTGGTTTAATAGGATCAATTGATATACTTGATTTTTCAACGGTATTTAGAGGGGATACGGAAGGGAGAGTCAGAGTGAGTTTCAACTTGTATGCAAATCTAACCGACGAACCACTTGCCGATACTTATCTTTTTGATATTGAAAAAGTAGATCTTGGAATCATCCATGTACGTCAGGATGGACTGGAAACAACAATAAGCCACAGAGTGGTGGCACCAACAGAAGGAGAGTAAAATGGGTACATATGTAGTATCAGATCAAAGTCTGCCCCGGTCCCTTGATGTTCAAATTTCCTTGTCAAGACCGCAGGCAGAAAAACGAACAAATTTAACAGTATTGTGTTGTGTAGCTGAAAATCTTGGCCTGCTTCCTGATGCAAGACGAGTTCGATTCTACAGTGACTTAACTGCTGTTGGAATCGATTTTGCTTCGAATTCAGAAGCATATCTGATGGCCGAAACATTTATGAGTCAAGAGCCAAGGCCTCCTCAGATGGCAATCGGCCAGGTTTGGCTGACTCCACTCTATGCTCAATTGGTTGGAATGCCGCTGTCTGCTGCTGACATTGCAGCAACTAAATTGATTACCGATGGGTCGATGGATCTTACCTACAATAACAATATTATGGGCAGTGGGTCAGCAACATTGGTCAGTTTGACGGGGATGAACTTCTCGACCATAACAAACATTAGTGACATTAATACAATTATTGCTGCTCATCTTCCTGGCGGGTTACATTCGAAAGTTCAAACGCTTCCTGGTGGGGATCAAGTAATTGTAATTTATACAACTGCTACTGGAAATAATGTTGTTATTTCATTTCCGACTGCTCATTCAACAGGGACTTATGTCGGTACGTTGTTGAATTTTTCTGCAGTTTCTGGCGGAACTTGTTTGAATGGTTATACTCCAACTGATATTGCAGGTGAACTTGACAACCTGAAATCGGCTGCTAATGCAAATGGTGAATTTTTCTATGGTTGGGCATTTGCCGCTTCGATGAGAGATGTAGCAATTCAGACCATTGCTGCTCAGTGGGCACTTGCTCAGGTTTATGCGCTTATGGGATTAACCACAAATGACATAACGGCATACAGCCCAAGTTATTCAACTGATATTGGAAAGGTAGTTTTGAATACTGGAAATAAAAGGGTGTTTACTAATTATCACAATAATGTTCAACGATATCCGGAAATTTCAATAATGGCTTATATGTTGTCTGTTAATTATCAGCTGGAATTTAGTGTAGTAACAGCAAAATTCAAACAGCTTCCAGGCATTGAAACAGTTCCGTTGACCGAGACTCAGTGGGCAACTCTTAAAACAAAAGGATATAACTGTTATACAGCAACAGGAAATTCTGCGAAAGTATATCGGGAAGGAGAAACTGACAATATTGGCTGGTTTCTTGACACGGTTATCAATCTGGATAACTTTGTTGAAGATCTTTCCACTAATGTTTTTAATGTCTTTCTTCGGAATAAAGTTGTTCCGTATACTAGACGCGGCATTGCTATGCTCCTGGATGCTTGTAACGAAACAGGAAGACAATATATTTATAATGGCACATTTGCAGATAGAGATGTTGCCGATACCACAAGGAAGAGTGGGTATCGAACAATTCCTGGAGTTACATTTACTCCAACACCACTCCAGAATCAAAGCGATGCAGATAGGGCTTCTAGAATCGGGCCTCCAATTGGCGGAGTTGTATACGAAGCAGGGGCGATTCACAGTATAGCAATCAACGTTGAATCTCTTTCATAAGATTTATAATAAGGAGGAACACAAGCAATGAGAATTAATTTGTATGCACAGAATCGCCACACATTGGTACTTGATGGAATTCCGATGTCAGATTTCAGTGATGGTGATTTTATCCAAATCAAAGCCGATGGCAATGCTGCCAGTCGTACTCAGGGTGGCGATGGGCCTGGGATGAACATCAGTACTGATCAGGGAGGTTCGATTCACATATCCTTGAAGCCTACTTCCCCGGTTCTTGGAATTTTGTATGAGTTGAGAAAGCAGCAGCAGAACAATCCGAGAATGTTTTCTTTCATGGTCATGACCGGAGTTGATGAAGTTATTTCTGCTATGGGTTGCGCTTTCGGAGAACTTCCTCAAGCTCAGACAGGCGGTCCAACTATGCAAGGGAGACAGTTTGCTCTTGAATGCCTCAGAGTTGAATGGGATCCAAGTGGAGTGGAACCTGCTGAGGGCGGAATGATTCCATTGGCTTTCCCGGTATAACACAATAAATCCTCAACCACCGTAGGTATATTATGAGTATTAAAAGGGAATTACAAATAGGGGATCGTGTTTATGGGATGTTAGTTCCTCCTGTAAAAATTGGCCTTCCTCTTTGTACAAAAACAGCCGTTCTTGTCGCGCCTCTTCTTTCAGGCCTTGGACAACAAGTTGGCGAACTTACTAAAGACAAATCTTCTGAAAAGGCTTTGCAAATATTCGCAGGAACAATTAGCAATCTTGATCCAGATAAGTTGAATTTGTTGTTTGATTCAGCATTTAGGATGTCAAAAGTTTCGGTAAATGGAATTTCTATTTGTGACACAGATCTTGCCTTTGAACAGCATTTCAGCGGGTATCGAGAAGATTTGTATCAAGTATATTTTTGGTGTCTTTGGGAAGTAGTGAAAGATTTTTTTCCAATAGCGGGGATCTTCACCCAGTTGAAAACCAAGTTCATGGGCAAACTGGACGAGCTGATGAAGGAGGAATCATCATCCCCGCAGGTTGGGAGTTAGATTGGTGGATTGGATACCCTGTTTGGGGTGGAGTTTGTAGTTGGAGAGATCTTGATCATTTAACAGTTGCTGATGTTCTTGAAATGCATAGATCATTAAACTTAAAAAGATATCTTGAAGAGCAGTCTGAAAAACAATACCAAAATAATAAGGAGAGGTAATGGGAGGATCAACAGTTGATATATATGTTTTGGCCGCTCTGTTAGGTGGAATTTGGGTTCTTGGGGTTCTTAGTGAACTCGGGAAGATGATGGTTCATAAACTATTTGGAAAACCAGAACCAATACAAATCACTGCTCCATGTAGTCCATGTGTACAAATTAGACAGGCAAGAGATGCTGAAAGAAAACGAGATAGAGAAGATTTGAACAAAGAGATAGAAGGGTTGAAAGAGATTATCCACGCTCAAAATAAGAAAATTGATGCATTAGTTAGATTACTTTTTAAAATGGCAATTAAAATGGGCGTGGATGATCTTAATGAAGACATGAGGGAGATCTTGTAATGCCAACGGTAATGGATGAACTTGTAACAATCCTTGGAATCGATGTCGCTTCCGGGGCACAACAGAAGATTGACAAGTTCAATTCGACTCTTGATGGAATTGTAAAGGCTGCTGGTTGGATGGCTGCTGGTTTACTTACTGCTGCTGGCAGTATTGGCTTCTTTGCAGAAAGAAGTGCTAATGCTGGAGCAGCAATCGAGAAGTTTCATCAGATTACTGGTATTTCTACTGACACTCTTCAAGAAATGCAGTTTGCTGTTGAGCAGGTTGGCGGTTCTGCTGATGCTCTTACAAACGATCTTGCTTCACTTTCCAAATCGATGTCATCCCCTATACCTGGTGAATATAATAATGTTTTGTTTATGTTAGGGATAAACACTAAGAAGTGGAATGGTGAGTTAAAAACCTCGGCTGATGTGTTTATGGAAATGGCTGACAAGATGAAAGGTAAAAATCCGATTGAAATGACTCAATGGCTCAGTCGGGCTGGTATGAGTAACGATTCTGTTTTATTGTTGATGAAGGGCAGGGAAGCAATACAAAAATTAACAGATGAAGCAAGAAAACTTCCGGTAATTGTAGGCGATCAGCAACTTAAAAATCTTCTTGAGTTTGAAACAAGATTGAGTATGATAAGGAGGATTTTTACTTATCTTGGCCAAGAAATTAGTAGTGCTGCTGGACCTGCTCTTCGAGATATTGTTGAGTCTTTAACAAATTGGCTTAAACTGAATAAAGAGATAATTCAGACAGGACTGAAAGAATTTATTGATGGAATTGTAAATGGGTTTAAAAAGTTTGGGGAAATTCTTTCTGATGTTATTGAATATTTTCAAAAGACTTTCCCGAAAATAAATGAATTTACAAAAAATCTTGATCGAACAAAACTTATCACTGAGATTGTAACTGGACTTCTTGTTGCTTTGACTGCCGTTCTTGGAGTTTTAGCAATTAAGCTCTTAATTGTTTACGCTCCATTTATTGCTGTTGGATTAGCAGTTAAGGATTTTATTGATTACTTACGTGGTGGTGACTCTGTAATTGGTTCTTTCATGGAAAAGATTGGTAAAATGGCAGACGAATTTGCTCAGAAGTTTCCGGCCATCACTGAAATATTTCAAATCATGGGAATGGGGATTGAAAATTATCTTACTCACAAAATTGAAAATCTCAATAATTCTTTATCAAAGGCGTTTGAATTATTTGATAGATTAAAATCCAATGTTCAATGGCTTCTGGACAAAGATGAAAAGATTCTGGAGTTCATGGGATTTGGTCAAGGTAAAATTTCATCAGGCACAAAATCCCTCACTCAACCATTGACTGTTCCTGCTGGTGCTTCTGGAAGTTGGGGTCTACAGAAAAGTGGAGCTTCTGGAGGATGGGGAGAACAAAAGAACACAACAATCAACCAAAAGAACGAATGGAACATTATGGGTGGTGATTCATTGGGGATTGCTGCTGCTGTTGGAACTAAATTAAATTATACTATGCAACAAATTTATCCAGGGATGACTTCTCTGACGAATCAATAAATTATGAGCATAAACGATAGAGCACAATTAATTAATAACGGGCAGATGGGTGGAGACATTGTTGCTATTTATATGCAGCAAGCTATTCGAACTATGGCCGTAAGTGCTTCGATGGTATCTCAGGCCAGTCGTGAAGTGGCTTTAGAAGGAGGCGTCGATGGAAGTCCGAATTACATCCCACCTGCGCTGTTCGTAGCTGGAGTGCCTGTTACTGTCAGGACACAAGAAACATACAGCTACGACGCTGAAATAACAGAAACAGCAATAGAAGATGCTGCCATAATAAGCGATCATATTATTCTTCATCCAATAAAAATTGATTTGAGCTTCGAACTTTCTAATTGGACTCCTGGGCAGGCTGCATACTCTTTAGATTTATTAGAAACGATGTGGAAGTCAAGAGTTCGTTTGGATCTTCAGACAGAACACAAGAAGATTAAAAATATGGTATTGGAGAAGTTAAGTGTTGTCAATAGTGCTCCAGTTTGGGGGAGGCTTGAATTTAAGGCAACTTTTAAACAGGTGAGTGATGCAAGTCTCCCGACAATAACAATGACAGCATCTCAGGTTCAACATCAACCAGAAAAGACAAGCGGGCCAGAAGTCACAAAGAGTGCAGAACCTCCTGTACAGAATGGGCAACAAGTAAAAGGGGAAATGTCTGATTCGGAAATTGATGCAGAGATAAAACAATTAGACAATTATAAGGCTGGAATGAAAGATGGATCTATTCCATTATATAAAAGAGGCGGGAAATAATGTCACAAATAATTCCACTTACTTCTGATGGAGAAGGACATTCAACTGTAGATTTGAATGGTAATATGATTGAATTTGTAACACGATTCAATTATGCCGCCGCTTGTTGGACTTTAGACCTCATAGATGGAAGTGGTGTTTTTTTAGTAAAAGGTTTGATGTTAGTTCCTTATGTAAATGTTTTATTTCCATATACAAACCTTTGTAACATTTTAGGGTCATTAGTTTTGGTTGAAAAGAAATTTGGGGCTTATGTGGATCCAATTGGACTGGGAAATCTTACTGAATTGATTTGGTTCGCTCCTGGTGAAGCTGTTTGGGCAATATTATGAACAACAAAGACGGAAATCAGCCTTTTATTAGAAATATTGAACTTTCTATTGGACCTCTGCCAGAATGGAAAGGTGGGGGGGATAAGAAAGTTAGTACAAAAATATTTGCTGATGGAAGTCAAGATCATTTGCGAATTAAGTTCAATATTCATAAGTTTATAATGAGTACTGCAACCCCAACAGTAATCAGCATTTACAATATGAGTAAAGGCCTTCGAGACTCATTAAGAACTTCGAACAAAGAAGCACAATTGTCTTTACAGGCTGGTTGGCAAAATATTGGGATGTCGGAGATATTTAGTGGAACACTTCTTGCATCGATAAGCAGAAGGGAAGGTGCGCATATAGTTACTGATCTAATAGGATTAGCTGGCTATGGGGGAACCGTAAGAGGTGCGACAATGCAGACCTTTTCTGGCGGATCCTCATTGAAGATGATGATAATGAAACTGGCAGATACTATGCCTGGAGTCAAGATTGATTCAAACTTAATTAATATCAAAGACGTAATCTTAGCTTCCGGAGGAGAAAGTACAGTAGGAAATACCGCTCAGGTTTTGGATGGGCTGGCCAGGACATATCATTTTAATTGGTGGATTGACAATGGCTGGTTTCATGCTATGGGGGATGGAA
>Ga0209777_10001839_pt1 | contig 29301 bp, 22 predicted proteins | sample FrelakmetHBP12HB_FD_187147 | JGI IMG/M metagenome (GOLD analysis project Ga0209777, IMG submission 187147) | Freshwater lake sediment microbial communities from the University of Notre Dame, USA, for methane emissions studies -HBP12 HB (SPAdes)... | ecosystem: Environmental > Aquatic >...
CCATAGCATCATTGATTATTGCTGTCAATATGTTTTTGGGTGACTTTAGGGGTAATTGTTGAGAGGGGGTTTGTACTATGCATGGCTGGACGTTTCTTACCAATCATGCGCTGGTGCTAAACGTTCTTGCCAAATACCCTAGAATCACTGGCCGCGAGCTCGCTGCGGAGGTGGGTATCACGGAGAGGGCAACGCGAAAAATCATCGCTGACCTTGAAGTTGAAGGGTATATTACTAAGAAGAAGGAAGGAAGACGCATAAGGTACCGTATCAATCCCGATCTACCTATGCGTCACGAGACATATCAGGACACTGCCATCGGTGATTTCCTAAAAGCCCTGGGCTGGAAGAAGAAACAGGTGCGAACGAAGGGCACCGACTCTGGAGGCTAGGGCATGAAGGTGGAGACATCGGTCTGCTGAGCACCCCATTTGACTTCTGCAAACCCCAAACTAGTTGCTTCCATTGATTAGGTCATTTCGGCGTGTTAATCACTAAGCCTCGTCTGGCTATCTCGGGGTAACCTATTACGGGTAATCCATTTGGCACTTTGTTAACAGCCGGAGCCAGCTCGTTTACCCCGAAAAATCACTACAAAGGGGGTTGTTAGACCACAGTCTGCCAAGAGCATAATATGGGTGCTCTCTTTCAGGTATCGGAGGTTACAGCTATGCTTATCGGTCCTCTCTGTACCTCCAGACACTGGCCTCAGTGTCAACGGGCAGTGGCAGCGAATAGCCAGGACTGCCCACAATCCTCTTTTCAACACAAGCTCACCCGATTTAAGGAAGGGAACAGGGGGGGATGTTGTGCCCCCAGTCTTTTTGAGAAGTGGAGTCCTTATTATAACTGGTAGCTGCCTTGAGTTAACATTTTATGGAATGAGAAGAGAAAAAAGCTGAGATGAGTCAGAGGAATATCACCGCCGAGAACATTGAATTTGTTCTTCTCTCTTTTGAAGGCCCGGACCGCTATTCACTGGCTGGAGGCTTAGGAGTTAGGGTAGACAATTTGTCAGTGACACTGGCGGAGATGGGATTCACTACGCACCTGTTCTTCATCGGCGATCCTGAGTTGAAGGGTGAAGAGGTAAGGCAGAAAGGGAAACTTATACTGCACCGGTGGTGTCAGTGGATCAGCCGGTATTATCCTAACGGCGTATATGAAGGTGAAAATGAAAAGCTCCATGATTTTAACGAGTCTATCCCCTGGTTCGTTAAGGACAAGGTTATCAAGCCTGCCTTGGCGCAGGGGAAGCTGGTGGTGATTCTCGGCGAAGAGTGGCAAACATCTGAGGCGATGTGCCGGCTCAGCGATGTTCTCCATAAAGATGGCCTCGGGGATAGGGTGGTGATGTTCTGGAATGCCAATAACATTTTCTCCTTTAATCGCATAGACTGGGGGCGGCTCAGCTATACTACCACTATTACCACCGTGAGCCGGTATATGAAGCACATCATGTGGAAGATGGGCCTGAATCCTTTGGTCATCCCCAATGGGATACCCAAGAGGTTGCTCCGCAAGGTTGATGATAGGATAACTGATAGGGTGAGGCAGGCAATTGGCGCAGACTTGATCCTGTGTAAAGTGGCTCGCTGGGATCCTGATAAGCGCTGGAATACGGCTGTGGAGGCTGTGGCCCGGCTTAAGGATAGCGGCCTAAAGACAATACTTTTAGCCAGAGGCGGGATGGAATCCCATGGTAAAGAGGTTTTATATAATGCACGTTCCTTGGGCCTTATAGTAAAGGAGGCTAGAACCAAACCAGGTTCATCCAATGGATACCTGACGGCCCTGCAAGAGGCAACACCGGCTGACGTTATCGATATCAGATTTCATGTCCCTTTGGACTTCCTGCGGTTTCTGTATCGGGCTGCGGACGGGGTGCTGGCCAATAGCGGACACGAGCCCTTCGGCATAGTGGGGCTGGAAGCAATGGCTGCAGGCGGAATCACCTTCACCGGGTGCACTGGCGAGGACTATGCGGTTCCGTTTGTTAACTCGTTCGTGCTGGAGACGGCTGACCCCATGGAGATAGTAGGTTACATGACGTATCTGCGGCACCATCCCGAAGAGTGCATGAGAATCCGCAAGGCGGCTAGGCGTACTGCTCGCTACTTCACGTGGGAAGCTGCTGTACAGAATTTGATCGGTAGGTTGGAGAACCAGGCGAGGATTAGAGGCATATTAGATGGCAATCCTTTGCTTCCCTCGCCGTAGTTTACTCCTCCGGATAGCCGGTTGCGCTTTCACCGGGATAGCGCGAATAGTGATATCGAACAGAATGGCACAAGATTTGATGCTCTAAGCTTGTTGTGCACGAGACGCGACTGAAGCCCCGCCAAGGATATCCCCATCCTGTCACCCCGGCTAATATTTATAGCCGCTTGTCTAGCGATTACAGATAAATGAGTAATGTCTCTGCGATGTTGCCTTGGCATCATTTGGGGAATACTGCTGCGCAAATAGCTTTATCTATGAGCTTGATATATGTCTTCAGAAGATAAAGTGGTTGACTATTATGCTAACGAGGGGGTAGGATATGCTCAGAAAATTTCCAGCAGGTACATGATACGGTCTTTAATGAGAAGGCTGATAAAGATTCCAGAATACTCTCTCGGTAGTGAAGAGAATCGCTGGTAAACTTAACTGGTTATTAAGGAGAAGCACTGAATAAGGCTCTCATAAGAATCGAACAGGACAGATGTAATTTCTTGAAGTCTGCCCTCCAAAGGATATTCCGGGGGGTAAGAAGAAGCTTTGCCCTCAAGCTGGTAATAGTCCTATTGCTGGTGTTTATCGGGAGCGCTATCGCCGTATACTATGTCGAGCGAGGCTCTAGCGGTTCCATAAAAACACTGGGAGAGGCCTTCTGGTGGTTAATTGTAACTTTAGCCACAGTTGGATACGGCGATTTTGCCCCGGTAACTACATCGGGACGAATCATCGCCTCTGTTCTAATTGTAATTGGGGTTAGCCTTATCCCGTTTGTTGCTGCCCAGGGGGCTTCATACCTGGTCACACGACGTTTGAGGGAGGAAAGAGGATTGGAAAAGATAAGAGACAAAGACCATACCGTAATCTGTGGCTGGAATGAGCACATAGACACGATACTGGATGGTATTATTTCCAGACAAGAGCATCCTGAGATAATACTGGTGAACTCGTTAGCTTCTGAGAAAATGAATGAGGTGTTGCTAAGGTACAAGTCCGTCAAGCCGCGGTTTGTGCATGGAGACTTTACCAGTGAGGCGATTCTGGATCTTGCCAATGTAAGGCAGGCAGCCACGGTGATAATTCTGACTGATACAGTGCAGGGGGAGGTAGGCAGTGCAGATGAGAGGGCGGTATTGGGGACGCTGGCGGTGAAGGCGATGAATCCCAGGGCTCGAGTATGTGTAGAGGTAACCGAGCCCAAGGCTGCGCCGCATGTACGACGAGCTGGGGCGAGCGAGGTAATAGTGCATGGGGAATATGATCCATTTCTACTCACATCGGCGGCGATGTCTGAGGGTATAGTGCTGGCGGCGCGTCAGTTGTTATCGTATGCTGATAAGAGTTGTTTGCAGCAGAAAGCGATACCTGCTGAATTCACCGGTAAGAAGTTTGGGGAGCTTGCAGCCTATTTCAGAGAGAAACAGAATGCCCTACTGGTGGGGTTGTTTTCCATGGGTAAGGCCCTTCACGCCGAGGATGTCCTCAGTGGCGACTACTCGCTGATAGACGATTTTATAGAGCGGAAATTCAAAGAGGCTGGGAAGGAATATCTTGGTGCACAACTGCAGATACCGCAGGCTAATCTTAATCCAGGAGACGATTACGTAATAAGGCAGAATGAAGTAGCGATAGTGATAGGGAGATAAAGCTCTTTGTGTTTTAACGGAGCGGGTGCTCTGCCCTACCCGCAATCAAATAAAGAGTACAGGGGATGGCGATGGGAGTATTGATAGAGAAGATAATCAAGGCGCCTTTGTTCAAGGGGTTAACGAAGGAAGAGATGGAGAAAGTGCTGTCCGTGGCACATGAGATAAAGTGGGGTGAAGGTGACACCGTAATCACGGAGGGGGAGATGGGTGAGACGATCTACATCATATATTCCGGGTCGGTGAAGGTAAGCAAGAGGCTGACATTGCCTCAGTTTTCGGATGAGAGAGGGCACAGTGAGAAGACATTGATACGTCTGGATGCGACTGAGCCGATAGTGGTGGGAGAGGTAGCGATGCTGACGAAGGCTGAGCGGTCTGCGACGATAACGGCGACGAAGGAGTGTTTAGCGTTGGAGATATATGGGCCCGAGCTGGCCAAGCTGTACGAGGCAGATAGTAAAATAGGGTTCAAGATAATGGGGAACCTTGCGCAGATATTAAGTGATCGGTTAAGGCAAGCCAACCGGGATGTAGTCAGGCTATCCACAGCGTTGAGCGTAGCCTTGAGCTAGGTAGGCTAAATGCTTAGTGCGTTGGATAAGGCATATCGTATCCTTCAAGACAGTTTGCCATAGAGTTGGCTCTACTGCTTGGATATAGGAGCAGCAAGTATCTTATGTCGCCTTGACGGTTTTCATCATCTGCATTAATATCATCACGTCAAATCATCGTCAAAACGGCATTTGTACATTGCACGTCGCATTGAAGGGGAGGTTAACTAATGACCAAGTCCCAAACAGCTTTTAGATATATTGCCTTAGTGCTGGCACTAATGTTGTTAGTCCCGCTTGTCAGTTGTGGCGGACAGGGAGAAGTTACCCCGACCCCCACCACAACCCCGGCGCCTACTTCCGCTCCCACGCCCACCCCTGGCGCAACTGCTTACCCAGGCACTATTTCTTCCTCCTCTGGGGAAGTATTGGTGCAAAAGCAAGGCTCTACAACCTGGGCTCAAGCTGTTGCCGGCATGAAACTCGAGGCAGGCGACCAGCTCAAGACAGGCAGCGATGGGTCTGCTCTGATTGTCTTCTTTGAAGGCAGCGTAATGGAGGTTGCTGCCGATACCCAGGTACTTGTTAATGAGATGAGCGCCGCTGCGGGCACCGGCTCGACCTCTATAAGCTTGAAGCAATTAGCAGGCAATAGTGTCAACCGTGTGCAGAAACTTGTCGATTCTGCATCCAAATATGAAGTGGAGACGCCCGCAGGCTCGGCGGTGGTCAGAGGCACGACCTTTAGAGTGATAGTTGAAGGAGACGGTTTCACCATCGTCATATCAGATAGTGGTGAAGTCTGGTTCATTGCCAATGGGGTTGCCAAGCTGTTGAAGGAGGGTGAATGGTCCAGCGCCTGCGTGGGATGCCCGCCTTCGGACCCCTTACCTTCGCTTACACCTATACCGACTGTTACACCTACGCCTATCCCTACACCCACACCGACTGTTGAGCCAACTCCGACAGTGACGCCGTATTATCCACCGTACTATCCGCCAGCACCAGCACCTACACCTATAGCGGGGCCTCAGGTGGAAATCACCAGCCCTGTGGATGGCAATACTACAACTAGGGTTGCCACAGTTCAGGGGACAGTGGTGAGTGGAACCGGTAATACCACGGCGACCATAACCCAGAATGGGGTTACCCACTATCTACCTTTAACTTTTGTGGGGACTGGCGGTTATCACTACAGTTTTAACACCTCACTCGAGTTGGTTCCAGACTTGAACACTATTACTGTGACTGCCACCGATGCCGAAGACAGGAGCGGCAGCGACACTGTTACTGTATATGCAACTATTGCGGCTTGTGCCATAAAAGTAGAGCTTACCTGGGATACCAATGGTACCGATGTCGATAGCCATCTCATCGCCCCAGGTGGCGGGTGGGCGACCTTCTACGATTGCTACTTTGGTAACCCGAATCCCGACTGGGATGGCAATGGCACCGCCGGTGACCCCTCCCTGGATGTGGATAATACAACTGGTTATGGGCCGGAGCATATCGTCCTTTGTGACCCGCCGTTTGACGGCATTTATCAATACAAAGTTCACTATTATTCTGATCACGAGACTGGCCTTCTCTCTATGGCAACGGTGGGGATACGGATCAACGATCAGTTAGTTTTCCAGGGAAACAAGACAATGTCGAATGATGAGGTGTGGGACTGTGCCTGCATAGACTGGCCATCAGGCAATGTCTCCGCTGGGCCGTGCGCGACGCCCACGCCTACGCCCACACCTACGCCCACACCTACGCCTACGCCTACGCCCACACCTACGCCTACGCCTACACCCACGCCTACACCTACACCCACGCCTACGCCTACACCTACGCCTACGCCTACACCTACGCCCACGCCGACACCTACGCCCACGCCGACACCTACGCCCACACCGACACCTACACCCACACCGACACCTACACCCACACCTTCAGGGTTTACTCTAACCGTGGTCTCTCAAGGCTGCTGCCCGATTGCGGTGAGGGGTCTGCCTGGTGGTGACCGGACGGTGCCCGCCGGTGGAAACAGCACATTTTCGGGTATCCCGAACGGCACCTTGGTGACACTGGCGGCACAGGCTGACGGCGAGACATGCTATGTTTATTACTGGATGATCGATGGCATCCGGAAACCGTCTAAGCCATCGATACCGGCAGACCGGACAATGTACCTGACTATGAGCAAGAGCCGTACTGCAACTGCTTTTTGTGGTGCCCCACCCCCGACCACGCTAACAGTCACTTCTTCTGGGGCCTGCTGCCCGATCATAGTGAGCGGTCTGACCGGCGGCGGTACTCAGACGGTACCTGCAGGTGGCACACGTACGTACACAACTAATATCAACACACAGGTGACGCTGTCGTGGCAGAGTGGACAGGAGTGCTGGCTTTACGACTGGACGCTTAACGGAGTGAGTCAGGGATATCCTCCTGGGGTGTGGAATCCTGTGATCCCCATGGATATCAATTATACGGTGGTGACTATTTGCAGTGAAAGTCTTGTACCTTAATTAAGGAGTTAGATGCCTGCTTTTCTTAAGAGGGGAACCAGGAAGCAACGCAGGCAGCGCAATCATATTCTGATTGCGCTGGGTGTGGGCGCTATTCTTGTCCTTCTCGTTTACTTCATTCAGCCCTTTGCTACTATAAATCGGTGGTTCACCGACCAGCTCTTTCTCGATACTACGCCATCCCCAAATATTGTCATCGTTGCGGTAGATGATAAAAGCCTTCAGGAGTACGGTGGCTGGCCCTGGGCGGATCGCTCTCTTCATGCCAGTGCTGTAAATAATCTGAAGGAGGCGGGCGCTGCTGCTATCGGCTTCGACGTGCTTTTCGCGGATGAATACGGAAATGCTTCGTTATTTGCTGAAGCTTTGGAGAAAGCAGGCAACGTGGTGCTTGCCGGCATAGGGGATAACCCTCAAGTAACAGAGCAGCCCCTGGTTGTGTACAAAGACTTCACCCTGCCCGCCCCCATTTTCGCTGAGGCTGCGGTAGATATAGCACACGCAAATGTCGTCCCTGAAGGCGGGAGCGTAGTGAGGAAAATACCTCTGGTAGTAGCGGATGAAAGCGGTAAGAAGTATCCAGCACTGGTACTGGATATGTACAAAGTTTACCTTGAACAGGTTGTGCAGCCGGGCCTCAATATCAATGAGGATTACAGCATTCATAATGGGTCGATACGCATCTTCAATCTGGAAATACCTGTGGATGGCAAGAGCCAGATGCGAGTAAACTTCGTCGGCGGCCCGAACACCTTCAAGAGTCTGTCATACGCCGATATCATACAGGGCAATTTCAACTCTGCCGATGTCAAGGACAAGCTGGTATTGGTCGGTATGACTGCCAGCGGCTGGACGGATTTCTGGGTCACTCCGGTTTCGACGGAGAAGATGTACGGCGTAGAGATACATGCCAATGCCTTAGATACTATCCTCAAGGGACGTTTCCTTGTGGAGACCAGCAAGCTTATTGCTGCTCTCACAGTCCTTTTTATGGTTGTTGTCATGGGCTTTATCCTACCGCTGACGAGACTCCGCTGGGGCACTGTGCTCACCGTGGTACTGTTCATTGGCTACGGGCTGGCTGTGTTCTTTGCTTTTGACAGTGGTCATATCCTGAATATCTTCTATCCTCTCATATCGTTGCCCATTATGTATGTTACTGCTGTAATATCCCGTGTGTTCGCTGCACAGGCCGACCGCCGTGATATAAATGACCTCTTTGGAAGGTATGTCTCTCCTCAGGTCGCCAGTGAGATTTTGAGCTTGGCCAATGCTGACCAGTTGAAGCTGGGAGGTGCCAGACGAGAGGTAACGGTGATGTTTGCAGACATGCGCGGCTTCACGGCCATGAGCGAACGGCTGGGCCCTGAGGAGATTGTGGCTACGCTGAATAAATACCTTTCAGTGCTGATTGAGCGCGTTCTGGCCAATGAGGGAATGATTAACAAGTTTGCCGGCGATAATATCATGGCGGTGTGGAACGCCCCTCAAGACCAGTCCGACCATGCGTTGCTGGCGGTTAAGGCTGCGATAGAGGGGCAGCAGGCAATGGAGAGCATGCCTCAGGATGAGAGTCAGCCCAAAGTGCAGTTCGGCATCGGCATCAACACGGGCCCGGCGGTGGCGGGGAATGTGGGTTCGGAGGGGCGCACCGAATACACTATCATTGGCGATGCTGTCAATCTGTCGTCGCGGCTCTGCTCGAATGCCCCCGGTGGACAGATATGGATTGGGCCTCATACCTACGAGGTGGTGAAAAATGAAGTCGAGGTCGAGGCACTGGAGCCCCAAAAATTCAAAGGCAAAGCAGAGCCAGTGCCTGTATATCGTGCTCTGAGAATGAGGAACAAATCGTAGACTACAAGCACCAAATCTCAAATTTGAGCATTCAGCTATCAGCTTTCAGCAGTCAGCCGAAGGGATGATGATTCAGGGAAAACTATGAAACTTACCATACTTGGCTCCAGCGCTGCCTATCCGCGGGCGGGTGGTGCCTGCTCCGGGTACCTGGTCGAGGAGGGGAAAACTAAGCTTCTCGTAGACTGCGGCACCGGCGTCCTGAGCAACCTGCAACGGGCAGTATTGCTAAAGGATGTGAATTATATAATCATATCTCACCCACATGCGGACCACTGTTTTGACCTCATACCTTACCGCTATGCGCTGATGCGTCCTCTGAATAAAGCGCTTCATCCACGTCTCTACTTGCCGCCCGGAGGCAAGGAAGCCTTGCTAAAGGTAGTCTCAGCATTCAATACCTCGCCAACATTTTTCTCTGCTTACTTCCAGGTTGAGGAGTATAATCCGGAAGCGGGGTTAAAGTTGGGAGACCTCAGCATCGAATTCACCTCGGTGAAACACTATATAAAAAGCTATGCTATGGCTGTCTGTGGCAGCAAGAGGCTGGTTTATTCCGCTGATAGCGGCCTGTGCGATGAACTGGCAGAGCTGGCGAGGGATGCTGACCTCTTCCTCTGTGAGGCGACCCGGGGCGACCACGATGACGCTGAGTGGGGCCACCTTGCGGCCGGTGAGGTCGGCGCGCTATCGAGGAAAGCCAAAGTGAAGAGGTTGCTCTTGACGCACTTCTGGCCTGACCATGACTATTCGCTCAATATCAAAGAGGCGGAGGCTGCTTTCGGCAAGCCGGTTGAGGTAGCTGAGGAACTCTGCACCTACGTCCTCTAGACAATACCCGCTTAGAAGCTTTTTAAGTCCCTCGTATCCTCACTTCTGAATCCTTGGGGTTATGAAGAATTAAGTGAAGCAATGACATTTCAGTATTGTAGTTGCCTGATTTATGGGGCAGTCACCTGCATTCTCAAAGTAGCAATAGAAATATGCATAGCAAAGGGCCTCATGTCTTTGCGAGTTCTTCCCTTCGGGAAGAACGTGGCAATCTGGTGGGGTGAGGTAGAAGGACGATGAGATTGCTTCGCCTTCCTTCGGAATGGCTCACAAAGACATAGTACATCACTGCGTGAGGAATTCTGAACCTTCGTAGCCTTCTGGTACACCGCTTTTCTTGCTTGCTAAACATTACTTGTTTTTCCACCTGAGATTATTGGCGAAAACCACTATCAAAGAATTGGAGAAAACCACTATTTGTTTCATTGAAGGGTGTGCTAGTGTTTAAGCAGGATTGTGCTACTAACAGTAGCTTGCAGTAGTTTCATATAGATAAAAGGAGTATGACGTGGGGCGGCAGACGAACGAGGAAACGCTGGAAACGATGCTTACAATCCGCCAGATAGCCGATTTCCTGCATATCAGCATCTCGACTGTGAGGCGGTGGAGCGATAGTGGAATGCTGAGGTCATATCGTATTGGGCCCCGCGGTGATAGGAGATATCTGCGAGACGATGTGCTTCGTTTTCTGGAGGAATCCGCCTGCCACCCGAAGGCTGGTGCGGCAGAGAAAAAGATTGCTAATTGGGCTCAGCAAGGACAAACCTTCAATTTGGAGTGACGAGGTAAGACATGGCTGGAAATAGCAGGCAACCACGAAGGAACAATCGCCCGAGCTCCGTGAAGTTGTTGCAGAGGCCGGATAGCGGGCTGGCTGCCTTCGCGGATGCATCGGTAGATGCCTTCCTTCTGTTTGACGATAATCTTGATCTTATGAGCATAAACCCCGCTGGGGAGATACTGTTTGGCTTCTCTAAAGAAATGGTGGTGGGGAAGAATATTGTGGAACTTGAGCCTGACATTAAGGAGACAGGGAAGTACGACAAATATCTGGATGTTATGAAAACAGGGGACTTGTTTTTTGTGGAGGAGCCCTTTTCGCATCCAAAGTTTGGAGATATGCACTTGGGCATCAAGGCATTTAAGGTGCGAGAAGGGCTGGGGATGATAGTTAATGACATTACCGAGCGCAGGCAGATGGAGGAAGCTCTGCGTGAGAGCGAGCTTCTAGCAACGGCAACTATCGAGGGAATGTCCGACGGCGTTATGCTGGTCGGTATGGATGGCAAAGTGGCCTATGTCAATAAAGCCTTTGAAAGGATGCTGGGATACAAGGCGAGCGAATTAGCGGGGACATCCGCAGTAGACCTGCCCACATATCGCGAATCAAAGGATAGGAAGAAGGCCAGGCAAGCCCTGAAAATGGTTATAGAGAAAGGCAGCGCCGAGCCTATTGATATGATCGCTCTCAGCAAAGATGGTGTGGAGATTCCCATTAACTTTGCAGCCTCAGTGGTGAAAGATGCTAAAGGTAACCCCAAGACGCTGGTTGCTGTGATAAGGGATGTCACTGAACGGAGGAAGGCAGAGGAGGCCTTACGACAAAGCGAGGAGTATTTCCGGGCGCTCATCGAGAATGCTCAGGACGCCATAGTTGTAGTTGGCGAGGATGTGAGCATAGTGCATGCGAGCCCTGCTGTCGAGCGCGTGCTTGGATATAAGCCAGAGGAGTTAGTCGGAACGGACGGCTTCAGTCTTGTAAACCCGGATGATAAGCCACTTGTGATGAAAGCCTTTGCCGGGTTGGGGGAGAATCCCGATAGCGTTGGGGGGGTAGAGCTACGCATTCGGCACAAGGATGGCTCATGGCGCGTTGTTGAAGCTGTGGCGAAAAACCTTCTCAGTGATGAGGCAGTGAAGGGGATTGTCGTCAACTGGCGCGACATCACTGAGCGCAAGAAGGCGGAAGAAGCCCTTAAAGAGAGTGAAGAGCGCTATCGTCGGCTAGTGGACAACGCTCAGGACATCATCTTCCGCTTTTCTGCTGACAAGGGTCTGGAGTATGTGAGCCCTGCTGTTTCTACGATTATGGGCTACTCAGCAGAGGAATTGAGGGGTAACCCTGAACTGGCCCTTGGACTTGCTACTGCGAAAGACGAGAAACTTGCCAAGGATTATCAAGAGGTCATATCCGAAGGGAAATCTATGCGTACCAGGGATATTACGGCCATTCGTAAGGATGGTAAGCAGGTTTATCTGGACATGCGGTCTCAAGCTGTGAGGGATAAAGATGGGAACGTAGTTGCTTTCGAAGGCATCCTGCGAGACATCACAGAACGCAAGCAGATGGAGGAGGAGGTACGCCTTCTTTCCGATGCAGTCAGAATGACCACGGACAGCATTGCAATTACCGACATAAGTGGAAGGGTTCTGGATATAAACGAAGCAGGGCTGAGGATGTATGGACTGAGTGATAGGGCGGATTTTGTAGGTAAAAATCCCCTTGACGCAATCGCTCCTGAGGACCGACGTAAGGCTATAGAGAATATGGCTAAGATTATGGAAACAGGGCAGGTCAAGGGTATTGAGTATCACGTTTTGAGGAAGGACGGTAGCAGGATTCTCATCGAGACCAGCGTGTCGCTCATTAAAGACTGCGAAGGAAAGCCGAAAGGGCTGGTGGCTGTTGCCCGCGACATCACGGAGCGCAAGCGGATGGAGGAGGCTTTGCGGCAGAGCGAAAAGAAATACAGGCAACTTTTCGAAATCATGCAAGAAGGGCTTTGGCTAATTGATAAAGATTCCATCACTATCTTCGTCAATCCACGCATGGCGGAAATCCTGGGATATACGGCGGAAGAAATGCTGGGGAAGCATCTATTTGAATTTATGGACGAACGTGGCATAGAAGTAGCAAAATACAATCTAGAGCGCCGCAGGCAGGGCATAAAGGAACAGCATGATTTCGAGTTCACACGGAAAGACGGCGCACGAGTTTATGCCAGTCTGGAAACATCGCCGATTGTGGACGAAGAGGGTAATTATATAGGAGCGCTTGCCTGTGTGGCAGATATCACCGCACGGAAGGAAGTGCAGGAGACGCTGCAGAATAGCGAGGAGTATTTCAGGTCGCTGATTGAAAACGCTCAGGACGCGATAGTAATAGTTGCCGGTGATGGAACCATAAGTTATGGGAGCCCCTCTATTGAACGTATGCTTGGATATAAGCCGGAGGAATTGATTAGCGCAGATGCATTGTTTGGCTTTGCCCATCCTGACGATATACCAAATGTTGTCGATACCTTTGCCAATTTTACAAAAAACGGGAATGTTTCGGGAAGTATAGAGTTACGTATTCGTCACAAAGATGGGTCCTGGCGTGTCGTTGAAGCAGTTGCCAATAACCTTCTCGAAAATCGGGCAATAAAGGGCATTGTGGTTAACTGGCGCGATGTTACCGCGCGCAAGAAGGCTGAGGAAGCACTTAAAGAGAGTGAGGCGCGCTACCGTATGCTCGCTGATAATGCGGGAGATGTTATTTGGGCCACTGATATGAATCTTCGGATTACATATATCAGTCCTTCTATTACACAATTGTCAGGCTACAGTGTTGAAGAAGCGATGGCACTGACGCCAGAAAAAATGATGTTACCAGACTCATTAAAGGCTATCATGGATGCTTACTCAGAAGGGATGGCTGCTTTAAGAGAATCGACTGTGGTGGAGGCTGAAGTAAAGCGAAAAGATGGCTCTACAGTTCCTGTCGAGATGAGTACGAAGTTGCTAAAAGGCGTGGATGGCAAGCCGTTTGGGATTTTAGGAGTCACCCGCGATATTACAGAGCGTAAGAAGGCTGAGAAGGTGCTCAGGGAGTCAGAAGAAAGATTTAGGGCTATCTTTGATAATTCTGTCGACGGGATATTAGTTACAGACTTGGAAACGAATAGCTTCTATACGTGCAACAAAGCTATGTGCCAGATGCTGGGCTACAACCTGGAAGAAATAAGAAATCTGAAAGTCACTGACATTCATCCCAAGAAAGACCTGCCCTATGTTGTGGCGGAGATGGAACGAGAGCGACAGGGTAAATCGCCGGCAGGGGTCAAGGTCCTCCCTCTTGTAAGAAAAGATGGTAGTGTATTGCACGCTGAGGTTACTCCATCGTTAGTCACTTTCGCCGGGAGACAATATCTGGCCGGTATTTTCAGGGACATCAGCGAGCGCAGGAAGGCTGAGGAGGAGAAGCAGAGGATGGAGGAGCAGCTTCGCCTTGCAGGACGGCTGGCGGCGGTGGGCGAGCTGGCAGCGGGCGTGGCCCACGAGTTGAATAATCCTCTGGCTGCGATTCAGGGTTATTCCCAGTTTCTATCATCGAGCAACAACCTGGATGAAGCCACAAAGAAAGATTTAGAGACTATCTATAAAGAGGCGCTGCGCGCATCTAAGATTACCCATAACCTGCTCTCGTTTGCTCGCAGGCATGAGCCGGAGAAAAAATTTATCTCGCTTAACGAGGTTGTTGAGAATACTATAGAGCTGCGTGCTCACCCGTTGAAGGTCAGCAACATAGAGCTGGTGACCGAGCTTGCACCTGACCTGCCCAAGACGATGGCTGATTTCTACCAGTTGCAGCAGGTATTTGTGAATCTTATCAACAACGCAGAGCAGGCTATGGTGGCAGCGCATGGGAAGGGGAAGCTGGTTATCAAGACGCAGAAGTCTGATGAGGTGATTCAGGTAACGTTTACTGACGACGGTCCGGGCATTTCGGAGGAGAATATGAAGAGGATATTCGACCCGTTCTTCACCACCAAAGATGTGGGTAAGGGCACCGGGTTGGGTCTCCCCATATGCTATGGGATTGTCGAGGCTCATGGCGGCCGGATATACGCGCGGAGCAAACTGGGCGCAGGAGCGACCTTCATCGTGGAAATACCCATATTGCTTGATGCTGAATCGAAATGAAATGAGAGTGAGGTGGGATCATGACGCTTCGTAAGAAGACTCTTATCATCATCGGTATAACGCTGATTTGTTTAATCGGCATCCTTTATGCAGTACTTCAGACTATCACGATGGACAGTTTCCTCGAACTGGAGGAGCAGAATACTCAGAAGAATGTGGGACGAGCGCAGAATGCTTTGTCTGATGACATGTCCAGTTTGGTCACTATGACTAGAGACTGGGCTACATGGGACGATACTTACAATTTCATTGAGAATGCCAACACAGAATATATTGAGGCAAATCCTACCGATGAAACTATTAAAGGGCTCCGAGTGAATGTTATGTTGTTTATCAACTCCTCAGGGCAGATTGTTTTTAGCAAGGCCTTTGACTTGCTGAAAGAGCAAGAGATGCCGGTGCCGCAGAGCTTGCTGGGATATATTTCTCCAGGAAGTATCCTTGTGCATCACCCGGACACAAATAGCAGCGTAAATGGGATAATACTTCTCCCTGAGGGGCCTATGCTCATTTCTTCAGAGCCTATCTTGACCAGTCAGCGTGAAGGCCCTATTCGAGGCGCGCTGGTTTGGGGACGCTACCTCGACTCAGCCGAGATTGATATGCTTGCTAAAACGACGAGCTTGTCCCTCACCGTGCATCGATTAGACGAGCCTCAGATGCCCTCTGATTTTGCGGCGGCGCGTTCATCCTTGTCTGGAGATAAGCCGATTTTTGTGCACCCGTTGAATGGGGAGTCTGTCGCGGGATATGCACTTGTTGAGGATATTTACGGGACACCTGTTCTTATGTTGAGGGCAGACATGCCGAGGAGTATCTACCAGCAAGGTCAAAGCAGCCTGGTTTATCTGATATCTTCGCTTGCTATTGTGGGTTTTGTATTTGTCGTGGCAGTATTATTGCTCCTTGAGAAGCTGGTATTAGCGCCTGTTTCGAGTCTGAGTGCAAGCGTTAATAGAATAGGTGCAAGCGGAGACCTGTCATCAAGGGTTACGATAGCGGGAAAGGATGAATTGTCAAGTCTGTCAGGTAATATTAACGGAATGCTGGGTAGATTGGAGCAGTCTAACATTGCGTTACGAGAATCTGAAGAAAAGTTCAAGCATCTGGTGCAGGAAATGAACGATGGCTTTTTTGTGATACAAGATGCGAAAGTAGTTTTTACTAATACCAGGGGTGCTGAGATGTTCGGGCATGCTGGGGAAGAAATAACAGGTAAACCTATTGAGGAACTATTGTCTCCTGAACTGACAAGAACACTCTCAAAAATGCATGCTGAGGTAGCACGAGGGAAGGCCATAGCTCAACAGCATGAAACGAGATTAACGAGGAAAGACGGGAAAGTATGCACCTTTGAATTAAGTGTCAGGGATATGGATTATGCAGGCAAGCCGGCTGTATCCGTAGTCATGCGAGACATCACTGAGCGCAGGAAGGCGGAAGAGGAACTGGCGCGACAGGCAAAGGAAGTTGCCCGTGCAAATGCAGAGCTTTGTGTCGTGAATAAGGAGTTGGAGGCATTCAGCTACTCAGTCTCTCATGACCTGCGTGCCCCTCTGAGAAGTATCGACGGATTCAGCAAAGCTGTGCTGGAAGATTATGAACAGAAACTTGATGACCAGGGCAAAGATTATCTGCACCGTGTGCGCGCAGCCAGCCAGCGCATGGCTCAACTTATTGATGATCTGCTTAATCTGTCCCGTGTGACGCGCAGCGACATGCAGCACGATTCGGTGGACCTGAGTGCTATAGCTCAATCGATAGCAGCAGATCTTCAAGGAATGCAGCCTGACAGGCAGGTAGAGTTTGTCATTGCAGAAGGTCTGATGGCAAAAGGAGATATTCGACTTCTGAAACTGGTGTTGGAAAACCTGGTGAGCAATGCGTGGAAATTCACCGGGAGACATGCTCACGCCAAAATAGAGTTCGGTACTGTGCCTTATAACGGCAAGACGGCGTATTTTGTGAGGGATGACGGGGCTGGATTTGACATGGCTTATGCCGAAAAGCTTTTTACTCCGTTCCAGCGCCTGCATGGCATGACGGAGTTTGCCGGCACAGGTATCGGCCTGGCTTTAGTACAGCGGATTATTCATCGTCACGGCGGTCAGGTGTGGGCTGAGGGCAAGATGGAAGAGGGCGCCACATTTTACTTCACGCTTCAATAATAATGAAGGAGGTCAGAAATGGATAAAAGGGTCATTCTCCTGGTCGAAGACAATCCCGATGATGTGGAACTTACTCTGCGTGCACTGAAGATACACAATGTGGCAAATGATGTTGTGGTAGCCCGCGATGGAGCAGAGGCGCTGGACTATCTATTCGCCACAGGTGCGTACGCCGGGCGCGATGCTACTGTTACGCCCCAGCTTATCTTGCTGGATTTAAAACTGCCTAAAATTGACGGGTTGGAAGTTTTGCGACGGTTGCGAACCGGTGAGCGCACAATGTTTGTTCCTGTGGTCATTTTGACCTCCTCGAAAGAGGAGCAGGATTTGATAGAGGGATACCGGCTTCATGCCAACAGCTATATTCGGAAGCCGGTGGATTTCAATCAGTTCAGCGAGGCTGTAAGGCAACTGGGGCTTTACTGGCTTGTCCTGAATGAACCACCGCCAGGAGCGAGAGTAGGCAGATGAGCAAACCGCTGCACTTGTTATTAGTTGAAGATTCTGAAGACGATGCCCTGATTCTGCTTCACGAGCTGCGGAAGGGCGGCTATGACCCGAAATACGAACGGGTGGACACCGCTGCTGGCATGAACGCAGCACTTGATAAGCAGAAGTGGGATATCGTTATTGCAGATTATGTGATGCCTAACTTCAGCGCGCCTGATGCACTGAACCTGCTGAAAGGGAGGGGGATTGACCTACCTTTCATCGTGGTATCGGGCAAGATAGGCGAAGATACTGCAGTGGCAGCAATGAAAGCAGGTGCGCACGACTACATAATGAAGAACAGTTTGAAGAGGTTAGTCGCCGCTGTTGAGCGCGAGTTGAGTGAGGCAGATGTCCGGCGGGAGCGCAGACATGCAGATGAGGTTATCAGATGCAGACTGGAATTTGAAAAGACCATTTCTGCTATATCGTCACGCTTCGTTGGTGTTTTTAATATAGATGATGCTATAAATGCTTCACTGGCTGATATGGGGAGATTTAGCAAAGCAGGCTGTGCCTATATCTTCCTTGTGCGTGAAGATAGAGTAATCATGGACAATACTCACGAGTGGTGTGCCGAAAGGGTAAGTCCACAGATAGAAAATCTGAAAAATCTTCCCTTGAGTAATTTTCACTGGGGGATGGGAAAACTGCTCAAGGGAGAGGTAATTCAAATCGAGGATGTTTCCCAAATGCCTTCAGAAGCGAAGGTTGAAAGGGAGATATTGGAGAGACAACAAATAAGGTCTATTTTAGCTTTACCGTTAACCGTGAGCGGGGAACTAGCTGGTTTCGTAGGGTTTGACAATGTTGTTGAGACAGGGCCCTGGAGTGAAGATGACCTGGCGCTTCTTCGAGTATGTTCGGAGATTATCGGAAATGCTCTTGAGCGTAAAAAGGCAGAGGAAGCACTGAGGCAAAGCGAGCATAGCTATAGAGTTCTGTTCGAGAGTACACTCGATGGTCTTATCGTCATGGATATTGAGACAATGAAAGTAGTATTTGGTAATCAAACTGCTGCGAAGTTGTATGGATATGAATCGGTGGGGGATGCGATAGGAATAAATCCTCTTGATTTTGTACATTCGGATGACAAAGAAAAGGTTCTCGAAGTTATCAAGAAGGATTTGGTTGAGAAAGGGTTGCGTCAGGTCAATGAATTTCGGACGATGACTGGAGACGGCCGGAAGATGTGGATAAGTGCAATAGGGACGCGGATGGAGTATCAAGGTAGACCAGCCATTCTGGTTTCAATCAGGGATATAACAGAGCAGAAGAAGGTAGAGGGAGCAAAACAAAGACTCGAAGAGCAGCTTCAGCTATCCAGCCGCCTGGCTGCGGTCGGCGAGCTGGCAGCGGGCATTGCCCACGAGTTGAACAATCCTATCGCTGCAGTCCAGGGTTTTGCGCAGCTTTTGATGGCAAGGAATGACCTGGATGAGACCATGAAGAAGGATGTAGGGAGTATTTATAGGGAGGCGCAGCGCGCCGGTAGAATTACTCAAAACCTGCTTTCCTTTGCCCGCAGACATGAGCCTGAGAAGCGCTACATGTCGCTCAACGATGCTCTGGAGAAGACCCTGGAGTTGCGCGCTCACCAGATGAAGGTGAACAACATAGAGCTGGTAACAGAACTTCAGGCTGACCTGCCTAACACGATGGCTGATTTTCACCAACTGCAGCAGGTATTCGTAAACATCATAGTCAATGCGGAGCAGGCGATGGGTGAGGCTAATGGTAGGGGAAAGCTCACGGTCAAGACGCAGAAGGATGATAATCTCATCCGGATAAGTTTTACGGATAATGGGCCGGGCATAGCCGAGGGGAATTTGAAAAGGGTATTTGACCCCTTTTTCACAACGAAGGAAGTTGGCAAAGGTACAGGGCTTGGTTTGAGTCTATGTTACGGACTTGTTCAAGCGCATGGCGGGCGCCTATACGCCAGAAGCAAGGCAGGAGAAGGAGCGACCTTTGTGGTGGAGATACCGATAGTTTCTGAAGGCCAGTAAGCCCAGGGGGTGTGAGATGGACGAGACAAAACTAGCGATATTGGTAGTCGACGATGAGGAGTCGATAAGGGGCCTTCTTCGCCGCAAGTTGGGGGCGGATGGCTATGAGTGCGATATGGCGTCCGATGGCAAAGAGGCTCTGTGGAAAGCCTTTATGAAGGACTTCGATCTGGTGCTCATGGATATCAAGATGCCGGGTCTATCGGGTATGGAGGCGCTGCCTCAGATGGTGATCGACCATCCTGATACATCGGTGGTCATGCTGACTGCAGTGGCAGACGCCAAGACTGCTGTGGAAGCCATGAAGCTGGGGGCGTATGACTATCTGACCAAACCCTTTGACCTGGATGACCTGAGCATGAGAGTAAGAAGGGCTCTGGAGAGAAGGAGGCTGGTGCTGGAAAACAGGGAGTACCAGCGTCATCTGGAGCAGAAGGTAAAGGAACAGGTGGAGCAGGTGCAGGAGTACTACAATCGAGCTACCCAGGCGCTCTCCAGAGAGCAGATGGTTCTCAATAAGCTAGGTGGCGCGTTTCAGCAAGACGGTTTGGAGGAGGTGTATTATCAGATGGGCAGATCGCTAGCACTTATGGTTGAGGCACACGAACCTTATGTCGGCGGGCATTCGGAGAGGGTGAGCCTGAGGGCCGGTGAGATCGGTGTCCAGCTTCGATGCTCTGCTGAGGTTATAAAGCAGATAAAGATCGCGGCCATACTGCATGACATCGGCAAGGTTGTTATCCCGGACCAAATCCTGTTTAAACCGGGGCCTTTGACACCTGCTGAGTACAGCGAGGTGAAGAGGCATCCCGTAGCGGCGGTGGGGATATTACATCACGTAGAATATTTCAAAGACATCACACCTTTGATCGAGAGCCACCATGAGTGGTACAACGGGAAAGGTTATCCTAAAAATCTGAGGGGTGATGAAATACCTCTGGGGGCGCGCATCATAGCCGTGGCCGATGCCTATGATGCCATGACTTGCCCTCGTCCCTATCGCTCTCGCCTCACCAATGAAGAGGCGGTTCAAACACTCAAGAAAGGGGCTGCGGCACAGTGGGACCCCAGGGTCGTGGATGCATTGTTTAAGATACTGGAACGGGAGTCCAAAATGCTGCAGGCTACGCCGGGCGAGGATTAGTGGGGCTTGTTTTTTAGCTGAGGTCTCTATGAAAATTGGCTCCGCAGGTAGGACTCGAACCTACGACCAAGCGGTTAACAGCCGCCCGCTCTACCGCTGAGCTACTGCGGAACGCCTAAGGCAATTGCGTGTTTAAGTATAGCATGTGATGGCGGTTTTAATCAATATCGTCATTGGGGCGAGTCTTATTTCCGAGAGAAGAAAAGAGCGGGCTTAGTAATGCTTGTAAAGTGGCTGCCGAGCCGGGACTCGAACCCGGGCTATAGGATCCAAAGTCCTGTGTGCTACCACTACACCACTCGGCATTGGTGCCGAAGGCCGGGTTCGAACCGGCATGGGAGTTGCCCCCCAACAGTTTTTGAGACTGCCGCGTCTGCCTGTTCCGCCACTTCGGCGGTGGTGCCGAGAAGCAGAATCGAACTGCTGACACCGCGATTTTCAGTCGCGTGCTCTACCAACTGAGCTACCTCGGCACATGGTGAAATTGTAGCTTAGCCCCCTCCACCTGTCAAGCCAACGAATGTGAAAGGGTTTAATAATCCTTTCTCAACCCCCTGTATCCCCCACTCTTGGGGGAATTTAAGGTTGGGGGATACCCCCAAACCCCCAGCAGATGGTGAATCCCTCTGCACTCACCCGATAGCAGGTAATCTCACGAAGGCAAGCATAAGGGATGAAGGTTGTCTATCAAACCATTATCAACTTGCTTTGCCCCAATCTGGGGGGAGTTTAAGGTTTGGTGGACATCCCAAGATAAATTCTAAATCTTAATTTCTAAGCCCTAAACAAATTTCGAATTTAGATTTTTGGACTGTTGCAGGGGCTTCGTCCCTCTGCACACCCAGTTGGTAAACGACCTCCGAGTGTTGGTGGTACTATCAGCCCATCGAATAATTATGGAAAACCACTATTTGTCCAGATAGAGCGTGTGATAGTGTTTAGATGAGATGGTGCGGGCATCGATAGCAGACAAAGCGGGGCAGATGAAACCGCAGTCTTGTCCATATGGCTGCCAGTTTTTGGACGAGATTAAGCCCATTTCAAGAGGCATAGGATGGAAGATGCAGATAGGACAGAGGAGCGACTCATGGCTGAATTGATACTGTTGCGCCAACGGATCAATGAGTTTGAAACTGCGGAAGCCGAGCGCAGGAGGGCGGAGGATGCGCTGCGGCAGAGTGAACATAACTATAGGGTCTTATTCGAGAGCACTCTCGATGGTATGTTCGTTCTCGATGCTGAAACGATGAGGGTGGTGCTGGCTAATCAAAATGCCGCAAAAATATATGGGTTTGCTTCCGCAGAAGATGCGGTTGGCGTGAATCCACTTAGCTATGTGCACCCGGACGATAGAGAGCGAGCCCGCAGAGTTATAGTGGAGGATTTGTTTAAAAAGGACCTGCGACAGATTCATGAATTCAGGTCAACTACCGAAGACGGTAGAGATATATGGATAAGCGTTGTCGGAACCAGAACGGAGTACCAGGGAAAGCTGGCGGCCTTAATTTCGGTCAGGGATATCACAGAGCGCAAGCGGTCGGAAAAGGCGCTGATAGAGTCGGAGGAGCAGTACTCGGCATTGGTGGCAAATCTGGCTGATGCGGTCCTGATTTCCAAGGAAGGGAGAATCACCTGGTGTAATGACAGGACGGAGGAAATACTCGGCCATGCGAAGGATGAATTGACCGGCAGGGATGCGGGTTTCTTTCTCCTGGAGGGCATTAACTCTGCGGAATTTGTTGCTGAGGTATATAAAGTAACAGAGGGGCGGAGTCATTTCCGTGGCACAACCAAGATGAAGAAGAAGAATGGAGACGTGGTGGATATCGAATATTCCATCTCGCGCATCTCGGGAAAGGAGCCGCCTGAATTTGTCACAGTCGCTCGTGATGTCACGGAGCGCAAGAGGTCTGAGGAGAAGTTGCAGGAGCTTTATGAGCAGGAAAGGAAATTGAGGCAGGAATTGGAGGCGGAGATGAAGAGGAGGGTCGAATTCACCAGGGCATTGGCGCATGAACTGAAGACCCCCCTTACCCCGGTGATGGCTTCAAGCGAGTTGTTGGTAGCTGAGCTTCAGAAAGAGCCCTTGCTGAGTCTGGCTAAAAACATCAACAGAGGAGCTTCCAATCTGAATAACAGGATCGATGAACTCCTTGATCTGGCGAGAGGCGAGATAGGGATGCTTCAACTGAAGCCGGAACTGGTAGACCTGCTGCAACTGCTTCGAGAAGTGGCTGACGATATGACGCCGGTGGCTTCGAGCCATGGGCAGTCTTTGATCCTGGCGTTGCCCCCTTCACTCCCGCTGGCTTGGGCTGATGAAGGCCGGCTGCGGCAGGTTGTGCTCAATCTTCTCAACAATGCAGCCAAATTCACTCCAGAGGGAGGGAAGATTATATTAGGAGCCAGAGAAGATAGCGCTAATCTTGTAGTGGAAGTTCAGGATACAGGTCGCGGGATAACCGCTGAGGAGCAACAGCGGCTATTCGAGCCCTATCACCGTTTGGAAAGCGATAGGGATCATCTCAGCGGGTTGGGGCTGGGGCTGGCTCTGTGCAAGACGCTGGTGGAGCTTCACGGTGGACGAATATGGGTACAAAGTCAGGCAGGCAAGGGCTCGATCTTCGGTTTTTCAGTGCCTCTGGAAGCCGCTGGTGAACGGGTATTAAAGGCTGAAAAAGGTGAGAAGTCGTGAAAGTGCTGATTGTTGAGGATGACAGGGATATTGTGGAGGCTATTTCTCTCGCCTTCCGCATACGCTGGCCTGAGGCTCACGTAATCTCTACCCACCTGGGAGAGAGAGGGGTAGAGTTGGTGGAGAAGGAGTCTCCTGATATTGTCATCCTCGACCTGGGGCTTCCCGATATCAGTGGTTTCGATGTGTTGAAGCAAGTCCGTCAGTTTTCTTCTGTGCCCATAATTATTCTCACGGTAAGAGCAGAGGAGGCCGATATAGTCAAGGGTCTGGAATGGGGGGCGGACGATTACGTGATAAAGCCCTTCAGGCAGCTCGAGCTTCTGTCGCGGGTACAGGTGCAGATTCGTAAACAAAACCCTGCTGGTGAGACAACGCCCCTTGTTTGCGGGCAGTTGTACTTCGATCCGTCAATACGCCAGCTTCGTTACAGGGAAAAGGAAGTAAGCCTCACAGCTACCGAGAGCCAAATCATCTATCAACTGATGAGAAATGCAGGCCACGTGGTAACTCATGCTGCTGTTGCGGAGGGGGTATGGGGTGTGGATTACCCTGGTGCTATTGACAGCCTGAAGGTTCATATACGCCGTTTGAGGGAGAAATTGGAAGAAGACCCCAGCCATCCCCAGCTGATCCTTACCAAAGCCGGCGTAGGATATTCTCTGGCAAAACAGGGCTGATTCCTATCAGGATAGCCCTCTCCTCATATTATAGCGGGCGAAGTACGCCTAGGCGTACTTCGCCCGCTTCTTTTATTTCTTAACCGTATTGTAACCTCTTTGTAACCATTTCTTTATATTTCCTCGGCTGGGCTAAACCGTTTCTTAACCCCGGACAGCTAAACTAAGGTTAGAGATGAGAAAGATGAGAGTAATAGTTTTTGCGGGTGAGACAATTGGACAAAGCGTAGCTGATTCCCTGGTTAAGGAAGGAATAAGCGTTGCGAGCGCTTCGGATGGGATTGCGGCGGTAAATATGCTGAGGTGGGAGCATTTTGATGTGGCACTGGTTGATTCCCTGGCAGACGGAGTTGAGGTCGCTTGTTGCTGTATAAGCAAGCTCTTCAGAATACCGGTGATATTGCTGGTGAATGAGAGCGATGTTGACTGGAAACGACTGCAACTGCTGGAACTCTATGGCTACATATGCGGGGGGACCAGCGGGGCTGAGATGGCAGCCCGGCTGTGGGCTGTGATGCGGCGCCAGAGGGAGCAAGTAGGGAACTGTCGGGATTGGGGTTGTTGGGCATGAGACTTCTTGATGCATTTCTACTCATATGGTTCGGCACATTCTCGTGTTACATCTTCACGATGATGTGGCGCGGCGTCTATTGGTATCACGAGCCTAACCATGTCGTGCTTATTCTTGAGACCACCTTTGCAGCCTTGATACTGCTCTACGGGATATACAGAATCTCAAGAGCGCTGGGAAAGAAACGGACTCGTCAGGACTAACGATATATAATCGAAGGAGGACGAGATGCAGACAGGTGATGAGAAGATTCGGCAGGAAATAGAGGGCAGATTGAGGGTCTTGCCCATGAGAGATTTTGAGGTCGCTCGCCTCCAGGCTTTGTTCGGGCAAGCTGTGCATGACCAAAACTGGAAAGACGCACTTGAGCTTCACCTGACGCTGATTTACGTCCTCTTCTGTACTACTGCTGAATTCGAAGCCTGGGTGCAGCGCGAGTATTCATAAGGGAATTACACTTAGCTATCGATAGAGTGGGTTTCGTCCGCCTAGGCGGACGAAACCCACCTTTTTAGTTCGTCATTGGTTATAAGGTTGCGCTGCTCGTTTCGGCTACCGTCATTCGGTCATGTGACTCCGCAACCCTTATCCTCTCACTTGAGCAGCGCTTTCACCTCTTTGGCGCTGAGCTCACGTATTTCTCCCTCTTTCAATTTGCCCAAGTTGAGACTACCCAGGCGAACCCTCTTGAGCGTTAGTGCAGTATGTCCGATGCTTTCGAACATGCGGCGTACCTGCCGTTTTCTACCCTCGTGTATCGTTATACTATAGTTGAATGGCGGAGCTTCTATTTCTTTGACTGCGGCAGGATGGGTGAGACCATCCTCAAGCTCAACACCCTGCTCCAGCTTTCGTTTTTCGTCCGGCTTTAGCTTTCCATTGATAGAGACCAGATACTCCTTCTCATTCTCGAACCTGGGATGGGTGAGCTGGTTTGTAAACTCACCATCGTTAGTCAGCAGCAAGAGGCCTGTGCTGTCATTGTCCAGCCGCCCTACCGGGTATAGCCTGATATGGCGGTACTTCTCGGGCAGGATGTCAATGACTGTCCTGCGCCCTCTCTCATCGCTGGTAGTAGACATAATACCTTTAGGTTTGTTGAGCACGAGGTACACCAGTTGCCTGGGCTTGAGGTCAATTGGCTGCCCGCTTATCGAGATGTGGTCTGTTTCCACATCCACCGGCTGTCGGAAATCCTCTGCTGTCGCCCTGTTTACTTTGACCCTGCCCTGCTTTATGGCATCAGCCAGCCACCTTCGCGAGCCGATTCCTGCTTCAGTCAAGGCTTTGAGTAAAGGCTTGGTTGCCATGTCATTAGTATAAGCGTTACGACTTGTCAAAGCCAGTACATATGTCGTAGCATGTAGGGGCGGGTTTCGAACCCGCCCCTACGAAATGTCCTTCAAGAGGGGCATAGGTGTTAATAGAGAAGACTAATGACCAAATTAACATTTTACGGTGGCATCAACGAGATAGGCGGGAATAAGGTACTCCTGGAGGATGGGGGCCGTGGGCTTTTCCTGGATTTCGGCTTCCCCTACAAAAGGCACAAGCATTTCTACGAGGAGTACCTCCAACCTCGCAGTGGCGCTGGCCTGCTTGACCCTCTGACTATGGGCTTGCTGCCTCCGCTGGTGGGGCTCTATCGAGACGACCTGGTGACGCAGAGCCTCTGGGAGCGGTTCCGCGATAATCCCCTTTACCGTGAGCTTGAAAGGGTAGATGGAGTGCTGCTCACGCATGCCCACCTCGACCATTCGGGCTATATATCTTTTCTCAGGGCAAATATACCTATATATTCAACCGCGGTTACTGCCTTCATTGCCAAGGCGATGCAGGACTCCGGGAAGTCGGGACTAGAGAAACAAGTATGTTATTTCAATCCCACTGTTCGTGACCATCCTAAGGGCTGGAAGCAAATATCCTGGTTCTCCGAGAGTAAAGTGCCAAGCCAGCAGCGCCAATTCTGCATTTACGATAGGAATCTAGAGACACTGAGCCCCGATGCTATCAAATTCTGGGAGAGTGGATTCTGGGAGAAAACTGCAAAGCAGAAGGAGCTTATCTCGTGTCAGCTTGCGGCTCACAGCGGCTGTAGCTTCAACCTGCGCTGCTTCCCGGTTGACCACTCCGTCCCCGGCGCTTGCGCCTGGGGCATCGAGACCAGGTCGGGCTGGGTCATCTACAGCGGCGACCTGCGCCTTCACGGCAAGCGCTTTGCTCTCACCCAAAAGTTCATTGAAGAAGCATCAGCCTTGCATCCCAGGGCGCTGATACTGGAGGGCACCAATGTCCTCCGCGAGGCGAATTTCACTGAGCATGAGGTATATGAGAACGCGCTGAAGGCTATCGGAAAGGCGAGTAGCCTTGTTATCGCTGACTTCTCGCCCAGGGATGTAGACCGCCTGCTCACCTTCCTGCAAATCGCCAGGGATACCGGCAGGAAGCTGGCGATACTGCCCAAGGACGCCTATCTTCTGAAGACCATGCGCCTTCTGGAGCCGGAGATCCCGGATATAGCTCAAGACGATAACCTTGTTATCTATCAGGATACTATTTCCAAGCCAGGTAATTGGATGCTGAATCTTTGTAAGGAATACGATAGCAAGATTGTGCTGGCTAAGGATATAAGCTCGGCGCAGGACAAATTCATCCTTTGTTTCAGCTTCCTGGACATAAACGAGCTGCCGAGCATCCGCCCCAGGCCGGGCAGCCTCTATCTATTCAGCTCCAGCGAGCCTCACGATGAGGAGCAGGAGATAGACTTCCGCCGCCTGCGCAACTGGCTGGAGCACTTCGACATCAGGAGCTTCGGGCTTCCTGTGGAGATAAAGAAGGAAAACGGGAAGAGCGACTGGGAGATGCCTGACGAGGAAAAAGGTCTGCACGCCTCAGGGCATGCCTGCGGCCCCGACCTGCTCAAAATCGCCCGTGAGATAAAGCCCGAGGTGCTCATCCCCGTCCACAGCGAAAACTCTTATTTTTACGTCGAGAAACTGAGTGGCAGCGGGATTGAGGTCAGGCTTCCGGAGGTGGGTGGGGTGGTGGAGGTGTGAACGCGGGTTACGAGAGTAGGGAGGGCAAGGATGCTAAGCTGGGAGAAGAAGCTGGCGGGGATTGATGCTAATCAAAGCGAGTTCTCCATGTGCTTCGCCTGTGGCAAGGATAACCCTGTCGGGCTCAAGCTGAAACTTGTGAAGGACGGCGACGAGGCCAGGGGCGAGTTCACTATCAGCGATCTCTATCAGGGATGGCGAGGGTACGTTCACGGCGGCATCATCTTCACAATTCTCGATGAGGCCATGGCTTATGCGTTCTTCCCGGAGATAAGGGGTGTTACTGCCAAGACTGAGGTCAGGATCAGGCAGCCGGTACCGATTGGAGTGCCGCTGGTGGTCATGGGAAGGGTGGTCAAGAAAACGAGGAAGATTTTCACCACAGCCGCTGAGATAACGCTTGAGGACGGCACCGTGCTGGCTGAGAGCACCGCTCAGGTGTATGTTGTTAATTGAAAAGAGGTAACTATCCCTTTTTATCAACCCCCTAAGTCCCCCAGTCTTGGGGGACACCCCCAAACCCCCGGCAGGAGGAACCCTGCACTTCTTTGTCAATCCCTGAAGCAGCCAGTATCGAGGGCAAGGGCGTCCGCCTTTGGCGGACGCCCTTACATTTTGGATTTGCTTCCTGCGGAACCCTCTGTAAGCCACAGTTGCTAAGATGACCTGCTATTGACAAAACTATGCGAATCGTATAGAAAGGTCGTACTTTAAGTTCCTCCCAAGAACAATTTCGTAGTAAGGGGGTGCAATGAGTAATGAGGCTATAGCTCAGGCGGGGGCTGTAACTCCGGTACAGCAAAGCAGGTTAAGGCGAACCAACATCTCGCTCAGTTTACTTCATCTAGCGCAGGGCATCATCATACTTATACTGGGCTCTGGTTTTAGCGCGTTGGTGACCGCATCATATATCGGCTCAAGTGTTGAATACAGTTATGAGCCGCGGATAATGCTTGCGGTGTTCCTGTTCATCTCGGCGTTCTGTCATTTGTTGGTTTCACTACCGAAGGTGTTTCCCTGGTATATCAGGAATCTGGGCAGGCATATCAACTACGTGCGCTGGTATGAGTATTCACTTAGCGCATCGGTAATGATTGTGGTGATAGCCTCTCTGTGTGGGATTACTGATCTGGTGAGCTTGCTTGGGTTATTCGTTCTCACCGCAGCTATGAACTTGTTCGGGTTGATGATGGAGCTGCACAATCAGTCCACTGCAAAGACGAATTGGACGGCGTTTATCTTCGGCAGCATTGCCGGTGTGGTACCCTGGGCAGCCATAATTCTCTATTTCGTCAAGTCTACTCCTGCCCCGCCGACGTTCGTGTATGCTGTAGTAGTCTCTCTGATGGTACTTTACGCGATGTTCCCTCTTAATATGTGGCTGCAGTATACCCGAAAAGGGCGCTGGAGGAACTACGTTTGGGGCGAGTACGGATATATGTTCCTCAGTTTAACTGCTAAGTCGCTGCTGGCATGGCAGGTATTTGCGGGGACGTTACACGCCGCGTCATGGCTGCATTAGATGTGGTTGCTGAGTGACTGAATCTACCTATTCCTGGAGCAGGTGCTCCAGGCTAACCATTGGGTTAACTCCAGCCCCAGACTAAGTGGCCGTCTTTGGAGGTGTATTTCAGAAGCCCTTGCTTGACCCATTTTGTTATGTCTTTTGTGATTTGCTCAGGAGGATAGGGTACGAGTTCCGCCACCTTTTTAACCAGGCTTTCTATGGGGTCGCCCTCCCGCTTCATCATGCCCACACTTTCTATGATGTCACCCTTCAAGATGGCCACTGACAGCGGGCTGCGTTTCTTCGCCTCCGCGGATTCTCCCTGGGATGCACTTCGTTCCTTTTCAAGTTCTGCGAGGTATTTCCTGAGTTCTTCGAAATATTCTTGAAGTA
>Ga0209777_10001840_pt1 | contig 29275 bp, 54 predicted proteins | sample FrelakmetHBP12HB_FD_187147 | JGI IMG/M metagenome (GOLD analysis project Ga0209777, IMG submission 187147) | Freshwater lake sediment microbial communities from the University of Notre Dame, USA, for methane emissions studies -HBP12 HB (SPAdes)... | ecosystem: Environmental > Aquatic >...
GATTGGGTAAATATCACAATATATCAAACATTATCAATGAAATTTATTGAAGAACATATTAATAAATTTAATTTTAATCTTTTAAGTCGATATCAGCACTTAACAGAAGATTTTATAGAACAATACAAGGATAAATTGAGCTGGGAAACCATTACAATGTATCAAAATATTTCAGAGGAATTTATTATTAAACATCGAGATAAAATCGCATTTAAGTTTTTATATTACAATAAATTTTTATCTCAAGAAATAAAATGTAAATTTAGAGGATATTTTTGGACAGAAGGAGAATGCATAACAGACAAATTAAAATTATTAAATGGAGGTACATAAATGGCTAAACTTTATTATCGCTACGGAGTTATGGGATCTTCAAAAACAGCGAACGCATTAATGACAATGTTTAATTATCAACAAAAAGGTTATAATGTTTTATTACTAAAGCCATCTATAGATAATAGAGACATTAAAATTAAATCCAGAATTGGATTAGAAGCTGATTGTATAACTTTTAATTCTAATGATAATCTATTAGATTTAATAAAACATAAAGCACCAGATTGTGTAATAATTGATGAGTGTCAATTTGCTACAATTGAACAAATTGAACAATTAAAAGATGCTACAGAGTCAGTAAATATTCCAGTATTTTGTTATGGATTAAGAACAGACTATATGTCTAATTTATTTGAAGCTAGTAAGCGGTTATTTGAGATTGCAGATAGCATTTCTGAAATTAAATCTATTTGTATTTGTGGAAATAAAGCAATAATCAACGCTAGATATATTGGAGATAAAATAATTTATAGCGGAAATCAAATTGATATTGGTGGAAATGATATGTATGTTGGATTATGTTATTCATGTTGGAAAAAAGGAAATTTAATTTAGATAAATAATATGTACATTTTTTATTTTTTATGATAAAATTAAAAAAGGTGATAAATATGGATGATAGAGATTTTAAACATCAAAATAAAGATAGATTATGTTATTGTTGTGATATTTTACAAACAACGAAAAACGATATACAAGAACTTGTTATTGGAGATAGAGGCTACGGGTCAATTATTAATGATAGTGACCCTGATTATATTATTCAACTATGCTCTAAATGCATAAAATATATAAATCCTGAATGGTTTACTGAAGAGCCAGAGATAGAACACGATTATATTTATAATTATAAACATGAAGAAGAAATTCTAACATTTTTAAATTCTTGGATATTAGAAAATCAAGAATATGTTTCTAATATATTAGGGCAAGCCGAAATGGAAAGACAAGATTGGATAGACTATCGCAGGGGAACTTTATCTGATAATAAATTAGAGTTTTATGGGATGATTACATCTCGTCAAGCAAAGGAATATAAAGAAAAATTTCCAACTTGTAATCATCCAATTAATATTGATGGAATTTATAAATGTGATGATGAATGTCGTTGTCCCCATGGAGCTATGGGTGACTATAATCAAGTTATCTATAAAGAAGATACCCCAGTTTATGAATGTTCGTGCAGAAATTGTTGTGATTGTGAACACTATGTAGAAAGATTTGAACCGATTAAAACAATGGATTATAATCAATTTAGAAGATATAAAATATATTTTCACGCAAAATCAGATTATTTAAAATTAAAAGATGAATTTGAAAAATAAATATTTACAAAGGTATAAAAATGGTGTATAATTTTTATATATCATTTTTTATATTAGTCATATTGAGCATTTATTACTTGCTAATTATTATAATTAAAGGCACAAAATCTATTTCTTATATAGAAGTAATTAATGACTAATTTCATAAAGAAGGTGCTACAAATGGAAATTATTGGAATAGTTTTCTGCAATTCTTTAAAATTGGACATAATAAAATTTAATAATATTTTATATTGTGGTGAATGCTTATTTATATACGATACTTTTGAGCAAGCGCAAATTCATAATGTTAAAATGACTAGGCTTGATGAATTACCGAGAGATTGCATAATTAAATTTTTTGATTATAGAATAAAATAAAAAGAGCTAAAATGCTCTTTTTTTGTTTATTATTTAAAAAATACTTAATATAATAAAACTAGAGGTGTACATGAGTAAATATATTAGTAAATATTTTTGTATTAGAAATATTCATGTTTTTATAGATTTTTATTTTACAGCTTTGTGTATTCAATTTGGGACTTTTAGTAAATCTTATGCAATAGAAATATCGTATGGGAAAAGAAATTGGCACAATGGATTATTTACTATTGCGATTAGTAAAGCACGTATTATAGAAGATTATTATAATTATTTCATGGACCCAAGTGATATAGAAAATTGGTCATTCTATGAATTTAATTTTTATCCTATTGGAATTAGAACAAAAAATAGAATTAGTTCGGAAGAATTAATAATTAACGAATTAATAGATGAAAATGATTGGAAAGATATTTCTAGAAATAAATATTTAACATATAAACAACTTGAAGAATTTAAAGATAAATTAGATTGGAATATCATATCAAGAAGATATAAAATGAATTATAAATTTATAATTCGTAATAGTGATAAAATTGTTTTAAATGAATTAGCAAATAATAGAAAAATATCAAAAAAATTAAAACAAAAAATAATAAAAAATTTATTTAAAAATATATAAAAATTTATTCCCCAAGGAGAAAATTATGAAAATTTTTAATAAAACTCAAGAAGAATGGAAAGATATAATTGAAGATATTAAATATGATTTTTTACATCTTTTTATAATTGATAAGATGCGTATTTTTTATTATAGTGTTATAAATGGAGTTCCTAATATTTTTAAATGGACAAAAATTATTTGGAAAGATAGAAATTGGGATTATAATTATATATTTTATATTTTACAATTTAAGTTTGAAAATATGGAAAAATTCTTTAATAGTGATAAAGCTATGACTATATCTTCAAAAAGAAGAGCAAAAGAAATAATGGTCGCAAAAAATCTATGTAAACGTATTTCGAGTAATCAATATTTAGATAATGCATTAATTGATTATTATAGGAAATATGGGTATGAATTTAAATTTGAATTTGAATTTGAATCATGTGAAGATAATTCAAAATATAAAAGATTAATTGATAATAACACAAAAGAACAAGATGATCTATTTTTTAAGGCTGGGGAACATTCAGAATATATGAAGCAACAAGATATAGATTTTTTATTTCAACATTTACAAAAACGGTTAACGTCATGGTGGGATTAATTTTTAAAGGAGTATTAAATAATGGATAAAAGACAAAATTATGAATTCGTAATTTTATTTCATTCATCATTCTTAAGAAGGATTGAAGCTATAACAGAAGTTATGGAAAATAATAATCATGTTAACTCTCTTTATTTAACTTTGTTAATAAGCGAATGTACTGACGGATTAACTGCATATTTAAAATTAGTCCACCAAGGGCATTTAAAAGATATAGATTTATGGTCTGTAGATTCAGTTAAAAATGCATATAAAAAACTTATTGAAAATTATATTAAAAAATTTAATAAAAAATTTATCTATCGATCAAAAAGTGATTGGTATACACAATAATTTCTTAAACCGTTTACAAAACGGTTTTTTAATGTTATAATTAAACTAGAGAATATTTTATAAAAGATAATTGGAGGACAATATGCCTGAAGGTGTTGAAGTTCGTATAAGTGTAGACTATATCACATTTTTAGAAAATAAAAAACTACTAAATGCTCAAATTTTAAAAAATACTAAAATAACTAAAAAGTGCGATATAAATTTATTAAACAATCTTACCCTATTAAAAATTTTTACAAAAGGAAAATTTATTTTTTTCCAATTTAATAACATTTACATGGAAATTCACTTTGGAATGAGTGGTAGTTTTTCTTTTGAAGAAAATAAACATTCAATAATTTCTTTTAATTTTAATGATAAAATTTTATATTATAATGATATTAGAAGATTTGGGCATGTAAATACTTATAATGAAAAACAATTTATTGAAAAATATGAGAAAATTGGAATGGATATTATGAATTCCACAAACGAAAAATTAAAATTAGCTGCAGAAAAAATAATAAAATTTAAAAATAAAGAAATTAAACCTGTTCTCCTAAATCAACAAGTAATAGCTGGAATTGGAAATATTTATGCAATTGAGGGTTTATTTTTATCAAAAATTTTACCTAATAAAAAGATAGAAAATTTAAATCAAAACGAAATTCTTAATATATTAATTAATACAAGAGATTTTATGTTAAAAAGTTATAAAACAAAAGGTATGTCAGTTAAAACATTTAAATTACCAGATGGTCACTCCGCTAACTCAGCTCAACTATTACAAATCTATGGTAAGAAATTATGTCCTTGTGGAAATAATTTAATCAGTGAAGAAATAGGTGGGCGTAGTACGGTTTACTGTAATAAATGTCAGAAATAAAAAGTTAATGAGGATATCGAATGTTTAATTTACTTTGGGCTATATGTTTAGTAATTTTTTATTCAATTGTTGTAGCGATAATTGTAGCTATTGCTTGCATAATATTATTAGTAGGCATAATATCTTTAATAGGTATATTTGAGGTATTTAAAGAAAATAGAATTAATAAGAAAGTTAATAAAATATGTGAAAAAATTATTTCATCATATAAAGACTTTATTATTAATAATGAAGAAGAAATAATTTTAAACATGTTAATAGATGAGAGAAGCACCATTAAAGTTTCTTTTAAAAGAAAAGATTTTGGATTTTGGCATAGTAGTAATAGCTTTAGAGAACAAAAACAAATTGATTGGAATATTCAAAAAGCTTTATCCGAATTAAAATTAGACTGTTGGAGTAGTTTTTCACATATAAAAGGAAATTATTTTTTTAATAGAGATGAGCATTATTTTTATTGTGTAGTATTAATTAATATTAATAAAGAAAAATATCATTGAATAGGAGAAGATAAAGTGCTATGTTATACAATTCCTTTAAAATGGAATAAATTAAAAAAAATAGTAAAAGAAAATCTACATCCTATTTTTAAAGATAAAATGGATTTTGTTTTTTATGATTCTACTGGATGGTGGTATTCAGGTGGGACTTTTTATATTTTATATGATAAACATATATTGGTATCTTTTGCTAGCGAAAGCTGTGAAATTCCGATTAAAAATAAAAACAAAAGTTCAAAATATAAATCAATTTTAGTATTAAAAGACGAATTTGGAGAATCTTTAGATTTTATGAATAAGATAATTGGCGAAGAAGATAATTCTCAATTAATTTGTCCCTCTAAAATTTTGTTAGCATTATTTGAAGTTTTTAATAATTTATCAATTAAAGACGCGCTCAATAATGAAAATAAAATAATACGAGCAATAGCTTTGTTAGATAAAAGATGTGGTAAAAGAACATTTAAGAAATTAAATTATTCTCAAGAAGAAAATTTTCTCTTAAGAAAAATTTATATTTTAAGAAAAACATTAGAAAATAGTTATATTGGAGATAATAAAAATGGAAGAAATTAAAAGGGATTATTATAAAAATGGAAAAGTAAATAGAGAAAAATATTGTATAAATGCTAAATGTCATCGTGAAGACGGCCCTGCTGAAATATATTATTATAAGAATGGACAAGTAGAGTTAGAGCGCTATTATATTAATAGTTTACTTCATAGAGAAAATGGTCCGGCTGAATTAAGTTATTTTAAAAATGGCAAAATATGCAGTGAAGAATATTGGATAAATGGAAGACTTCATAGAGAAAATGGTCCGGCTGAAATATATTATTATAAGAATGGACAGATATGGTATAAATCCTATTATGTTAATAGCTTACTTCACAGAGAAGACGGTCCAGTTAGGATCTGGTATAACGAAAAAGGAGCAATTTTAGATAAATTATATTATATAAATGGCGAAGAAATAACTGATGAATTCCAAATAATGGTAATAAATGGGCTAGGTATGGAAAAAAATGAAAAAAATAAAACAGAAGATACTTCATTTAAGAGAGGTAAAAGTAGAAAGATATTTGTTATAGGAGAAAATAAAAATGAATAAAACTGAAAGAGCCTATTATGATAATGGACAAATATGGCATGAAGTATATTATAAAAATAATAAGCTTCATAGAGAAGATGGGCCAGCTTTTATAGAATATCGAGAAAACGGTACAATACTACATGAAGAACATTTCTTAAATGGTAAACGCCATAGGGAAGATGGACCTGCTATTATACAACATTTTGAAGATGGAAAAATAAGTGCGGAAAATTATTATGTAAATGGCTATCGCCATAGAGAAAATGGACCTGCTAAAATATGGTATGATCGATATGGTAAAATAAGTGGAGAATATTATTATATAAAGGGAGATGAAATAAAAAATGAATAAAATAATTGATCAGATTTTTGATATTGCTATTAATTATGAAAAAAAGACACTTATAGAAATGGCGCTTAAAGGCAGTGAAGAGATGGGAGAATTAGCTGAAGCTGTTTTATCATATCAAAAATGCCCAGGATGTGAACATAAAAATCTAGGAATAAAAGAAGTGACAGAAGAAGCATGTGATATTATAATTTTGACTCTGGCACTTTTATCAAAAGCTGGGGTTGATAAAAAAGTAATGAAAAACGTTTTAAATGATAAATTAAATAAATGGTTTGATAAAAATAAGGATGAAAATAATGACAGATAAAAAATTTATAATTCCAATAAATGAAAAGATTGATAAATTATGTGATAAATATAAAGTATCAAGAAGATTAACTGAATTAGCGTTTGAACTTTGTGTTTATGATGAAAAAATTTATATTTCTGCACAATTCCAAGTTCCCGGATTTGGAATAGTTAAGCTTAAATCTTTTGGCCCTGGAGCATTAGTTCATGGATTAATAGATAAACAAATTGCCGAAGTATTAGAGATTAATTATAAATTATATAAAAATACATTAAGAAAAAAATTTAATGCCTATATTGAAATTAAAAATGATTTTTTTCAAACAGAGCGTATCTACTTTAAAAATATAAAAAATGCTAGAGAAGCTTTTGAATGGGTTGAAAGTTTAATGATAATGCAAAAATTAATAACTTAAAGTATATTAACAAAGTATAATTATTAAATTGTATTTTATTAACATACTTTAATTAGTATGTCGGTTCATGTCTACCGAGTAGTCCTCATTTTAGGTTGTGTCGCAATTCCGTTAATATTAGCGTATCGTAAGAGATATAAAAATCTAGAGCATAAGGTTTAGAGGAAAAGCCTCCCGAAGACGTGGTATAATTTATACGGCAAAATGCTCGAGATAAATGGATAAATTTTTGTTTATCCATTTATTTATTTACAATTACTTTTTTATGTGATATAATGTATATAAGAGAATTAAAATTTCTGATTAAAAAAAACATATTTTTTAATAAAATATAAAGGGTGAATTTATGTCAAAAAAATTACAAGATAGTATAATAACGCTAATGAAATTAACAAGTGAAACATATTTTGAATTTAAATATTTAGGGTATGATTGCGCAATTATGTATAATGATATATATCATAATGGGTATGTTGGAATTACGAAAGTTCATCCATTTTATGGGCTGCATTACGATAATATCGATATAGACGTTCACGGGGGTTTAACTTACAGTGAATTCGGAGATGATCAATGTCGTAAAATGTTAAATGATAATGGAGAACAATTATATTGGATTGGATTTGATTGTGCACACGCGGGAGACTTTATAGAAGATCCTGAATTAGATACTTTTAGTTATAGAAAATGTAATAAATCACCTCAATATATTATTAATGAAATTTTTAATATGGTGCATCAATTAAAAAATGTTATGCTAAAAAAGGAATAAATATTATGAAAAAATTAAGAAGATTTAATCCTCCAGGATTCATTAATTATGAATTTAGAGAACACAAAGATGGAATTAGATTATACAAATTAAATTGGAGAACATATGAATATAGTATTTTTAAAGGTTTAATACAATATGATCAAAAAAGCAATAAATTCATATTTGATTTCTTTAGTAAAGATTATTATCAAAATATGGGATTTGAAGCTGATTTAGAAAAATTTAATTTACTATTAAAACATAGATTTGATGATAATTTTTATTTAACTGAAGAAGCTATTGAATATTTAATAAGTGTAGAAATAATGAAAAAATTAATAGAATAAAGGGAGAGTAAATTTATGAATTTATTAGAAGCTATTGAAGCAATTGATTTATTTACATTTGTAGAAAGTAATGACCAGGGACTTGAATGCATTAAAGCAAAATTAATTGATGGATTTTATTTTCATAATAAATATTTATTAGATCATGATTTAGATGCTTTGATTGATTATACTTGGCAAATGGAAAATTTTGTTAAAATAGTTAGTGAAACGGAAGATGAAATTTTATTATTTAAAACTGCAGTAGAAACGATTAAAAAATACCGAACTGATGCTATATTAAAAAATTCCATCACAATGGATAATATTAAATTTATCGAAGACGAAGAAGAAATTAAAGTTGAGAAACCAAAAAAACCAAGAAAGAAAACAAATAAAATAAGTAAAACAAATAAAAAATTAAAAAATAAAATTACTGGAGGACAAAAAAATGGCAACAAGGCATAATGCATATATACAAGTAGCTCCCTATAGAGATGGTTGGTGTTTACAGGGTCGAATAGACATAAGTAGTAGTGTATATAAATTGTGTGAAAATAATAGTTTAATGAGTATTTTATTAGATATAACTAAAGAAAAATATTTAAAAATATTAGCAGATGGTGGTGCGACTTTAGGCCCATGGAATGATATTACTTATTTTCCAACAGAAGCAGCCGCACAAGCAATGGTTCCACTTATTTATAGTATGATTGATTTTGATTTTGGTGATAAATTAATAGATGATCAAAAAATATGAAACATTTAAAATGCGCAAGTTGTTCCAGAGAGATTATCGTTGACGATAATTATACAAAAATATGTAAAATATGTCATAAAGAGATTTGTTTAAGTCGCTTTTTATACGAAATTGAAACTTGCATCGATTGTAAATTTAAAAATAAAATAGAAAGTTAAAAAAGGTGATAAAAATGTTAAGTAGGTTTGAATTATTTCCACTATATTTATTAATTAGTTTATTTATTTCTGTAACGTTTTCAAGTAATCTTTTTACTTCAATTGTATTATTCACAATAGCGCTTTTATTTTGTTGTGTGGCAGATTTATTAGTAGTGATAATGGGAAATAAATGGAATAAAAGAAAAAAATGAATATAGTTGGTAAAAAAGTGGGAAATTATTTATATATTCATTTAAGTGCCATTGATACTTTAAATGAAAAGCAAAGAAAATATATTGAAGATATAATTAGTCAATTTTCATTTAAGTATATTTTTAACGTGATAAAATTAAATTTATCTTTATCAGATATAAGTTTTATCTATTCTCCAGATTTTGATATTTCTCATGAACCTTACATTAAATATTCTATTAAATATTCTAATGGATTTTTTAAGATGCGAAAGGAATCTGCCGAAAATCCTTCAATATATCACGGAAAAGGATTTTTTGTAAAAGATAACTATATTGGATTTAATAAACAAAAAAGCATTGAAAGATATCAATCATGGCAAAAATTAAATTTAAATAAAAATCTAATTGGAAGAAAAAAATATTGGGATAAAATTATTCCATTATTAAAAAATAATTTATAAAGCCTCTTTTGTAGGTAAGACATATAAGATATTAGTTGCCTTATTATATGTATTTTAATATAAGAGGTGATTTTTTATGGATAAAAAAAATGTTCCAACACATGCACAAGTTAAAGCATTATATGAAGTGGTAATTACACCTGAACATAAAAATAGAACTGAATCATCTGAATTTAAGAAATCTAAAAAAAGATTAAAATCAGACGGACATTATCAATGTTATATTTGTGGAACTAAGGATGAATTACAAGTTCATCATTATGCTGCAGAATGGAGCCTAGAGAATTTAATAGATTATGATAAATTAAAACAATTTTGTGAAGAATGGGATATCTATGGATATGGGAAATTATTAAAAAAATTGCCCATGACAACAGTAGATGATATTAGAAATATGATGGTATTATGCCAAGACCATCATACGGGATTAGGAGATTTAACAAAATCAGGCACCGGTGTGCATTCACTTTCGTTTAATTTATGGATTATACAAAAGCTTGCGAAAGAAAACCCTATACCCCAAGACAACGAAACTATAGAAGAGACAATTGAAGATATTAATAAATTAATAAGCGATAAAGATACTTAAAAAGAGCGTAATTGCTCTTTTTTTTGTTTATTTTTTTATATTTTTTAATTATAATTAAATAGAGGTGAAATAAGTGCTTTATACAATAATGAGTATTTTATATATAATTACTATAGCAATTTCGACAATTTTAATAGTGATTGCAACTTTTAAATATAATGCAATTACTTTTGATGATTTTATGTGGGATATTTGGGATAGTTTTGGATTTTCATTGCTTCTATTTGTGCCGCTATATAATGTATATATTATGGGATTAATGTTTAAACAAGCTAAAATGGAACATAAAATTAAATTTCCGTTTAATTATGAAAAAAAATTTAAACAATTATTTAAAATGTTAATAAAACAAAATATATTAAATGAAAAACAAATTTCTAGTCTAATTGATTCTGCAGAAATGATTGAAAAGTTATTAGAAGAATAATTAAAAAATAGGAAGTGAGATTTGTGAATATTCAAGATGATGGAAATTTTCTAAATAATATTGGAATAACTTATATTGGAAACAGTCCACCAAATAATCCAATTTCTGGACAATATTATTTTAATCAAAATACAAAAAATATCTACATATATAATTCCGGAAAATGGCAAAACTTATCTAAAGATGAATATGAAAAAACAATACAAGATTTTGAAGAATATATAAAATGTTTTTGCAATGTTATAAACGAATACACTGAATTTGCATACATAAAAAAAATAACAAATTCTCCTTATTTTTACAATAATGAAGTACGTTATAATTATCTTCAGAGTGAATTTGAAATTTTGAAAAAAAGTCTTGTTAAAGACGGAATTTTTACACAAGAAAAATTAGATGATATAGAAAACTCCGTTAAAATTTTATTAAAATTAAATGAATAATTAAAAATATGAAAGGTGAGTATAATTATGAAAAAAGCAAAAAGGTCAGATTTAAATAAGCGTGAGTATGAAAAATATTTACGTAATATTGAAAGCATTAATATTGAGTCACAAATTAAAGTTGGAGAGCCAATTTTGATGGAAGCTGATGAGAAAAAAATTACAAATGATCAAGTACGAGGTAATATACAGAAATTAAAAAAGAATAAATTAACTCTTCAATCTCCAATAGATTTAACTCAATCTCTTAAAAAAGTCACCTCAAAAATTAACAAAGGATATAGACGGCATATTGTTTCAAATAAATTATTTGGATTTAAAATGCTGTTAATTAAATTAACAGAGAATTTTAAAAAATTATTAAAATAAAATTGGAGTAAATATGAGAGATTATGAAGTAAAAGATTTGGCAAAGATTAAAAACATAACCGAAGATGAAGCTAAAAATATAATAGAGCAAACTCTAATTATGGATAAATTAACAGATTCAAATGATTTTGCACAATTAAGATTTGATATTGCAATAGGAATAGAAATAATGTTGAGGTCAGAAGCCGATAATAAGCTCCAACAAGATCTTAATAAAATCAAACAAGATCTTGATAAAATAAAAGAGTGAATATTCACTCTTTTATTTTTGCCATTGCTGGGGATTTTTGTTCTATTTTATTTTTTAAATCATCAATTCCATTAGCAACGATAACTTTATTGTCAGGAGTATATCCAATATTTATACCACTATTTAAATTTCCTATTTTATTTAAAAAATCTTTATTTTTCATAATTATATCATATGCTTCTTCGAAAGTATATTTTTGTTGTAAATTAAATTCCCAAGTTCCTGAATAAGCAAATCTAAACTGGTTAATATCTATTCCACCTATATATTTATTAATTCTTTTATGCCAAAAATTAGCGTTCCATATAAATTTAGTGCCATCGTCATATATTAACCCTCTAATTCCATCTCCAACTTCTCTTATTATGTTAATTTCTTTGTCTGTTGGATTTTTAAATATTTCATAATGTATACCATCACTTATAATTCCATCAAAAATTTCAGATTTTTTTATTAATCTTTTCATTATTTTTCCCCGCTCTTATCTTTTAAATATTTAGGTAATGTTTTATCTAACCCATCTACTATATTATGATTCATTTTAAATCCAAACATCGCTTTTACCACTTTTTCATGGTCTTTTTCAATTTGGGTTTTGGTCCAATTTGTCTTGCTAGGATTTTTAAACCACATATGAAGAAGCCTATGCGCAAATAATGTTTTCCCTTTAGTTGAAGTTTCCATATGGTCAATTATTTCTCCATCTTTTCCTTTATCTTTTGCTTTTCCAACTAGTGCTAATTCTTTTTCTTTACTATCTTGTAAGTGATTATATTCTAATTCATAACCTAAATCAGTAAAATAGAGATATGCCGATTCAAGACTATGTATTTTAGATAAAATATTTTTATATTTAAAAATATTTTTAATAATTTCTTCTACATCATTTCCCTTAAAACTAAAAGTGTCATCTTTAAACGTTAAACTTAGGTCTCCATTAACATTAATAGCTTTAGTGCGGTCACTTAAAAAACTATTTATACCACCCAATCCTAAATCTTCTGACCACGCATAAGAGGTGCCGTCACTTTCAATTACCATAGATATGTTATTTTGTAAACTTTTTAATTCTGAATTAGTTGGATTTACATAAATCTCATAATTATCCATTGTATCATCATCTACAACGGTATCATATAATTCTCCCGTCTTAACATTATTATATTTGACATAGGCTTGAGCTAAATTTTTATTTTTAATTTTTTCATAACAATCTTTGCAATACCATTGTCCAGCATAACTATCATATGGTAAAATTCCTTCTATATGTGTACCACATTGTTCACATTCTCCAATTCCGTCCATTTTAGCTTTTTCCCACTCATATTCATTATATTCAGAAATTTTAACTAATCTTCTCATTATCGCACCTCATTAAAATATTTTCATTATATAAATAAAAAAATGGAAGTTTTTTATTCTTCCATTTTAAAATTTTTTAAATATTTTTAACTATATTTTTTATAATAATTGCCATAAATTCCCCGTTTACCTTCCCACCTTGAATAGTGTTATCAATCCAATACTGTAAATCTCCAAATATTTTTTTACTATATAAGCATTGTAAAGAATCTCGTAAATTAATATTAGAATTTTTTGATATAATTGCAGCGGATTTTTGAATAACAACGGCAGCATATTCTCCTGCAACAATATCTCCAATTGAAGTTCCTTCAATCCAATATTGTGGGTCTCTTATTATTTTTTTATTCACTAAAATGTTGATAGCATTAACTGTAGCATCATCAATGTTAACAATTGAATTTAAATCATTAAAATCAAACTTATAACTATCTCCATGTACAATTCCACCACCATTAACAATACACATTTTCCGTATTAAAACATCATTGGCCCATCTAGGATTAGCTCGCATTGATACTACGGTCGCAATAGATTTTAATCTATCTAAATATTGAGTTTCCGCCATTTGATAAAATTTTAAACTTCCACTTTGTACCATTATATCAAAAAATAAACAAAATGCACGGTCTGTTGTTAGATTAAATTGATTACATAATTTAACTGCACCATCTCTGTAATATTTCATTTCTTCGTCTTGAATGGATTGAAATTCAGGAGTTTTTCCCAAATTAATAAGAGCAGTTTTCCATGGGTCTATTACAATATTATTTTTTTGTATACTTAATGCCCACTTCTTTTCAGTTTTATTATTGAGTGCGTTTAATAAATCTTTCCCACTATTAGGTAATACATTTTTGGCGACTTGTGGAAAATTATTAAATAATTTAAAAAATAAAGGTTGCAGAGTTCCTGATAAGAACTGCCATTGGAGAACTCCAAGACTTAAAAAAGCACCATCAAAATTTCCAGAAATCCCGGAATATCCTTGGCTTCCTTTCCCATTTTCAAACCCATTTGTAATAGAAACAGCTTTTTTCCAAATATCATTTTTAATATTTAACATAGCTAATCACACTCCACTATAAAAATATATTAAGATAAACATTTAATAACTTTGTTAATATTTATTAAAATATAAAGAAAGTAATTATCATACAATAATTGAAATTAAATAGGGGAAAGTGATAAATAATGCTTAAAAATTTATTTATTAGAATTTTTAAACCTAAACAATACAGAGAATCTATTGAAATAATGAATAAATTATTAGGAATAGAAAAATCTAATAATTGTAAAGTTTTTAATTTTACATGGGATAAAGGAAATAAGCATATATCATTATATAATTATAAAAACGCTTGGATAAAAAACAATAATAAGCCTAAATATACATTTTATACTAATGGAGCAAAAGACGGAGATTTTTGTTATGATTTTCATCTATTTATAGGTTATAGTATATTTAATTATACAAATTTTAATTTTAGACCAAAGAAGCGAAATACATGGAGTAAAATAAATGAAAGAGGGTAAAAATAATGTTTAAATGGATATATATTCATATTTTAAAAAGAAAACAATATAAAGAATCAAAAGAAATAATGAGGATTTTAATTGGAGATCCTAAAGATGATTTTTGTACGAATAGTGTGTGTTTTAATAATAATAACGGGAATTGTAATTGTCTTATGATGGCATGGAATCCCCGTAATTGTAATTATAGAAATACAAACAAACCATTCAGATTAATGAATTAAAATACTATTAGAGGGGTAATAAATTAAATGAGCCAAGCAGATATAATATTTATCAATATGTGTAAAGATATATTAGAAAATGGAATTAGTTCACAAGGAGAAATCGTTAGACCAAAATGGCCAGATGGAACTCCAGCTCATACAATTAAAAAATTTAGTATAACTAATAGATATAATTTAGCAGAAGAATTCCCAATTCTAACATTACGACCTACTAATTTAAAAGGAGCAATTGATGAGATTTTATGGATCTGGCAAAAAAAATCAAACAATATAAAAGATTTAAATAGTCATATTTGGGATGAGTGGGCGGATGAAAACGGGTCAATTGGGGAGGCGTATGGCGCACAATTAAAGATTAAACATAAATATAGAGAAGGGGAATTTGATCAAGTAGATAGAGTTTTATTTGATTTAAAAAATAATCCCTATAGTCGCAGAATTATGACAAATATTTATAATCATGCAGATTTACATAAAATGAATTTATATCCTTGTGCTTACGGAATGACATTTAATGTGACGGGTAAAAAATTAAATGCTGAACTCCATCAGAGGTCTAATGATCTTACAGCGGCTGGAAATTGGAATATTGTGCAATATGCAGCTTTAATTCATATGTTTGCCATGGTTAGTAATTTAGAAGTAGGGGAACTTGTTCATCATATAACTGATGCTCATATTTATGATAGACATATTCCATTAATTGAAGAATTAATTAGTAGAACTCCAAACTTTGCACCTAATTTAATAATTAATCCTAAAAATGATTTTTATCAATTTACAGTAAATGATTTTAAATTAGAAAATTATAATCCTGGGCCACAAATTAAAAATATACCAATAGCTATTTAAGGTGTGATAATATGATAATTGTATCATGTATAGATGAGCAATGGGGAATTGGCAAAAATGGAGATTTATTAGAAAGAATTCCAGAAGATTTGAAAAATTTTAAAAAAATTACAAGCGGAAATGTAGTTATTATGGGAAGAAAAACATTTGAATCTATAGGTAAACCATTACCCAATAGAATTAATGTGGTTTTAACAAGGGATTTTAATTTTGAACATAACAAAACTATTGTTTGTAATTCAATTAGAGAATGTATAAAAGAAAGTAAAAAAATTAATAAAGAAATATTTATTATTGGCGGTAGTGAAATTTATCAACAATTTTTATCTTATTGTGATAAAGCTTATATTACTAAAATATATAATACTTATAATGCTGATACTTTTATGGTAAATTTAGATAATGATTTAAATTGGGAAAAAAATTCCCAAGGAGAAATAAAAAAATATAAAAACATTCAATATCAATTCAATTCTTATTCAAGAATTAAAGGTGAAAAATAATGTTTAAATGGATATATATTCATATTTTTAAAAGAAAACAATATAGGGAATCAAAAGAAATAATGAAAAAATTATTGAATGAAGAGGAAGAGAGAAATTATAATGTTATTTTTTCAAAAATATTTTATAATTCAGCTTTTTATCTTATAAATTATAAAAAATCACAAAAATATAAGGCTCAATTTTCTATAAAGAGTCATAATGAAGATGATGGGTCATTTTTAAATTTTCATATATTTTTTAATTATTATGTTTTTAGTTATGTAAATTATAATTATCTTATAGGAGGTAAAAAATGGCCAAAGCGGCAAGAAAAGATGATAAAGTAAGTGGACCACCAACGGGCTCACATAATGGAAGCCACAATAATGGAGCTATTGACCCTAATAGTAAAATTACTGATTGTAGCAATAGCACTGTCTACATTAATGGTAAATTAGCAGCCACTCAAGGTGATTCTGCAAATGTAAGCGATAATTGCGATAATGGAGCATTTACTCCTAGTATAATTATTGAAGGTAGTTCAACGGTGTATATTAATGGAAATCCAGTAGCAAGAGAAGGGGATAAATTAACTTCTCATCATAATAGTCAAATTGAAATTATTGAAGGGTCTGATAATGTAGAAATAGGATAAAAAGTAATGTACTTTTATTAAAAATTGGTATATAATAAAAAATATATCAATTTTTTTAATAAAGAGGAGGATGAATATATTGAATTGGAATCCAGTCTATAATTTAATTCAAAAAATTAAAAAGGATTATATAAAAAAATTTGGAGAAATTAAAGAATATAATTTAGAAAAATGGTTAAATGAATTAAATAATAAAGAATATAATGATTTTTTTTCGTGCTTACAATTAAATCATCATAATGGAGAGTTGTTAATTAGATATGGTATAGCCGATATGCAAGAATCTATGTGGACAGATTCAAATTCTTTATATAGGGAATGTCGGTCTCTCGTAATTGATTTAATTAACGATGAAATTATCGCTTGCCCTTTTCGTAAATTTTTCAACTTGAACGAAACACAAGACACTATGGAAGAAATTATACAAGAAAAAATTAAAAATGCAAAAATGCTAGAAATTACCGATAAAAAAGATGGCTCAATGCAATTTGCTCGTTATTATAAAGGACAAATTAAATTATATGGTTCAATGGCATTGTCTCCAAAAAATTCCTGGAGATTGGCAGACGGATATGCTAAAATTACACCAAATATTGAAAAAATGATTAAAGATAATGAAAACCTAACATTTATTTTTGAATATATTTCTCTTAAAGACCAACATGTAGTGAATTATACGAAAAATGAAGAGGGATTATATTTGTTAGGGGTTAGAAATGTATTAAATGGGAGAGAATCATATTATTATGAAATAGAAAAAATGGCAAAAAATTATAATGTTCCTATGGTTGAAATTCAAAATAAAAGTTTTGAACAAATTTTATCTGAAATGAAAATTTTTAAATCAGATGAAAAAGAAGGTTGGGTTTGTAATATTATATTTAGGGATGGAGAAAATTTAAGATTTAAACTTAAATGTGATCAATATGTAGAAATGCATAGAATGCTAGATAAGATATCTTCGGTAAATGTAATTATTAAATCTATTGCCGAGGATAAATTTGACGATTTAATATCTAAAATTCCCGATAATTACAAAGAAAAATCTATTAACATTGCAAATCAAGTTTTTAATTATATTACAAATATGAAGAAAAAAACTAATGAATATTATAATCTTGCTCCACAAACATCAAAAAAAGATTTTATGATTTGGGTTGACAATAATATACCTAAGGAATTTAGAGGATATTTAAGAAACAAATATTTAAATATTGAATTTAATTTTTTAAAGAATAATAATTCATATAAAAAAGCAAAAGATATAGGAATAATTTTAGATGAATAGTTTACATTTTATTTTAAATGATATATAATAAAAATATATCATTTTTTACTAAAGGAGATAAATATAGTGAAATTTGAAGCAAAAAAAATATTTTGCAATGAATATCCGGTTCTTTATTTATATGATTATAATGGGGATGAAAATTTTCAAATGAAATGGATACGACAAGCTTTAAAAAATAATTTAAAAGATAATAATAGTGTTTTTGAAAAACAAATGGTAAAAATCATTAAACAATCAAATGCAAGATTTTTAGATAGTACGCTTGGACAATATGTTGATTTAACTAACGTCAAAGATATTGATAAATTTCTTGAAAAATTAAATACAACCTTATTGGGATTTCTCTTACTAAATAAATTAACAGAATAGGAGAGTATAAAGTGGAAAAAATTAATGTTGGTGAAATGTATTTAAAAATATTAAATGGTGAAGAAATTTTATGGAATGAAATAACTGAAAATTATGAAATTGACGATCAATTTATTGAAGAGTTTAATAATAAATTAGATTGGTATAATTTATGTCGATATCAAAAATTAAGTGAAAAAATTATTGATAAATATTTTGATAAAATCGAATGGATATGTTTTTCAATTTATCAAAAACTGGATTTAGAAATAATTGAGAAATATAAGGATAAAATTTGTTGGTACTGGATAATTGCAAATAATAAATATAGTGAAGATTTTTTGTGGAAATATCGAGAATATATTCCCACAAGTATTAATATTATATCTAGATTTCAAAATGTATCAAAGGATTTTATTAATAATTTTGAAAAATGGGGAGAACAAAATGGGATTATTATGCACTAATTGTTTAATTATTCACGAGAAAGTATTAGAGAGATATTATCATAAAGTTTGTAAATGTTCTAATCAAAATATTATTGAAATTGATGACTTATTCATACTTCCAATACAAGTTTTAAATCAAAAAGGTTATATTACTCAATATTGCTGTAGTGGACATTGTTCTACTATAGCAAGAAAGTTATGTAATTCATATATAAAATTTTCAAACGACGTTAAATTACCATCATTACCTAGTGGATATGATTATGATTACAATGACCAAGAAGCGATTGAAGCATATGCTCGTAAAAAAATGTTAAATCAATTATTAAATGAAGTTCTTATTCGTAAACATTTTATAAGCAGTGGAGAAGAACTATATCATGAACTTATCGAAAATGCAAAAAATGTATTAAATTGGGCTAAATCTTTGCCAGAAAGGGAATAATATGAATTTATATTTTGTTAAATATCTATTTTTAAAAATTAAAAAAATAATTAGAGAATTAAATCGAAGAAATAAAATAATGGAATTTAGGCCTAAATATATTAATACTAAATATCCTTGTGAATTAAAATGGGGTGAACGGGTAATATATTTATGTGAAATTAAAAATATGCCTGGGCATTGTATAGTTTTATCGTGTTCTACTTCAGAAATAAAATGGGGATTTCATGTAGGTGATTTTATATTATTAGAGGATGATGAAGTTTAGTAATTAGGAGAGGTATAATGATTGGAGAAAAATTACTTAATATTAGTAAAATGAGTAATAATAGATTTAAAATATTAACCGATAAATTTACATATATCTATATTACTATGGATAAATATAGTGCTTCTACCAATGTTAAAAATATATCTAACATAATTTATTTAGGTGAAATTATTAGAGTGGAAGATGATGGCGTAGAATTTACTATTATTACTGATTCTGGAGAAAATAAAATTGAATTAATATCATTTCCATATGAATATGGATATTTTACTCTATTAGATAAGTTTTAATGTACATATTTAAAAAATAGGATTATAATATAAATATTATAATACGGAGATTGATTAAATGAATAAAATTTTTGAAGAAATTAAAAAAATAAATAAAGATACATGTTTAATTGCACTTTCAGGGGTCATGGGTAGCGGTAAAACGACAATTGCAAGTCAACTTAAGAATATATTAACCAATTGTGAAATTGTCAGTACGGATGCTCTGAGAGAGGAATTCGCACGTAAAATTCCTGGAAATGAAAATAAATATGAAACGCAAATGTCAGATATAATTTTTAATTTTGAAAACAAAGTATGGGGAACGGCTTTTGATAAAACTAAAGAATTTTTACAAAGTGGAACTTCAGTAATTTTTGATGCGACACTTTTAACTCCTAAACAACGTAAAAATGTAATCAAAATTGGAAAAGAAGTAAATGTTAAAATAATTTCATTATATATTGATTGTCCATTAGATTTAGCTTTAGAACAAAATTTAATTAGATCAACAACTGTAATTGCAAATGATGAAAATGGCGAAGCTATTTATGGTAGATATGTACCTTCACATATAATTGAAGAGAAATATAAGACTCAAATTTTATCTCAATACAATGAAGGTTTTGACCATATTTTTATTCATCATATTGGATTAAGAGAAATTTCCCTATATTCAAAAAATGAAAATAAAAATATTATTGAAAAATTAAAACTATCAAAAAATTTATTTAATGATATTGAAAAATTAAAAAATGATGAAATATTAGAAAATATATTTCCATCTTTAATGGGATGTTGGGGAATTGATCAAAGTAATAAGCATCATCATTTATTATTACATGAACACATGATTGAATGTGCGAAAAATTTACAAAATGAATCACTTGAATTATTTGTATCAGGGCTATTACATGATATTGGTAAATTTCATACTAAACAAAATTTTGGGAAAATTTTAATTGGAGACGAAAATTTTAAAGAAAAAGAAAAAGTAATAGTGGCAGATGCACATACTCCGAAATTCGTAACCATTACGAAAATTTCACGTAAAGATGAAAAAATTTCACAATTATGGCTAAAAACAGAAATTGAAATTGATAAAAATTCGCATTATTATAATCATGAAATGATCGGAGCTTTGTTGGCTCGTCGAGAAATTATAGAATTAGGATTTGGGGAAGATTTTGCAAATAAAGTTTATAATTATATATTAAATCATATGAATTTTCCTTATAATGAACTTACGGAAAGCAAGGCACAAGATTTAATTAATAAATATGAAAAAGATGAATTAATAGCTATGATGAAATTTAAATTTGCTGATAAAAGTGCAAGTATAAATGATGAATATATTAACAATATTTATCCAAAAAATGTTATTTTGATTAAAAAATTGTTAAAATAGGAGAAAAAACATGAGTAAATTAAAAGTTAAAAAATTTTATTATGATAATGGACAAATAGAAAGTGAAGTATATTATAAAAATAATAAGCTTCATAGAGAAAATGGTCCAGCTTATATACAATATTTTGAAAATGGAAAAATAAAGAGCGAAAGATATCATGTTAACAATTTGCTCCATAGAGAAGGCGGTCCAGCTGATATACTTTATTTTAGAAGTGGTAAAATATCATGGGAGTATTATCATATTAATGGAAAATTGCACTGAGAAAATGGACCCGCTAGAGTATTTTATTATAGAAATGGAAAAATAAGTAGTGAAAGATATTTTTTAAATGACACAGAAGTAGATATTCTACAAGAAATGGTTATGAGAGCTTTATTTCATGAAAATTGTTAAAATAGGAGAAAAAAATGTGAGTAAACCAGAAGTTAAAAAAGTTTATTATGACAATGAGCAAATAAGTTGCGAAAGCTATCATGTAAATGATAAACTTCATAGAGAAGACGGGCCAGCTTATATAATTTATTATAAAAATGGACAAATTTGTTATGAAGGCTATTATTTAAATCATAAAAAACACAGAGAAGATGGTCCAGCTATTACAGACTATTATGAAAATGGCGCGATAAAAGTAGAATCATATTGGATTAATAATTTAAGACACAACGAAAGTGGATATTCACATATAGAATATTATAAAGATGGAAAAATTCGACATAAATGCTTTCATATAAATGATAAACTTCACAATAAAGATGGTCCCGCTCTTATACAATATTATAATAATGGAAAAATTCTAAATGAATCTTATCATATTAATGGAGAGCATCATAGAGAAAATGGGCCTGCCATAATAGAGTATAATGAAAATGGTGAAATAATAAGAGAAGAATATTGGATAAACGATAAAGAATTAGATATTTTACAAGCGATGGTTATGTTAGGATTACATATAAAAATATAAGAAAGTATATAAAAAATACGTATTATTTTTATATAATATTAAAAATAATACGTATTTTTAGAAGTGAGGAATAGAATAATGAATTCAAAAAAATTGGTTGTATGTGGGCTTCCAGGTTGCGGTAAAGGAACTCTCTCCAATGAAATAATAAAACATCTAAATATAATCACTATATCTGCAGGAGATTGTTTAAGAGAAGAAGTTAAAAAAAATTCAAATCGGTCTCAACAAATTAAAGAAATCATTGATCAAGGTAAATTAGTATCAGATGAATTAATTATATCTATTTTGGGTGATAAAATTAGTGATAAAAATCAAAGTTATATTTTTGACGGATTTCCACGCAATATTCAACAAGCAAAAAAATTAGATGAAATTCTTAAAAAAAATAATGATGAAATTAGTGCTGTAATTTATTTAAATATTGATGAAAACAAATTATTAGAACGTATTTTGGGTAGAAGAATTTGTCAAAATTGTAATAGTAATTATCATATTAAATTTTTACCTCCAATAAAGGATAATATTTGTGATAAGTGTGGGAATAATTTAACTACACGTAAAGATGATAATGAAACAATACTTAAAGATAGAATTAATACATTTAATAATGAAACAAAACCACTATTAAGTTATTATCAAAATATCTTATATGAAATAGATGCTTTGTTAGAATTAGATGAAAAATTTGAAATTTTTAAAAATATTTATAATAAATTAAATGGAGGAAAATAAAATGAAATATAATTTAAAAAGGGACATAGAAGATGTAAGAGATTTTCAAATTACCAAAGTAATGGAGCCAATAAAAGGGGTACAATTACCAAAAAGTGTAGATTTGAGGTCCAAAATGCCTCCAGTGTTTAATCAATTTAGCCTTGGAAGTTGCTTTCATCCAGATACAGAAATTCCATTATTGAGTGGCGAAATTAAAAATTTAAAAGAATTATATGAAATGGGAGGTGAATTTGGGGTTTATTCAATAGATGAGAATGGTAATACGGTTCCAGGTAAAGCTATTTGTAATTTAACAGGAAAGAATAAAAAAATAATAAAAATAATTCTCGACAATGATAAAGAGATTATTTGTACCCCTGACCATAAATTTTTATTAAGAAATGGTAAATATAAACAAGCTAAAAATTTAACAGAGAATGATAGTTTAATGCCATTTTATAGAATATGGGATAAAAATGGGTATGAAATGATATTTAATAATGCAACAAGTAAATATAATAAAACTCACAGTATAGTTGCATATAATTTGAATTATAAACAATTAGAATTAATTGAGGAAAAAATAAAAGTAGTTCATCATAGAGATTTTAATAAGCTAAATAACATGCCTGAAAATTTGCAATTTATGGGATCACAGGAACATTGGAAATATCACGCAAAATTAGGTGGAGAAAACGCTTGGAAAAATTATAATGGAACAGAAAGAAAAAGAATTATAGCTTCGAACACAATTAAACGACAATATATAGAAAATCCAAATTGGAATGCTGGAGCCGCTAGTAAAGGTGGTAAAAAAACTCAAGAAAATAAACTTCAAGATCCAGAAAAAATGGAAAAATTTTTACAAATAATGGCAATGGGTCACTCTCCTGAATCCAGAATTAAAGCTACCAAAACTTTAAAAATTACTTGTCAAAAACCCGAAATAAAACAAAAATATAGAGAACAAAGTAAAAAAAGAATGGACGAAAGATTATCGATTCCAGGAGAATTAGAAAAACTTCAACAAATTGGAGCTAATTGGGGTAAAACTTCTGCTAAATTTAAAATTTTAAAATGGGCAAAAGAATTATATGAATTACATGGTGAAATTAATGAGAATATTTGGAACGAAAGAAAAGCTAAGGGTGGAAACGTTGTAAAATATAAAACAATATTTAATTATTTTGATACTATTGATGAATTAATTATAGCTGCTCAAAATTATAACCATAAAATTAAAAGTATCGAATTTTTAACTGAAACAAGTGACGTATATTGCTTGACAGTGGAAAAATATCACAATTTTGCTCTTAGATCAGGTGCTTTTGTTCATAATTGCAGCGCTAACGCCGGAGTAGCTAATATGATGTATTTAAGAAATCACCCAGAATTGTTATCCAGATTATTTTTATATTATAAAGAACGTGAATTAGAAGGAACAATTAATGAAGATAGTGGGGCTATGATGCGGGACATTTGTAGAGCCCTTAACACATTTGGTGTATGTGAAGAAAGCTATTTTCCTTATGATATAACTAAATTTACTACTCCACCAACTCCAGAAGCGATAGAAAATGCTGCAAATCATAAAATTCTAGCATATCATTCACTCAAGACGGTTAGCGATATAAAAAATAATTTAGCACTTAGACAAAAACCGGTTTTAATGGGTATGAGTATATATGATAGTTTTGAATCTGATATAGTGGCTAGAACTGGAATAGTTCCGATGCCCAATACACAAAAAGAAAAAAATCTTGGAGGACATGCAGTTTTAATTGTTGGATATAAAGATTCTGGAGTAGTGCAAAATTTATTTCAAAAAATTATATCTCCATTTATTGGTGGAAAATCATTAGGAAACTTTATTGTTAGAAATTCATGGGGCCCAGAATGGGGAGACGCTGGATATTTTTATTTACCATATGAATTTATTACAAAGGGATTTGCTTTTGATTTTTGGTCATTAGATAGTTAGGAAAAAATTATGAAATATAATCAAAGAGAATGTAATAGTTGTATATGTAAACATTGTACAAATCTTCAAAATTGTAATAAGATTGATAAAAGATGTAATAAATGTATTGATAGAAAATTTAAACAAATTATCTATAATTGTTCATTACGTAAAAATTACAAAGGAGAATAAAAAATGTCTAAAATTTATATCGCGGCGGATTTTCACTTCAATCACGCGAAAATTATTGAATATTGTAAGCGTCCATTTGATAATGTTGACGAAATGAATAGATTTATGATTGATCAATGGAATTCAATAGTTAATGATGAAGACCTCGTATATATTCTTGGAGATTTTGGTTTCGGAAGTGTAGAAAATTTGACAAATATAGTAGAAGAACTTAATGGTGAAAAGATTCTATTGATGGGGAATCATGATAGAAGAAGATCTGTAAATTGGTGGCTAAATTTTGGATTTAGCGAAGTTTGGAAAAAACCTAGAGAAGTTTATGATGGAATTATTTTTTCTCATGAACCACTAGATGTATCCCCAGATAAAATAAATATTCATGGGCATATACACAATACTCCACTTTCATCCACTTTTGATTCTAATACACATATATGTGTAAGTGTTGAGTGTATTAATTATAGACCTGTTGAAATTGATTCATTGTTAGATAAAGGAGATATATGTTAATTGGAATTTTAATTTATTTTGTAATTGGACTAATAATTTTTATGCCTAGAAAATTTGAAAAAAATGGCATAATTTTAGTAGATAGCATCATACCAGCAACGTTTTCATATTTAACTTGGATGTTGTTAGTTATTATTTGGCCTATAATTATATTAGAAAATATTTATAAAAAAATAAGAAGAATATTTTTTAAATAATGTACATTAATCTTATAATATGTTATAATCATACTATAAGATTTTTTATTAAGGAGTTAATTAGAGTGATAAGTATATTTATATTCTTTCTTTGTTTGCAAATAACTTATTTCATTTATAAGGGTTATAAGCGATATTTTTTAAATAGAATAAATAAAAATAAAACAAATAAAAATATAGCAAATAAAAAACATAATGAAGTGGGAGGATATTATAAACTTGAACAACATTTTCCAAACGGGAAAATAGAGCGTGAAGAATACTATCAAAATAGTAAAACCCATAGAGAAGATGGTCCCGCTCTAATATATTATTATAGAAACGGACAAATAAATAGCAAATGTTATCGTATAAATGGTCAATCTCACAGAGAAGACGGTCCGGCTTATACAAAATATTATGAAAATGGACAAATATACAAAGAAGAATATTATATGAGTGGTAAACGTCATAGAGAAGACAGACCTGCCTATGTTGAATATTATGAAAATGGAAAATTAAAGTATGAAGAATATTGGATTAATGGTAAGAAAATTACAAATGAGTTTCAAATATTAGTAATAAATGGATTAGGTATGAAATAATATTACAATAAGGAGAGAAATATGAATATTGAACAAAGACAAAAGTTTTATGATAATAATATTCCATATGATGATATTGACGAAGAAATGATTAATATTTTAGATATTTTAAATTTTCAATTAGAATATAAAACTAAATTTTGTTGTTATGGACACAGTAAAAATGAACTAACATCTATTATGTTCGATACTTGTGTTTCGGACGAAATGATTTATAAATTAATACAATATCTTCATGAAACTGGAAATTTTTTTTATAAAAAAAGTTCAAAAACTGTTATCTATGGCACATTTCAGAAGTGGGCTAGGTACATAGATGATATTGCTTATCTTAATAGTAAAGGGAAAATATGTTTTAATGGAAATGAAACTTTAGTAGAAAATTGGATGTGGAAAGGTTGTTTTTCTTTAGAGCCAGATAAAGCTAAATGGTTAAAGAAAATTTGTAAAAACTTAAGGGATTTTAAGCCATGAATACATCATATTTTAATAAATATAAGGGTTCAAATGCAATTTCTATTTGTTTAAAACCCCCGTATTGGTATTTAGGAAAACAATATATACAATTGGCACCGCCCTACTGGTTATTAATTGAATATAAGAGAAATTACGATAAAGATTTTTATATTAAAAATTATTATAAAGAGGTTCTTGATAAATTAAATCCAAAAATTGTGTATAATGATCTAGGAGAAAACGCAATTTTATTATGTTGGGAAAAACCTGAAGAATTTTGTCATAGACATATTGTATCAAATTGGTTAAATTATGAATTAGATATTAACATATCAGAATTGGAGTAAAAATGGTATACACTTTTTTAGATTTTGAAACGACTGGATTAGATCTTGAAAAAGATCAAATTACCGAGGTTGGAATAATTAAAACAGATTTTGAAAATATATATGAAGAATTAAATTTTTTTGTTAGATTAGAAGATGGAAGAATATTAACAGATTTTATTAAAAATTTAACCGGAATTACAGAAAAACATTTACTTGATGGAAAACCTATAAGTGATTCTAAGAGTATAATTAAAGATTTTATTAAAGATACAATCTTAGTAGCTCAATTTGCATCATTTGATATAGGATTTATAAAAGAGATTGAAATTCCTCAATTTTATTGTACAAGAACATTAAGTTGTGTTGTATACCCAAATGAAAATCATAGTTTAGGGCCAATGTGTACTAAATTAGGAATCAAAACAGAGGTGGCTCATAGAGCATTAAGTGATTGTGAAATGACAAAAAGATTATTTAAATTTTATTTAGATTTATTAGGAGAAAACGAAATTAATAAATATATAAATGTTATCGCCCAAACTAAAAAAAGACCATTACGTTATATACCTAAAAATGCAAAAATTATTGATTTATAAGGAGAAAAATAATGTTTAATAAAAAAGAAGTTTTAGAAAAATTTGAAGAATTAATTGATGAAGGAAATAAAATTCATAAAGGGTTAGGACTATTAGGTCGTAATTATGAAAATTCTCGAGGAATATTATGGTGTCAAGACGTTCGAGATTTTATTGAATTATATTTTAGAAATAGTGATTATAATAAAGATTTTAATAAAATTAAATCTAGTGGAACAAATAAGGAATATTTAATGTTTGCAAAAAAATTAAATCTTCTTAAAAAAATGCAACAAAGTTATATTGATGGAACACTTAAGTTATCATATATTTCAATGTTAATTTTAAAGACTTGGAAGAAAATAATTAATTTGTTCAAATAGAGGTAATTAAATGTTCACTATTAAATCGGAAAATACAGCTATTACTAAGGGCGTATGCTCTAGTATTAAGAAATATATAAAAAATTTTAAAAAAGATATAAAAATACTAGATTATGGTTGTGGAAAACTTCGTAATTCGTTGTATTTACTAGATTTAGGTTATGATATTTCAATCTTAGATACTAAAGAACAAATTGAAAAAATAAATCATAGTAAATTTAAAAATGTATTTATAAACAGTACAGATGAGAAATTTGATTTAATTTTAAATTCATTTGTATTAAATGTTATAGAAAGTGTTAAAACTCGCAACGATATTATAAAAAAAATTTATAATAATTTGAATGATAATGGTTTCGCAATTTTTGAAGTTAGAAGGGAAAGTGAAATAAAATCAATTAAATATAAACAAGAATATAATGATGGATATCTTGTTGGTAAAAATAAAATAAAAACCTTTCAAAAATTTTATAATAAAAGTGAGTTGGAAACTATATTAGTACAATGTGAATTTACTATTATAGATAGTCAAATAACTGGAAATAGTTATTATTGTCTTGTTCAAAAAAATAAATAATTGTTAATTTTTTTTTAAAAATATAATATTATATATATGAGGTGAATAGAATGGAAAATAACACTTTTGAAAAAATGGAAGCATTGCTAAAATTAACTAATGATACATTCGATTTTGATTTAGCAATAGAAGATGGAGAAGTATTGGACGTTAAAATAAAAGGATTAAAAGACGATGGTTCTAAATTTATCGCAGATTTTGTTGAAGTATTAGATGGAATTGTTGGAGTTGCTTTGCCAGAATATGAATTGGTTTATAATGAAACAAATGGATTTTCTTTGGTAAAAAAATAAGGAGAAATTATGACTCGAAAATTTCTATTAGAGCAATTAAATAGATCCGAGGCTTGTACTTTAGATGAAAATAAATTACATGAAAAAGATAATAAACAGCCTTGGATGATACATCATAATACTGGGCACGCTGAAGTAGTTAATATG
>Ga0209777_10001841_pt1 | contig 29272 bp, 32 predicted proteins | sample FrelakmetHBP12HB_FD_187147 | JGI IMG/M metagenome (GOLD analysis project Ga0209777, IMG submission 187147) | Freshwater lake sediment microbial communities from the University of Notre Dame, USA, for methane emissions studies -HBP12 HB (SPAdes)... | ecosystem: Environmental > Aquatic >...
AACAAAAACTCATTCCTCAATTGAACCGATATTCACCTTTGGTTCGATCTTATAACAGGAACGACTATATTCCTTTATCCTGGTCTTTCGCTCCGTAGCCGGGACCGGACTTGAAGAAATCGTAATTGGGTTGAATGTCGTCGCGCAGGTTAACCACATCCCCTGCGCTTAACTGCTTGACAGTATCCAGAACCACATTTGTCCCGTGGTGATTGATGCCCTCGTAGTGACTGGTTAAACCGATCTTGCTGATGAATTCCCCGCCCTTGGCAGTGTACGCAGCCGGCACCTCATCCTCCGGGAATATAGCCGCAAACGGGCACTCCGGGATGCATGCGCCACAATCGATGCAGGTATCCGGGTCAATGTACATCCAGGGATATTCCCCAACCGGTTCGCCGGGAACGATGCACTCCACCGGGCAAACATCGATGCAGCCGCGGTCGCGCAAGCACAAGCTGGTAATAATATGCGTCATTTAGTTCCTCCTTTTTGAAAATAAAGGTAAAGATAGACTTATTATATCTGTCCTAACATAATTGTGCAATAAAAAGCCTTGATAAGGCCATGGATTTCATAAAAGAACAATTAAATTGATATTTCCCAAAACTTCTTTTTTTGATATGATATACATATTCACGATCAAAATCTTTTTTTGGATAGAGCTCTTTGATAGACTTTTTCATCACTGACCAGTAAAAAAACCATTAGTCATCGAAGTATATGCATAACGGGCCTGGATTTTCACAGCGTTCAATGTTAATAACACTCGGTTTGATTTTTATAGCAATGGTTATTCTCATCAACGTCTTCCCAGCAGGAAAATATAATGGGGAAAAGGGTGAGCCAACTGTTTCTATACAAAATGATGATTCCGTAGTAACTACCAGCCCTGCATCGGCATTAACTGGTACAATATCTCAAACGCCAACAATCGATCAGCAAACCCGGGTTCTTCCTGATTCTTCAAACAGTGTTTGTGCCACCATCTGGGGAATCACGCCGCCCACAACATTACCGGAATGGTTGAGAACGCCATCCAATGCAAATGGTCTATATACTGAAGTAAAATATTTCATCCTTGCTGGCCACTTAATTTCAAGCGGAATTATTAATGTGGGTATTTGTCCTGATGGAGGCCTTTCGTCCGGTGGAGCAGCAAATACCTGCGGTATGGAACAAGCATATACCCAAGTTATCGAATGGCAAAACCAATTTGACCAGGATATTTTTACAGCAGCCCAAGACAACCAAATACCTGCAGAAGTCTTAAAGAGGCTCTTTGCTCAGGAAACGCAATTTTGGCCACCAAATTACTTTGGGCCTCCGGCATATGGTATAGGAAATGTTATGAGCCCGGGTATTGAACCGCTCTTTATTTGGAACGATGATGTTTATCAAAATACCTGCCGCGAAGTCTTTTCTAAATCCTGTACTCAACCCTATTCAGCACTTTCCAGCAATGATCAGCAAGTAATAAGAGGTTTTTTTATTAGCCATTATATCGATGCATATTGTGATAAATGCCTCAATAGGATCGATTTAGATAAAACAAAGAGAAGCATTGACTATTTCGCCAAACTAATTGTTGCCGATTGTCACCAGGTAGTTAGTGATATTAACGAATTGTTTTCTATTCAAACCCTTTCTTATGAAGATGTATGGCGTTTAACACTGTTGAACTATGCCGTAGGACCGACCTGTATTACACGAGGTATAAAACAAATGGACGCGTTAAAAGGTTTCTCTTGGGAGTATTTCACTGAAAAACTTGGCTCAAACTGCAGCGCCGATACTTACCTAAACAATATAACACGTTAAGGAATAACAAGGAGTATTCTTATGGAAAATATGAAAGTTATTGTATTCGAGATTCTTCCGACGGTCGGAAAAACCCTTAATGAGCTACTCAAATCAATACCGTTTGTTAATTTGATAGATCATGACATTAACAACACCGAAGAGGCTCTCGATTTAATTCTTTCTAAAAAGCCAGATGTCATCATTCTGGGAAACGATTTTCCTGGAATAGATGGATATTACTTCACAAAAATGATTCGTAAAGAATCCGCCTCTACCCAGGTGATTATGATCGCCGAAGTGGTTGGTGCTGAATCTGTTCGACAGGCAATGCGCGCAGGGGCATGTGATTTTATTGGTTATAAAAATCTTACTGTTGAAGAAATATCATTAGCCCTTGAGAATGCCAGGCAGTTAGCGGATGAAGAAAGGAATATAAGATTTATTGATAAAGGAAAAAAAGAACCTGCATCGCAACAGCCAGTAAAACCCGTTACAAAAGAGGCAACAAGAATAATTACTGTTTACAGTCCGAAAGGAGGCTCTGGAGTAAGTACAATTACAGCCAATCTTGCCTGGTCATTATCATCAAATGACCTCAAAGTATTGGTTATTGATGGTGATTTTCTTTTTGGCGACATGGGAGTATTACTTAACCAACAAAGCAATCATTCGATCATTGATTTTGTCAGGTTTCAAGGAAATCTTGACAAAGATGTTATCAAAGAGGTCATAAACCATGGGAATGTTGATCTACTAGCGGCTCCATCAAGTGCTGAAAAATCCGTTGAGATTAATGGTCCGGTCTTCGGAAAAATATTAAAGGAATTATTACAACTTGATTATGATTTCTTACTGATTAATACAAGCTCATACCTTTCGGAACCAATCATCGATGCTTTGGAGTTAGCGGAGAAAATCATCTTGGTTGGAACTCAGGAAATTTCCTGTGTCCGGGCAATGAGCTTGTTCCTGGATCTGATCCAAACTCTTTCCATATCACAAGATAAACTTGCATTAGTTATCAATCGTTTTGAAAAAGGGTCAATTCTGACAGTTGATAAATTGAATGGATTTTTAAAGATAAATGTTTCCTATACAATCCCTCAAGATTACAAAACGGTCTTGTTGGCGAACAATTTGGGCATCCCCTTTGTCATGGATCATAAAGATTTACCTGTTGCCCGGGGGATTGAATCATTGACGAATACGCTCATAAAGGGAAAAAGAGAGAAGAAATCAAGAGGTATATCTCTAATTAGGACCATTAGAAAAAGTTTATCTAAAACAAAACCTTAATATTATGGATTAATATTTCAGTTATCAAATAGCAATAAGAAAGATTTTTACGGAGCTGGTATGGGAAAAAGAAAAGAAGCAAAACCACGCGTGCAAGGCAAGAAAAAGACAGTCAATAACATAAATCAAACGTTCGATAATATTAATCGGACGTTTGATAATATGAAAATAACGTTGAGTAATATATGGGCTGACTTTCAAGAATGGCGAACTCTGCCAAGAACCATAAATACCAAGAAGAAACAGGCACAAATAGAAATTCCCAACATCCAAAATGCATTGACCCTTTATCGATCCTATGTGACCACCCGTAACTATATTGCCACCAATACTGATAGGAATATTCGTAATTCGTTTTATTGGTTAGTTAATGAAATGAATGAATTAGCATCTTATGAGGCGGATTATTATTTACCTTTTAGCCCATTGAAAACACTCCGTTCACTTAATGAAAGATGGGATGTCGTTATTATCCGGCAAAAAGAATTGTTAACCATCATTGAGCAAGCACCTTCTGCCATAGATTTCTACAACAAGATGTCATCTATCAAATATTTGAAGCATCGAAAAAAGAAAGAAAGCCTGGAAGTGGGCAAAAGAATTTCAAAAGCATATCAAGCTCTAAAAAACGCGATGGATTATGTCGAAAAATATGATCAAGAAAATAGCATCAGTGCTTTTGGGGCATCCGTATTGAGTCTTGAAAAAGCGAGAGATTTTTGGGGAGAAAAATTGGAAGAAGTTCGTGAAATGGAAAAAGCCGGCACTGATCCAAATCAGATCATCGATGAGATCGACAGCCTAGTAAAAATTATTTACGATGCCCCGGCCTTGGCCAAATGGATAAATGAAATTGAAAAACGCTTTAATCGCCTTTCTTATGATCATGAGTTATTAATGAATTCTTATGGAAAAGTATTAATCCAGAAGGAAGTACTGGGCGAATATGCCACGGTTATAAACAGTGTCATACCAAAGCTTTGGTCAAATGGTCAGAAAGATCAGTTAAATCAGTGTTTAAAGGAACTAGAGAGCTTTCTGACAATATACGAACCTGAACTAGAGAAGGAGATAGCTTTTGCAGAAAGGCATAGCTCACGAAGAGACAATCCAACTTCAGAACAGGGTCAGCAATTAACTCGCCTGATGGAATTGACAAAAATATTCATTACTGCAATGGATATTCGCGACCCATTGATGAACACCCATTCGATGACGGTAGCACGTCTGGCTGTCGCAACAGGTAAAGTAATGAATTGGGAACAGGAAGAAATCCAATACCTGGAAATGGCTGCCATGCTTCATGATGTTGGAAAAATCTGGATACCGGAAGCAATTCTCACAAAAAAAGGAAAACTTTCCAGCGAGGATATTGGAAAGCTACGGATGCACCCAATTTACGGGGCTCAAATCTTACAATCCTCTGGTTTGTTTGAGAAAATAATCCCTTGGGTTTATCATCATCAAGAATTATGGAATGGTAAAGGATACCCGGATGGCTTGAAAGAAGAAGAGATACCAATCCAATCGAGAATAATTTCAGTATGTGAAGCTTTCGATGCCATGCTAACCGGAAGTTCCTCTAAATTAAAACTCACAATCGAGCAAGCACTTGATAGAGTAAAATACGAAGCAGGTACGTTATTCGATCCGGTAATTGTCGAAGCATTTGTAAAAGCAGTCGAGACTCAAGAAAAGGATTACTTGATGAAATATGTAGAGAAGTGATCTCTATCCTTTCGATATTTTGATGTGAATGAAAGGCCAACATCCTTTAACTTTCTAACAAAAACCCGCTGCATTGCAGCGGGTTACATCTTGGGGCTTCAAAATTACCCTAAGAAAACTGAGAGGTCGCCAGATATGGTGGCCTCTCTATTATTTCACAAACATATTTGATTTTTTCTCTTCGAAACTTCCCTTTTAAGACTGCCTGATGGGGTTTAACTTTGGAATATCTAAATCGCTGAATACCGTTTGGCAACCTCGGCCCAGTTGACCACATTCCACCAGTTGCCGATATACTCGGCGCGGCGGTTTTGATATTTCAAGTAGTAGGCATGTTCCCAGACATCCAAGGCCAAAATTGGGGTCATCCCATCGGAAATCGGGCTATCCTGGTTGGCGGTCGAGACCACTGCCAGCCCATTACCCTTCTTGACCAGCCATGCCCAGCCTGAGCCAAAACGGCCCATGGCAGCCTTCTCGAATTCGGCTTTGAAGTTGGCAAAGGTACCGAATGCGACTTCAATAGGCTTTACCAGGACCCCCTTCGGTTCGCCACCTGCCTTGGGAGCCATCACCTGCCAGAACATGTCGTGATTCCACGACCCACCACCGTGGTTTCGGACCGCAGTACGAATATCTTCGGGGACAGCGTTCAAATCTCCGAGAAGGGTTTCAAGCGTCTTGCCTGCCAATTCAGGATGCTTCTCCAGCGCAGCATTCAGGTTCGTGACATAAGCCGCGTGGTGCTTGTCGTGATGGATCTGCATCGTCTGGGTGTCAATAAACGGTTCAAGCGCATCATAAGCATATGGGAGGGAATTAAGTTGGAATGACATAGGGTTTTCTCCTTTTTATCGATTGGTTTATATGATAATTTGTATCTATATTGTACTATTTATTGTTCCGGAGTCAAGAGCTGTCTGGATTTTCTAACAACTTTCTAACAGACGCGTTGTACAAAGCCATTCCATCGCTTATACTTGGATCCTATGACATTCTCTCTTAATCCCCGCCGTTCCACATTGATCTTGAGTCTATTGGCCGGCATATCAGCCTCTTCCACCGCCGCTATTTTCATTCGTTTCGCCCAGCACGAAGGCGCGCCTTCCATCGTCATCGCCGCGGCGCGGTTGACAATTGCCAGCGTGATCCTGGCTCCCTTTGCATTAACCCGTTACCGGCCAGACCTGCGCAAGTTGAGCCGCAGGGAATGGATTTTAGCCCTGCTCTCGGGCCTCTTCCTGGCTCTACACTTCGCCTCTTGGATTACCTCACTCGAATACACCACGGTTGCCAGTTCGGTTGTTTTGGTATCGACCACGCCACTGTGGGTAGCGCTGCTTGCTCCGTTGGTATTGCGCGAGCGCCTTGGAACGGCAGCAGTGGTTGGATTGATCCTAGCTCTAACAGGCGGAGTGATCGTCGGGTTGAGCGATGCTTGTGCCTGGCATGCAGGGGTACTGTCCTGCCCACCTGTGAAGACCTTCTTTGGTGGAACGGCCTTCCTGGGTGATTTCCTAGCGTTGGCTGGCGCCTGGATGGCGGCCGGGTATATGCTGGTGGGGCGCAAACTACGGTCAAAAATGGAGCTTGTCCCATATATTTTTGTCGTGTATGGGATGGCTGCGGTGGTTTTATTGGTTATCATGCTGGGGATAAGAGAATCCCCGTTCGGGCTACCGCCGTTGGCGTACCTGTGGTTCGTCTTACTGGCGCTTGTGCCGCAGTTATTCGGCCACTCAACTTTTAACTGGGCGCTCAAATACTTACCCGCTTCCTTTGTCTCAGTGACCCTGCTCGGTGAGCCGGTTGGTTCAACTATCCTGGCCTATTTCATTTTCCAGGAGACACCTGGGTGGGTAAAAATCGGCGGGGCAGCGTTAATCCTGGTGGGCATCTGGTTGGCGGCCAGGGGACAAAAATAACAAATATCATCCAGTCGGTTCTCCCCTTCGGAGGCGCTACGCGAAACCAATCCGATGCATAGCCTATTTGCCAGTAAAGGGTAAAAATGAAACGCTTCCTGTCTTTATGCTTATTATTGCTGGCTTCCTTTGGTTGTTCACACTCAATAAAATGCATCAAAACACAGGACGTAGAGTCATGTGCGCGTGTTCTATTTATAGGAAATAGCTATACTTCTTTAAACGATTTACCTGCCATGTTTGCTGAATTGGCCTATGCCGGAGGGCATGGGTCGAAACCGGCATAGCAACCCAAGGGGGCTGGACGCTTACCGCTCATGTCAACTTGTCTGACACACTCGATAAGTTAACCTCATCGGAGTGGAATTTCGTGATGTTGCAGGAACAAAGCCAAATTCCTGCCATTGAGCAATCCCGAACTGACCAAATGTACCCTGCGGCTCGCATACTTGTTCACTAAATTAAAGAAACCGGTGCTACACCCATTTTCTTCCTTACCTGGGCGCATCGCGATGGCTGGCCGGAAAATGGTTTACAAGGTTATCAGAGCATGCAACACCAGATTGATATCGGGTATCTTGGAATTGCCCAAGAACTTAGCGTACCGGTCGCTCCGGTTGGTTATGTCTGGTTGCTGGCGATGGGACAAAACCCCAAAATAGATCTATGGCAGGATGATGGCAGTTACCCCGCCGAGCAGGGAACAAACCTGGCAGCTTGTGTTTTTTATGCTGTAATTTTCCACGAAAGCCCTGAAGACTTGTCATACCGGGCCCACCTGCCCAAAGAAACAGCTCGGTTCTTACAGCAAATTGCGGCAAGTACTGTTTTGAACAACCTGGACCAGTGGAATCTTCCACAAGACCAAGAAAAGGATTATTCAGTCTAAGGATAGGAACCGCCCCAACATTTTCGCCGGGGCGGTTCTCGTTATCTCTGATACAGCCAGTTCAATTCCTTGATTCTCCCCTGCAACTCCCCGCTCAAAGCAGCCTCGGTCATGCGCCATTCCCAGTTGCCGCCAAGACGGGAAGGGTAGTTGAAGCGCGCCTCGGTTCCCAGCGCCAGGAAGTCCTGCAATGGGGCAATGGCAAACACTGCCGTAGACCTCCAGGCTGTGCGGATCAGGTTCTGTGCAAAGTCTGAGCCGTCAATATCCAGGTAGCGGCGAGCGAAATCCTTCTCATCCTTCGGAGCAGATTCATACCAGCCGCGGGCAGTATCGTTGTCGTGTGTGCCGGTGTAAACCACACAATTCTGCAGGTAGGAGTGCGGCAGGAAAGGATTATCCGGGCCGGAAAAACCGAACTGTAAGACCTTCATCCCAGGTAAGGCATACTGTTCGCGCAGGGCGGTCACATCGGGAGTGATCAGGCCCAAGTCTTCGGCGATGATGGGCAGGTCTTCACCCAGGCTGGAGCGGACTGCACTAAAAAAGTCCACCCCGGGACCCGGCATCCAGCGCCCGAATTCGGCAGTCGGATTGCCCGCCGGGATTTCCCAATAACCAGCAAAGCCGCGGAAATGGTCGATGCGGAGGATGTCCACCAATTTCAGAGTGGCGCACAGGCGTTGCAGCCACCATTTATAGCCGGTGGATTTGTGCACTTCCCAGCGGTAGAGCGGGTTGCCCCACAACTGCCCGGTCGGGGAGAAGTAATCGGGTGGAACACCCGCCACAGCAGTCGGATTCAAATCTGCGTCAAGGAAAAATAGGTCGGGGTGTGACCACACATCCGAGGAGTCATTCGCTACAAAAATGGGGATATCACCAACGATGCGCAGGCCTTTCTGGTGGGCGTAATCAAGCAAAGCATGCCATTGGCGGAAGAAGGCAAATTGATAAAATTTATAGCGCAATATCAAAGAAGCCATGGTTTTCCGGGCATCGTCCAGCGCAGCCGGGTCACGCTTGCGTAAAGGCTCCGGCCAGCCATCCCACGAACCGCCTCCTTGAGCTTCTTTAATCGCCATGAACAGGGCATAGTCTTCCAACCAGGAGGCATTTTCAGCGCAGAAAGAATCAAAATCTGCCCTGAGAAGCTGCTCTGAACCGGTCAAAGAGGTAGTCGAGGGAGCCGAAGAAAAGCGAACGGAAGCCCGCTCGAGCAGGTTTAACTTCCAGGGGATGAGCGTTCCAAAATCCACCCGCTGCGGGTCAAAGTCCAATTTCTCGACGAGGTCATTCGAATGGAGCAGGTTATCACGCAACAGGAATTCCAGGCTGATGAGATTGGGATTGCCGGCAAAGGCTGAAAAGCACTGGTAAGGTGAATCGCCGTAGCCGGTGGGACCAAGCGGGAGCACCTGCCAGAGTTTACAGCCGGTACCTGCCAGCCAGTCCACCCAGTGATAGGCGGTCGGGCCGAAATCGCCGATACCATAGGAACCTGGGAGGGAAGTGGGATGGAGTAGAATTCCGGAAGAACGTTCAAATTTCATGAGAATGTCTTTTTGTTTCCAAAAGTTCGCCCGATTTTACCACCGGGCCGGGATAATCGGAGGCGACAACATCAGTTCCAATAGTAGCCCCTGGCTCGACAATCACGCCGGGTGGGATGATGCTGTTCTTGCCCACCACAGCCAGTTGTATGTCCGGGTTGGCGATGCCGCCCCCAACACGGGCATTTTGCTCGATGTGCACGTATTTATCAAGAATAGCGCGTTCGATAACTGCCCCGTTTTCAATGATCGTGTCTGTCAGGATAATGGATTCGCGCACCACGGCTCCGGGGCGCACAATCACTCCCGGCGAGAGCACGCTACTTTCAATTCGTGCGTTTTCCTGTATGGTACATCCATCCGAGATCATGCTGGCAAATATGCTGGCGTTTTGGGGAATACGGACTGGGGGGCGTTCCTCTGTACGGGTATGGATGATCCAACGACGGTCGTATAATTTCAAGGGCGGGTTCGGTGAAAGCATATCCATGTGCGCCTGCCAGTAGGACAGGATGGTGCCCACGTCCATCCAATAGCCGGTAAACGGGAAAGCAATTACCCGCTGCTTACTTTTCACCAGGCGCGGCAGAATGTCTCTGCCAAAATCGTGCGTGGAGTTTTCGCGCAGGTGATCTTCCCAAAGCACCCGGTCAAGAAGTTCGAGGTTGAACAGATAGACACCCATATTGATAAGGCCCGAAGGCGGATTCGAGGGTTTCTCAACGAAGGATTTGACGCGGTAATCTTTGTCAACTGTAAGCACACCGAAACGGGAAGCCTCTTCAAGCGGGACGCGGATCGTGGCAAGGGTCAGGTCCGCCTGATGATCCATGTGGAATGTGATCATTGTGTCGTAGTCCATTGTGTAGATGTGATCCCCCGACAGAATAAGTATAAGGTCCGGAGAACCCCGTTTGATGAAGGAGAAGTTCTGCTGGACAGCGTCTGCAGTTCCCTCGAACCAGTCCGAATCGAAACGAGCCTTATAAGGGGTCAGGATGCGAATCCCGCCTGTGAAGTCGCGATTCAGATCCCAAGGCGCACCCGCGCCGATGTGTTCAATCAGGGAGTGCGGCCGGTACTGCGCCAGCACCATGATATCGAAGATATCGGAATTGACACAGTTCGAAAGCGCAAAGTCAATAATACGGTACTTACCCGCAAAGGGGACCGCTGGTTTGGTGCGCTTGGTGGTCAGCGCACTCAGGCGGGCTCCCTCCCCCCCAGCCATGATAATTGCTCGTGTTTTCATGCGTCACCTCTCGGAATGCTATTTACTACAAACCGGACATCAAGGAACGGTAAATAATGAAATATTGGCGCGCAGAGCGAGGCCACGAAAAATCTTCTTTCATACCATTGCGCTGGAGTTGTTCCCAAGCCTCCGAGTTGTCATAGACGGTTATGGCGCGGGTCAACGCTTCCACCATGGACCCGGCTGTTGCTTTCTGGAAAAGAAAGCCGGTATTTCCCTCCTGGACGGTGTCTTTCAATCCGCCTGTAGCGCGCACCACCGGGACACAGCCATATCGCATGGCAATCATCTGCGCCAGACCGCAGGGTTCGTAGCGCGAAGGCATCAGGAACATATCCGATCCACCGTAGAGGAGGCTGCCCAATGCCGCATCATAGCGGATAATTGCCCGGGCACGGTCAGGAAAATCCTCCTGAAGGTTGCGGGCCGCAATTTCAAGAACCGGGTCACCTGAGCCGAGAAGGACAAACTGCCAGCTTCGGTCTGCCAACTGGCGCAAGGCTTCGAATGTAATATCCAGGCCTTTTTGCTGGTCAATCCGCCCAATCATTACCAGGAGCGGGATGTGCGCATCTTCTTTTAGTTCGAGCTTTTTTTGCAGAGCATTTTTATTGGCCGCTCTAGCGTGAAGTTGTTCGGGAGTGAAACGCGCCGTGAGGGTTTGGTCAGTCTCCGGGTTCCAGAAATTTACATCAAGACCATTCAGGATGCCGGTCATACTATTTGTGCGGGTCTTAAGATAAGGGTCCAGGCCGCAGCCAAATTCAGGAGTGAGGATTTCCCGCGTATAAGTCGGCGAGACCGGGATAATGGCGTCCGCTGACCACAATCCGAGAGGCAGCGGTTGAGTCTGCGCCCACTTTGGCAGGGAATCGTCGTTTAGCGGCATGAGGCCATAAACACATAGCACATCCGAGCTGTCGCCGCCCGTATAAGGCAGGTTGTGGATAGTGATCACAGTGCGGGGGCACGCCAGGACCGGGTCGATATGACGGGAACGCAAGGCGTAGAGCGTCAGGGCAGTATGCCAATCGTTGGCATGGATAATATCGGGTTGCCAGACCAGACGGCGGGTCAACTCCAGCGCAGCGAGCGAGAAGAAGGTATATTTTTCACGATCCAGCGCCGGGTCCGTGGAGTAAACGGAAGGAGAGCTGGAGATCGGTTCGCCATTGATTAAGTAGACCGGCATACCACCCGATAACATCTCAAAAACCTGTACCGGGATGTTCCCGCCGCGCCGGTAAACTGAAAACTCCGCCACCAGACGCAGGGTGTCCGGCTCGGCCCGGATGGTGCGATGGAGCGGCAGCACAAGTCGGACATCCAGTGTGACATCATTCGTCGCCTCATGGGACAGGTCGCGCAAAGCGTGAGGCAGGGAGCCGGCCACATCGGCCAGGCCGCCTATTTTGACAAATGGTTCCGCCTCAGCAGCAAGAAAAAGGATATTAATTGTGGAAGACATATTATATATTGTACATTAACTTTATGAAATCCTCCCCTTGCAATATCAAAAAACATCGTGTCACCCGAAGACTAATATACTCCGGGAGATTTAATTTCTTGGTCTTCTCAACCGGTGCCTTGATCTCGGTCACGGTACCCGGATCGTAGTGGTCACCTGACCTTTCCAGCATCAAGAGATAGACCTCCCGCAGGGACCGGTTACCAGGTGGACGTTCTCACCATCCTGTTTCAGGATGGCATTGGATGACTCGCCACACCCTCCTCTTTGGCTCTTATAGAGGAATTACCGGTCCTTCATTAACAAATCCAGACAAAAAGCAGTATACTTAATACAGATTCAGGAGAGATATTCATGCAAAATAGACGGAAGACCAACCGTCGGTGCCTGTTGTATTTCGTCCGAGTCTATGTTGCTCCCACCTGCCAACAAATCGGCAGTCTGATGGATATCACATCTCAGAGGGCTATGATCACCGGCCAGGACCGATCCTGATCCTGATAACAAAGCCATGCACATGCGTCTTGATCTTACTACCGAAATTGCTGACAAACCTTTCCAGGAATTTCCGATCCCCCGTATTTGCCACCATCCGGACCTTGAACCCAGCCTATACAGCAGTGGTTTCGATTTCATGGAATTGACGCCGGAGGATAGCAGGATCAAACAGAAGATCATGAAAACCTTCGGATTCCGGGATAACCAGCCTATGAGATGACAAGCCCACTTCCATCGGGCCTTCGCTAAAATAGGCTTGTTTAGCGTAGGAAGACGAGAAAATTGATATTTTCTAATAATTAAGGAGGTAACCATGATCGAACGAAGGAAATTCAAACGGCGGAGTATCTCTTATTATTTACGGATCACTGACGCTGATTCGAATCAAATGATCGGGCACCTGGCAGATATTACCTTGCAAGGATTAAAGATGGATAGCCAGAAGCCAATTCCGGTAAGAAAAGACTACCGGCTGCGCATCAACACGACCGCAGACGTGGCCGATAAAGATTCCATTGAGTTTATGGCTTCCACAAGATGGTGTGAGCTTGACCCGCTTCAAACGGGCCTTTACGAAGTTGGCTTTGAAATCTTCAAGATTGCTCCATCCGATGTCGAGATTGTACAGCGCATCGTGGACAAATACAGTGCCCGGGAGAATAGCGTTAATTTCTAAATCTGTGATTGACTCCTCCCTTCCCTTCATAGAGCTGCATCGCCATCTGGACGGCAATATCCGGCTCCAGACCATCCTTGATTTGGGCCGGCAACACAATATTCCTCTGCCTGCCTGGGAGCTGGAAAGCCTGCGCCCACACGTTCAGGTTACGGACCCGCAGCCGGGGGTGATGGCCTTCATTGCCAAGTTCCATTGGCCGATGGCGGTGATGGTGGATGAGAATGCCTGCCGCCGCGTGGCATACGAAAACGTTGAAGATACCAAACACGAAGGGTTGGACTACATTGAACTGCGCTTCAGCCCCTGGTTCATGGCCGAGGCGAATGGACTGAACCCGATTCTGGTCGTGGAGGCTGTTGCAGATGGTATTGCCGCGGGTGTACGCGACTTCGGGGTGAAGGTAAACCTGATTGGGATTCTCAGCCGGACCTATGGTCCAGATATCGCTGCAAAGGAATTGGAGGCGCTCCTGAGCCAGCGCGAGTGCATCACCGCCCTCGACCTGGCCGGGGATGAGGCGCACTTCCCCGCCGAAATGTTCCATGAGCATTTCCGCCGTGCCAGGAATGCCGGCTGGCATGTCACCGCCCACGCCGGGGAAATCGCCGGTCCGGAGTCCATCTGGGAGGCAATCCGCGACCTGGGCGCAGAACGCATCGGCCATGCCATCCGCGCCCCGGAAGACCCGGCTTTGATGGATTACCTGACCGAACACTCCATCGGGGTGGAATCCTGCCTCACCAGCAACGTGCAAACCAGTTGCGTGGCGGATTACGCCAGCCACCCGCTCAAATCCTTCCTCGAGCATGGCATCCATGCCACCATCAACACCGACGATCCGGGTATCAGCGGGATCGACCTGCCTTATGAGTACAACATGGCAGCCCCGCAGGCCGGGCTGACCGGGGCGCAGATCCACCAGGCGCAGGTCAACGCGCTGGAGACAGCGTTTTTAACGAAAGAAGAGAAGGTTTCTTTGCAGGAAAACCGACGCTGATTCACCACGAAGAACCTCGTTCCTGGGGTATCTTCAAAAATCAGGGAAACTATTGGGATCAAAAATCTTTATGAGTATTACCTGGCTGCGTTTTCGTGAAAAATTGATCAATTTCTATCCGCCCCTGCTCGGTGCGGGGATACGCTCGCATACCATCGACGAACACACGATGTGCGTGGAAATGAAACTGACCGCCCTCAATCGAAATGTGTTCGGGACGCATTTTGGCGGTTCCCTCTATGCCATGTGCGATCCCTGGTTCGTGCTGATCCTGATGCGCCTGCTGGGCCCGGACTATATCGTGTGGGACAAAGCAGCCAACATTCAGTTTTTGCAGCCCGGGCGCGGCACAATGATGGCAATGTTTCATATTCCGCAGGAACGCATCAACGAAATACGCCTCGAAGCAGATCGCGGTCAGAAAATCGAGCCAACGTTCGCTGTGGATGTAATGAATACCCATGGCGAAGCTGTTGCGCATGTTGAAAAATTGCTGTATGTCCGCAGAAAAAAATAGAGGCTCACATTCAAAAGATATTTCCCCATTGACGCGCGCATTCTGCCTGGTTTTGCGCGATAATGTAATTAAACATTCTGTTATTTAATCGACCATGCTGTAAAAATGTCTTTTCCGGCAGAACCTTTACCTGAAAAGAGGCGTTCAAGGAGGGATTCGTTTGCAAGGAGGTGTTAAATGGCTGGTCCGATCTACAAATTCTTTCAATCCAGGCTGACTGAGAGCTGGTACCAATTGTCCGAAGCAGAGCAAAATGCCCACATGGCCAAGACCCAGGAGGCCTTGAAGAACGTGGGCGGCAAGACCGTCTTGGCATGTACGCCGGCCTGGTCGACGGAAAACTGGCACGTTTGTGGCGTTGAGGAATTTCCAGACATTGAAGCAGTTCAAAATTATACTGCACTGTTACACCAGTTGGGTCATTATCGCTACTTCGAGGGGACATCCATGCTGGCAGTCAAATGGCCGCCATCGTAAACAATCATGGCTGCACGGTCAGGTTCGCCTTTGAAGATCAATTGAAATAGCCAACAATATTCATGATGCGATTCCAGCCCTCCTTGAACGCATCTCTTTCGGCTAATGGACTGCCATCGAAAGTCCAGGGACTTATCCATCACCACTACTGAACTTCGCGGCTAGGAAGTTGGTTCCCCTCCTTCCCGCCCCGGTTTCCTCCGATTGACCATCCACACTCCCGCCAGGATCAGTCCACCTCCCAGCAGTGTGGCAAGATACAGACGCTCCCCCAGTATAAGAGCGGCGACGATCACTGTGACCACCGGTTCCAGGTACAGGAAAGCCCCCGTCTGCGCCACTGGCAAAGCTTGCAAGGCGTCATACCAGAAGATGTAAGCCAGACCAGAGCAGAAAATCCCCAAAAAGGCGATGGCCGCCCAGCCATCCCAGGGGATGTGTCCAATCTGATTGAGTCCTCCCTCTGCAAAAAACAGGAAGGAAGAGAACAGCCAGCCAAAAGCCATCACGTAGAACATCATCAACGCCGCCGGGTATTTTTTCAATCCACTTCGTGAGAGTACGGAAAAGACCGCCCAGTTCGGCGCGCTGACGAGGATGAGGAAATCCCCCACCGTCCCGAATTTTCCTGAGGCGAGCAGGACCAGGTCACCGCGCGTGACCACCAGCAGGACCCCAAAGGCTGAGAGCAGTATTCCCATCACCTGTAACCAGAGCATTTTTTCTTTAAGCGCCAGCCAGCCTAGCAGCGCCATGAAGACCGGTATGCTGGCAACGATCCAACTTGTGGTCGTGGCCTGCGAAGTGACCAGCCCGGTGGATTGCAGCCACTGGTGGAAGGTGATGCCCAGGAAGCCCAGCAGGGCAAAATACATCCAATCCCGTTTTTCGGGCAGCGCAAACTTTCCCCCGGTCAACACTACGATCCCCAGGATGACTACACCCATCGCAAAACGCAGCCAGACCACCACATCCGGGCTGGTGTACCGCAGGGCGACTTTGGTCCCCACGAACGAGGCTCCCCAGACTACAACGGCAAAGAGCGCTTCGAAAATGGCGCGGCGGTTTGATACCATGGTTGAACAGTGTACCACAACATCCATCACACGAACATTTACGCCTATTTCAACCAGAAGCGGTTAGAATAATAATTAGCTAGGAATTATTATGGTAGGCCGGCAGATTATACAACCCCAGAACTAGAACCCACTCTGGATCAATAGCCTCATTATATAAAATCAATCCCCGCTCGCATATCCGCACCACTATTGCCATGAGCGCTGACGTCCAGATCAATTCTTTGTGATGAGCCTGATTTTCTGATAAAGCTCATACATTCGAAACGGAAAAAAGGGATAGAATAGCGCCGATGAATCGCCCGCACATCCTCGTCAATGTGGCTATGACCGCCGATGGCAAGATCGACTCGGCAGCCCGCAAAGGTGCAGCCATCTCCTCCCCGGCTGACAAAGCCCGCGTGGACCGCCTGCGCGCCAGCGTGGATGCCATCCTCGTCGGCGGGCGGACTCTGCTTAACGAAGATCCGAAATTGACCGTCAAATCTCCCGAATTACGTGCCGAGCGGCTTCGCAAGGGGTGGCCGGAGAATCCGGCCAAAATCGGAGTTGTATCCGAAATACCTTTTGTAGGGCCGGGTAGAATCACCTCTGGAGACGGCGTCCGCTCCGAATCGGGCACACTCTATGCGCCCTTTCGGCAGTTTATGACCTCCGGTCCGGCACAGGTTTATCTTTTCACCACCCGGTGTACTGCACCGGAAGTGCTTGCAGCTTTCGAAACCACCGGTGCAAAGGTCCGCGCCATGGGGCAGGACCGTGTCGACCTGCTGGCAGTTTTCCGGTCACTGTACGAGGAGGGCATCCGCTCGGTGCTGGTTGAAGGCGGCGGGACGCTCATCGCCGAGCTTTTCCGCCTCAACCTAGTAGATGAACTGACCATCTACTTCGCTCCGATGATCTTCGGCGGCGCTTCTGCCCCCAGCCTGGCCGACGGCTCCGGATTCTTACCGGAGCAGGCTCCTGGTCTTAAACTGGAATCGGTGGAAAAATACGATGACGAGGGCGGCATCCTCATCCATTACAAAGTCAAACCCAAGGAGTAAATCTATGGGACTCACCCAGATGCAAATCAAAGAACTGCTTGACGAAGGCCGCGCCCATGCTTGTGACGGCGTCGGCCCGGCTCATGTCTGTGTCAAGATCGCCGCGATTGCCGAACTGCCCTCCCGCTTCGGCCAGTTTCATATCGTCGCCTTCTACAATAACAAGGACGGCAAGGAACATGTCGCCATTGTACGCGGCGACGTGACCAACGCCGAGGATGTACCGGTACGCGTCCATTCCGAATGTTTGACCGGTGACGTGATCGGCTCATTGCGCTGTGACTGCCGCGACCAGCTCGAAACTGCCCTGCGCATGATCGGTGGGATGGAAAAAGGCATCCTGCTCTACATGCGCCAGGAAGGCCGCGGTATCGGGCTGATCAACAAGATCCGCGCCTATGGTCTGCAGGAGCATGGCTACGATACGGTCGAGGCTAATATCGCCCTCGGCTTCCGCGACGATGAGCGTGAGTATAGCGTGGCCGCCCACATGCTCGAATCTCTGCACGTTAAATCCATCCAACTCATCACCAACAACCCGAAGAAAATCGAAGACCTGAAGAAGAACGGTATCAAAGTCACCGGGCGCATCCCGCACGTCATGCAGCCCAACCAGTACAACCGCTTTTACCTGGAGACCAAGGCGCTGAAATCCGGACACCTGATGGACCTGCTCGGTAAGGAACATCTGCCCGAACAGGCCGACATCCCGGTCATCGAGGGTATGAACGGTGAACAAATTGACCTGATTAGTAAAATCTACAAGACCTATTCTCGGAGTGTTCCGCGCACGCGTAAGCATCCGGAGGAGTCATGACTCTTGAAAATCGTATTGCAGTAATCACCGGTGCGACTGGTGGTCTGGGTTCGGTTGTCACGCGTCGGTTGGCGGAATTCGGAGCTAATTTAGCTCTTCTGGATCGCGAGCCGGACAAACTGGCCTCTCTGACAAAAAATCTTGGCCTGGCCGAGTCCCGCTTCATCGCCCTGACCGTAGACCTGCTCGATAAATACGGGGCGAAATCCGCCGCCGAAGCAGTCGCAACCAGATTCGGCAAGATTGATATCCTGATACACCTGGTCGGAGGTTGGACTGGCGGCAAGACCATCCTCGAAGCCCCCATTGACGATCTGACTTTTATGATCAACCAGCACGTTTGGACAAGTTTTCACGTTACTCAGGCTTTCGTCCCGTACTTGGTCGGAAACGGCTGGGGGCGCATCATCATGGTCACCTCGCCGTTTGCTGCCCACCCCAACGCGAAAGGCGGACCGTATGCCATCGGCAAATCCGGTCAGGAAGCCCTGATGCTGACACTCTCACAGGAACTCAAAGGCACCGGCGTTACCGCCAATCTGCTCCAGGCCAAAACGATTGACATCAACCGCGAGAAAATCTCTGCCCCCTCCTCCGAGAACGCTTCCTGGACTACCCCCGAAGAATTCGTCTCTGCCATTCTCTACCTTCTTTCCGATGAAGCCTCCACGGTCAACGGTGCGAAAATCCCATTGTATGGGTCATATTGACTTGGAACCAATCGCTGGCAACTTTAAAGAGACGAATGATCATTCTTTATCCATACCATACTACCGACATTCCGAAACCAAGGAACTCAAATAAGGCACAGGTAGGATTACGGCTTATCGTTTATACTTTATGATCTTCGTCTGGAGGAACTTGTGACGCTGCAATCTGAAATCTTCGAACAACCTGAACGACTGGCTCATCTGCTGCAAAGTCAGCAAGCGACTGTAGAGAAAATTGCTGCGGCCATCCGACAGCGCGGAATCCGCTACGTTTTTCTGGCAGCGCGAGGCACATCGGATAATGCCGGGCGGTATGCCAATTACCTGTGGGGTGCACAAAACCAACTGCCCTTGGCGCTGGCGACTCCTTCCCTGTTCACCTATTTCAACCGACCCCCAAAATTGGAGGGTGCTCTGGTGGTTGGCGTTTCCCAGTCGGGTCAATCGCCGGATATCGTCAGTGTACTTGAGGAGGGACACCGACAGGGCTGCCTGACCCTGGCTATCACGAACGCGCCCAACTCCCCCTTGGCGCGCGCCGCCGATCTTGTCCTGGACGTCCAGGCAGGTGAAGAAAAGGCTACTGCCGCCACCAAAACCTACACAACTGAACTAATGGCGATTGCGATGCTATCCGCCGCCCTCGCAGACGACAAATCTCACTGGCGCGAATTGGGAAAGGTATCCGGCTGGGCTGAAAAGGTGCTCAAGCTGGATGTATCGATTGCCCGCATGGCTGAACGATACCGCTATATGCGCCAGTGCGTTGTGCTTGGACGGGGTTTTAACTACTGCACAGCCTTCGAGTGGGCTTTGAAACTCAAGGAATTGACCTACACCGTCGCTGAACCGTATTCTTCCGCTGATTTCCAGCACGGACCGATTGCCATGGTGGAGGGTGGATTCCCGGTCCTGGCAGTCGCTCCACGAGGAAAGGTCTTCGACTCGATGCTGGAGATGTTGGGCCGTCTGCGTGGCGACCAACTTGCAGAACTGGTGGTCATCTCAGACGATAAGCGCGCCCTTTCGCTGGCACAGTCACCGGTTCAAATACCGGGCGGGATATCCGAATGGCTCACCCCCATAGTCGGCATTATTCCGGCCCAACTTTTCGTCTATCACCTGGCGAGGATCAAAGGTCTTAATCCCGAAAAGCCACGCACCATCGATAAAATAACTGAGACGCACTAAAAACAACCGCCGCAGGATTTCCTCCTCCGGCGGTTTGCTTTATGGGGCAACTCCAATCGCTATTTTTTCCAAAATTGTGGTAGGTATGGTTTATGGATTTCAAGCATATCCTCGAGCACTTCCGGAATCTTATCCGCTTTTGGCCCGAGCGGGTGGACCAACAGGGCTTGATATGCTGCGTCCCTGTCGCCATGAACCGCTGCCTCGACTGTCAACAACTCGTAAGCTTTGACTATTGCAATCAGTCCAAAGCACACAGGCGGTAACGGTTCAGTAGGAAGCGGCTCGACACCTTTTCGGCCGATCTTTGCCGGCATTTCCAGGACCCATTCAGCAGGCCATTCTTTCACAGCTCCGTTATTGCGGGTATTGACAATATGCGTCTCGCCTAGATTGTTGTAATGGGCGTTGAGCAATTGGGTTGCAACTGTTGAATAGTATGCGCCCCCGCGTTTCATCAAGTCGGCCGGGGGTTCCTTCAATTTGGGATCGGCATACTCACGCAACAGGTCCTTCTCGATCTCGATAACTTCCTCTGCCCGCGACGGCGGCCATAATTCCTGTGAGGTCAATTTTTTATCGGTATGATAATAGTATTGCAGGTAATCATTCGGAATCATGCGCAGAACCTCGATCGTGCGCGGGTCCCATTCGGGGTCCTCTGCCTCCTTGAGACCAGTGATGAAATCTTCTATCACCTGCGGCCAGATATCCTCCCCGTCCACGAAGAAACCACGGTGCCAGGAAAGATGATTCAATCCCAGGGTACGGAGCTCGGTGCGCTCGGGATCGATGTGTTTGCCGGTTGCCCGTTCAAGCTTATCGATAATCATCATCTTGGTTGTAATCGGGACATTACAGACACCGACTGCCGTTACTTCTGGAGCATATTTACTCAAGGCTTGTGTCACCAGACCGGAAGGATTGGTAAAATTCACCAACAATGCACCAGGAGCAAGGGTACACATATCATCAGCGATTTTAAGAATGACCGGTATCGTCCGTAGTGCTTTAGCCATCCCGCCCACACCGGTCGTCTCCTGCCCGATCAGGCCATGCCGCTTGGCCAGGTACTCGTCTTTACGGCGTGCTTCCATCTGGCCGACGCGCAATTGTGTAGTCACATAGGAAGCTCCCCTTATAGCCTCCTGCTGATCGGTGGTCAATATAACATTGAAAGGTGACCCCCTGGCTTCCACCATACGCCTGGCAAATCCACCGACGATTTCAAGCCGGGCATTATCAATGTCCATTAACCAGAGTTCATTAAGTGGAAATTGATCTGTTCGGTCTAAGAAACCATTGACCAGTTCAGGGGTATATGTGGAACCTCCCCCAATGACTGCAACTTTCATGGTTATTTTCCTTTCATCTAAATCAGATAGCTTTTAAGGTTTTTATGTAAGCGCTTACATGTAATTCTAACACAATATTCCGTGGGTTTAAGACACGGGGCGGCAGGAATGAATACGTTGGATCCTACTATTCTCCCTTGCAATGCCCCTGCTCAGCGTTTATACTCTATCAAATATCAGATGGCTGATTGGAGATCACATGGAAGATCTTTATCGCGAGATCATCATAGATCACTACAAAAACCCGCAGTACCGCGGCCATCTCGACCCGAATGATATACAGTTCGAGGACGATAACCCCCTTTGCGGTGACCATATCGAAATCACCCTGCGCGTGGACGAATCTGGTAAAGTGACCGACGGTCGTTTCGATGGCAAGGGTTGTGCCATCTCGCAGGCTTCCGCAGACTTGCTGATTGAATCTATTATTGGGAAATCGCTGGATAATGTTAAAAAACTGGCGAAGCAAGACATTCTGGATTTGCTTGGGATCGAACTCGGTCCGGTACGCCTGAAATGCGCGCTGCTCTCATTAAAGGTACTCAAGGCTGGTGTGTATGGTCTGGGTAAAGCCAGTGACGAATTAGTCGAATAGGGTTTCAGGCATTAGTTAATAACACCTGGTCCCCGATTTCTTGATCATCCAATTCCATGGCTATGTTCAATTACATCCTGCAAGATCCCTCCAAACTCGAATACGTTGAAATCGCCCCGGCAGATCAAATCCCCGCTGGCGAGCGCCTGTTCATCGAACTGGGCGGAAAATCCATCGTACTCTTCAACCTAGCTGGAAAGTTGTTCGCAATTGGCGATGTCTGCTCCCACGATAACGGTCCGGTTGGTGATGGGGAGATCGAAGAGAACGAGATCATCTGCCCGCGCCACGGAGCACGCTTTGATATCCGCACTGGTAAAGCCACCTCCCTTCCTGCTTTGGTGGACATTCCGGCTTACCCGGTCCGGGTAATGGAGGGGATCGTTCAGATTGGGGTTCCTCTAGAGTAAGGTCTATTGATCTTGCACGATTTTAGCAGGCTGCGAACTTCGTTCTCGAGCATTTCAGCTGCATTTGCAAGCGCTTCGTGGACCACGGGGCTGAGTCCCGCACCCATACCGAACTGCCCGCCAACGATACCGATCAGCATGACACGGCACTTTGCCAGCGAAGGATATAACGAGGAACCCAGTTGCAGGGTCTCAGCCACGCCCCACCCATGTGCGGAACCAGCATCCGGGGTGAAACTGGCTAACTCGTCCGGGCCAAAGCGGAGCACCGTCCCGACGGTTGCATGCAACTGGATCGCGTCCACAAGGATCGCCGCCTCCATGCCCTCCAGCAGGTTGAGCAAGTCCAACCCCGGCAGTTCGGAGAATTCCACCTGCACCTGAGCGGCACTGACTGGATGCTGTGTCTGCCATAAGCGAACAACTTCCAGTCCGGCGGCATCGTCCCCGCGCATGGATTGGCCGATACCAAGGATGAGCGTTTTCATAGGGTTATTTTACCGCCAGGTTTTTCTCCTGGCGGTAACTATTCTGTATTCTCTACTTTCTATTCTCTATCTTCAGTTTCAAGAAATGCGTAGCGCACGAGATACACGGATCGTATGAGCGCACCAAGTGCTCAGCGGTCAGGGTCGCCTGCTCCTGCGGCATTTCCACGAGCTGCGGGGCCATGGCGTACAGGTCAGCCTCGATGCGCGGCAGGTTTTGCGCCGTAGGTGGGGTGATCTTTGCAAATTTAACAATTCCGTTCTCGTCGATCTTGTAGCGGTGGTAGAGCAGTCCGCGTGGAGCTTCGCTCATTCCGCAGCCTTCGCCTGCCTTGAGTTTCAATCCAACATGCGCTGGTCCGCTGGGGTTGTAGGCTTTGATGAGCGTAATGGCTTCTTCGTAAAAGTGCACCAGTTCGATGGCGCGGGCGATCAGGGACTTATATGGGTTCTTGAGCGGCAGCTTGAGGCTGGCATCTTTCAGCGCCTTCTGCGCCTCAGGAAAGAGTTGCGCATTGTTCAGATTCAGGCGTGCCAGCGGGCCGACCAGGTAGGTACCACCGTCCACGGTATGGCCATGCAGGGCGTTCGAGCGCTGGACATGCTCCTCGATATAACTCATCTCGAATTCAGCCGCGGAGATTTTACTGCCCTTTGATGACCATACCTCACCTTTGATCACGCCGTACTCCTCTGGATGGTGAATGGCGACAAACTTGTAATCGATTTCCAGTTCTGGATAGGGCAGGTTCAATGACCATCGGACGGTTTCTTTGGCGGCTCCCAACCCCCATTCCAGTTCGGGGAGCAGGGCTTTGAGTGAAACAGCCTCCGGCCAGCGATAGAAGCCGCCCACGCAGGCGTTGACCGGGTGGACGCTCCGCCCGCCGATGGCCTTCAGCACTTCGTTACCGATCTTCTTCATCCGCAGGGCATTCTTGACCACCTCGGGGGCAATGGCGGCCAGGTCGAGGGCGGACGGCTGTCCGAGAAGATCAGGAGCCTGCAGCAGATAGATGTGAAGGGCGTGGCTCTCGATGTATTCGCCGCAGTACATCAGTCGCCGCAGGGCATAGACCTGTGGGCTGACTTCCACATCCAATGCTTTTTCCAGGGCGGTGATGGAACTCATCTGGTAGGCCACCGGGCAGATGCCGCAGATGCGGGCGGTGATGTCGGGCACTTCCTGCAAATAACGCCCAACCAGGAATCCCTCGAAAAAGCGCGGCGGTTCGTAAATATCGAGCCGGATCTCAATCACCTGGCCGTCTTTCACTCCGATGTACAGGCCACCTTCGCCTTCGACGCGCGCCAGGGCGGGAACTTCGATCGTATTCATTTGGTCTCCTTGCCTCTGGCGGCCTTCAGGGCTGTGTCGGCCGCAGCACGGAATGCCGGGGCATGACTGCTGAAACTGCGCAGCAGGTTGGCCGTCTCATTGGGATAGCGGTCGTGCGGGATCATATTGGCGACCAGTCCGCTGAAATTTCCGGCGCTGGAGGGACCGAAGCAGCCATAGCAGCCGCGTCCGTTGGCGGGGCAAAGAGCGCCGCATCCCCCATGCACCACTGGCCCCAGGCACGGGATACCCTGCGCCACAACCACACAGACAATGCCGCGGCGTTTACATTCCAGGCAGACCGGGCTGGGTGGGAAGTTGGGTCTGCGGCTTTGGAGTAAAGCCGCCAGCACTTCGACAACCGTCCCCTTATTTACCGGGCAGCCCCAGATTTCCAAATCCACCGGGACATGGGCGGAGATGGGGGTGGAGGTCTCGAGGTAGTGCAGGAATTCGGGATGAGCGTATACAGCCTTGGCGTAATCGTCGGCCTTGGCGAAGTTTCGTAGTGCCTGGATCCCGCCTGCTGTAGCACAGGTGCCAAGGGAAATCAGGTACTTGCACTCGTCGCGAACTTCCTTGATGCGCTCCGCTTCGTACGGAGTGGTGACCGAGCCTTCAACTATGCCCACATCATACGGGCCCGGTTTTACGGTCCGGGTGGCTTCGAGGAAGAAAGCAATATCCACAGCGGAGGCCAGGTCGAGCAGTTCGTCTTCCAGGTTCAGGATGGACAACTGGCAGCCGTCGCAGGAAGAGAATTTGTAAACGGCCACTTTGGGTTTCCGATTGGTTTTTGGAGTGATGGTCATTAATACTCCTCCACGTTGAAGATATTTTCCAGCGCACTGAACGGGAAGACCGGGCCGTCTTTGCAGATAAAATATGGACCTTGCTGGCAGTGACCGCAGGCACCTTGCCCGCATTTCATATTACGTTCCAATGAGACGTAGATGTGTTCGGTAGGAATACGGCGGGCCAGGGCTTCGTAAATCACGAAGCGCATCATAATCTCCGGGCCGCAAGTCAGTACGGCAGTCTTGTGCGGATCGACCCGGAAGTGGTAGAACCACATCGGGACAACTCCCACACGTCCCGTCCATTGATCGTCGCCACGGTCCACCGTCACCTGCATGTCAAAGCCGGCTTTTTGCCAGGTTTCATACTCGCTTGGGTACATCAGGTCGCTGGGTGTGCGTGCCCCGTAGAGCAGGGTGACTTTTCCGTATTTCTCGCGGTTGTGGATAATCCGGTAAATGGCGCCTCGCAATGGGGGCAGGCCGATGCCGCCGCAGGCGATGACCACATCCATACCCTCGATTGCTTCCAGCGGCCAGGAGGTACCGAAGGGGCCGCGGATCCCAACCACGTCACCAACTTTAAGACGGGTAGTGGCCCTGGTAACGTTTCCGATATGCCTGATGGTGTGGACGAGCAGGCCGTTGGCAGTTTCGAGATCGGAACTCATCGAGATGGCGGCTTCGCCGTAACCGGGTACGTACAGCATATTGAACTGCCCCGGCTCGAAGCGGTAGCGGTTCTGGACCTCGGGATCGGTGAACTTGAGATGGAAAGTAGTCACCCCCTCTGCCTCCGGGATGATTTTAACAACCTCAGCCCAGTGGGGCAGGAGCAGTTTGTTTGAATAGCCTGCGCTGTGCGCGGCAGTGTTGATCAGCGTGGTGGTCATGCCTTCACCTCCGCGCGGATGGCGGCCACTTCTTCGGTCAGGTCGATCCCTGCCGGGCACCAGGTGATACAGCGGCCGCAGCCCACGCAGCCCAGCACACCAAACTGGTCCTTCCAGGTACCCAATTTGTGGGTCAACCACTGGCGATAGCGTGAGCGGATATTGGGGCGGGTATTACCGCCGACAATGTAAGAGTAGATCGGGTTGAAGCAAGAGTCCCACACGCGTTCGCGGCGGGTGGACTTGCACACTATATCCACCTGGTCAGTGGCATCCCAACAGAAGCAGGTTGGGCAGACCAGCGTGCAATTGGCGCACGAGAGACACCGTTTCCCCACCTCGGTCCAGCGTTCTGCGTCGAGCTGCCCGGCCAGCAGACTGGGAAGGTCGCTGGTATCCATCGTGCGGACCATGGATTTAGCGGCGTGTTCCATGGCCTGGTCGGCAATATTCTGAACGAATGCCGAAGGCAGGTCAAAGTTCCTTTCAGCCAGCAGGGAGCGTCCTAATTCCGAACCGACCTCCACCAGGAAAACCTCGTCGAGCTCGGTCACGCACAGGTCAAACCCGGCGGTATGGCGCGGTCCAGTTTTCATCGAGACGCAGAAGCAAGTCGCATCCGGGTCCAGGCAGTTTACCGCTAGGATGAACAACCCCTCTCGGCGGTGGCGGTAGATTGGATCGCTGAAATCTTCCCGAAGGAACACTTTGTCCTGGACGAGGATGGCAGCCAGTTCACAGGCGCGCACGCCGATCAAGGCATAGCGTGGGGCGGGTTCATCGTTCTCTTTGAGTTGCCACTTGCCATCTTTCACTGCACTGAAAAGGGTGTGGCGGGGCGGAAAGAGAAACTGTTTCCAGGACTGGCCTCCGGGGATGAAGTCAAAGTAACGGTCTTTGCCGGTCTGGATCATCCGATACGAAGCCGGGTTTTGCTCGCTGAGGATGCCCCTTGGTAGATCCTTCAGACCGTCAATTTTGGTATAAATGATGCTCTCGTCTTGCAAATGCGGACCAACATTTTGAAAACCGTTCCTGCGCAGGTCAGCCATGAGCAGGTCGAGTTCGGGTTTGGGGAGCGCAACGGTGCTGCCAATGATCAGGGTTTTATCAGTCATTCTTGTACTCCGCCGGCCCGGCAAACATGTCGATCAACTGTAAACGGGTTACCATCAGTCGGCTGGCAACCACATTGGCCAGCCGGCGCATTAGTAGATAACCGAAGTCATGGTCTTTCTCAGCCAGCTGGCGCAATCCTTCTGCATCGATGCATGCCACCGTACTTTCCAGCACAGCCACCGCACCGGCTGTACGCTGGCGCACGCTCGGCGTGACGCTCGACCAGCCAAAAACATCATAAGGCTCGGCGGTGTAAAAGCGCACCTTGCCATGATGGGGAACAAAAATATCCAGAGACACGCGTCCCTCCAGGACAATATAAACATAATCCTGCTTGTCGCCTTCACGGAAAAAAATCTCCCCGGCTTTGGCGCGGCGCAGGTGGGCAAGTGCAGCGGTTTTTATAAATTGCTCGGGCGTCAGACTGTTGAACCACGGAACCTGATTAAGGGCTGATTGAAGTTCTTCCGCAGGCACCATATCGGCCTCTCCTTTCCTCAAATAAGGCGATTTTTTCAATGATTGTATTAATTATCACAATAAACGCTAGTGCGTTCCTTCCTTTTCCATCAGCGGATTGTCACGCGTTTGAAGCAAGGGAAATATGCTAGAATCCTACCACCGATTAAAAGTTATATAAGAGAGCGGTTTAAAATTCGAATTCACCAGAGACACTTGCAATAGCACGCCAATACATATGCAAACGCTTATCAGGGGATTTCCAACCCTGAAAAGCCGGTTTTGCACTGTTTATAAGACCAAATACGTTTATCTCTGTTCATCTATGGTTAATTTCTTGACTTTCCAAACACTTCTAATGTTGTGAGAACTGTGGAGTAAATCTATGAAGAAGTTCATCCCGCCCGTCAAAGGGACACGCGATTTCTATCCGGAACAGATGGCTGCTCGTACTTGGTTATATAACACCGTACGCACTGTTTCGGAATCTTTTGGTTACCAGGAATGGGATGCACCCTTCCTGGAGACTCTCGACCTGTACGCCGCTAAATCGGGTGATGAACTGGTAAGGAAACAATCCTACGTCTTTACCGACCGTGGTGGTGATGAAATTACCTTGCGCCCGGAGTTGACCCCCTCCCTGGCGCGTATGATCGCCGCCCGCCAGAACGAATTGACTTTTCCAGCTCGCTGGTGGTCGTTTGGACCGTTCTGGCGTTACGAGAGGCCCGGGCGAGGCCGCTCGCGCGAGTTTTTCCAGTGGAATATTGATATGCTCGGTGTCAATTCACCCGAAGCCGATTCTGAATTGGTTGCAATTGCCGCCTCATTCCTGAAGGCTGTCGGCCTTTCTCCCGCGCAGGCCCGCATCTGCGTCAACAACCGACGTTTTATGGACCTCGAGTTCGACCTCCTGGGAATTCCGCCGGAAAAGAAATCGGATGTCTCCGGGTTGGTGGACCGCCGCGAAAAAATGGAGCCGGCCTCTTGGGAAGCCAACGCCCTGGAGATCGGGCTGACCCAGGGACAATTGGTCGGATTAAAATCACTTCTGGCTGACGGGGAGCGCTGGCGTAAATCAGAAGAGTTGGTCAGGCTGTTCGCTGCCCTCGAATCGCTTGGCATGAAAGAGTACGTTCAGTTCGACCCCAATATAGTCCGCGGTTTGCTCTATTACACCGGTACTGTTTTCGAAGCCTTTGACATCACCGGCAGTGTCCGCCGTGCGATTTTAGGTGGTGGACGGTATGACAACCTTTTGAGTGACGTGGGTGGGGAACCGCTCTCTTGCGTTGGATTTGCAATGGGCGATGTGGTTATCGGTCTTATTTTAGATGAACTGGGTCTGCTCCCGCTGTTCCCGGTTACACCCGCCGCAGTGCTGGTGACTGTCTTCTCCCCCGACCTGCTACCGGCTTCCTATACTCTGGCTGCGGACCTGCGTCGCCTCGGACTCAACGTGACCTGTTACCCGGAGCCTGCCAGACTGCCCAGACAGTTCAAGTTCGCCGACCGGATGGGTATGCGTGCAGTCCTGGTCATCGGCCCGGACGAAGCCGCCTCCGGAAAAGTCACCCTGAAAAACCTGGTCAATGCTACCCAGGAAAGGATCCTCCGCAGCGAAGTGGCTGGATCCCTTAAACGCATCCTTGAAAGCCGTTAACGCCGGTGGTATAATCGCCCCCGCTCGTGGTGCCTGTAGCTCAATGGCAGAGTACCTGACTGTGGATCAGGCTGTTGTGGGTTCGACCCCCATCAGGCACCCCTAAATACGGGGCCTCTCGACTGAGAAGCCCCTATATATTGGGGATAATCCACAACCTTTAGAGTTTCTTATTATTATCTGGTGCAAATGGGTTGGACTCAGTAGAAATCCAAGAAAAAAAAGACGA
>Ga0209777_10001842_pt1 | contig 29254 bp, 19 predicted proteins | sample FrelakmetHBP12HB_FD_187147 | JGI IMG/M metagenome (GOLD analysis project Ga0209777, IMG submission 187147) | Freshwater lake sediment microbial communities from the University of Notre Dame, USA, for methane emissions studies -HBP12 HB (SPAdes)... | ecosystem: Environmental > Aquatic >...
GTCATAGAACCCGCGACACCGGCTGAACATCGGGTCTTCCACCACGCCCAGGTATGGGGTGCCGTTCTTGGCCCCGGGGGTGGGGTTCCCAAAGAACCGCAGGTCCGGACCCCCGTCAGGGCTCCGCCCAAACGATACGTCCGCGGTCTGCGGGCCAAATGCGAAGGCGTCGATCAGCATCCCATTGGCGTCAAACAGGCCGACCTCCTCTCCCTTGGAGCTGAGTGAGAACCCGGCATGGAGACCAGAGGCCGTCGTGTCCCCGTCTGCCCAGACCAACAGGTAACCGTTGCCGGCGACAGTGGTCGTCGCTGCGACGCCCCCCGGGAATTGCCACTTGGTCGGCTTTGACAGGTCATCGGTCAGGTACATGCCTGCCAGGTTCACCGGCCGGCTGGAGGCGTTGTAGATCTCGATCCAATCGTCGAAATCGCCTTGGGGGTCTTTGAGGCCCGTGGCATTGACCGCCAGGATCTCGTTGATGAACAGGGGCCCTGTGCCGTTCACGTCGGGCAGAGGGCTGTCGGCTGGAGCCGCCTGGCCCCAGCCGAGACAGAGGGCCAGACACAGTCCGAGAAGGAGTCTCCATCCAGGCATGAGACCTGCCTTGTCTGACCTCCTCCCTGTGTCCCCACCACACCCAATCGTCCGGTATACACGTGTTGGCATCGTCATCCGTTGCAGCACCGCCCCCGGGGGCCTGGGCACGCTCCCATTGTAGCATCAACCACCCAAGCAAGTCACAGAAATAGCGCAGGGGGCTGGCCATTCGCGGGGTGCTCCGCGTCCGGGCCAGCGATCCCCGCACGACTGCATCACGCAGCCCCGGTGACGGGGGACGGTGGCTCTCTTGAGGTTCTATACAGAGCAGGCGCATCCCTAGTATAATCGACCGCATGAATTGCCCTGTGTATCTTGGCCTTGCGGCCCTTCTCGCTGCAGCAATTGGAAGACCCTGTCACGGTGTAGGGGAGATGGAGACATGAATGGATGGGCCCAGCGCCTGATCGGTAAAAGGAGTTCTCACGCCAGGGTGCGAACCAGACTCGCCGCCTTGGCATCCTTCACCGCTTGTGTATTTGGCTTGGTTGGAACGACTCATGGAGGCGGACAGTCTCTGAAGGTCGATTATCCGCCCTCAACCGCCGCGGACGAATTGCAGGTGCCTATCACGTACGCCCTCTGGATTCCCGACGGCATCCCGCGACTGTACGGCATCATTGTCAATGGCGTGGGACTCAAATCACAGCCTTGTAGCCAGTCCCAGCTTCTTCCGTGGCAGCGTGAAATGCCGCTGCGGGAGGCGGCCCAATCGGTGGTGTTGGAGAGCACGCTGCATCCCGCCAATCCTGAACCGGACTACGGCGGGAATCCCTTCAGCGGCCCGTCGATGACGATCAACAACCTGAAGATGCGGACGACGATCTGGGGGCCGCCGAATCGGATCACAATCAGCCTGACCCAAAACGACGTCTGGGACCGTCGCCTTCACGAGTTCCCAGTGCCGACCTTGCAGGAGATTACCGAGGGGGCCTTCTCGCCCGTCAACAAAGACTACGTTGGAGTGAGGGGCAATTCGCTCCGGCCCATGGACCTGGGCTGGTTGCGGAAAGAGGGCGGATCGTACGATCCTTATCGCAATCCGATGCGGTATGCGTTTCCATGCTTGAAGCCCGTCGGGCAGATCATCCTCGGTATCGACCTGCTGACCGGCGTTGACGCGCCTCGGCTGACGCAGAGCTGCGCCAATGGCGTCACCAGCTTGCAGGTGGCCAGGGGCAACGCAAGGGCCAGTCTCGAATACGTGCTGGGGATGACCAGTAACGTCTACGCCATCCGAGGCGACCTTGCGGGAATCGACACACCGGTCTGGCTGCGGCTGTATCGCCACCGGGACACGTCCCACCTGATCTACATGACCGCCGATGGCAAGAGCTACACCAGGCCCGAGGCCGAGGCGGACAAGGCGTTCAACGGCCCCATCGATCCTCCCACCAGCGGAAAGGAAGGTCCCTACTTCTGGATCCGCCAGAAGATGCCGGCCGAAAAGACCTTCCCGCAAGGTTTTGAGTATGTGTTGATGGGCGTGGTCGCCACGCCGGCAGAGACGAGATTGGAGACCGTGGAAGGAAAGGCTGGTCTGGGCACACCGCCGCCGAATCAGCCCTTGAATGGCGAATGGAAGGGGACGCCGAGGCCGGCCATTGCTGATGCGCCTGGTGCCGCCGCGACGGCGACGTTCGCGCCTGCCGGGGGAAAACTCGAGGCCTTCATCACGATCGTGACGACGACGGACGGCCCGGATTTGATCGCCTTGGCGAAGAAACGTCTGGCTGTGGCCCAAGCGGGCGGCTTCGAGGGCGTGGTGAGGGAGAACACCCAGTGGTGGAATGCCTTCTATGACAAGCGGGAAGACGGCCGCGTGTTCCACGGCTCCGCCGGTCACGAGTGCAGCGAGGACATTCGCAACGTCTATCGGAGCTGGACCGACTTCCACGGCGGCGGGACCAAGACGGACATGCGCCGGTTCGAGGGCAGCGCCTCCTATGCCCTGCCCGAACGGGACTTTCAAGAGTGGGACAGCGCTCCCTGCTACAACGAGATCTTCACCACCTCCCAGTTCGTCCACAACTGGGGTGACAACCAGGACATGTGGAAGCAGATTGTCGAGCACTGGCTGCCCGGTGCCAAACAGAACGCCCGGGACATGTTCGGCATGCCCGGCATGTTCATCACGCATGGCTATCTGCCGCCCGTCAAGCCGGACAAGTACGTCCACACCACGATCACGCTGGAGCTGTGCCTGGGCACCATGGCCCAGATCGTGCGGCCGGTCTGGGACGAATGGGACTATGGCGGAGACGTGGACTTCCTGCGGCGGGAGTGCTATCCCTTGATGCGGGAAATGGCCCTGTTCTATGCGGCGTACGCCAAGAAAGGCGACGACGGGTACTACCACGTCATACCGTCCATGGAGGAAGAGCGATGGGGCATTTACCCGGCATTCTCCCGCAACAAGGACGTGAACAGCTCGCTGTGCATGTTCCGCTGGGGGCTGTCCCGAGCGGCCGATGCGGCGGAATTCCTGGGTGTGGACGCCGACCTGAGCCAACAATGGAGGCAAGTAGCCGCCCATCTGACGCCGTACCCGACGTGGGAGAAACCCGAGGGCGTGATCTTCGCCGGGATGCCTGGGGTGGAGCCGAAGCACCTGCCCGGGGACCATTTTGGCGATGCGGCTGCGTATCCCACGCTTCTGGCCGACGAAATCAATCTCGATTCTCCGCAGGACCAGAAGGACATGATGTTGCGTACCGTACGGACATTGCCATCCGGCAGCACCAGTGGGACCCTGCTGCTCCTGGGTGAGGTGCCGGACGCCACGAGCGGGCGGCGCAGGTCGGGACACGACGATGCCGAGACATTGTGTAACAGCCGCAGCGGGCGGATACATCTGTTCCCGGCGGTTACGTCCTCCGCCGAACTGGCCTTCCACAAGTTTCAAGCCCGGGGCGGCTTCCTGGTTTCCGCGTGCAGGAACGGCGATGGCGCTTACTACGTCGAAATACAGCCGCGGCGCGACAATCAGTGCCGGTTGATGAATCCTTGGCCGGGCAAGCCGGCCTTCGTCCATGAAGCCGGGAAAGCGGAACCCATGCCGGTGCAGATCGATTGCAGCAACGGTGAATGCCTGGTGTTCTCGACCGTTGCGAATCACACGTATCGCGTTGAGCTGAAGTAGCTTGCTGCAAGCAAGGGAGACTATTCATGAGACATGGGTTCGTTATCGCAGCGATGGCGATGAGCATCGTCACGCAGCCGGCTCACGCCCAGGATTCGCAACCGTCAGGCCACTCGCCCGTCAGGACCCCGCCGGTCGCCCAACGGCGGGGCGACATGGTGCTGTGGTATCGCCAACCGGGCGTGGAATGGCTGGAGGCCATGCCGATTGGCAACGGCATCATGGGGGCGATGGTCTTCGGCGGCGTTCAACAGGAGCGCATCGCGTTGAACGAGTCCAGCTTTTGGTCCGGCCGGCCTCACGACTACGACGATCCCAACGCCGGAAAGTACTTCCCCGTGATTCGCGATCTAGTACTCGCCGGAGAGTTCCAGGAAGCTGAAAAGATGGCCAACGAGCACTTTTACGGTGTTCCTGCGGCACAACAGGCGTATCAGCCCTTGGGCAATCTCCTGCTGTCCTTTGAGGGGGTGGGCGGAACCGAGGACTACCGCCGGGAACTGGACATGGAAACCGGCGTGACCAAGGTTCGCTATCGTGCCGGCGACACAGTCTTCACGCGCGAGGTGTTCCTCTCCTACCCGGACCGCGTGATGGTTGTTCGAGTCACCGCCGACAAGCCCGGACGGGTCGGTGTTCAGGCACAGTTCAAGAGCCCCTATCTGGATCGTGTGACGGCAACACCCGGCAAGCTGGTCATGGACGGGTGCTGGAAAGGCCCGATGACGCCGGCGAATTGGCTGATCGCGCCGGTCGAAGGCAAAGGCATACGTTTTCAAGCCGTGCTGACGGCGCTTCCCGAAGGCGGTCGGTCCGAAGCCCTCGATGACAAGGTCCACATCGAGGGGGCCAACGCCGTCACGCTCATCGTGACCGCAGGAACGAGTTTCGTAAACTACCAGGACATCAGCGGCGACCCGGCGGCCGTCTGCCAGACGGCTCTGGCCCGGGCGGCGGGCAGAGACTACGCGACGTTGCGCCGGCGGCACGAGGAGGACTTCTACGGGCTGATGGGCCGGGTGCACCTGAACGTTGGCGACGCCGCCATGAAGGAGAAACCCACAGACGAGCGCATCAAGGCGATGCGGGAAGGCGACGACGATGCGAACCTCGAAGCCCTGTGCTTCCAGTTCGGCCGCTACATCCTGGCCTCCAGCAGTCGAGCCGGTGGCCAGCCCGCCAATCTCCAGGGGATCTGGAACGAATCCGTCGTTCCCAATTGGGGCAGCAAATACACCATCAATATCAACACCGAGATGAATTACTGGCCGGCCGAAGTCTGCAATTTGTCTGAGTGCCATCAGCCCCTGTTCGACATGCTCAAGGACATCTCGGTCACCGGCGCCAAGACGGCCCGCATCTACTATGGCTGCAACGGGTGGGTAACGCATCATAATACCGACCTGTGGCGAGGAACCGCTCCGGTCGATGCGGCCCGATACGGGATGTGGCCCCTGGGAGGGGCTTGGCTTGCTCTGCATCTGTGGGAGCACTACGCGTTCACCGGCGACCGGGAGTTTCTCCAAGAGTATTATCCCATCATGAAGGGGTCCGCCCAATTCCTGCTCGAACTGATGATCGAGCATCCCAAGTATCACTGGCTGGTGACGCCCTTCTCGATGTCCCCGGAGCATGGATATCTCGACAGCGAGGGGAAACTGGCCTTTCTCTCTCCGTCTCCGACCATGGATATCGCCATTATTCGCGAGCTGTTCCCGCACTGCATCGAAGCCGGCAAAGTGCTTGGCGTTGACGAAGACTTTCGCGGGAAGCTGGAGGCCGCCCTCACCCGGCTTCCCCCGTACCGAGTCAATCACTTGGGCTACGTCCAGGAGTGGATCGAAGACTGGCGGCCGGGCGGCGAGGGACACAACTTCTCGCCAACCTTCACGTTCTATCCGGGCAGCTCCATCCAGTTGCGCCGCGATCCGCCCCTCGTGGACGCGATCCGCAAGTGGATGGAGGCGCGCCGCAGCCAGGGCGGATTTCCGACCGCATGGGATATCTGCCTGTGGTCGCGTCTGGAGCGGAGCGATCACGTCGCCGCCTGCATACGGACGTTCGTCGGCGATTCCGTCGCCGCGAATCTGCACAACAGGGGCTCCAACCAGTCTGACGGCAGCTTCGGCTTCACGGCGGGCGTGGCCGAGTCGTTGCTCCAGAGCCATGCCGGCGAGATCAGCCTGCTGCCTGCGCTGCCGGCTGGATGGAGCGACGGATCGGTCAAGGGTCTGCGGGGCCGCGGCGGATTCGAGGTCGATATCCAGTGGAAGGATGGGAAGCTCCGGTCCGCCGAGATCCGCAGCCGCAACGGAGGTCGCTGCACTGTGCGCCACGGCCTGAAGACGACGACGATTTCGATCGAGCCGCGACAAGCCATCCGCCTGAAGGCGGATCTGACCGCACTGACCGAGTCCGCCGCGCGGGCGGCGGACGTCGCCGAAACGTCCCAGACGGTGCGCGCCCGCGACTATCATTTCGACGGAACGATTTCGCGGGAGGTGTTGGAGAACTACCTGGACCGTTCCGTGACGATGGCCTATTTCCTGGTCACGGGAAAACCGGAAGGTGGTCGAGAGTATCTCTACAGAGACGATGACGTGCGCCTGATCCGGAACATCGGTGCCAAGTTCATTGGCCGCGCCATCTACCGCTGGAACGGAGAAAGCCGCTTGAACGATCCCAACTTCTGGACGGACGCAAGATCGCTGATCGACAAGGTCCATGCATTCGACCCGGACGTCATCTTCCAGGGATGTCTGTTTGAAACGATCAGCCCAGAGGTCAACCTCGTGAGGATTCCGTCCTGGGTGTTCACGGACTTCGGGCTGCCGATCGAGGATAGGATGTTCTCCTATGAAGCGATGCTCAACAAGGACGGCAAGCTGGTCAATCACTGGGGCAGGACTAGCGTTCCAGACGTCACGGCCCGCGAGACGCAACTGTGGTTCTACTACCTGGCGGGCTCCTACATCAAGATCGGCTGCGAGGCCCTTCACCTGGGGCAGGTGGGTCTTATCGGCATGGCCGATCCGAGCCTGAAGGAATGGTCGTCTCTCTTGGCGAGAATACGCGCCTATGCAAGAACCCACGCCCGTCGCAAGATGGTGCTGCTGGATGCCCACGTGCCAACGTGGGGCATGATCGTGGACGGCGTGAGCCTCCTGGACTTCAATTCCTTTCCGATGCGCATCAAGGCGGTCCCCGAGAAGCCTCACGAGGCCGTGCTCGAAGTGAACCACCTGGACGCCATGTATCAAAAGAGCAAGGCCTGTATTTCGCCAAGTGGTTGGAGCTGCAAGAGCCTGCCATATCTTGTGGAATTCGACAACTTTGGCAGAAGCGGATCTCCCAACGTCGCTGATACGACGTCGTTCTTCGTCTGGGGATGGGACGAGATATCCTGGTTCTCCCTCCAGGATGAAGAATACAGGAACCAATGGCTCGTATACGCCTACAATTGGATCAAGGAAACGGATCCCAACGGCCACCTGGAAATGCCGGTGAGCCGTATGATCTCCTGTCCGAACGAGACCTTGGGCAGCTACCGCGCGAACACCAGGAGTCCAAACTGTCCCATAGGATACTCGCAGGAAGAGACGATCAAGCGAATATGGAATGCGGCGCCGTGACATGCCCAGTGGAACCCGGCATGGATGTGCCTGTCAAGCAGCAAGTGAATAGCAACTGGCTTACCACTGGCGACTGACGCAATACTGACGCACGTTTTGCGCTTCATGCACTCTCTCCAGCGGCTGGCTCAGCTCCTGGGAACTCGCCCATTTCGCTACAAGCATCCGTCCCCAGAGGACATCGTACTCAAGGCAGCGGGCACCTCCGCCATGGTCATCCTTCTGCCGGACAGGTTCATTCGGTACCTAAAGGTGAGCTCAGGTCTCCAGCAAGCGGCCCATGTCAGCGGCGTGGAGCATGGGATTGAGTACCTGTGTGGTCTGGATCTGGAAGGGCTCAGGACCGTTGTATAGGACGGCACCGGGGCGGCACCGATTCCCGATGGTCTTACGCAGGGCCTCGATACCGCGCAGGAATTCCGGGGTGAAGGTGGAGGCAGACTTGATCTCCACGGGCAGCAGCTTACGCCCTTGTCGTATGACCAGGTCCACCTCGGTGCCGTGGGTGTCCCGGTAGAAGTACAGGTCCGGCTGCTGGCCGCGATTCAACAGTGTCTTGACCACATCCAGGATGACCAGGTTTTCGTAGAGGCCTCCGCGAGCGGGGTCTCGCATGGCCTGTTCCGGTGAGCCCAGGCCAAGGAGGTGGGCGGCCAGGCCGGTGTCCGTGAAGTAGATCTTGGGAGACTTGACCACTCGCTTGCGGATGTTCTCGAAGAAGGGGGGCAGCTCGAAGACAAGGAAAGAGGCCTTGAGCACGCCGATCCAGCTCTTGATCGTGGTCGAGGACACCCCGATGTCATTGCTCAGGGAGGTGTAGTTCACGACCTGCCCGATCCGTCCGGCCAGGAGCGTCAAGAACTGTTGGAACGGTCGGAGATCCCTGAAGTTCACGATCGCCCGGACGTCCCGTTCGACGTAGGTCTGGACGTAGCCGTTGAAGAAGCGGCCGGGCTTGAGGCGTTGCTCGTGAACCGGTGGGAAGAACCCAGTGACCGCCAGATCGAAGGCGGTCCAGTCGGTTCGATAGCGACGAAGCTCCGCGATCGAAAAGGGCATGAGCGTGAGCACCGCGGTCCTGCCTGCCAGGGTCTGGTGATGCCTTGATGGATCTGGGGCTGATGGCTTCCGGTCAGGATGAACATCCCCGGGCGTCGCCTGCGGTCCACGATGCCCTGGATATAGGAGAGCAGGTCCGGCGCACGCTGGATCTCGTCCAGCACGATCCCTTCGGGCACCTGCCCGAGTCGGCATCAGCGGCGCAAACGGGGCCAGGTCCAGGATCTCCGCAAGAAACCCGGAATGGAATCCGTATACCTGCTGCAGACCGCTACAGGCATCGGGGTGCGAGAGACTCGCCGAATCCTCGGTGAATACACGGTCACCGAGCAGGATGCCATCAAAGGGGCGAGGTTTCCCGATGTGATTGCCATCAGCTCCAACCCAATGCCCAGCTACCACGGGCAGCGTTTCTTCTTCGAGCACGAGGGATTTGACATCCCATACCCCTCGCTTGTCCCTCAGAGAATCGACGGCCTCCTGCTGACAGGCCGTTGCATCTCGTGTGAACAGGCACCCTTTCAGTCGGCCCGTTCGATGGCCCCTGCAATGGCCATAGGCCACGCATCAGGCTGCGCAGCAGCTCTGGCAGCCAAGAGCAACATCTCACCCCGAAGACTCGACGTCAGGCAAGTGCAGCAACTGCTGTTGAGCCAAAATGCCGAGTTGCGCATGTAGAGTGCCCCCACACCCTTGGCGTACATCGCGCAGGCTCACCCTGGTCTTAACCCAGGCACCGCAGGTAGTTGTACCAGAGCAGCCATTGATGGCTCTCGCCGTCGAAGATGGCAAAGGGCTTGTAGCAGGCGTCGGCATCCCAGGCCCCTTCCGTGGGGAAGATGATCGGGTTGCCCGGGTGGCGCTGCCAGCCGGTGACGCCGTCACGCGAACGGGCCACGCCGATCTGGGCGCGGTTCTCATCGCGAAAGCCGATGTAGAACAGGATGTACCACGGGCCCGCCGGGATGACCTGGCATCCGGTGACCTTGTGTTGCTCCCACGTGTTGGCTGGGTCGGCCGCGAACACGGGATTGCCCTTGTATTTCGTCCAGCTCCTTCCGTCGGGGCTGGTGGCGTATCCGATAGCATTGGGCTCGTACTGCTGGCCCGCCGAGTACCACATTCGGTAGAGCTGCTGCTGCTCATCCCAGAGCACATGCGGGCACATGACAGCCACGTTCTCCCACGGCTGGTCCGAGGACAGGACCGGCCTATCCAAGACGCGCTTCCATTCGCGGCCGTCCGGGCTCGTTGCATACCCGATCCAGGACCGGTCTGGACTCTGGCCCGTGTACCACATGTGATAGGTGCCGTTGTGCCTGACCACAGCGGGCCGGTTGATGCGGCCTTCCCAGTTCGTGCCAGGATTTGGGCCCAGAACGATTTGCGGCCGGCTCCAGTGAATCCCGTCCGAGCTCTCCACCAAAGCGATAGAGTTGTTCGGCCACCACGAGAACCACATGCGGTAGTGATCGTCTTCCTGGAGCATCACCACATCGAAGCAGGTGCCGAGATCGCCTCCGAGGACGGGACTTCCTTCCTGTTTGTGCCAACCCCCGGACGTTCCAATAGAAGCGAGCTTGGCGGTCACTCGCCCGAGCGAATCCGCCTGGGCGATCTGTTGGCCGTCGGCGAAGACACGCAGCCCCTTGCCCCGCCCGTATTTCTCGCCGGTCTTATCCCATACGATGGTCAGTATCCGGCCGTGATAGGCGACACTGTCTAGGCAGAACCAGTCCCACGTCCCTGCCGGAACCAGGGGGTCCACTTCGACCGTATCGTCCGCCCGAGGGCGGAGGCCCACAAGCCCCGTGATGACGAAGCCATCCAGCGTCTGCTTGATGTGCTTGCGGTAGGTCCACCAGCGGAAGTAATACGTCCTCTCGATGTCCTTGTCGGGACATGCCAGCAGCGGGATGTTCTCCTTGAGAAACGCCCACGCCTGCTCGTTGGGAATGTGCTGGGCGTACAACTCCTCGTCATCCTTGTTGAACTGGTCAATGTAATACTGAAACGCCTCCGGCCTCAGTACCACGCTGGATTGTTGCGCATCCGTCATGTTCCCGACGACCCAGAGGCCTACGACAAAGGGGAGGGCACGTGATACCGTTGGATTCATGGTTCTTGGCTCCGAAGGCCCAGACACAGGTTTCTCATACGATATCACTACAGGTATGCCGCTTCAACATCTCCCCCGAAAGAACCTCGATTTCCAGATAGGGCAGCGCAAAATCCGACGCACCCAATACATTGCCACGCCGAGACCCGTTGTGCCGTCGTTGGTCAAGACGCAGTGCGGCACGCCCGCCGCCGTTGTGGCCCCAGATAGGGGGCGCCGGACTTGTTGGCCGTTTGCCTCCACGCGGGATTGGCAGGTAATGGACGAGCGGACTCAGCACCGGGACTCTGTGTCTGACAGCCGCGAGGGTCGGCGAACGCCGGGCAAGTCGCTACTTGGAGTGCCTTGGTTTAGGCCTGGATGTGTGCTTGCACTATACGCGAGATGCGACCCGTGACACCCCTACTGACGGGCTGGTTCGCGATAAGGCCGACCGGCCTCGTAGAGCTCCAGCCGTGATGCGAGCGTCTCTGTGGAGGTCTTGGGATTGCTCCGGACAATCTCCATGGCCTGCTGGGTGGTACGAACGGCTCGATCGAACTGTCCGACCTCCGCGTAGGCGGCGGCCAGGCTGTCTAACAGGGGGGCAGACTTGTAGGATGTAGCTTTGCAGGCCCACTCGGCCAGGCGAAGAGCCCGTGGGCCGTCCCGGTATGCCGCTTCGGGACAGGTGGCTAGTACCCAGGCCAGGTTGTTGGCGACACTCACGTCTCCCGGGGTGGCCGCATAGGCCGCCTCCAGATGAGTCAGGGCTTCGCGGTACTGGCCCGTGCTGGAGAGCAGGCCGCCCAGCAACCCATGCACCATCGCGCTGCCAGGGGCCATCTGAGCGGCTTTTCGCGCATAGGGCATGGCTTCCTGCTGGCGGTTGAGTCGGGCCAGACAGGAGGCTAACAGGTATATCGACTCCACGTGGTTGGGTTCCTCGCTCAGGGCTCGGTGGAACTCCTCGATGGCTTTGGCATACTCGTGACGCTGCTCGTAGCCAACCCCAATCCGGTAGTAGGTGTAGTAGTTCGCAAACTCCTGTCGAATCTCGGTGAATTGCTCGGGCTTGATGTTGACGAATTCCGGGATGTTGGCCGCACGATCTGCTGCCGTAAAATGCTCCAGAAGCACGGCAGGACTGTCGTCGCCCTGGGCATCCATGTGCGTCAACCACAGTTGGGTGAATGGGCCGCCAGCCTTGGAGGCAAAGACCAGCCATCGGCCGTTAGGTGACCAACTGTGCCAGGAATTCATCTTACCGGGGAAATTGCATCGCATCCTTCGGGGCGTGCCGCCAGCCGAGGGCATGATGTAGAGAGTGCTGTCGGGCCGCAATAGCATAAACGTATCGCTCTGGCAGAAAACGACCCACTTGCCATCGGGGGAGAACCGCGGGAAGTAATTGCTGTTTCCGTTACACGAGGCTCCGGGCAGCGGCGTCGGATCGCCGCCCTGCCCGCCATTGAAATCGATGCGATAGAGGTCATACCGGAACTTCTTGCCACCCTCAAAGAACTCCGCCACCTCCTCCTTATCAACGACCGCGGAACAAGGGTCCTTGATACCTGCAAGGGCGTACGAGTCGCGGCGGGCAAAAAGGATGGTCTTGCCGTCGGGACTCCAGACGGGATTACTCTGGACGTACCGCCGGTCGTCGGCGCCTCTGAGCGAAAAGAACCGTTTGGCTTGCCGATCGTAGAACGCCAGGATGCCCGCCACGGGGAAGAACCGCTGAGAGTAGTCCAGTTCGTCGACCGCCGCGAATACGGATCGGTCCTTGACCGTGCTGATGACATACCGCCCGTCCGGGGAGATCTGTGCGAGCAGACCGAACGTTGGTTCTTTGTCCTCACGCCGGTAATCGCTCCAGGAGATCACCTTGCTTCTTTCCAGAATAGTCGTCTGACAAACCTCCGCAATGACATAGGAGCCTTTGTCACTCCCATAGTCGACGTCCATTGCCAGGGTCTTGCCGTCCTGTGTGAAGGAATGACAATTGCCGCACACCTTCATGCCCGTCAGCAGTGTAGGCGGCTCATATGAAGAGACGTCTCCCAGACGCCAGCGGATCGATTCAATATTGTTAAGGACATGGCGGAACGGCAGGGGTACATCACGATAGAAGATAGGTGCACCGACCGGGTCTCTGGAAACGGCGATCCTCACGATCCCACACGACAGAGTCTGCGTTGGCTCCGTGCTGTGGAAGCCCGCAATCGCGATCTTCACGCCTTCTCCACCTGACATGCCCTTGATCTTCTCCCACGCCTGCGCGTCGGGCATCCATCGTCTTGGCGGGACCGCTCCGGTCGGTGGTTTGTACGCCCGTGTGGCCTCAGAAAGGGTCCTCGGATCAGCATCGTGATCACGCGGCGGTGTGGCCCCTTGCGTGAGCACGGTGAAGTGGTCCTGCGAATTCGCTTGAGTGACGTCGATGATCCATGTATCAGTCGTCTGACACGGGTCAGTCCAGACGAATGTTGGGGCGGCCATATCCGGGGGGAATACCGCGTCCTCTAACGGATACTCAACGGTCAGCGAGGTCCCGTTGTTGCTCGTCGAGGTGGCCTTTCGAGCTTGAAGGATGACCTCTCTCAGATTGGCTGCGGGGTCCGCGAGGCTGCCGGCCGATGGGTCATAGACCGTGGCATTTGCCTCACCTAGGAGGGGGTGGCTTGCCGGCCAGACGGGGCTGACCAGGAGGACCCCAAGTGCTATTGCAGAGGCGATGAGAGTTCTCATACACAGGCGCTCCAACCTTCGCCCCATCCAGAGACGTGACCCATACAGCGAGCCAAGGATCTGGGCGGCCGACGGTCTACCCTGCGCATGTACCCGCTTCTCAGACCTCGATCGGTTTGGGCTGTCGGACCTAGGGCATCTTGGGTGGAGGTCCCAGCATCCGAGGGCCTGCTAGAACAATGCCTCGGCCTGCTGGAACAAGACGAACGACATGTCTTCACCCGCACCCGTCTGATCCTTGAGCGGTTGCCAGGTCCAGACCTTCCTGCCCAGGGTGCCGGTCACGTAGGAGCCGGCCACGGCAGCGTCGTTGAACACGTGCTCGTGGTTGGTCCAGCCCCATGGGTAGTTGGCCTTCTTCGGACTCTCGTAGACTGCTACCATGCTGAACCAGTACACGTTGATACCCTGCTTCTGGGTGAACCACTGGTCCTTGGGCAGTCTTACCGAGTACCGGAACACCGCCTCCCTTCCCTTGGCGGAGCCTGGTTCCTCCGGATGCTTGTCAAATCCGACCTGCACCTCGTCGTACTGGGTAGCCTTATACTCCCAGATCTTCTGGCGGGGGTGGCTGAAGTTTTTCGGGTTGTTCGGATCTGGGTCCGGCATGTCGGACCAGATCGAGAGCAGGAAGTAATCCGGCTTAACAGGCCCGGCCTGGTCGTTGCAGGCACAGGCCTGATCATTGTACCCGATGTACGAACCCCACCACACGGCCGCCACGACCGGCGTAGGCTGCTGGCACTTCCAGTCGTCCGCCACCTGACGTTCGATCACCTCGGAGGTGGACTCGCTGGACGTGATGATCGTGAACGCCAGGGCCGTGTGCTGACTGACGGGCGGGCGCACGGGTGTATCCGGATAGACCAGCTTCTTCCAGGTGCCTGAGTAGGGCTCTCGGGCCTGGGTCCATACGGCGTCGTCATTCCAGGTACTCGCGGACGTCTTCCACCCAAACCGAGTCGTGCTGCCCTTAGCCTGGGCCACGCGGGCCTGGGCGCTAAGCCAATACACCATGGGCTTGCCTGCGGTCCCGGTCTGAACAAAGGCCTGGCTCGAATCGATCGTGAAGGTGTACTTGAAGACCCACTTGTGGTTGTCCGTGAAGGACTTGTCGCTGCATGGGCTGTAGAAGCCCTGTGCCTCCGAACTGCTTTGCTGGACGGCAAACTGCCCCTTCTTGAAGGTCCCGGTCCACAGGACCTTGCCCGGCATGCTGTAGGTACGAAGACTTGAGGCCGGGATGTCCTCGCGGATGCTAAGGGTGAACTCGACGTTGTTGGCATCCTTTCCAGGAGGCGCATCCTGATACCAAGAACCCCAGATCCAGATCTGGGTCACAGGACCGGAGATGGTGCACTGGTAGTCATCGGCCAGGATCTGGGCGGGCCAGGTCGTCGGGGTGTCCACGGTGGCGTCCACATCCAGACCGGTGCGGGTCAGATCCGGCTCTTGCTGGTACTTGATCGCGATGCTAGAGGCACGGAGCCCCGTGGCTGTGGATTGCTCATCCTCATAGTGCGGCCAGTCGCGCAGCCCCGTGAACGGCTGCTCCGCCTTGACCCAGTTCGGGTCCGTGTCCAAGGCAAAGGCCATGTCGAATTTAGACGTCTGCCCGCAGGCATCCGCATGCGTCACAGGGACTATCGTGATGAAGCTGATGGGCCCGGACGGGGTCGTGCTCCACCCGCTGACGAACTTGATCGCCCCATCCATCCAGGTCCATGGCCTGGTCTTCCAGCCCCATATAGGGTCGGCCTTGTGGGTCTTGTACACGGCCGTGATGCTGATCCAAAAGATGTCTCCCTCGTACAGGCTCTGCCAGAAGTACTCCGTGGGATTGAGGGTCAGCGAGTACCTAAAGCAACCATCCGAGGGCTGATCACCGGGGAACCGGTCAGACCCCACCCACTCAACGCCGACCCGATCGGGCGAGACCTCGAATTGCAGGAACTGGGCGCCGGGGCGACTGAAGGTGTTGTTTGAGTCCGCCGGTACGTTCGCCGAGAAGGTGATCCGCCAGGCGTCTGGTCCAACGGAAGGTAGGCTCGTCGACTGCCAGTTCTCATACGATCCCCACCAATGAACACTGGTGATGGGCATCGGGCCCAGACACCGGAAGTCGTCTGCCGGGCAGCTTGCCGAGCCCTCAGTCGCGTTGGGTATCTCCTCGGAATACGACGGCTCGCCCCAGCCGCAGAGGACCGGAGTCTTGGAGAGCACGTCCCACTCGATGGGCGGCTGTTCCCACGCGAGGTGGTTGTACGGTACGGGGACCACCCCTGTATCACCGGCGGCAATCGCTTCCCCTGGTTGAGTGTCATATGCCCATCCATCAAGAACGACGCTGTGGGTGTCCGTGCCAATGCTGGATTGGCCTGCCATGTGGAGCCAACCATACTGTGTGCCGCCGAATGGGTTTCCCAACGCCAGCCCGATGTAGCCACCATCCTCATGGAAGTTGCCGGAACCGGTCAGGAGACCCCAGCCCTGTTTGGTCTGGGAGGATCTAGGGCCGATCATCTCTCCAAGAGCCAGATTCGTCGCCAGGTCGCCGAGACCGACGATCCCGCTCATGCCCATGACCATGGCACCGGGGACCATCCTGCCTGAACCAAGCGCATAGATCTCCAGCCGAGTACCCATGTTCATGTCCATCCCCATGCCCATGCCCATGCCCATGCCCGTCTCCAGCCACAGATCGACCCTGAAGTCATCCCAGTCGCCTTTTTGGCTGGCGACGTCGATTGTCCTGGAGTCCATCGGGCTCATAGGAGTCAACCTCAGCACCACGTTCTGGGAGCCGGAATAGACGATAGCGCCGAGGGTTAGTCCACACATGGAGAGAAGAAACGCCGCGCCAAATAGCACAATCTTTCGCATCTGGTCCTCCTTTGGGAGTGGTCACACCCGTTCCGCCCGTCCTCACAGGCGCAACGATTAATAGGTAGCCTACCCATGCATTTGCGGGTTGTCAAGAGAAGAATCCTCACTGGCCGCAGATTCCCAGGGTGGTACATGATGTGCCTGTCAATCGCCGGCGGGACCACCACGAGAGCCGGCGGAATCCCCTTTAAGAACAACCACTTACGTTCCAGAGTTCCGGGCTGGCATTTTGCCCCCATCAGAGGCTATCATGTGCCTTTCGAATTGGCTTCCGTCGCTCCCAGACGCCTTGAAAGAGGCATCATGGCTGAGACCCTGGATATCCTCAACGGCGTATCGCCTCAAGGTCGCCGCGTAGTCCTTCTCTCGCATCCACCCCTTTCTGAACACAGACGCAGCCTACCCGCGCGTCACATGCAGACCGGCGATTCTCTCCTTTCGACCAGACAAACACCTGCGAGACTATTTGCTCCCTGGCCCTCTGTCCTGTCACACATGCCATCTCTTCCCAGAGCATCCTTTGGGCTTTCAGGCCATGCGGGGCGGTCCGATGGCCGCTTGACAGGCGCAGCTGGGGCTGGTTTCCCCTTGATCTTCCTTGCTCCGGGGGGGTATAAGCACGCCTATGGGCTTTTGAGAACATCACACGGAATGGACGAAAGGATAAAGGATAATACATGCACAATTTCTGGCTCTCGATCGATAACTGGGTGACCCAGCACAACATCTGGAGCCGCCTCACAGACTGGCTCGCCGTCCACGTCCCGGAATTCGTCTATGCACTCGTCATCTTCTTCGTGGGAAAGTGGATAGCCAAGACCGTCTCGGGCCTGGTGGAAAAGTCGCTTCACAGGACCCACATCGACGCGACGCTAAGTTCATTCGCCAAGCATCTCATCTACGCTGTTATCCTGGTATTTGTCATCATTGCCTCGCTCGATAAGGTGGGCATACAGACCAGCTCGTTCACGGTCGTTGTCGGTGCAGCCGGCCTTGCCGTGGGCTTTGCCTTGCAGGGCTCGCTCTCCAATTTCGCGGCTGGCGTGATGCTCATCATGTTCAAGCCCTTCAGAGTCGGCGATCTCGTTCAGATAGCCGGCACTGAAGGCACGGTCACCGAGGTCGAGATATTCAACACTGTCATCAATACACCGGACAACATCAAGACCATCATCGCCAACTCGCACGTCACGGGCACCAATATCGTCAACTACACCGCCAACGGCACCCGCCGCGTGGATCTGGTCGTCGGCATCTCGTATGAGGATGACATTCGCAAGGCGAGATCCGTTATAATGGATGTCCTGACCAAAGACCCCCGCGTCCTCGGTCAGCCCGAACCCATCGTCGCGGTCCTGGAACTGGGCGAGAGCAGCGTGAATCTGGCTGTGCGGCCGTGGGTCAAGCCAGCCGACTACTGGGGTGCCTTCTTCGCCCTCAACGAGAATATCAAGCTGGCTCTGGACGCTAATGGCATTACCATCCCCTTCCCGCAGCGAGACCTCCACATCGTAAAGGACGAGCCCCTGCTCTCAAAGAACTGAAACACAAGCCCTTAGAATCTCAGGCACGCGTGTGCTTGTCAAGCAGCAATAGGACCACCCCGGAAACCTGTCTATTGCCTTGAACAACAGACACTTATGAGGCAATCCAACGTCCGCTTGGCAAGCGCATCCACTAGCGAAATGACCAACGGATTGTCGATCCGCGGGTCGGTGACATTCATCACGAAGAACCCCGCTGGCGCATCAGAAAACGCCGTCTCGCTCCTTCAAGGTGCGAAAGTGATTGACGCAAAAGTGACGCAAGACGGCATTTCGGCGTGACATAGCAAAAAGGCCGCCAAGCGTAAGTGCTTAACAGCCATCAGCTTAGATAGTGGGCAGGGGCGGAGTTGAACCGCCGACACACGGATTTTCAGTCCTCAGGTCTCCGTCTAACCACATTTGCTGCAACGGCTTACAACGCGTTTTTGGCGCAGAAATGAGGATTACCAGTGGTCAACAAGTGAAGCAGCAAGTGAATAACAACTAGCTTGCCACTGGCGACTGACGCAATACTGACGCAGAATGAGGATTCCACAGCTCCTGCTTCGCCTGCGAATCGAGCGGCGAGGATCGGTCATACTCTCGCCTTCCCTGTCGAACCGCCGGAACCAACAAGTCTGAGAGCCTTTGCCCGCTGACGTCTGTCCCGTGCCGTCCTTTTTGGGGAACATTTATGGAAATCCGACGGTCTTCCAGCGGTCCGATGGCCGCTTGACACGCGCAGGTTGCCTCGGAACCCACCCGCCGAGAGCGGGGACATGCTGGATCTCACAGTGACCCCTCGACGCTTCCTTCACACTCCATCGCCGCGATCGTGTCCAGGCTGTCATGCTTATCCACCGCCAGCCTGAGCGTGACATCCGCCCCGCCCTGCGTGAAGGTCGCCACACCATCACCGGTGAGCACCCGGACGTTCGTGATCTTCTGCTTCAATGCCGGCAGGACCAGGGTGTCCGACTGCCCTGCCGCAGTGGTCGGCCAACTCAGGATATGCACATAGATCGTCTTGCCGTGATAGGTTGTGCCATACTGCCCATCGACCGGCTGGAGTGGCCCCGGCCGTGTAGCGTAGACGGACTCTCCGTACTTGGCCAGCCAATCGCCGATCTCCTTCAGCCTTGCCACGTGCGTCTCGGGAATCACGCCATCCCTGTCCGGCCCCACGTTCAACAGCATGTTGCCACCGCGGACCACCGTGTTGATCAGCATGTTCAGCGCCCGATCCCTGGACATGAGCTTCTGCCGCGTGTTGTACCCCCACGTCGCCTCATTCAGGTTCAGGCACTTCTCCCAGGGTCCCTTCCGGATCGGCCCGGCCACCGCAGCGCCTCCCTCGTCCGTCGCGAAATCCCCAACCCATCCCGACCGCGGCGAGATGACCACCTTCGGCTGGAGCCCCCTCGCCATCTGCGCCAGCTTGTCCGATTCCCAGAACGGCGCAGCATCCGCGTCGGTCCCCTTCATGGCCAGCCAGCCCCCGTCATACCACAGGATGTCAATGGGCCCATAGTTCCTCAGCAGCTCCTCCACCTGCCCCCACGTCTGCTTCTTCATCAGCGCCGCATTGTCGGGCAGGCCCTTGGGATCGAAGTAACCCGGGAACCGCCAGTCCATCGGCGAGTAGTACAGCCCTACCCGCATCCCCGCGTCCCTCGCCGCCTTCACGTAGGGCACGATCAGGTCCCGTTTCGCAGCCGAATGCACGGCGTCAAAGTGATCATATGACGACGGGCTGTCCCACAGGGCGAAGCCATCGTGATGCCTCGCCGTGAGCACCATGTACTTCATGCCCGCGTCCCTGGCCGCCTTCGCCCAGGCCGCAGGGTCGTATCGCTGGGGATTGAACTCTCCCATGAGCTTGCGGTATTCCTCTGCCGGCACCTTCTTGTCGTTCATGTACCACTCCCCTTGCGCGGGAATGGCATATAGCCCCCAGTGGATGAACATCCCGAACTTGGCGTCCTGCCACCACTGCATGTCCACAGCCGTGAGCTTCAGGGCCTTGGGATCCGCCACTGCAGGCAGGGTCGCCGGATCCACCGCCCCTACCACGCCCGTCAACGCCAGAACCCCCCACATCGCCGCCAGGTGCCTCATAAGGCCTCCACAAAATCGACGTTTCAACGTCCGTCCATGATGCTCCCCGCCCGTCCGCTCTGACGTGACTATTGTACCCGCCAGCGTACTGACGCTAAAAGACTATCTCTAAGAGAATCCTGACACAGCAGAAGGTTTGGCAGCCACAAGAAACCACGCAAGAGCTCCATCGAATCCACGGTCTCTGGTGGACTCTCTCTCCTGTTCTCGATACAATCTCCTTACGGTTTCGGCCTCAGGGTGATGTGTCAGTTACGTCCTCCTGCCAAGGTAGCCTATGACGATTCGTTTGTGGCGAGTGGCGATGCTGCCGGTGGTCCTGGCCCTTGCGGGCTGTGGCAGTGCGTTGACCCCTGGCGCATCAAGCGACACGGCCTAACTCACTCCGACTGACCTATGCACGATGAAAGGAAGGCAACTCATGGTGAATCGATTGGCTTGTCGCTCACTGATCCTCTGTAGCGCGGTGCTGCTTGGCGTCAATCTGGGATCGGCCCAGAATCCACTCATCCTGGATCAATTTACCGCGGATCCCACCGCGAGGGTATTCGAAGGCAAGATCTACGTCTATCCTTCCCACGACATCCCGGCCAGTCCCGGCAGAGGTCGCGCCAACTGGTTCGTGATGGAAGACTACCACGTCTTCTCTTCCGAGAACCTTGTGGACTGGAAGGATCATGGAGTCATTCTGGACCAGACCCAGGTTCCCTGGCTGACTCGCAAGTCTTTCGATATGTGGGCGCCGGACTGTGTCTTCAAGACTGGAAAGTACTACTTCTACTTTCCCACAGGCGGCAGGATCGGGGTTGCCATAGCAGACAAGCCCTACGGTCCCTTCACGGCGGAACCCAATGCCATAAGAGGCGTGCGTGGAGTAGATCCTGGGGTGCTCATCGACAAGGATGGAAGCGCCTACCTGTTCTGGTCCGGAATATCGATGGCCAAGCTGAAAGACAGTATGGTTGAGCTGGATTCGCAGCCGCAGCGGGTCCAAAACCTCCCCAGACCCGGGCTGATCGAAGGTCCCTTTCCGTTCGAGCGGAATGGAATCTACTATCTGACCTATCCACATGTACAAAGCAAGACAGAGCGACTTGAATACTCCGTGGCCAAGAGTCCGCTGGGACCCTATGAGTGGAAGGGTGTGATCATGGACGAGACTCCCAGTGGCTGCTGGACCAATCATCATTCGATCGTCGAGTACAAAGGCCAGTGGTGCCTGTTCTACCATGACAAAGACCTCTCTCCGGGATTCGATAAGAACCGCTCGATCCACGCGGACTACCTGTCTTTCAATGAAGATGGGACGATCCAGAAGGTCACTCCCACCCCGCGAGGGGTCGGGATCGTCGACGCGAAGGGCAAGGTGCAGATTGACAGGTACAGCGCCATCAGCCCGGAGGGAGTATCCGTCTCATTCCTCAACGACGCCAACACGCATGAGGGATGGAAGATCTCTCTGGGTGGAAAGACCGCATGGGTTCGGTTCAATCGTGTGGATTTCGGAAAGAGCGACTTGAAGTCTGTGAAGGTCAGGGCCGTTTCATCGACCGGAGGGCGGGTGGAGATCCGCCTGGACAAGGCGGATAGTCCCGTGCTTGCCCGGGCCGAGATCGGAGAGAGCTCCGAATGGAAGATCGCCCAGGCGAGACTGGCCAGTACCCCCTCCGGCATACACGATCTCATTGTCACTCTCAAGGGGCCTGATGAGAAGAGCAGTGTTGAGTTGGACTGGCTCAGCTTTGAATGACAAGTGGGAAGGAAATCGTGAAATCGTGAACGTGAACATGAGGACTAATGACTATGAGGACGAAACTGGGATTGTTCTTGCTGGCATCAACGCTCTCGCTCAACACGACGGCCTTCTCTCAGGATCCGAATTTCTACATCTTCCTGTGCATTGGGCAGTCCAACATGGAAGGCTTCCCCGGAATCGAAGAACAAGACAAGACTGGCGTGGACAAACGCTTTCAGGTCTTGGCCACCGTCGATTTCAATGAGCTGGGCAGGACAAGAGGCTCCTGGTACCCTGCTGTCCCTCCCTTGTGCAGACGCTCCACAGGCCTCTGCCCTGCCGACTACTTCGGCAGAACCCTGGCGGCCAACCTTCCGGAGAAGATCCGAGTGGGAGTTGTCAACGTCTCGGTGGCCGGCTGCAAGATCGAGCTGTTCGACAAGGACAACTTCCAGACCTATGCGTCAACGGCCGCCCCGTGGATGAAGAACATCATCAAGGAATACAGCGGAAACCCCTACGCCCACCTTGTCGAGATGGCAAAGCTCGCCCAGAAGGAGGGGGTGATCAAGGGAATCCTGCTGCACCAGGGAGAGTCCAACACGAACGACAAGCAGTGGCCTGCAAAAGTCAAGGGGATCTACGACAACCTGATCAAGGACCTGAACCTCAAGCCCGAATCCGTGCCCCTGCTCGCGGGCGAACTCGTCAACGCCGATCAGAAGGGCGCGTGCGCGAGCATGAACTCCATCATCGCGGAGCTGCCGAAAACCATCACCAATTCCCATGTCATCTCTTCGGCCGGTTGCACAGGCCGTCCAGACCACCTGCATTTCGCTCCGGCAGGCTACAGAGAGCTCGGAAAGCGATATGCAGAGAAGATGCTCTCAATACTGGGCTACAAGATGAAACAGGCTGACCCACAACCCCCTACGCAACCTGGAGCACAGTAGACCCTGAAGAGTCCGGCTCAATCACCTATGCCGATACGTGGTCTATCAAGGCACTTTACGATGCGGCATGAATCGCGTATACTGGTCCCCACAAAGTAGAGCTTCGTTCTCGTTTTGCGTACGAAAATCGGAAATCCTGCGAAGGGTCTACTATGAACACGCTCCGCAACATCGTGATACTGGTATTCGGCGTCCTGGTTGTATCGGCGTTTCAAGGATGCTCTGCCGCACCGGGCAGTGCTCCTCGTGCCGCCTCGTCTGGCGATGCTGCTCGCGGTCCCACGACCAGCAAAGCGGCTCGCAGCATCGCGCCTTACTTCATGCCGGCCACGTCGGCCCCCAAGGCGCCGGACCCCGACGGCTTCCTCCAGCGATGGCTGCTTCTCGATCCGATCAATAAGCCGAACCGCACCAACACCGGGTTTACCGAAAGCTACATCCGGAGCACTTTCAATGCCGAGTACTTCCCCGACCAGTTCACGGTCGTTCCGCACAACGGCGACAAAGTGACGGTCGCCGGTGAGCAGCTCGCCTGGCACGCCCTGGACTCTGCCCATTGGAACGTCAAGCTCTTTCGCTTCGCCTACGGTCTGAACAAGACAACGTACGGCGTCCTGTTCTGGGCGGTTGCCGTCGTCCACAGCCCGCGGGACATGCAGAACGTCCGCATGGCCGTCGGCTCCAATTCGGCGTCCATGTGGTGGCTCAACGGCAAGGAAGCCGTCAGCCTCTTCGGCGATCGGCGCATGGTGATGGATGATTGCGTCTCCAAACGCCTCACCCTCAACAAGGGCCGGAACGTTGTTCGCGGCGCAGTCATCAACGGCCCCGGTCTGAGCGATTTCTGCGTCCGCTTCGTCGATGAGAAGGGTGATCCGATCAAGGATCTCACCCTGAGCCTTGAGAACGCTGGGAACTGAACGCTTCCGGGTTCCGGGTCGTGGCCCCCGGCTGCCTGCTGTCTCGGTATTATGGCCACAGGGCGCGGCGTTGTAGTCGCTCCAATGGATCGTCCTATTCTTGATCTCTACTGTTTCAGTCTGGGAGGTTTTATGAAGTCCCGTATTCTGGCAGCAGCAGTTCCTAGCCTGGTCTCTCTCTGGCTGTCTTGTCCGGCATTGGCTCTGGACGGCGAACCCTTCATCCACGATCCCTCCACCATCATGCAGTGCGATCGCAAGTACTACACCTTCGGCACCGGCAGCGGAGGCTTGGTCTCCGACGATGGCTGGACTTGGCACCGTGGGGGCGTGCGTCCCGGCGGCGGGGCGGCCCCTGACGCCATCAAGATCGGGGATCGCTACCTCGTGGTCTATGGCGCGACCGGCGGCGGTTTGGGGGGCGGACACAACGGCAGAATCCTCACGATGTGGAACAAGACGCTCGACCCCAATTCCACCGACTTCAAGTACTCAGAGGCTATCGTCGTCGCCTCGAGTGACGGCGTCGAGGACTGCGATGCCATCGATCCGTCGCTCTTGCTCGATCCCACCGATGGCCGGCTCTGGCTCACCTATGGGACCTACTTCGGCTACATCCGGCTCGTCGAGCTCGATCCCAAAACGGGAAGACGCGTCGCCGGCAACGAGCCCATAAACATCGCCATCGACTGTGAAGCCACTGACTTGATCTACCGCGACGGCTGGTACTACCTTCTGGGCACTCACGGCACGTGCTGCAACGGCGGCAGATCCACCTACAATATCCGCGCAGGCCGCTCCAAGAAAGTGACTGGCCCCTACCTGGACAACATGGACATGGACATGCTCAAAGGCGGCGGCAAGCTCGTTGTGGCTGCCAACGGTCGCACCATCGGACCCGGCCACTTCGGCCTGCTGGACCTGGGCGACGGCGTGCAGAAGTTCTCCTGCCACTACGAGGCCGACCTCGACCGCGGCGGCCGCAGCATCCTGGACATTCGCGCACTGCTCTGGAAGAACGGCTGGCCCGTTGCTGGTGAGAACTTCAAGGGAGGCACGTTTGAGATCGAGTCCGAACGCAGCGGCTATGCCCTGGAGCTGGCCGTGGAACCGGTGTGGCTTGGCGGCGGACGCGGGGCCGGAATGTTCGGTGGCCGCAATAACGGACCCATGACCCCGATCCCGCCCCAGGAAGTCAATGACGTGTCGAGGAATTGGCCGGCCGGCAACATCGACGTTCGCATGGGCGACTACATGCTCCTGGCCCATCAGAAGTGGACGATCATGCCCGTCGCCAATGCCGGCGGCTATCTCGGCTCGCCCTATTTCAAGATCACCGTGGCCGGCACGGACCGACCATTGGCTGTGACCCATGACGCTGAACTGGTTGCGCTTCCCGCCTTCACCGGCGGACCTGAACAGCTCTGGCGCATCGATCAACTCACCGATGGCACCTGGCGTATCATGCCGAAGATTGCTGAAGACACCAAGGACCCGCTGGTGCTTTCTGCTGTGGGCGGCAGCACGCCGACGCTGGCCAAGTTCGACCCGAAGAGCGACAAGGCACGCTGGAACTTCAGAACGCCGTGAAGAAGATAGATCAAGTGGTCGGCACTCCAATCGAAAGGAAATCACGGGCGCCAGAACGTCCCTGTGACTCCTGATGAACTCCTTCCAGGTCGTCTTCTGGGCGAGGAGCTTCCGATACCAGCCGAGGATGGTATCAGGGGTGAGCAGGATAGAGGTCTCTTCAAGGAGTCTGCGAGTGAGTTCCCTGGCCTTGGCTGCGACCCTGATCCTCTAGTGATCGTTGAGCTGGATGCGTTTGTCCATTTCCTCCTGTTCCTTGAGGACCCCGACCTGCTCTTTGAGGGACTCGATATTGACGGGAACGCTGACATTCATGCTCTCGTAATTGGCGTCCACAGGCTTCGCAGCATAGGGAAGGTGTTGATAGAAGTGGTAGGTGACTTTCTTGTCACCCCCCGATGTCGTCACGGTCTTGGTCCCCGCGGTATAGTCAGCCTTGGGGAACACCAAAGAACCCTGGGCGATACCAGAGCTGCTTGCAGAGGTGCTGTTGGAGCAGATGGCGGGCATCGACATTGCGGCCGCCAGAACAAGGAACGACCGACTCTGGCCGAGGTCTCTCCCGGGTAGCCCTGGTTCGGCCCCATCGACGTCTCATCACACGGTTCACTTGCGTTCGTCTCCTGACAGCCTATCTGGCGCCGTCTTGCCACGCCTTCTCCATAACTGCTTACCACAACGGCTCTTGACCGATGCAGCGGCATGGCGACTTGCCGCCTGCCCCTGCCGGCCGACGGCGGAGGACCTATCCTCTATCACCTATGGAGCATGACACGTTCAGTTCCTACGTTGGACACCTCCCGCGTCTTCGTGACGCATGTGTTTGCACCCTACGAGAGATGGACCCAGCTCATCCGCATATGGCATGACCTTGGCCAGACAGATTCAGAGTTGACGCACTCATAAGGATAATAGGTCAACAATATCCAGGCATAAGTCAATTCCAGTCATTCCTGCACGCCAGGCAATTGAGTATATGTTGATGAATGAGTGTTTGCAGAAGGTAGAAGAAGGTATCCTAGTGAGCTGGGACGGGGACACGATGTGGACAAGAACCCTGTTCGCTCAATCTTGCCTGTTCGGCCTGCCCTATGTGATGGTCGAGGACTTGCCTTAGCTTGACGGAGATGGGGGATCCAGTGCGGACTGTCCACAATTCAGCAGTTTGGGGTCATGAAAGGAGGAAGTTTGTGAAGAAGAAACCGGTGTCTCTTTGGGTGTCCCTGCTCATCCTGGCCTTGACCGGCGTGGCTTGGGCAGAGATGGTAGCACATGTCAACTTCAATGGAAGTACCGAAGATGCAACCGGGAAAGGTCACGATGGGACCCCCACCAACATCACGTTTGGGCCGGGGAAGTTCGGATTTGCCATGGTTGACGACGGCACGGGTTATGTCACCTTGGCCCCTGACGCCGGTACGGACATTCAGATCGGTGGCCACGACTGCACGATAGCGGCGTGGATCAATACGACATCAACGCAGGCGATGACGGTCTTAATGAAGACGAACCCTGCGAATGGTGGAACTCACGAAGCGCAGGACCGCACGTTCGGCGTGGGCTACACTGCTGGACACGTCGGTATGGACAACGGCTGGGTCGGTTCCTTCCACGGGACGACTCTGGTAACTGACGGCGCGTGGCATCATGTCGCCTGGACGCAGACACAGGCCGCTGCCGGCGCCACGGCAACTTGGACGCTGTATGTGGATGGCGGGGTCGAGGGAACCAATACTGCCATGGCGCCCCAAGCCGATCCGGCGTCGCATCGGATCGCCATAGCCAAGGGTTTGAGCGCCACCATCTTCCCGAACACGTGGGTCGGCTCCATCGATGACGTTCGGATCTACAACAACGCCCTGACTCAAGATGAGATCGCAGCCGTCATGTCGGAGGGCGATGAAGGTTCACCCTGGGCTGCTCGGTACCCCAGTCCCGCCGACAAGTCCATTGATGTGCCGAGGGATACGGCGCTGAGTTGGACGGCCGGCCAGTATGCTGCCAGTCACGACGTGTACTTCGGGACCAGCTTCGATGACGTCAACAATGCCGGCAGCGCCAGCCCGAACGGCGTACTGGCCGGCCCAGGCCGGGACGCGACCACCTTTGACCAGGCCGGCCTGCTGACCTTTGGCCAGACCTACTACTGGCGGATTGACGAGGTCAATGCCGCTCCGGACAACAGCGTCCACAAGGGCAAGACCTGGAGCTTCACCGCCGAGACCTATGGTTATCCGGTCAAGCCCATCAAGGCCACTGCGTCGAGTGTCATGACCGCGACGATGGGGCCTGAGAAGACGATCGACGGCTCCGGACTGGACGCCAGCGACCAGCACGGGGTGTCCGCCACGCAGATGTGGCTGAGCAAGAAGAACACGTCCCCGGTCTGGATCCAATATGAGTTCGACAAGGCCTACAAGCTCTACCAGATGTGGGTCTGGAACTCGAATCAGGCCGTTGAGAGTTCCGTCGGTTTTGGGGCCAAGGACGTGACGGTCGAGACCTCCTTGGACGGCACCACCTGGACGGCCCTGGCGGACGTCCCGGAGTTTGCCGACGCGACCGGTGAGCCGAATTACACCCACAACACCACCGTGGATTTCGGGGGGGTGCAGGCCAAGTACGTCAAGCTGACCATCCATAGCAATTGGGCGGACGGAACCAAGCAGGCCGGTCTCAGTGAGGTCCGGTTCTTCTACGTGCCCGTCAAGGCCTTTGGGCCCACCCCCGCCACGGGGGCCACGGGAGTAGCCATAGACGGCACCCTGAACTGGAGACCGGGCCGGGAGGCAGTCCAACATCAGGTGTACCTCGGCACCGATCCGACTGCCCTGTCGCTGGTCAATACCGTGACCGCACACAGCCTGGGTCTCGGTTCCCTGGGCCTTCAGTACGGCAGGACCTGCTACTGGAAGGTGAATGAGGTCAATGACGCGGCGACTCCCGCATCCTGGGAAGGGGACGTCTGGAGCTTCTCGACCCCTGATTCCTTCGTCGTCGATGACTTTGAGCAGTACAACGACAAGTGCAACCGGATCTTCTATATCTGGGAGGACGGGTACGGCTACTCTGCCTCGTCGGACTGCGACGTGGCGGCCTCTGCGGGTAACGGCACCGGCTCGACGGTGGGCAACGCCGGTGCGCCATTTGCCGAGCGGACGATCGTCCATGGGGGTCAGCAAGCCATGCCGATGGCCTACGACAACACCTCCGGCAAGAGCTACTCCGAGGCCACTCGGACCTTTGACGTGGCGCAGGATTGGACCAGGGGTGGCGCCAAGACTCTGGTGCTGTATTTCAATGGCCTGCCAACCAATACGGGCGGGCCGGTCTACGTGAAGATCGACGGGTCCAAGGTGGTCTACGACGGCCGTGCGGATGACATCTCCAGGCGGCGGTGGACGCAGTGGAATATCGACCTCAAGTCAACCGGCGCGAACCTGCAGAGCGTCAAGAAGCTCACGATAGGCGTTGGTGGTGGCAAGGGCACCCTGTATATTGACGACATCCTTCTGTACCGGACAGCCCCGGCCGCAGCACAACCCGTGGTTCCCAGTACAGCAGGTCTGGTTGCGTACTTTGCCATGGAGAACAATGTCATGGATAGCTCCGGGGCCGGGAACAACGGTACTGTGGTCGGCAGCCCCACCTACTCGCCGAGTGCAGCGGGGTACGGCACAGCGATTGTGCTTAATGGAACCGACTCCTGTGTGGACCTGGGGAGCAAACCGGCGTTTGACCCGGCGGGAAGCCTGAGTATCTCGGTCTGGGCTAATATCACGACCTGGACGACCGACTGGGGCCATGTCATGGTGAGCAAGCGAGGTGAGGACAGCGTGGGTTGGCAGTTGCGAAGACGCGACAGCAGCAAGATCTGCTTCACGACCCGAGGCGTCGGCGAGGACGATACGGGCACTCGCATTGATGCGCCGGTGGGTGAGTGGATCCACATCGCCGCGGTCTATGACAACGCTACCAACACCAAGCGGATCTACATCAATGGCAGCGAAGACACGGTCGTGAACACCACGGCAGGCAACACCATAGCGGCGGCCACCCACAACGTGTACATTGGCGCCAGGGCCGTTGCTGCGAATAACGCCCAGGAAGGCTTCTTCGGCGGCATGCTGGATGAAGTCCGAGTCTACACCCGTGCATTGACGGCGGGTGAGGTCCGCTACCTGGCCGGGGATCGATGACAATAGCCTCCTTCTTGAACGGGTACTTACACAGTGGACGGGGCC
>Ga0209777_10001843_pt1 | contig 29244 bp, 25 predicted proteins | sample FrelakmetHBP12HB_FD_187147 | JGI IMG/M metagenome (GOLD analysis project Ga0209777, IMG submission 187147) | Freshwater lake sediment microbial communities from the University of Notre Dame, USA, for methane emissions studies -HBP12 HB (SPAdes)... | ecosystem: Environmental > Aquatic >...
ATTAGAATCACAAACGTTAGAATAAAAAAATGATAGATGATAATGTAGATACGACGGCTGATGTCAAGAAGACGAAGGCTGATGTAGGGAAAAAGATGGGACACGCAAAAACTAACACGGAAAAGGCGAAAACGTCTCATAGGAAATAAGACGGATGAAGAGCTGAAATAAACAATACATAAAGAGATCAGGCAGATTTGAGATGGGATTCAAGAGACTCTTGACATCCTTATCGCTATTTGCCTATCCCTCCTCTTTAAACTATGAGTTAATTAGGAAATCAAAGAAGCTGATTAGAGAAATAGTAGGTGTTAATATGAAATTTAGCAAAATTTTACTGTTTATGACGGCGCTCTTATGCCTTGCGTTTCAGGCTTGCGCAGTGTTGGATAGTCCAAGCAGCTTGACTCCAGGCAACTTGACTCCAAGCAACTTGACTCCAAGCAACTTGACTCCAAGCAACTTGACTCCAGGCAACATAACTCCAGGCAACATAACTCCAGGCAACATAACTCCAGGCAACATAACTCCAGGCAACATAACTCCAGGCAACATAACTCCAAGCAACATAACTCCAAGCAACATAACTCCAAGCAACATAACTCCAAGCAACATAACTCCAAGCAACATAACTCCAAGCAACATAACTCCAAGCAACATAACTCCAAGCAACATAACTCCAAGCAACTTGACTCCAAGCAACATAACTTTAAGCAACCCAATGGGATCCCGTGGAGATGGGATTAGCCCCAACATGGGCCAAGTGTCCACCCGTACAAATTCTGATCCGGGGCTGGCTGGCATGCTGCAGTGGCTCGATACGCCTGTTCCCAACTTCCCCTGGTACACAACAGGTGGTTCCTTCTTCTACAGCCAAGCATATAGCCACACCACGTTCTCGCCCTTTACAGAGTATTATGTAACCTCCGGTTTGCCTGTAATGGGTGGGATAATAAGCAATCCTATCAAGTTCGATATAACCCAGAAAACGCCCGTCAGTGTGTACTACGGTTCCGGTATAGGGTTGCCATTCACCCAGTATGCATCCACTGTGCCGTCCAAGACCAACGACCTCTGGATTCAGGGAGCAACAAACTGGACACAGTATGTGGTTAGCCCAGTCGGAACCTGGCTGCAATTAATTGCTTATGCACCCAATGACGGTCCGGCTGGATTCTATGAGATGATACAGACCGACACAACCAGTTCAATGTACAAGACCTATCAGTTCAACCAGGGTTATAACACCATGAACTTCAATGCCGACCAGGTGGGAAGACACATGCTATACTTTGTGGTAGATAGCCAGCCCAGCAATGTGATCATTGTGGATGTGTTTGCCCAAACTCCGGCAGGATCGACGCAGCCAATAGTGCATGTAATATCTTAGAGATAATGCATAAGATTTGAGATTGGTGGTAGGTACATTTGGCTATCAGGGCCCAATGCCATTAATCTTGCACATCTTTTTAGGCAATTGAATGCTTCAAAGAGATCACAAGAGGAAAGAGGTTTCTATATGAAGACGATTGTTGATACGATGCTGCGATCTCCTGGTTCAACCACGGATGTAACTAAATCTACAACGACTATGACTTGCACAGCTCCTGCCACCCTGAGCCAGCAAGCACGACTAAATCAACGACTTCGACTAGCGAGACTCCTGGCTTCGAGGCGATCTTTGCCGTAGCCGGTATCATGTTTGTCTGTCCCATCTCTAAAATATCAATTCATTTAAAAAAATTTTAGAATATGATTTATGCAATAGTAGGTGTTAATATGAAATATGGCAAAATTTTAATGGTTATGACCGTGATTATTATCTTTGCTTTTCAGGCATGCGCACAGTCAGACCCCCTAGGCGAAAGTTCCAGTAGCAGCACAATGGGGTCGAGCGGAGATTATCTTAATCCCAACATGGGCAAAATGTCTAGCGATAAAAATCCTGATGAGGGGGTGAGTGGGATGGTGCAGTGGCTCGATCAACCAGTCGCTAAGGATGTATCTAAATCTGCTGCAACTGCGACTGGCACTTCTTCTCGCCCCGATGCTGCCAAATCAACTACAACTACAACTACGACTAGCAAATCTCCCAGCACATCTCCAGCCTCCGAATCTACTAGTACGACTACTGCAACTGCGACTAGCACGACTCCTGGTTTCGAGGCGGTCTTTGCCGTAGCCGGGCTTCTGGCGGTGAGCTACGCGAAAGCCTCACATAAGGAATAAGAATTCAAGAATCTAAGTAGGTGTTAAAATGAAATATAGCAAAATTTTGATATGTATAACGGTGCTCGTCTGCCTTGCAGTTTCGGCATTTGCACAGGACCCGCTAGGTACTGGCTCCAGTGGCAGCTCAATGGGATCGAGCGGAGATTGGATCAGTCCTAACGTGGGTCAAGTGTCCACCACCCGTGCAACCTCTGATCCGGGGCTGGCTGGCATGTTGCAGTGGCTCGATGCGCCTGTCCCCAACTTCCCCTGGTACACTACGGGTGGTTCCTTCTACAGCCAGGCCTATAACTACACCACATTCTCGCCCTTCACAGAGTACTATACAACCACTGGTACGCCTGTAGTAGGTGAGATAATAAGCAACCCTACCAAGTTCAATATAACGCAACAAATACCGTCCCGCGTGTACTACGGTGCTGGTGTAGGGTTGCCATATACTCAGTATGCATCCACTGTGCCATCCAAGACCAACGACCTCTGGGTCCAGGGAGCAACAAACTGGACACAGTATGTGGTAAGCCCCGTTGGAACCGGTTTGCAGCTAATCGCCTATGCCCCCGTTGAAGGTCCGGCAGGTTTCTATGAGATGATCCAGACCGACACAACCAGTTCGATGTACAAGACTTATCAGTTCAGCCAGGGTTATAACACCATGAACTTCAACGCCAACCAGGTGGGAAGACACATGCTCTACTTTGTGGTGAACAACCAGCCCAGCAATGTGGTTGTTGTGGATGTGTTTGCCCAGGAAGAGCCAGGAAACGCAGTTGTAAGCTTTTATCCGGCTGCAAAACAGATGCCGGTAACAGTTCTCGGCAATGCTGCAAACTCTGGGCGCTACAGCACGAGCAGAAGCTCATCCCAAATTCCAAATGGCTTGACTACTACAACTACACAAAACGGTCAAACCACCACGACAACTAATGGCGAGACCACAATTACACCCATTGGTCAGACTACGACAACCTCTGACGGAACTTACCAAACAACCACGAGCTCCGATGGAACTACTCAGACAACGACGGGCTCCCGCTGAAATCCAGTTACAGCCATCCACAGGTGAATCAAAAATCGATTGCCCTGTCTTTTTTTTATTCCTGGTAAGCAGTTCATGATCGAGTGCCTTGAGAACAAGGTCATCTGAAGTGAGCTAGATCTTGATTTTTAATTTATTGAACTTTATATGTGCGTAGCTTATAGCATTTTAATATTTCAGTACCAAAAGCTTTTTATTCAAGGGCATCCTATTGGGTCTAGAATCACAAAAGGAGGATTCAAGATATGATAGATGATAATGTAGAAAAGAAGTCTGATGTAGGAAAAAAGACTGTACCTGCAAAAACTGTAACGGAAAAGGCAAAAGCTTCACATAAGAAATAAGATTGAAATAAACAATAATAGACCAGGCAGATTTGAGAATGGGATTCAATAGACTATTGACATCCTTTCGCGATCTGCCTGTCCCTCCTCTTTAAGACCCTGAGATCATTTAGAAATCTAAGCAGAAAATTTAAGCAATAGTAGGTGTGAATATGAAATATACCAAAATTTTGATATGTATGATGGTGCTCGTCTGCCTTGCAGTTTCGGCATTCGCAGCGGATCCCCTGGGCGCAGGCTCCAGTGGCAGCTCAATGGGATCTAGCGGAGATTGGATCAGTCCCAACATGGGTCACGCGTCCACCCGTACAAATTCTGATCCGGGGCTGTCTAGCATGCTCCGGTGGCTCGATACGCCTGTCCCCAACTTCCCCTGGTACAACACAACAGGTGGTTCCTTCTACAGCCAAGAGTATAGCGAGGTTACTTTCTCGCCCTTTACAGAGTACTATACAACCACCGGTTCACCTGTAGTGGGTGGGATAATAAGCAATCCTACCAAGTTCGATATAACGAAGAAAACACCTTCCAATGTTTACTACGGTGCCGGTGTAGGGTTGCCATTTACCCAGTATGCATCCACAGTGCCATCCAATACCAATGACCTCTGGATCCAGGGTGCAACAAACTGGACACAATATGTGGTAAGCCCAGTCGGAACCTGGCTGCAACTAATCGCCTATGCTCCCGTTGAAGGACCTGCAGGCTTCTACGAGACGACCCAGACCGACACAACCAGTACTAAGTACAAGACTTATCAGTTCAACCAGGGCTATAACACCATGAACTTCAATGCCGACCAGGTGGGAAGACACATGCTCAACTTTGTGGTTAACAACCAGCCCAGCAACACAGTCGTTGTGGATGTATTTGCCAGGTCTCCTGCAGGGTCAACGAAGCCCGTGCATGCAATGTCTTAGAGATAATGCATCAATGAAGCTAAGATGTGAGGTTGATAGCAGGCGCATTTCGGCCGTCGAGCCTTACTACTATCAGTCTCGCATACCTCTTTTAGGCAATCTACTCAGGTTATAACATCATGAACTTTTGGCTTTAGCGTTAGAGGAAAAATGTACCAGAACATAAGGGTTTTCGACGGCCAGTTTAATTATCCCTAGAGAATATACTTCCCGAGTGGGTTGTCAAAGATAATAAACGTCTCTGGAACTGCCGTTTACATTTAACAATTCCAGGCCGTGCATAAATTTCGGAGTTGGCCAGAACAGGATGTCTCTAACACAATTCTCAATGATCTGGTGGTATGAATTTTTTTCTGCTATGTACATATGCAGTTTTCTGAAGCTCTTTGACTATTTGGACCGCATCGACATTATATTTGATATATGCTTTGCCGTTCACATCATCCATGTGGAACAGTTTTTTTTCCTCTAGGTTCTTTAGTACCTCCAAAATCTGCTCCTCAGAAAGTTCGTCCGTCTTGGAATATTTTATGACTTCAGACTCGGTACTTTGGGCGTAGGGATCTTCCTCACTTCCCAGGCTCCACATATCTATGATTCGGCCAAAGACCTTTTTCTCCGGCACATCCAGATCTTTCTCTGTCAAAACATTATCGCTCAATTCAATCTTCCTCCTATGTACATGAATATCTCTGCCTTAATTAATTGATAAATCTTTCCCTACCGTGTGCGATCTCACTATTGTACTGTTCGACAAAACTCCGAGTTTGCAGGCGTGAACATATAATATAAGAGATCTCGTGGAAACAGTAATCAAAGCATAAAACATAATTGTGTTTCAGTGTGCCATTATTTTTGCTTTGTGTCCATGATTTTAAAGCCGCGCTTCTTGAAGAACTCTAATAATGCCTCTTCAACCACCTCGCTTTGAGCCCGCAAGCTACTTTTGATCTGTGCAGTGTAAACCTTCAGCATTTTGGCCACAGGCCCTGACAGTGTCAATGTAGTTTTAGGCATTATATACTACATATTAGGCTCTTAGCTTATATAGATTATGGTACTTCAAAATATAGATACTAAAATCTTTTTATTTTAAAATATCATTTCAAGAGTTAGAATCGCAATAGCCGTATTTAAAAAAATGGTAGATGAAGTTCGATATAACGAAGAAAACATCATCCAGTGTGTACTATGGTGCCGGTGTAGGGTTGCCGTACACCCAGTATGCATCCACAGTGCCATCCAAGACCAATGACCTCTGGATCCAGGGAGCAACAAACTGGACACAATATGTGGTAAGCCCAGTCGGAACCTGGCTACAGTTAATCGCCTATGCACCTGTTGAAGGACCGGCAGGCTTCTATGAGACGATCCAAACCGACACAACCAGTTCGATGTACAAGACTTATCAGTTCAACCAGGGTTATAACACCATGAACTTCAACGCCGACCAGATTGGAAGACACATGCTCTACTTTGTGGTTAATAACCAGCCTAGCAATGTGGTCGTTGTAGATGTGTTTGCCCAGGCTTAGCCAGGGTCAACGAAGCCGTTACATACAGTGACTTTCCTCCCCACCATAAAAGGATGGGGCTTCCTGCTTCGACGCATAGTTAGAATCGCTGGTCTATCGATGCGATTTGATAATTATACCTCAACTTTAACGCCGTGCCTATCAAAGAACTCTTTTAACGCTTCCTCTACAACTTTACTTTGGGCACGCAGGCTACTCTTTGTTTTTGCCGTATAAACCTTTAGAGTTTTGGCTATAGGATCGGATAAGGTCAATGTAGTCTTAGGCATTATTCCAAATTCATTAAGCTATAGATATATAACGGTTTGCACTCAAAAATTTAGATATCAAAAGCTTTAAAGATTTCCTATGCAAAAACAAAATCAGCTAATGAAATAAAAGACTTTTGCCCAGCGATTTAATCCTGACTGGCTAGAATAGATAGCTAGAAGGCAACTATCGCAAGAAGCCTCATAGTGTCAATTGTTAGCGGTCTTCAGTAACTCACCCTTAAGACCGCCTTTTAAATCCCTGCCGAAATCAGCTTGATACGGCTTATTTTATTGCTTGTGCGTTGTTATTCCCTACTTTTTCCACCCTTTTCGTGCGTCACCTTTTGCAGGTGCCTCTTTCTTCCCTGAATCCACTGCCCCTTTCTTTGCATCTGCGCTTCCGGACGCCACTGTCTTCCCTGCATCAGGCGTTGCTTTCACAGCAACACCCTTTGTTCTCTTATCTTTTTTATTTTGCATTTTAAAATCTCCATTTAGACTTATTCTGCGATTGTCTTAATACGATATTTTTAAATATAACGCTTTTGGTGCATAAATTGATATGTATCATAATCTATATATACGTCATGACCCGTTCGGTAGGGATTGATGCCCAAAACCACATTGACCTTATCCGAACCTATCGCCAAAACTCTAAAGATTTATACTGCAAAAACAAAGAGCAGCCTGCGTGCCCAAAGTGAAGTTGTAGAGGAAGCGCTAAAAGAGTTCTTTGAGAGGCACAACGTGTTGATTGAAGTCTAATTAGAGATATTATGATTCCGTCTGCAGTATAAGCAAGATTGTCCGCTGTGCCGGGTTCCCGCGCGAGCGGGCAGACGCATGGTCGCTCGGATGGTTATGGGTGTGCAGTGAGTCGTTACGGTCCTCATCATCCTTACACATTAAATTAATTCAAAAAGTTATATATCAGACGGGCGAGGATGTCGATTTTGATCCCCAGGATTGGCGGTGCGGACAAGGCCGGCAGGCAGAAAGCGAGCCGTGGCAGGAGTCGGCAGGAAAGGAGCAGGACTGGGCAGCAAAAGATGGCTGGAATTGGCTGAATGGGCAGATAGGGGTTTGATTTTTTGAGTCAGATGTTCGCGAAGGATAGAAATTCCTCTGCCATTACCCTATCTTCTTAATTCGCTTCAATTACTGATGGAATCATTAGGGCAATTCCATGCTTGAAATCAAATGACAATATACGCTCTCTAAACTCAGAGATATCATTTCCTGATGCAAGGGCGGTATGGAGCAAACCTATGAGGATAAAGATAGGGATGATAAATCTCACCCAGATCTTTGAATTAATCACGCGAGCCATCTATCTCACCTAAGATTGTCCAATCGTTTGGCCCCGCAGCCTAACCAAATCTTTCTTTAAATCCTCGCTCATGCTGGTTTTGTTCAGCCTGGAATTGAGAAGATTCTGCAAGGTGAATTCGTCGTATTTTATGTGCTCCAGGTTAGCTCCGTCAAAGTCCACGTTCATCATCATGATCATGGAAAGGTCAGCATTTGTTAGATCTGTCCCCGCCAGACTCACATTCTTCATCAGTATCAGCTCCAGCCTGGAATTCTTGAGGTTGCACTTGCTCAAATTGACGTTCTGGATGAGCATAGGTCCCTGGAGCGTAGCGCCCTCCAATTTGCATCGATAGAAATTTGCATCGACAAGGTTCAATCCTTGCAGCCTGGCTAAAACCAAGTCTGCCCCGGTCAAGTCTGCCCCATTTAAGGCTGTATAGTCAAGTTTTGCCGAATTCAGATTGGCACCTTTAAGCCTGGCATTAGTAAGGTCCGTATAAGATAAGTCCGCACGCCTTAGGTCTGCACCAGTTAGATTTGCTCTCATCATATAAGCCCTGGTCAGATCTGCATCGCTCAAATCAGCATCAATTAGGTTAGTTCCACAGAACTCCACCCTTGAAAGCTGGCTCGACGACAAGCGGCTGTCGCTCAGATCTGCCCAGCTCATCTTTGCGCTCATGGCATTAGCATGGCGCATGTTCAGTCCTTTCATATTAGAGTTTACCAGATTGGTTTCAACGAGCCTCGTTCCATTCAGATCCGCACCCCTTAGATCCGAGTCTCTCATGTTAGCACCAGTAATATCTGCCCCCTGGAGCTTGGCATCCTTGAGTATCGCTCCGGTCAGCGTTACATCTGATAGACGAGCATCTGTGAGGTCAGCTCCCGTTAGGTCCGTCTCGGCCATGGCGGCTGAAGAGGCATTAATTCGGTTCAGTTTAGCATCCTTGAGTATCGCTCCGGTCAGCTTTGCTTTTTCCAAATTTGCATCAGAAAGATTGGCTCTGGTGAGGTTTGCCTCTTCAAAGCAAGCGCATGATGCAGTCACTCGATTCAGTTTAGCATCCACAAGCCTCGCTCCGGTAAACATGGCGTCCTCCAGGAATGCTTCTGTGAGGTTGGCACGGGATAGATCAGTTTTCAGAAAGGCTGCCCCGGAACCGATCAAGAAGGAAAGGTCCGAGTCGCTCAGATTGCTGCGAGTCAAGTTCGCAAAAACCACACTTGACCGGGACATATTGGACCCGATAAGCTTGGCTCCAGAAAGTCGTGTCTCGGAGAGATCTGAGCCCTTGAGGTCTGCATTGCATATGGTGGCATTAATCAGGTTCGCGCCAACCAGGCTTGCTCCCGTCAGATTAGCACCATTCATTTGGGAATTACGCAAGGTAGAACGATCCATGAACGCTCCTATGAAGCAGGCTTCGCTCAGGTTTGCATCGCTCATTTTCACGCCCCCTAAGCTGGCTCTATTCAGGTTAGTACGAACCAGAGTTGAACGATCCGCAAATGATTGGTCTATAAAGGAACTCGATAGGTCTGCACCATTCAGATTTGCGCCTGTTAAGTAGCAGCCTGCCAAGAAGGCGCCTGTTAGATTTGCGTTGGTCAGATTTGAGCCTAACAAATTGCACACAGGCATATTGGCACCCCGAAGATCGGCCCGGGAGAGATCAGAGCCATGAAGGTCTCCTTGTACCATAGTTACTCCGCGAAGATTTGTTCCTGCAAGCTTGGCATCGAAGAGACTGGATTGGTTCAAATGGGATCGGCTAAGGTTCGTTCCGCGAAGATCTGATCCGTGCAGCTCAGAATGATTTAAGTTGGCCCCAGACAAGTTCATGCCACTCAAGTTCATGCCCATGAGCTGTGCATGATCTTTGAACGTCTGGGGATTTTCTTCGATTGCAGATGAAGAAGTAGATAGCAGAACGAAAAGCAAACACACACCTAACGCCGATCTTATCACAGAAACACCCTCATAGGACTATGCGTACTGCTACTATAAATTTTTTGACATATTTGGATTGGGGTTAATCGGGTCCAGGACGTCCTTGGAGTTCGATGCCGAGTTTTACGGGAATCTGCAGGTGGTCGTTCTTCGTTATTGCCAACCACCTGGCGATTATTTCGGCCAGTTCTTTCTGCTGGACAGGTTTGGCAATGAAATCGTTCATTCCTGCCTGAATACACTTCTCCCGGTCACCTTGCATGGCGAGAGCCGTCATGGCAATGATGGTAATGCGTGGATTGAGCGCCTTCGATCCTTCCTGGCGTATGCAGCGAGTTGCTTCGAAACCGTCCATCTCGGGCATTTGGCAGTCCATCAATACCAGGTCGTAAGGAATCATCTGGAGCGCATTAATGGCCTCCTGACCATCGGCTACCACATCAGCCCGAAATCCCATCTTTCTCAGCATGGCCTGTGCCACTTTCTGGTTCACGGGGTTGTCTTCTGCCACCAGGATGCGTATCTTGCGCTTGTCGTTTTCAGAAATGGCGGGTTTCGCGACGGAGCATTCGATAGCTCCTTTGCCCTCAATTTTGGCAAACCTCTCCTCTGCTGATTCGGGCCCGGCCGAAGGCTTCTCAAACTCCGCTGTGAACCAGAAGGTCGAGCCTTTGCCTTCTTTGCTTTCCAAGCCGATCTTGCCCCCCATCAATTCCGCCAGCTGTTTGGATATAGCCAGCCCCAGCCCGGTTCCGCCGTATTTGCGCGTTGTCGAGCCATCCACCTGAGTAAAAGGTGAAAAGAGACTATCCTGTCGGTTTGCCGGGATGCCGATGCCAGTATCGCTGACAGATAAGCGAATTGTGACATTTCGTTCGTCTTCGCTCTCCAGGCTGGCGCGGATCACTATCTTGCCCTTCCAGGTGAACTTCACGGCATTGGTTCCCAGGTTGACCAGAATCTGGCGCAGCCTCCCAGGATCTCCGCGCAGGAGAGACGGAACCTCGGGCTCCACCAAACAGACCAGCTCCAGTCCTTTCTCACGAGCACCGATGGTCAGGAGATCCGTCGTATCTTCCAGTGTGGAACGCAGATCAAAGTCCAGCGTTTCCAACTCCAGTTTGCAAGCTTCGATCTTGGAGAAGTCCAGGATGTCGTTGATGAGAGATAGTAGTATCTCGCCGCTGATCTGGGCAATTTGGGCATATTCATGTTGTTCAGCATTCAAATCCATATCCAGAAGCAGTCCGATCATGCCGATGACGCCGTTCAATGGGGTGCGAATCTCGTGACTCATATTGGCCAGGAATTCGCTCTTGGCGGCGTTGGCTTTCCTGGCCTGATCGATGGCAATTATCAGATCCTGATTGGTTTGTTGCAATGCCTCCTCGGCCCGCTTGCGCTCGGTGATGTCAGTGGTGTATCCGCCGAGAATGGTTGGGCGATCCGGTATGGAAATCGGAAATTTCACGCTAAAATAATACCGCCCTTCAAAAGTCTCTTCCCGCTCAATAGTGCGACCTTCTTTCATAACTTTTTCGTCATCCGCCCGCATTTCTGCAGCAAATTCCGGGGACCAGAGTTCCTCACAGGTTTTGCCAAGCAATTGAGACAAAGGCTTTCCTAAAATCTTTTCAAAATGATGACTCAATACGACTGCACGGGTATCTTCATCTTTAATGTAAACAAGATAGGGGCTATAGCGCATAAACAAAGACAGTTTCGCCTCGCTCTCCCGCAGTGCTTCCTCCGCCTTCTTGCGCTCGGACATATCCAAAAAGCATTCCAGCAGTTTCTCCTGACCATTCAATTGAATCCGCTTCACCGTTTTTAAAATGGGCAGTCGGCTGCCTTCCGTCCGCAACATCTCCCGGTCTGAGTTATCCACGATTTGGCCCAAATCGCACACCGGACAAGCTCCCTCGTCTGCGGGACACAAGAACGAGTGACACCGCTGGCCCACCAGTTGATCCACCGGAGCACCAAACATGGTGGCCACATGATCATTCACCTGCTCGATGACACGGGTTACCGGGTCCACGATGACGACTCCTGCCGGAAGATTGGTGAGCAGCAGGTTTTTTAGGGTATTGCTCTCCAGCAGCACCTCATCGGCCCGTTTGCGCTCGGTGATCTCGCTTGTGGTGCCAAAGATGGCGACTCGACCATCCGGCTGGCAATAAGCCGAACCTTTGGAAAGGACACAAAGCGTGGTGCCATCAGCCTTTAGCATGCGGTATTCTGCGGTTTTGTCCTTCCCAAGCGTTCGTATCCATTCGGCAAATATCTTCTGCACGACTGGCAAGTCATCAGGATGAACATAGGAAATGTATTTTTCGAAGCTATCTCCGATGGTTCCGGCAGGCAGCCCCAGCATCCTGTCTGCAACCGGCGAGATGTAGGAGCCAACATGCTTTCCTTTGGTATTGACATCATAACGCCAGACGATGTCGGATATCATCGAGACTGCCTGCTCGTACTGGGCGTTACGAGCTTGCGCGGCTTGCAAGGCTTTCTGCAACTCTTCCTCAGTCTGCGTACCGTCGATGATTTCATTGCCCATGAGTATTAATAATGAATAGTGCTGATAGATACATCTTCTGGAAGATTTGCTAGAGCTTCTGCCTTTCTATCCCGCTCCGCCCACCGTCGCCTCGGCCACCAGGAGGTGCGGCGATCCGTCGCTCACGGGCACGAGCTGTCCTGCTTTTCCGCAGCGTCCGCTGTTGAACTTGAGGTCGTTGCCTACAGCCCGGACATGCAACAGGGTCTCAAGAATCTTGCCGGACAGGGACACGTCCCGCAAAAGCTTGGTCTTCTCGCCCTTTTCCACCAGATAGCCTCTCTTGGCATTGAACTGGAATACGCCTTCGCCCGTGCTCACCTGACCCCCGCGGCTGCCGCACAGGTAAACTCCATCTCTTAGCTCGCTCAGGATCTCTTCCAATTTCCAATCTCCGTTGGCGATGTAGGTGTTGCTCATGCGCACCACTGGTCGGTCCAGGCCTTCGGCGCGGGCATTACGCGGCACACCACCCAGGCGCGCTGCCGTCTCGCGAGAATTGAGATACGACTTAAGGATGCCCTTCTCCACCAATACCGTCTCCTGGGCCAGGCTTCCCTCATCGTCAAAGGAGTAGTAGCCGTTTTGCATCAAACTGGGATCGTCCTTGACCGTTACCATTTCTGAACCGATCTTCTGGCCCAGCATTCCTTCCAGACAGGAGTCGCCCTCTAAAATGATGTCTCCCTCGGTGGCATGACCTACCGCTTCATGAACGAAGACCCCGGCCAGCTCCTGATCGAGGAGCACGGGATAGGTCCCGCCCTTGGGCGCTTCGGCGTCCAGAAGGGCTACCGCCGTCTCGCCAACCCCTCTAGCCAGGGCAATGGGGTCTTCCCGGTCAAAGAGCTCCAGGCCTCCTACGCCCGATCGACCCTCTCCGTCCGTCTGGTAGAGCCCGTTTCTGTGGGCCACGGCGCTGATGACAAAGCCCATGCGCGTCGTCTTTGCCTCCAGATCCAGGCCCTCCGAGCTCTCGTAATGCGTGGTAAAATCCATCTGTGCGTAGACGGCCTGAGTGGAGGAGACGCCCTTAACTTTAGCTGCGTCTTCAATCTCTCGCAGTAGGGCCACCTTCTCCTCCAGGGAAAGATTCTTGGGATCTTTTTTAACTGGAACCACAATGCTTCTGCCCGCTGGAGCCTGCGCCAGCACGAGATCCTCGCGCCGGTCAATCTTGCGGGCGATGCGTTTGGCCAGATCGACCTCTTCCCCAAGGTTTGCGACATTGTCCGTGGTCACAAAACCCCACGCTCCCCCGTGAAGAGCTCGCACCGCTGCACCCTGGAAGGGAGCCTCTGCTATCTCTTCCAGCTTGCCGTTGTCCAGGACAATCCTGGTCCTACTGCCACGAAGGATGCGAATGTCGTAGAACTCCGGCGCCATTTCGTTTCAGATGCTCCTGCTGGGGATGGTGATGGTCTCCGGCAGGATGATGCCGATCTTCTTTTCGGTGGCAAACCTCTTCAGCTTCTCGATCAGCCGATTCCTTTGCCCGCCCATGGCATACTCGAAGACCTCGCTCATGTTGGAGACGGGAATGATCTCGATCATGCCCTTGGTGGCTTCGTCGATCAGTACATCGCCCATATTGGATTTGGGTATGAGTACCGTCTTGATGCCGGCTTTCGCCGCGGCCTCTATCTTCTGTGTCACGCCTCCCACAGGCATGACATCTCCCCGCACGGACAGAGAACCGGTCATGGCCACCGACTGCTTGACTGGCACGCCTTCCAGGGCGGATATGACTGCTGTGGCGATGGAGATAGATGCGCTGTCGCCCTCTACGCCTTCGTAGGTGCCGATGAACTGAATGTGCACATCCTTATTGGTTATGTCCTCACCCAGGAACTTTTTGATGAGCACGGAGACGTTGGTGACAGCTTCTCTGGCAATCTCCTGCAATTTACCTGTGGCGATGATCTTGCCTTCGTCCTTGGACTGCGCCGGCGTGATCTCGGCCATGATAGGCAGCACAATTCCCGAGTCGCCCATAACGGCCAGACCATTGACTCTTCCCACCTCGTCCCCGGAGGAGTGGAACATGCTGTAATCCTTGCGCCTCTCCATGTAGCGGTCTGCAAGCTGCTGCTCCACGGACCTTGCCATCTTCTTGGCCTCTATGACATGATCCACTTCGGTCAGGTTTGCACCATTGGCACGAGCTACGTCCCCGGATACTCTGATCAGGCCGCCCAGGTCTCGCAGCATTAGTGTGAGATGGCCTTTCCTGCCCGACCTCCTCTTGGCTTCCCGCATGATCTCCGAGACCGCATCCCTGCTGAAGTGTGGTATCTTGCCGTCTCTTACAATCTCCTGGGCCACGAATCTGATGAGCTTGTTTCTGTTCTCCAGGGTGTCGTCCATACTGTCTCTCATGTAGACTTCATATCCGTAGCCCTTGATGCGTGACCTCAAGGCAGGATGCATTCCCTGCACGGCATCCAAATTTCCCGCCAAGATCATGATGAAGCTGCAGGGCACGGGCTCCGTTCTGACCAGTGCTCCAGAGCTTCTCTCGCTTTGGCCGGTAATGGGATACTCACCCTCCTGCAAAGCCGTAAGCAGGCTTTGCTGTGACTCCGGGCGCAAGGTGTTTACCTCGTCAATGAAGAGAACTCCCTTGTGGGCCTTGTGAATGGCTCCGCATTCCACCCGCTCATGGGATGGCGTTTCCAGCCCTCCGGATTGAAATGGATCATGGCGGACGTCTCCGAGAAGGGCGCCGGCATGTGCCCCGGTGGCATCGACATAAGGTGCCTTCTTCTTGTTGTTGTTGTCCACCAGGAGCTTGGGGACCATGGCGTCCTCTTTGGGCAACATATAACGCAGTGAAAGGAATATGAGCGCTGCTGCAATTATTCCGAAGAGGAGCTGTCCCGTATAATAGGCATATACTATTAAGGCCATTACTATAAGCATTAAGAACATATTGCGCGTCTGGACCTTCTTTCTGGCCTCCATCTTCTGGGCATCGACTATCTGCTTGCCTCTGCCGGCAGGCACGATGCGAACGCGCGGAGTGTTGTTATCCTCTGGATTGGCATAGACCAGAACATCCTGTAGCTCTTCCACGGGGAGTAGCTCGCTCATGGCCTTGCCGAGCATGGATTTTCCCGTTCCCGGCGATCCGATGAGCATGACATGGCGTCTCTGGCGTGCCGCCTTTTTAATCACTTCCACGGCTTCATCCTGGCCGATCACATGATCTATGAGGCTCTCAGGCACGGTTATGCTGCTGGTATCGTTGAAATCAATATCCCCAAGCAGCTCTTTCGACTCGTCTTCAGAAGTCAATTTTTCGGCCCTCATATCGTCTTTTAATCCTTCTTGACTATATATCTGGTGCTTTGTATCCATACTCATTTTGGTCCTTTAAGCTTTGAAATCTCGGATCATTTTAAGGTATTCTTCCCGCATGCCTTTAGACAGATGGGGCTTAATAAGCTCTTGCGCTCTTTGGAAATGCTCTCGTGTTACCAGTATCCTATCAATGATCAATTCTTCTCTTTTCATGCCGATCTTAATATGCTCTTTTAAGGCAAGCATACCAGCTTCCCGGCAGAGCATCTCTAAATCTGCACCGGAAAAGTCCTCTGTCATCTCGGCCAGCCACTGGGCAATGGCACCGGAGGCGGCCATGCGGGAGAGATAAATCTCCAGTATTCTCTTTCGTGCCTGCATGTCCGGCATGGGAATATAAATCAAACGATCGAATCTGCCGGGACGGAGCATTGAACTGTCCAAGAGGTCCGGCCGGTTGGTTGCGGCTATTGTTACCACATCTTTAAGCTCTACCAGCCCATCCAACTCGGTTAGGAATTGGCTGACCACTCGCTCTGTCACGTTCGTTTCGGATCCGCTGCCCCGGCTCGGAACTATGGAGTCGATCTCATCGAAGAATACTAAGGCAGGAGCCGCCTGGCGGGCTTTGCGAAATATCTCTCTAACGGCACGCTCCGATTCGCCCACCCATTTGCTGAGCAGTTCCGGGCCTTTGACGCTGATGAAGTTCAAATTACTCTCCGTAGCCAGCGCTCTTACCAAGAGGGTCTTGCCCGTTCCCGGCAGGCCGTAAAGAAGGATGCCACGCGGGGGGCGAACGCCTACGGCCGCGAAGGCTTCCGGATACTTGAGCGGCCACTCCACGGCCTCGATGAGAGACTGCTTGACTTCCTCCAGGCCCCCCACCTCATTCCAGTGTACCTCTGCCACCTCTACGAATACCTCTCTCATGGCGGAGGGCTCAATCTTCTTCAAAGCCTCTTTGAAATCCTCTTTGGTAACCCGAAGGCTCTCTACGATCTCGACTGGTATATCCTCGCTCACATCCAGGTCGGGAAGCGCCCTCTCCAGTGTTCGCATGGCCGCCTCTTTGCAGAGAGCATAAAGGTCCGCACCCACAAAGCCGTGCGTGGCATCTGCGATCTCTTTCAAGTCCAGGGACACATCCAGAGGCATGCCTCTGGTATGAACATACAGCACCTCCAGTCGGCCGGTTTTACTGGGAATGCCTATCTCAATCTCCCTATCGAAGCGGCCGCCCCGACGGATGGCAGGATCAAGGGCATTGGGCCTATTGGTGGCTGCAATTACTATTACCTCTCCCCGGGAGGAAAGGCCGTCCATAAGGGCCAGGAGCTGAGCCACCACACGCCTCTCCAGGTCGCCGGACACCTCCTCGCGTTTGGGAGCAATGGAGTCGATCTCATCGATGAAGATGATGGAGGGAGCGGCTTTGGCGGCCTCCTCGAAGATCTGGCGCAGCCGCTGCTCGCTTTCTCCATAAAACTTGGAGACGATCTCAGGACCGGAGATGGATATGAAGTTGGCGTCGGTCTCGCTGGCTACGGCCCTGGCGATGAGCGTCTTTCCCGTTCCGGGCGGTCCGTAGAGCAGCACTCCGCGAGGTGGATTGATGCCCAGGCGAGAGAAAAGCTCCGGATGACGCAGTGGAACTTCAATCATCTCCCTGATCTCTCTGATCTCGCGGGAAAGGCCGCCGATATCCTCGTAGGAGATATCTCGCACTTGCAGTGCCAGCTCTTCTAAAGTCTCTCTGGTGATGCTGATGATAGTATCGGAAGTTACGATTACCGCACCGGCAGGCATTGTGCTGACCACGGCCAGGTTGAGGCTGCTATTGATCATCTCCACGCGCAGCACTTCACCCTTGACAACTGCTCTTCCTTGCAGCATACGAAGCAAGTACTGCGGCCCGCCCATGAGCCGAATCTGGCGCGTAGGAGCGACAACGATCTTTCGGGCCGGTCTTGCCTCGGCCCGGGTGATAACAACTTTGCTGTCTATCCCCGCACCCAGGTTGGCGCGGGTATTCCCGTCAATTCTGATGAGATCTGGAGGATCATCAGGGTTTCCGGGCCAGGTGATGGCGTAGAGCTTATCTTTTCCTTTGATCTCCACCACCCCGCCGTTTTCCAGGGAGAGGGAGGTCAATGCAACCGCTCCAATCCTGGCCACGCCCTTTCCTGCATCTTTGTGATAGGCTTCAGCAACCCGAAGCTGCAGAGAGTCAACTTTTTCCATTATCTAATGCTCCATTCCTGATCTAACAAACGCACAGCACCACGCTCTTCCAGCCTCTTTAGTCGATCTATTACCACAATCTCGGGAGCTTCCAGCCTCATGGCCAGATGCGTTGCATCAGCATTGCCGGAGAGGAGTGCTGTCAGGATCTCTGCCTCCAACTGGTTTTCTGCATAGCTCCTGGCCGCGCTGCAAGCGATATGTTTGATCTCCATTTCTCGAGATTCGATCCGGTCCAAGAGAGCGCGCAGTTCAAGCCTCTTTTCCTCCAGGGTTGAGAGCTCGTCGCGCAAAAGCTTCATGTCCGGGACTAATTCGTTATCTTCTACCGCTGGTACATCCTCAGAGAGAAAGGCTCTTACGCCGTAAGAATGAGGCGAGACCGCCACCTCCAGGACCGTCTTTCGGACTATGCGGAAATACTTTCTTCTTCCCGTGTCCTGATAGCATTCCACCAGGCCGGCTCTCTCCAGCATCACCAGATGATCGATGACGGCCTTTGGCCCGACATCCAGTCGCTTGGCCATCTCATTGAAGTAAAAAGGGCGAAAAGAGAGGAGTTGAAGTATGCGCCTCCTATTTTCGTTCCCCAGGATATCTAAGAGCTCAACCGGATCCAATATCATCACTCGATTATTACTTGTTAAACTTTAGGTTAGTAACGCTAGGTGAGATAAGCTTTGCGGTGCCCAGTTGCCGACGAAGTAGCGAGCCCGGAAAAAGTTGTGAAGCATTTTGCCATCAGGATTCGAGCCAACACAGATATTAAATAATGGAAATAAGCTAATATAGAATTGGTGATATGTAGTATGCTAAAGAAGTTATTTATAATATTGGGATTATTAGCAATCATGCTTTATCTGTTGGGAGGCCAATTAGATTTGAATAAACAAAGTTGGAGCTATGGAGGCCCTAAAGTATTCGGCTTAGATACTGGCTCTCTCGATATAACTATGCATAACTATATTTGGTATAATGGAACACCCTTTGTCCGGATATACGATATTCGATCAAACCTTCCTGGCATAGCCATTAGTAAATCAATTCGGCATAGCGAACTGGTTGAGTTTATGAAAAGCTTGCCACCAGTTGTTCAGCAAACTTTAGCTTCACAAGTATCTCCACCACCACTTTATCCATTTGAACAATAGATTTGAGAATATGAGGCGATTAATGGAGAACAGACCTCCGTTCTCTTTTGTTTGAATTGAAGCGAAAAAGAGGCGCTAATCTCCGCCCATTTAATGGCAGGAGTGATCAGCGGATGCTAAGGACAAACCAGAATGATAGAATGCCGATTACTATGAGCAGCAAATTAACCGTCTGTCCGTGGCCCACCCTCCAGCGCGCTAAAGTGAATCTGATGCTGATCAGCACATGCACCAGGAAGAAGAAGACCAGAAATAAGTCCAGCTTGGTGTGCATGGATATGGCCTGCTGCAGGGGCAGCAATGCTCTGTTCCACCAGGCATATCCTGAGATGAGGAAGATGATCATGAAGATGAGCAGCATCCAGGCGCAGATTCGGTTAATCTTGATGAGAAGTCGGCCACTATTCAAGGCAAATTCACCTGAATGGTCTATTGAATTACGTAGTTATCAATTGATGGTACAGGTATACGTGCATATGATAAGCTTATAAAGTAGAAGGTTAGATTAGGGATGTTGTAGGCAAATGACGAAAGGCCTATCGCTGAAAGGTGGAAATAAATCGGAGGCATATTATGAATAAAAGAAGCATGATTATTTCTCTACTGCTTGTATCCCTCTTCACCGGCCTGTCTCTGGGGCAGACCGACAACAACACGAGTACTACGAAGAGCATTTCGACAAATGAAAGTATCCCGGCGAACGAGACGGCTGCTGCCACGCAGTTGGGTTCTGGACCCAATCTCAATTACATCTGGTCCTTTACAGGCATAGAGATCGGCCCCATTACCATGGCCCTCAAACAGGAAGGAAGCGAACTCTACGGTCAGGCCAAGTATGAGCCAGAGGGTGGAAAAGCCTGGAATGCCGACGTCATGGGTTCCGTCACAGAAAATAAGGTGGATCTGACATTGACAGCTCAAAAGGACAAAGAGAGCATCACCACCAAGATGACCGGAACCTATGCCAATGATACCATCAACGGCAACTTCACTCAGATCAGCGGTGGAAAGAAAGTGGGTAGCGGCAACTTCAGCGCCATGTGGATCAGCCCGGATATCACCAGCTACACTCCTGCGATCATCGAGGAGCCCAAAGTAGAGACACCAGCGCCTGCCGTTGTTGACAGCACTGCTGCCTCGAACGTATCTACAGAGACGGCAAAGCCGGCTTCAAGGTTCGTTGACATTCACCAGTACGCGGATAAGATCCAGACAGGGGTTGGAGATATCAGCGGAATACCCATATAAATGGGCGGAAGGTAAATCAGAGAGGTTTCGGTCGCCGGGATTTTCGGCGCAGTATCCTTTTTCCTTCTCTCTTTTAAGTCCATCCGATTCGGGATTTTTTTATGCATACCAATTTCTCTTCTCCATCTCACCCGGCGCTCTTCCCCATTCAGATTGAAATGCCATATTGCTGAGGTGCTCAAATTGATGAAGAGACCCATGATCATTTCCATGCTGCTCATAATCATCTTTACAGTCTGCCCGTCTCCGGGGCAGCCTTTGAATGATTCGAGCAATGAAACGTCCTTGCAGGCCGCAGATGCGGCTTTGTCTAGCGAAAGTGAGTCCAGCTCCGCCCCCCCGCCTGAGCTACATCTGGTCAATAACGGGAATTGAGAGCGGCCAGGTGGTCATGGTCCTCAACCCTGCGCGAGCAGAGCCCCGGGCCGAGGCATCAGCTTTAGGCCAGGAGAAAAATGCCACCTCGCCGCAGTCAAAAGAGAGCCTACTACCTGCATCATCCCAGAAATCCAGGTACCATGATGTGCGCGAGGATGCGAACAGGATCTTGACCGGGGTTGGAGATATCAGCCAGATACCGATAGGAATGAGCGGCCTTTAGAAAAGAATTCTTTGTGAAGCTTTTCAAAAAAGCTCACAAAGCAATCTACACCAAAACGATCGGATCCTGACAGGCACAGGAGAGCGAACGGGACATTACCATATCCGTATCGATATTTCTTCTTACCAGGGCCTTTTGATAGGCTGGATTGAGCTGGGTGGCTTTCTTGTATGCCTGGACGGCTGTGTAGAAGGATTTCTTAAAGTCGTAAATGACTCCCATGTTGTACCAGGCCTCGGCATAAGACTCATTGATGGCCACTGCATTCCCAAAAGACTGGAGCGCCGCGTCGTACCTTCCTAATAGACCCTCGTCAATTCCTTTATTGTTCCAGGCCTCGAAATCATTTGGGTCCAGCTCGAGAGCCCTATTGTAGGCCTGCAGGGAATCATTGAATTTTTCCTGATTGTAAAGATCAAGACCCCTCATAAACCAATCGATCGACTTTTCATTTGCTCCGGCACAGGCTGGCACCATGAAAGCCAAGATCAGTGCTAAGGTAACCAGCGCCAAGGAGATATGTCGCGAACTAATCGTTTTTCTTCCTCCCAATCAGATCATTTAGTCTATTGTAATGATAAAGCTTCTCCACATTTTTCTCGTGCCGATCATGCCGGGCGATGGGATTCTATGATCTCGCCAAACGCCTGCAGGACCTTCTCCAGATCCTCTCTGGCAAGACCATAGGTGGAGAGCTTGAACTGGCGGGTGAGACCGGGCTTGATGCCGCAAATGCCGCGCTCTTTGAGGTCCCGGTAAAGGAAATAGCGTCCTTTCTTTGCCGTCAGGGATATCTGATAGAGGTTTTCCGCTAAAAAGAACATCAAATCGTGGTTATGGGGCCGTTCCCCCTGCTGGCTCATGCCCAGCTTCTCCATCTCAGCCGAAAACCAGCGGGCTTTCTCCACTTCCTCCGGCCAATGGCGCACGCGCTCTACAACTGTCGGAAAAGACGCCATCAGCGTCAAGAGAGGAGCGCCGCGCACAGTGCAGCCCAAAAGCTCAACCTCTTTGTTCTTCTTGGTGGAAGAGAGCCTAAAAATGGCCTTCGCATACTCTTCCGTTGCTCCCAGAACGCCCACAGGCCCGGAGGCGGCCATGGACTTGTGACCGCTGCCTACGATTATGTCCGCCCCCAGATCGCGTGCATTTACGGGCATCCGGCCAATGGCGTAAGCCCCGTTGAGAAGCAAGGGCACGCTGTAGTCATGAGCGGCGTCTGCTATGGCTCTTGCATCAGGAAGGTTTCCGTAATTTCCGTCCGGATAGGTCAGGACGGCCAGGCTCACATTTCCCTTCTGCTCATAAGCCCGCTCGATGGCCTGTATGTAGCCTTCTGCAGAAATGGCATAGTCGGGCTCTTTGCTGGAGGAGGCATACTCTATCTTCAGGCCTGCCCTCTCTGCCGCCAGAACCGTGGTGTAATGGGCATTGCCGTCCATTACCACAAAGTCGCCCTTCTCACAAAGGGCATGCATGGCGGCAAACTTTCCCTCGCGTGCGCCGTGGGTGACGCGCACCTCATCCGTGCCCAGGAATTCAGGAAGAACGCCATGCACGAACTCCTCGATTGGTGGAGTCTTGATGAGATCCAGCCTTCCGGCGCAAAAGTCGCAGACCGAGTAGCCGTCCCCCCATTCCAGCAAAGCAGCACGCGCCTCCGGCGTCAGAATCCCGCCCCGCTGCAGGGGATCGATGTTGATCTCTGCGATATCCCTCTTCAGGTTGCAAAACTTTTCCAGATTATCCAGCATTGGATTTCACCTCTGTCTTTCTAGAAGTATAATCCTTTGCCAGCTTCAAGCAAAAAGTCATATATTTTCCAGTCGTTTTCAGGTTAATGGCTTTAGTCATAGGTCACCGGGGTGCTTTGGCCCTAGCCGCTGAAAACACCCTTGAAGGCATCAGGGCTGCCGCTTTGTGCAAAGCCGACTATGTGGCGCTGGATGTAAGGCTCTCTCGCGACGGAGAACTGGTCTTGATGCATGATGAAAGGGTGGACAGAACTACCAACGGCAAAGGCCTGGTTGAAGATCTCAGCCTGGAGGAGCATAGAGCCCTGTTGGTGAGAGGCCTTGATGGACAGTTCAGAGAAAGCCGAAGAATCGCAACGCTAAAAGAGGCAGTATTTCTGGCCGGGGAGCTTGACCTGGGCCTGGTAGTGGAGATGAAGGAAGAGGGCCTGGAAGGACTGGTGGCCGAAGCTCTCTTTGGCAAAAAATGCATTGTGACCTCCTTTTACCATAGCAGCCTAAGCGAATTAGCAGACATTTCGGATCTGTTGACGGGCATCATCATCTCATCGTTGCCCATAAATCCGGTGCAATTGGCTATTTGGGCAAAAGCCTCGGCCATTTTTCCGAAGCGAGTCAATGCCAGGCTCTTCAAGGAGGCGCATGAGCGGGGAATAGCTGTCTTTCCCTGGACCGTCAATAGCAAAGAAGAGGCGAGCTGGCTCCTCCGGCTGGGGGCCGATGGACTGGTAACTGATGACCCGTGCCTGATCCGGGAGGTAGCCGACCAGCCGGTGCAGGCCACAGGCAAAGAAAATTGCCAGTATTATCCCTGCCACCACTTTCCTGATCAGGACTGCACGCACTGCTTTTGCCCCTTATATCCATGCAAGGATGAGGAGCTTGGCAAGTATGTGAGGACCAAAAAAGGAAAGAGGTTTTGGACCTGCATCAACTGCCGGCTGGTGCACCGCCCCCCAGTGGCCGCATATCTTTCGGAGCACCCGCAAGCGACCACAAGCGAGCTAAAAGCTCTGCAAGACTGAAAAACGATATTATTATCCATTATCAATTATCCATCGACCTTAATTGGCCTTTACCGACGGAAAGCTTTATGGATACCTGAGGGATAATGCAAACCGCATGAAACATATTATACTTGTGCTATTTGCTCTGATAGCTCTAGGTGGGATGATGCCCGCTACAATAGCGGCACCTGTAGGGCCAAGTTTATTGAATAACCCAGCCGCTATGCCGGAACCGGCTCAATCCGAACTGATAACCACACCATCTATGGCCGCCTTCCTCAATGATAGCTGGACGCCGAGCTCCTTTGCCGCTCCCCTGGCCAGCCAGGCTACTGGGGTGCAGAGGAACATGACCCGCAACAACACCACCATGAACAGCTCCAACTATGCCATTTATGATTTCCTGAATGATAATTACACCTCATCGTCTCCCGCGTCACCTGTTTACACTGCCACCGCAGCCGGAAAGGATAAGACGGTAGCCTGGACAGGCGAGAGCATCTATCAGTTCTTGAATGATGCATGGACTCCTACCACACCAGTCGAGACATACCCTCAGTCTCCCTATAAGCTGCATCAGATGAACTGAGATCAATTGGATTCGCATGACAGGCGTCTCTTTGGCAGCCTGTCAAACCCATCCTTTTTGACCCCGGGTTTTCAGTCGGCTTTTTTGCCCGTGTATCTCTTGAGATAAAGGCTTACCACATCATAAGGAATGGTATGCTTCTCCAGCCGGAGATGATTTGCGAGAGCCTCCGCTTCTTTGCTGTAAGAGCCGGCCACTTTTTCGGCGTATTTTATGCCGTCAGCAGTGAGCATGTATTCGTATCGCTGCCGCCACTGGTTATTTTGCTCGTAGTGCCGCTCGTCCTGATAGATCATACCATTGGCAACCAAGATCTGAATGTCTTCGAAGAGCCTCTCGCTGTAGGGAAAGCCATAGTCGGAGTGAAAAGAGTAGTCGAAAAGGCTAGAGAGGCCGGCTGGCCCCAGATCCCTAATCCAGGCCACCGTGCGGTAGATCCAGGTTATGTTTCTGATCCTGGGAACGAGGATCTTCTGGCCGTAAGTTTCGGAGAGCATCTGGTGCAGGGAATAAAATAGCAGCAGTAGCCCGTCAATGGGAAGGTAGCTCTCGTCGCGAATAAAGTTGAGGAGCCGCTCTGCCTGGCTCCAGACCTCCTCTAATGATATCTCTGGCCTATCGTCTGAGAAGAAGGAGATAGCGATCTGGCGGGTCAAAGATTTGACCAGACCCGTTGCTAAGGCCGACTCGTCATAGAAAAATCCATTCGCCTCTGTTCTCATGGATCGAGGCACTCCGCTGCCCACAGTGACATCCACCAATGCACCATATTTTTTGCCGAGGGCGTCCTCGAAGAGCTTTCTCATGCGTCCATGACGAGAAACTGTGGAGAGAGCCATTCTGATATCCGGCGACAGAGACCTGTGGTCAAACCTGGCCGCCAGGGGAAAAACTTGGCCATATTTTATGCGCGTCAAGAGATCTCGGGAGGTGTTGTCTCCCCTCTGCCGGATGAAATCCAGAAGATCGGGGTCCGTATACTCCCGGAAGAATTGAACAACACTGCTTTTAGCCTCATCTGCATCCATCCGGCTCAAGGCGCGCTCTAATGCGGCCAGCAGCATGGCCCGGATGGACTGAACGGTGGGATGATAGATGAGTGCATTATAGTGATGGGCCCTGGCAATGAGCATCGACTCGGCCGCGGTCTGGGACATCTCGGCCCGATAGTCGCCATTCCCCGCCAGCACAATGCGACCATTGCTGATGGTCAGAGCCTGCAGTATCTGGTCGGTATCCACGAGACCTAAGGAAACGCCCGAGTGGTGCGAATCGCGCAAAAGAAAGTCAATTCTGTCTGCATCCAGATCGCCCACAATGATCTGGCCCAGGGGCGGCCTGGCCCCGGAAGCTATGTCTGCGATCTCTCGAAATAGTTCGTCGGCATCACAAAAATCCTTCTCTGCGACCTGTAAGGCCTCCTCTTTAAAGGGATGGGCCGCTATGATTTGGCGGGTAAACTCTTCATGTCTGGAAACACGCCTGCCTGCCAGGGTGGGCTGTATGTCCGGGTTTCGGCTAAGAACGCCCTCCACGGCATGGGAGAGGGCCGAGTGCCCCAGATCATGCAAAAGCCCGGCCAGGCGCACTTTTCGCACCTCATCCCGGCAGAGGCCCAGGTGCTCGGCCATCCGCCCGGCCATGTACATGGTTCCCAGAGAATGCTCGAACCTGCTATGGCTCGCTCCAGGGTAGACCGTCTCCACCAGACCAAGCTGCTTAATCCCCCTCAGTCGCTGCACCGGTCGGGACAAGATGAGGTGCCGCTCCAGCTCATCTATCTGAATAGCTCCATGGACGGGATCGCGAAGAGTGTTAAGCATACCTATTTTGATGCCAGCTTTATTATGGCGGCAGCCAGATCTCCTTTTGCCTCCTGAAGGGCAGCTTTTGCCTCCGGCAAATTTGCGCCCGTTTGAGCGGCTACGAGCATCACGTCTGAGTCCGGGATCTCAATGGGGGGCTCTTCTGTCGTCTCCTGGACTGCGCCGGATGCGGCGCGCTCAGTTGCATCGCCCGATATCTGAAAGCTTCGTGTGCCGTGGGAATCCATGATCGCGACAGAGGGATTGGTTATGACAATCTCCTTGTCGGGCATGCGAATGATAACCTCGGAGACGTTTTCAAGCTCATCGATATCAATGCCCATGTTCTTCAACATGCCTTTCATCTTCTTGGGGCTCAAGCCGCCCCTTCCGCCTAATCCTCCAAGTCCTGGAAACATATAATCACCTTTTTCCTATAGGTGATTAAATGTAGGTAAAGTTATCTGTCGGATAGCTATCATTATCGTTGCTGTTCAAAGGAGCGAGAAGCCGACGATCGATGCTTTTTTAGCTATTGATCCGAAATGAGCAATAGAAATGAAGCTGAGTTGGGAAGTGAGTTGGGAAGCGCGCCTTGGTATTTTCTTGATCCTGCTATCTTTGATCATCTACGGCATAAAATACCTGATTATCGGTGATGCTGAAAATATCTTCAACTATCTCTTCAACTCTCTTGGCTATCTGCCCTTAAATGTACTGCTTGTAACTCTAATTCTCAATAGGCTGCTTGCCAATAGATCCAAGCAGAATAAACTGGAGAAGATGAACATAGTAATAGGAGTTTTTTTTAGCGAGATTGGCACCTGGCTTTTGACTTATCTTTCCGATAATGATCCTAACCTCTGCCGGCTTAGCGGGGACCTGGCGAAAATAGACCAGTGGTCCGACGAGGAATTTATCAGGGTGCAGGACAAATTCAAGATTCACCGTTACAGCATCGATATCAAGAAGATCGATATCAAGGTACTCTCCACCTATTTGAGCTCTAAGCGGAGTTTTTCCCTGAGACTGCTGGAAAACCCCCTATTGCTGGAGAATGAGAGCTTTACCAATCTGCTTCGATCTGTATTCCACCTGACAGAGGAACTGGAGCACCGCCGAGACTTTCAGGAGCTGCCGGATTCCGATTACCTGCATCTGGCCGGCGACATTGAAAGGGCGTATTTCCTGCTGGTCATGGAGTGGATGGCATACATGAGATATCTCCATTCGAACTACCCCTATCTATTCTCCCTGGCTATGAGAACGAATCCTTTCGATGAGAATGCCTGCGTGGTGGTGAAGTAGCCCACCACTTACACTAAAATAATATTCAAGTTTTAACCAGCAAGATCTCCATCGAAGACACATTCACCGTCTTGCCGTCCTCACTCTGGATGGCCTCCGTGCCGATGGTTATGTTTTTGACAATGATATTAAGCATAAATCGATTCCTGGTGATTTCAGCCGCATCCACTGCCCGGGAGATGGCACGTCCCCTGGCCTTCAGCGTTACTGTGGAGACCGGCTTGTTGAACTGGGTCATTACGGCTAGAACGTAGTTCATGACTGGTTTGTCACCGACGAAAATTACGGCATTGTCTTCCATCGTATCGCCCTTCCCTTCCCTCTGTTTTTCTTGGGCAGGTTATTAACCCTTTCTCTCCAGTATGTCGGCGAAGGCAAAATTGGGCTTAACCGCATCGATCTTGATCCGCAGCTTCTCGCCCTGCTGCGCTTTACGAACAATGATCGCGAAGCCTTCTACCATTGCAACACCATCTCCCGATTTGCCCAAATACTCGATCTGCACATCCAGCACATCGCCTCTCCTCACCGGGCTGGTGAGCAGCTTTTTGGCCACGACGTAGGTCTCTGCGCTCTCTTTTCTGGATGCTGGCGGTGAATGAGCGTGAACGGATGAGAACTCCCTTCGCACCTCGTTTAAATAGCCCTGGAACAAGTCACCCTGGAAGACCTTGACCACGAAATTTCCCTGGGGCCTCAGCAGCTTCTTGGCCATTTTAAGTGCCGAGCTGGACAAGTCGACGGAGACGGCATGGTCCCTGTGCCAGACACCGGTAAGGTTTGGCGCGGCGTCGCAGATCACCACATCCGCATCCCCACCTAAGGCCTCCTTCACCAGATCTACGGTGCTCTCACTGGTTATGTCCGCCTGGAACGTCTTCACGCCGGGGATGGGCGCTATGCCCTCCAGGTCCACGCCTACGATCTTGCCCCCAGAAAGCTTGGCCGCCACCTGCAGCCAGCCGCCGGGCGCGGCCCCCAGGTCAACCACATTGTCCCCTCGCTTGATGATGTTAAACTTCTCATTTACCTGCAGCAACTTATAGGCGGAGCGGGCTCTATAGCCCTCTTCTTTTGCCAGCCGGTAGTAGTAATCTTTCTGATCTCGGGCCATTGTGTTTAATAAAATCGCAGAGGGATATAAGTGTATTTCGACGAGATATGCGGGGCACTCTCGGAGAAGGACGTCGTGCTTTCCCTTCAATCATCGGCCTCTGTTCGTCGCGGGCCCTCTTCCACTCGACAATAGTTTTATATATTGTTTATCAAATTAGCAATAGCGAGAGAGGAAGGGCGGCTGCCGCTGGCCACCTTTGGCCGGTGTGGAAAGTCCCCCCACCACTGGACACACAGACATCCCGCAAAGGATGTGGGGCGAGAGCTCCGGCTCTGGCACAGAAACGAGACCGCTCCGCGTTAAAGCGATGATGCCGCAAGGCTGAGGTCGCGCGGGAAGCGGATGAAACGGCGAAACCCTGTGGGTGCAAGCCAAAATAGAGCTAAAATCACGGACGTCCAGCCAAGCTCGGGTATGGCGCTAAGCTGAATGCCGTCACGAACAGAAGGGGGCTTACTCTCCTCACTCGCATTAATTTTCCTATAATCTTGTCTCTAAGTTTGAGACTTCCAAAAAATTATATGGGCAGATTACGAATTTAATGAAAGGATTGTGGATCTTCAACTCGTTGCCCAAGAAGCCCCCATCTCTTCAGAGTGGAGAGGAATTGGGCGGTCCCGTGCAATAAGTATATTAACTATTGAGTTATATACACAATACTATGCTTCAGACTTTGTTGGTTAAGCTTGATCCCTCCCAAGAGCAATACAAGGTGCTATCTGAAACAATGAAAAGGTTTAACGAAGCTTGTAATGAGATAGCTGAAACTGTCTTTGCTATCCATAGTGCCAACAAGATAGAAGTCCAAAAGACGGTGTATTATCCGATCCGGGAGAAATTCGGCCTCTCTGCACAACTCACCATTCTTGCTATTCGTAAGGTCTGCGAAGCCTACAAGCGAGATAAGTCCATTAAACCAGAGTTTAGGCTCGATGGTGCTTTGGTCTACGATCAGAGAGTTCTTT
>Ga0209777_10001844_pt1 | contig 29240 bp, 28 predicted proteins | sample FrelakmetHBP12HB_FD_187147 | JGI IMG/M metagenome (GOLD analysis project Ga0209777, IMG submission 187147) | Freshwater lake sediment microbial communities from the University of Notre Dame, USA, for methane emissions studies -HBP12 HB (SPAdes)... | ecosystem: Environmental > Aquatic >...
AATATCAGTTCGCCGAAACAGCTCCAGGTGGTTCTCTTCGAAAAGCTCGGTCTCCCTAAAGGGAGGAAAACGAAAGAGGGACATTCGACGGACATTGAAGTTTTAGTCAACCTCGCCCGGAGCCACGAACTGCCCGCAGAAATCCTGTCATACCGGACCATGGCGAAGCTGAGATCAACCTATATCGATGCCCTGCCATCACTAATCAACCAGGACACAGGCCGCATCCACACATCTTACAACCAGACGGTGACCGCCACAGGCAGGCTTTCCAGCAGCAATCCCAACTTGCAGAATATCCCCATCAGGACACCGGAGGGAAAAAGAATCAGGCAGGCCTTCATTGCGCCGGACGGCTGGGAGATCGTCTCCGCCGATTACTCTCAGATCGAACTCCGCATACTCGCACACCTCTCCGATGACAAAGTCTTGATCGACGCCTTCATGGAGGATGTCGATATCCATACCGCAACAGCGGCGAATATCTTCGGCGTCTTCCCGGAAATAGTGACGGCGGAAATGAGACGGCAGGCCAAGGTCATCAATTTCGGCATCCTCTACGGCATGAGCGCCTTCGGTCTAACCAAAGAACTTAATGTGCCGCAGAAGACAGCCCAGGCTTACATCGACGAATATTTCAACAAGTATCGGGAGGTGAGAGCCTTTCTCGATACAATCATCGCTAATGCACGGAAAGACGGGTTCGTTACTACCCTCCTGAACCGACGCCGCTATCTTACTGAGATAAACAGCAGCAATGCCCCTGTGAGGCAGTTCGCCGAGCGCATGGCAATCAACACACCGATTCAGGGAACGGCGGCCGATCTTATTAAAGTGGCTATGATCAATATCTCAAACCTGATTGTGAAGAGGCGCCTCAGGGCAAGTATGATCATGCAGGTCCACGATGAACTGGTCTTTGAAGTTCATTTCAATGAGAAGGAAGAAGTAATAGCCCTGGTCAAGAAGGAGATGGAAGAGGTAATCAAACTGAAGGTGCCTCTCAAGGTGGATATCTTTTCAGGAAGGAACTGGGATGAGTCACATAGGTGAGATGTGGAATTGAGAACAAGAATTCTTTAGGAGGCATCATGGAAATTCGCGGATTGCTTGTATTGGTGACAGGCGCATCGGGATTCATCGGCGGTCGGTTGGCGGAAAGATTGGCGACTGAAGAAGGCGTCCGTGTTCACGCTCTGGTGCGCAACCCCAGGAAAGCGAAGCGTCTGGAGAAGTTGCCCCTGGAAATTGTTGAGGGGGATCTTCTTGATCCACAATCTCTCAGCAAGGCCGTGAAGGGGTGCGATCTTGTGTTTCACTGCGCCGCTTTGGTCCGTGAGACAGGCGTCAAGAAAGAATTCTATAAAATAAATGTCGAAGGGACAGAGAACATCCTTAAGGCTGCCGTTCATGCAGGCGTCAAGAAGTTCATTCACATGAGCAGTGTAGCCGTATACGGACTCAATCCTCCGGATGGAGCAGATGAAAACACTGCCTTTCAGCCTTGCGGCAATCTCTACTGCGACACAAAAATCGCCTCTGAGGAAATCGTATGGGCATATCACCGGGACAGAAAACTGCCCGTCGTGGTAATACGACCCACCAATGTTTATGGCCCTCATTCCAAGCCGTGGACGCTTCGGCCTGTCAAGTTGATAAATTCCGGTCAAATGATGCTCATCAACGAAGGGACCGGACTCTGCAATTATATCTATATCGATAATCTTATTGATGCGACACTGCTCGCAACGAAACGCGACGAATCCGTGGGACAGGCTTATATAATTACTGACGGCATCGCCCTCCCCTGGAAAGATTTCTTTGGATGCTATGCACAAATGGCCGGAAAGCCGCATTTGAGATCCGTTCCCGAACTGCTTGGAAAACTCGTCGCCCTGGGAATGGAGATAACGTCAAAATTTACCGGCAAGCAACCAAAGGTAACACGGCAGGCCGTTGGTTTTCTGACCCGTAAGGCCCGCTTCAGTATTGAAAAAGCACGGCGCGAACTGGATTATCAGCCTCGCTTGTCATTGAAGGAAGGAATGCGAATAACCGAACAGTGGCTGCGGGAAGAGGGACATCTTGGGAAGAATCGATATCTGAAAAAATAATCCGGCATTAGGATAAGATTATCCTCTATAGCTTCCGTTCCTCAGATCTCAGACTTAGTACATCATTTCATTATTAAGGTGTCGTACTGATCAAATAAGTTTCACTTCTCCAAAGCTTCTTCGATCTCTGGAATATTTGCCCCAGCGACTGACTTCTTTCCGTTAATGATAAAGAATGGTGTGCCGCTTATGCGCATCTTTTGCCCGATCTGTTTGTGAAGCTCCAGAAGTTCAGCTGCTTCAGGTCTCAAGCATTTTTCATATTTCTGATCATCTAACTTGCCCTCCATGACATCTTCGTAAGCTTTCACCCGGTCGGCGGCACAAAAGATATATTTTATTTTATTCTCAGCGTCCTCGTGCATGGGGAGAGGGAAAAAGAAAATATAGCGCGTTACGTCCTTTCTCTGCCCTAAAAAGGAGGATGCAGTCCTGCAATATGGGCAATCGGGATCGGTAAATTCTACAATAGTATTCTTGCCGCTTCCGACCTTGATGGCCTTGTCAAACGGGAGTTTTTTTGCGCTTTCGGCATAAAGCTCGCCCTTTTTCTCTGCGGTGACATTCCTTCCCTCTTTGTTGAAGATATCTCCGACGATGAGATAACCAGGATCCGGAACATAATAGATGATCTCAGAACCTTTAATGACCTCGTACATGCCCTTTATATCGGTCGGTTTAATCGCATCAAAATCTGCTCCGGGGAATTCTTTTGTCAGGGTCTCTTCTACTGTTTCAGCGCGCAGGTTTCCGCAAATTACAGAAACAAAAACAAGCGCAAACAAAATGGATACGGCGATTCTCTTTTTCATCTTTCCTCCTTACCACCATACGAATTATAGCACCGATATAACACCCTTGATGCAAGATACCTATCAAAATACTTTTTTAGACTTGCAGACCCGTTCTGAAGCCACTCTCAACAGCTTCAGCTATCCTGGAGAATGGAGGACTCACATGGCCCAAACAGCCCTTCATCAGTGAGGAATCACGGCCTGCAAGACCCAGAGAGCCACCATGCCGACTCCAATCGTCAGCAGTACGTTCTTGGTGCGCCACGCAACAGCAGCGGCCAGCGCTCCAGCCAGCAGCCGATGATTTCCGAAGGACAAATCGAGCGTGCCTCCAGGCATCAGCAACTCAGGAAAAATAATTGCAGACAGCACTGCCGGAGGCACAAGACACAAGGCCCATTGAATGATCGGCGGCAGATTCACACGTCCGATCAGCCCGATCATCGATAGGCGAATCGCATAGGTGACTAAGCCCATACATATGAGGAGCAGCCACACATTCATCGGCTGTCCCCCCGCTCGTGACGATGGGCACGCAACGACTGCCGCGCTTCGACCCACAGCCCAATAGCCATACCGCCGATAGCCGCGACTATCAACCCCAGCTTGTAGGGCAGGCCAAAAGCCAAGACGGCAATGATGCCTGCAGAAAGCGCTGCCGCCACGCTCGTCCGATCGCGCAACGCCGGCACGACGAGTGCGATGAACGTGAGGGCTATGGTGAAATCGAGTGACCAACTGGATGGAACCTGGGCGCCGAGAAAGATGCCCGCCGCGGTACTGACCTGCCACGTGATCCACATCGCCAGTCCCGCCCCCAGCAAATACCAATGCCTGTTGGCAGATATAACTGGTGATGCCGATTCTTGATTGTAGCGGGTGATGGTGACGGCATAGGCCTCGTCGGTGAGCAGGTAGGCCAGCAGCCATTTCCACCTGGGGTTGAGCCGAGCGAGATAAGGAGCGATGGAGGCGCTATACAGTATATGCCGCAGGTTCACGATGAACGTGGTAAAGACGATGACCATCCCCGGCGCGCCTGAGTGGATGAGTTGCACGCCCACAAACTGTGCCGAGCCGGCGAAAACAATGGACGACATCGCCATAGCCGCGCCAACGGTCAGCCCGGCGCCCATGGCTAGCACCCCGTAAATCATTCCGAACGGGACCACGCCTAACAAGATCGGCATTATGGCCCTGACACCAGCAATGAATTCAGAGCGCGGCGAATGCCGCAAATGACTATTTGTATTCACTACCGACAACCCAAATAGCTGCTTGAATGTTAGAAATTTCTACAGTCCCGCCCACAGAGCCACATGGTAGGCAACGATACCAGCGGAAAAAGATACGACAAGCATTAAGAGCAGAGAGGACGCAAACCATTTCGAGCTTCCCATTTCCTTCTTCATCACTGTCACAGTGGCAACGCAGGGGATAAAAAGCATGAGAACAACCAGGAAAGACAGCGCCGAGGCGTGACTCACAACATTCGGCAAGACCTTAAGCAACCCATGCTCGCCCACACCATAAAGAACTCCGAGGGTGGCAATTGCATTCTCTTTCGCCGCAAAACTCGTAATCAAGGCGGTCAGCATTTTCCAGTCAAGTCCCATTGGTTTCCCCACCGGCTCCAAGAGACGGCCGAACCACGCGAGAACGCTACCCTCCGTATTGCCGCCCGGAAAATGGGAGAAAACCCATATGACGACAGAAACTGTCAGTATAACGGTGCCCGCCCTTTTCACAAATGCTACGGTCCTTGCCCACACAACCATTCCAATCGTTCTGGCATCGGGCTTATGATAGAGCGGCAGTTCCATGATGAACGGCATCGGCTCATCTTTCAAAATAAGTCTATCTATGAGCATGCCTATGACGCCCAATACAAGTATGTTCATGGTCAGTAATGCCCAGGAAACAAGGGCTGCCTTGTCCGCAAACAGAGCGGCAGCGACAAATGTCAGGACGGCAAGCCGCGCCGTACAAGGGACGAAGGGAATAAGAAATATCGTGAGCAGCCGCTCCCTCTTGGACTCCACAATCCTCGTGCCTAAAACCGATGGCACGTTACAACCGAAACCCAAACACATGGGAATAAAGCTCTTCCCGTGAAGACCGACAAGGTGCATGAATCTGTCCATGACAAAAGCCGCCCTTGCCATATATCCAACATCTTCCAAAAAGGCCATGACCGCAAAAAATATGAGTAATATGGGAAGTAAGGTCAAGACTGACCCCACACCTCCGATGATGCCGTCGATTATGATTCCCCTGACCCAGGGATGGGAAGAGACAATTGCCGCATCCACCCACCGGGCAACGGCACCAACTATCCATTCAATCTGCTTTTGCAGGGGGAACCCGATCTTATATGTCACCATGAAGACGCCTGCAAAAACTGCAAGGAGTATAGGAATGCCAAAAATGGGGCGGGTGAGAATATGATCGATTCTGTCAGTCATGACAACCTGTCCCATTTTGAACCTCGAAACGGCAGCCCTGGTAACCTCTTCGATCCAGTCATACCTGCCGCTGACCACAGCGTGGAGGGAGTCTTCATGCTTGATGAGAAGCGTCTGTATCCTGTTCCACACATCCACGGGCAAAAGTCCTTCCATCACCTTCGATATTTCCGGATCGCCTTCCATGAGCTTCGTAGCAGTCCAGTGGACGGTGAGCGGAGGTGGGACGTAGTCTTTGATGAGATTCATGAGACTATCAAAAATCGCCCTGTGATCCGGGGAAACATCAGGTATGCTGGGTTTGTAATCCAGTTCCCCTCTTGCCGCAGCGATGACAGTGGATACGAGTTCCTTGATGCCCCTGTTTTTAGTGGCAACCATCGGCACGACCGGTATCCCCAGAGATTCCTGCAGCGCCTTCACATCAACGTGAATCCCCTGAGCGTCAGCAACATCGATCATATTGACGGCTACAACAATAGGGGGACCTAAAAGCAACAGTTCTGACAAGAGATAGAGGCTTCTTTCGAGGGCAGATGCATTCACGAGATGGACAATAACATCAGGATTTACGCTGATTATAAAATCCCGTGCAACCCTCTCCTCTTCGGAGAAGGCCGTCAGGCTGTAGGTGCCCGGCAAGTCTACTATCTGCAGTTCCACGTCATCCGAAACATGGGCGCCTTCTTTCTTCTCCACCGTTTTTCCCGGCCAGTTGCCGACATGCTGTGATAATCCGGTAAGAATATTGAATACAGTAGATTTCCCCACATTGGGCTGACCGGCAAGTGCAACAAGAATTTTCCTTTCAACCCTTTTCTGCTCTCCTTCATCCCGCGCTGCCGCAACCTTAAATACCAGTATCTTCGCTGCCTCTCCACTTCCCAGGGCCACCCTTGTATCCGCTACCTGAACAATAACCAGGCCCCCGCTCTTGCGGAGGACTTTGAGCTTGGCGTTAGATACAATACCCATGCCTGCGAGTCTGCTCGTAAGAGACCCGCCTCCGGAGATGGCTTGAATAATTCCTTCTTCACCTACGCCCATCGATGTGACGGGTATCAACTCAGATCCCATGTGCCTCTTTCATAAACCAAAAAATTAATGTGCCCGCTTATACCAAAATTCTGCCGGAAAATACACAAAAATGAAGCTTCTCCCCGAGGTTTCAGCATATCGGCAGACAAGATATCTGCAAGGCAGGGGATCGGGAGACTCACAGGTTATGTAACTTCTAAATATCCAATGTATGCCCGTTATCCTTTAACCAGATTCTCTGTTTCTTGTAATCGGCTATAGTTTTCCCTACAAGACCCCAGAAACGCTCCGAATGATTCTTTTCTTTCATGTGTGCTAACTCATGCACAACCAGGTAGTCAATGACGGGACGCGGCGCCATTATGAGCCGCCAACTGAAATGCAGATGATTATCCTGAGAACAGGAACCCCAGCGGCGGCGCGCATTGCTTATCCTGATGCCTCTTGGAATGAGATTCAGGGCCTGGCTGAAATGATCGACTCTCTCCCCAATATATTCCTGTGCGCTTTTCCTATACCAGTCAACGAAAAGCTCCCTTCCCTGTGAGACCTTATCACTGGCAAGGACAAATTGGCCGCAGAGAAAAGCCAGTTTATCACATCCAAGAGCGGCCGCTTCGATTCTCAACGGATGGGGTTCCCCCAGGAAAAAAAATATTTCACCTGTTACATATTCTTTTGCCTTGATTTCTTTTTGCCTTTCCCCGTTCTCCCTGATCTTTCTCCATAACCAACTCTCCTTCTCCCTCACGAATTTATCTATTTCTGGAATCGGGGTCCGATGGGGCGCACAAACAACTGCTGTCCCGTCAGCTTTCACCTGCAATGAAATCGTCTTCTTTCTTTTTTTGCTCCTCGCTATTGTGTAGTTCAGTTCCATTTATTTGCATCCACTGATGTGCAAGTTAAATATATTATTTATTATGGGCCTAAAATAGAGTATTATAAGAAGTGTGGCAAGCAAATAAAGGAGAAATTCACTCCATGAAACTAACTCCGTTATCATATTTTATTATTTTCTTTATTGGTGCATCTTTCCTGGGAGCGACTCCCGTTTGTGCACAGGCAGGAAAAGAGCAATGGGTTTTTGTGGGTTTTACGAAGTACCGAGACGCTCTCTATATAGAAAAGAAAAGCGTTTCCCATCCATCCCCTGATAACGCCTGGGTATGGTCAATGATTGCCCCGTCTGAAAAAAGTAAATATCGTCAGGAAGTAAAAGGAGAGTTAAAAAAGTTAAAAAAATCCGCAAAAGGTTTGAAGTACATTGAGATACTAAATGAGATTGAGTGCAGAGGAAACAGGATCAGGTTCCTGCAGATTGTTTATTTCAACGCGGAAGGATACATAATCCACTCTGCCATCTCTGGCGATCAGGAATGGAAAATAATTAATTCGGGAAGTCTCTGGCAAAATATACAGAGCGCAGCATGTAAGAATTGATTCCCGCCTAAAAAAAACAAACCGAGCACTCTGATTAATCATGGAATGCTCGGTTGTTTTTTTCTTATCAGCTCTTAATAGGGATATTACTTGTGCGCAGGAGCTGCGGGAGCTGGCGCTGCAGGAGCAGGCGCTGCAGGAGCTGGTGCCCCAGGTGCAGGTGCTGGTGCTGGCGCTGCTGCTTCTTTCTTTGCAGGCTCTGCCGGTTTCTTTTCTGGTGCGGACGGACAGCCAACAAATACAAGCGAAAAAGCTATTAACATCAGCACCGAAAGCATGAAAGCAAACACCTTCTTCATCAACGTAGTACCTCCTTTCAAAATTTTTCAGACGCTGGGTTTTTCACCCATTTCTTTAGGCACGCAACATACTCTCTTTTTTCCCCTTGTCAAGATAAATATGCCAAATATTCCCTGAAAAATTGTGGCACACCTGCTTGCCAAATAAGCAGGCACTTCAAGGACGGCGGCCTATATAGTCAACAATATTGACCATATAGTTATTCTCTCTGTGTGATGGTTGGGTTCTTTCTCAGAGTTTGATGATGAAGCCGTCAAACCCGGCCGTAGTCGTCCTCCAACCGCTCGATGTCATCCTCTCCGAAGTAATCGCCGCCTTGGACTTCAATGACGACAACATTCTCCTCCCCTGTGTTCATGATCCTATGCCATGCACCTTGGGGAATGTCCACAGCCTGGCCGCGCTCCAGTCGGATTTGGTCTTTGTCGATGGTCACGATGGCGCTTCCCCGGACTATATACCAGTGCTCCATTCTGTGACGGTGCCTCTGGAGACTCAAGCGCTGCTTCGGAAACACAACAATCCGTTTCACTTTATGGTCCGGATCATCGGCAAGGACGCAGAAATAACCCCATGGCCGGTGCTCTTCAGATTTTGCGGCAACCATACGCGTTGTCTAATTCTCCTGAAAACAGACTTGGAAAGGGCTGCGGAAAAAATCCTCAGTCCCCCATTTACTGGCGCGCCCACCAGGAATCGAACCTGGGGCCTTTGGATTCGTAGTCCAACGCTCTATCCATCTGAGCTATGGGCGCTCCATAAAAGTATGGCGGAGAGAGGGGGATTCGAACCCCCGGTACACCTTTTAAGGGCATACATTCGCTTAGCAGGCGAACCCATTCGGCCTCTCTGGCATCTCTCCACATGCAGCCGATCTATTATCTCTTTAAGTCTCCCGTACACCCCTGTTTCTGAAAGGGCAGGGATTTTTACTTCTATTCTGGCGGAGGGAACAGGATTCGAACCTGTGAACCTTTCGGTTAACGGTTTTCAAGACCGCCGCCATCGACCACTCGGCCACCCCTCCGTGATGACACTGATTTCAGAACCGAATTTTATATTAAACCCGAGCTGGAATCCTGTCAATTCCTTTCATGTAAGGCCTGAGCGCGTCTGGAATAATAACGCTTCCATCGGCCTGCTGGAAATTTTCCAGAACAGCCACTACGGTTCTCCCGACGGCGAGCCCGGAACCATTAAGGGTATGAACAAACTCTACCTTGCCACTGCTTTCTCGTCTGAATCGTATGGCCGCCCTGCGGGACTGAAAATCCTCGAAGTTACTGCAGGACGATATCTCTCTATAAGAATCCTGCCCGGGAAGCCAAACCTCAACGTCATATGTCTTGGCGGAAGAGAACCCCAAATCCGCTGTGCACAGGCTTACTGTCCGAAAATGAATGTTCAGTCTTTTTAAGACTTCCTCCGCATTGAAGGTCAATTTTTCCAGTTCATCGTAGGATGTTTCCGGCGTGGTAAACTTGACCATTTCCACTTTGTTGAACTGGTGCTGCCTGATGAGTCCCCGCGTATCTTTTCCGTATGAACCGGCCTCAGAACGGAAACAGGGCGAATATGCCACATATAAGGTCGGAAGATCCCGCTCATCCAGAATCTCATCACGGTGGATGTTGGTTACCGGCACTTCCGCCGTGGGAATGAGGTAATAGTCAAATTTCTCAATCTTGAAAAGGTCTTCGGCAAATTTCGGCAGCTGTCCGGTTCCCGTCATGCTCTGACTGTTTACCATGAAGGGCGTCAAGACCTCTGTGTAGCCGTGTTCTGACGTATGCAGGTCAAGCATAAAATTTATGATGGCCCGCTCCAGCGTAGCCCCCCATGCCCGGTACAGGGTAAATCGCGCCCCTGTAATCTTTGCACCCCTTGCAAAATCAAGGATGTTCAGATCCTCACCGATTTCCCAGTGCGGTTTCGGTGTGAAAGCGATCTGTGGCTTCTCCCCCCAGACACGGATTACCGGATTATCCTCCGAGCCCGTACCGTACACGACGGACGCATGAGGTACATTGGGAATGATCATGAGAATACTGCCGAGGTCTTCCTCGCTTTTCTTTAGAGACTCGTCCAGTTCTTTGATGCGATTGGAGACATCGCTCATCCTGGCAATCAGTTCGGAAGCGTCTTCTTTTTTCTTCTTTTTCTCGCCTATCTCCTTGGAGGCAGTGTTCCGCTCGTTTCGCAGGGTTTCCACTTCCTGAAGGACTCTACGTCTCTTTTCATCCAGCGCGGCGAAGGCTTCAAGATTGATGTCCTGACCTCTCTCGAGCATTTTATTTCTAACGAAATCAATATTCTGTCTCAGAAATTTTATATCCAGCATAATCTGACCTTCCCTTCAAGATTACCCCGTCAAAAGGAAATTTCCCCTATCACTTCAAGCCCCGGCAGTCAATACCTTTTATCCGGTCATTAGCTTCATCTTTCTGTTTTTATTTAGATTTAGCCCATCATCCTCCTCTTGATAACATCAACAATCATCGTCATTTCCGAGCATTTGGTTAAACGGGCTGCTGTGAAGAATGTCGCCATACCGGCAACTACGCACAGCGTCAGGTATAAGAATCTCTCGTTTAAGTGCCCTTCATTCCTCCAGGGTACAATAATTTCTATGACGATAATAATGCCCAACATCGCGAGCGACGACAGAAATATTTTGAAAACAGAATGATAAAACTCCTGATCTAAAAAAGCCCCGATCCTTCTCTTAAGAACAACTGTCAGCATGATGACATTGACAGCCGTGGCGATGGACGTCGCCAGTGCAAGACCGCTATGCTTTAGAGGATACATGAGAACAATACTACAGATAACATTGACAATGAATGCGACGATTCCCGCTTTCATCGGGGTTTTTGAATCCTGAAGTGAATAAAAAGCCGAAACAATTACCCTGATCACCGAAAATGCCCACAAACCAAGCGCATAGCATAAGAGGGCCTGAGCAGTTAGAAGGGTTGACTGAATATCAAACGCGCCTCTCTGAAAAAGTACTGAGATTATCGGCACCCGGAGTACTATGAGTGCGACCGTTGCCGGTATAGTGACAAAGAGTATTAGTCTCAGGGAAAAATTGATTGTTCCCTTTAATTCATGAAAGTCGCCTTTTGCCACCTGCTCTGAAAAACTGGGGAGCGCCGCTGTGCCCACCGCAATAGCAAATACGCCGAGGGGAAGCTCCACGACCCTGTCTGCATAGTAGAGGTAGGAGACGCTCCCGGAGGGAAGCAGAGAGGCCAGTATTGTGGAGATGAAGATATTGATCTGATAGATCGATGCCCCAAAAACTGCGGGAAGCATGAGGATCCCGATTTTTTTAAGGCCCGGATGCCTGAAGTTAAAATCTGGCTTCAGCTTTAATCCGAATTTAACAAGAAAAGGCCACTGCATGGCGAGTTGCAAAACGCCGCCTATCATGACTCCCACGGCAAGCGCTGTGATCGGTTCCGGGAAAAAGTCCATAAGCAGCAGCACCGACAGGATCATACAGATGTTAAGGATGACGGGTGAAAGGGCGGGTGCAGCGAAGTGGCGCAAGGAATTGAGGATGCCCATGCACAGCGCCACCAGGGCGATGAAGAAGATGTAGGGAAACATCAGACGATTGAGAAAAACCGTCAGGTGATAGTGGGCCGGATGATCAATATACCATCCAGGCGCCATGATCGCTACGATAAGCGGCGAAAAAATAATGCCTGCAATAGATACAATGACAAGGATAATCGAAAGTACCGTAAATGCGACATTGGCCAGTTCATAGGCCTCGGCCTTCGTCTTTTTGTTCAGGTATTCCGTAAAGACAGGCACGAAGGAGACAGTCAGCGATCCTTCCCCGAGCAGGCGCCTCAGCATGTTGGGAATCCGGAAGGCAACAAAAAAGGCGTCAGTTATAAGACCGGCGCCGAAAAAAGCGGCCACAACCATATCCCTAAGAAAGCCGGATATGCGGGAAAACATTGTGGCCAGACCGACCACCCCTGCTGCCCGGGCGACTCTTCTATTTTCCGTGCCTTTTATTCGACCTTCTTCCATACTATAAGCTGGTAAAAAGCAGTGAGAATCAATGTCATATACAGTGGCTTGTGGGAATACGACAATGCTATTCGTGACCCCGTCATTCTAACGGGCGACGGCTCATGGAATCAAAGACTCGATATCTTTCCTTCTAACGCCTTCTATCGCAACCGTTTTCTTCTTGGATTTATGGCCGCTCAAGATGGTTACCTGTTTTTTTCTGACGCCCAGAATATCAGACAGAAACCTGATACATTCCGTATTCGCCTGTCCCTCCACGGGCGGTGCTGTGATTCTAAGCTTTAACGCATCACCCTGAACACCGGCAACCTCGCATTTAGCTGACCTTGGAACAATGTGGATATGGAAAATAACTCCATGCTCCGTTTCTTTGATGTCAACCATATTGACCCAAAAACCCGTCTTCGCGAAACGTCACTTTAAGTTCACTGCCAGTTCAATCATGCTCTTGATGAGAAATTCATCCACAAAATAAATCGCCAGAATGACGATTATCGGCGATACGTCAATACCCATACGGCCGAAAGGTATCCATCTTCGAACAGACGCCAGGACGGGCTCTGTCACACGATACAAAAACTGAACGATCTGATTATACGGATCAGGATTCACCCACGAGATGATAGCCCTGGCAATGATAATCCACATATAGATGGTAAGTACGACATGGATGATTCTTGCCACCGCAATGATAAAGTTTCCCAGCACAAACATACGAACTCCTTCTAACAATCAAAAACTTTAATTTCTTTATCGTCTCTCCATATCAGGCAAGGATAGAGCAAATGATTTGAGAGCTCCGTTGAAGGTCTCTGCATTTTCCAGCATTGCCATATGACCGGAATTCTCAATCAACGACAACTGCGCACCGGGAATGTTATCTCTCAGGAATTGCGATAGCGCGGGCGGCGTCATCTTGTCATCAGCGCCGCACATAACAAGGGTCGGCTTTCCGATACTTGCGACCTCATTTCCGATGTCGAGTCTGTCACAGGCAAGAAGATCGCCATACAGAATGTCCGGATTGGCACGCGACATTCCCTCAATAACGGTTCGCGACAGGCGTTCTCTATTTTCCTTGGTAACAGAAAATTTGGCGGCCAGAGCGATAACGGAATGGGGATCCGTTTTCAGACCTTTGAGAATCATTTCATTCACAGGCATTCTGGCTCCTCCGCCCACGGGGACAATGGCGGAAAGCATCTCTCCATATTTTATGGCAAATACCAGGCTTATGGCTGCACCCAGGGAGTGGCCGATCAAGACAGGTTTCTCCAAAGCAAGTGCAGCGATGAACTTTCTCACCCATTCAACATACTGCGATACATCCTGCTCACCCCGGCCCTCAGACAATCCATGACCGGGCAAATCAATTGCCGCAATATTGAACTCATCCTTCAATCTCGTATACTGTTTTATCCAGATCCTGTGGTCCCCGCCTGACCCGTGGATAAAGAAGAGCGCCTTTTTCCCATCGGCAAAGTTTTGGCTGCTTGCCCAGCAGGCTATCTTTGCACCGCTGATTTCATGAAATATTACCATTGATACTTATTCACCTCTTACAACAGATAACGACGGGCATTAGGCCCAGCCCGGATAGCAGCAGGACAGGTTTTACGCCTGTCTTCCATATTAATAGATGAAAATAAAAGCGGTGCGACAACTCCACCCTTGCATATAGGGGGTATCCAGTGCCTATCATATATCCTGCATCTTGTACAAATAAAGATTGATAATATTGTAAAAAGTCGTAAACTGGATCAAAATATTGATGGCCCTTCAAGGGGCAGGCACGGGGGAGAAAAAGATATGTTAAAGGGAAAAAAGATCAGCTTTATTGGCGGAGGCAAAATGGGCAGCGCCCTTATCAAAGGCATCCTGTCCCGCAATCTAATAGCTCCGGGCAAGGTCACCGTATCCGATGTGGTAACGGAGCAACTGGACGATCTCAGAAAGACATACGGCGTCTGTGTAACCAAAGACAATAAGAAGGCTGTCAGGGATTCGGATATCATGATCCTGGCCGTGAAGCCACAGAATATGGCAGAAGTGCTGCAAGAAATATCCAGCATCCTTGACAAGAGCAAGCTCATCATCTCCATTGCAGCGGGTATTTCTACGGGATATATAGAGGAATGCCTCAAGAAGGGGGCTCGCGTCATGAGGGTCATGCCGAATACCCCCGCACTGATCGGCGAAGGGGCTGCGGCAATCGCCAGAGGCTCATATGCAACGGACGAAGATTTTGCTTTCACCCGTCATATCTTTGAAGCTGTCGGGATTGCCGTTTTTGTTAAAGAAGAACTCATGGATGCGGTAACCGGCTTGAGCGGGAGCGGACCTGCATACGCATTTGTAATAATTGACGCACTTGCCGACGCCGGCGTCAATATGGGACTCGCCAGAGACATCGCCCTGAAACTCGCGGCGCAGACCCTTCTCGGTGCTGCTAAACTCTGCCTTAAAGGAGACAAGCACCCCGCAGAGCTCAGAGACATGGTCACCTCTCCCGGAGGAACGACCATAGCCGGTTTGCAGGCCATGGAAGAGGGAAAGCTAAGGGCTACAATGATGGCAGCTGTCCAGGCAGCGACACTTCGCGCCAAGGAGCTTGGCAGGAAAAAATAATTCTACTCCTCCATTTGTTCAAAAACCTTGCGGAGCCTGCTTAAGAGGTCTTGTCCTTCGCCGCCTGTTCCGCCTGTACCGCTCGATGGCGCTGGTGGCTTGACTGTGCTGTCCTGGGCTTGTTCTATCCTCTTGTACGTCATCATATTATCGCTTCGCTCCGCCGGGGGGCGAGATATAGGTTCAACGGATTTATCGTCCGTTTTCTTTTTCTTGCGTCTTGGTCTCCATTTTGACTTCTTTTTGGCAGGCTTCGGGCTTGTCTCCACCCCTTCATCGATTTCCTGCGGAAGAGAGCTTACTTCCGCCTGTGTTAACGGAAGAAAGCTGACTTCCGCCTGTGTTAATACACCGACGGCAGGTTCGGCAGGCTCATTTTCCTGTTTATCGGCCATCTCAACCGGGCGGCTTTCCTCTTCCGGAAAAGCTTCCTCAATGACCTCCATGGCTACGGTTTCGATTTTCAACTCGTCCCATGGCGTGTCACTGCTCCCGGAGATATGAATAGCGACGTTATATGTGCTTTCAAGTTTACTTATCTCGTTTCTTTTCCGGTTCAGAAGATAATCGGCTATTTCGTAAGGCAGCCTTACTTTAAGAACAGAGTAATCCCCCCTTACTGCATGAGATTCAATTTTCCTGAAGGCGCCGAGGGCTGTGTATTCCAGGGATGGCCTCACGCCACGCCCCTTACAGTAAGGACAGGCCATATAGCTGATCTCCTGTATGGTCGACTGTTTCTTCTGTCTTGACAGTTCAAGCATTCCGAATTTGGATATGCGCGACATCTGTATCCTTGCCCTGTCAACATTAAGGGCCTTCTTGAAGGTCTTCTCCACTTCGGCTTCATGTTTTCGATCACGCATATCAATGAAGTCGATTACAAGCAGTCCGCCCAGGTCTCGCAGGCGCAGTTGCCTGGCAATCTCCTCTGCCGCTTCCATGTTGGTCCTGAAGGCCGTTTCTTCAACGTTCCTCTTGTTTGATGCCCGCCCCGAGTTAACATCAATGGTAGTCATGGCTTCCGTGGGATTTATGATTATGTACCCGCCGGATTTCAACTCCACCCTGTCCTGGTAAATGACGCGAATCTGGTCTTCAAGCCGATTCTTATCAAACAGCGGGGTCTTTTCCTTGTAGAGCTTAATAAGTTTTACAGTCCTCGGCACGACGGCTTTGGAGTATTCCCTCATTTTTTTGTACGTCTCAATATCATCTACGAGGATTTCTTCAATTTCCGATGTGAAATAGTCGCGGAGAGAGCACACGCCGAAATTACTTTCCTGGTAAATGAGCGACTGCGGAGGGGCGCTCCCGGCCCGCTTCTGAATCTCTTTCCACAGCCTCAACAGCAGTTGATAATCCCGGGAAAGCTCCTGCTTTGTTCTGTTCATGCCTGCCGTACGGATTATAAAACCAATGCCTTCATCAATTTTAACCTGCTCCATTAATTGTTTTAGCCGCTTACGGTCTTCCTCATCCTCTATTTTCCGGGAAATGCCGCTGCTTTCCTTATTCGGCAAGAGAACCAAATATCGTCCGGGCAATGATATATAGGTCGTAAGAAGCGCCCCTTTACGTTCACTTTCTTCTCTTACTATCTGAACCAGGACATCCTGCCCCGCTTTCAGAAAAGGTTTCTGACTCGAGGTGCTGCCTTCCTTTCCCGTCTGCTCCGCGAAGTATTCGGGACTGACGTCGTGCAGCGGCAGAAATCCATCCCTCTTCCCCCCGTAACTTACAAAAGCTGCCTGGAGACCGCGCTCCACTTTCATCACGGCGCCCTTGTATATGTTGCCTGTTATTGGTTCTTTGTCGGCCATTTGGATGTTGTATTCAATGAGTTTCCCGCCTTCCACAATGGCCAGCCGCTTCTGTTCCGGATGAACAGCATTGATTAACATTACTCTCTTCATATTTATCCTTGTTCTTTAAGTCTCAGCCTCGCAAAAAATGTGCATGGGCTGCGCTGCTTCGTCCTGAATCATCGCGGCATACGTCTCTTATTTCTTCATCCTCCCGATGAGTCTATCCTGAGCCTGCCTGAGGACGCTCCCTGCTGCCAGCTTTTTGCGATGCCGGCCAATTTCAAGTCACTTCTTGTATTTTCACAAGATAATCATCAGATGAGAGTGGATACATCTCCCTTCCCTTCCCTGATTACCTCAATTGTGTCATCAACAAGACTGATAATGCTCGATGGCTCGGAAACCAGAATGCCTCCATCTATTATCAGATCCACAGAATGACTGAATTTATCCTTGATTTCAACCGGATTACTCAGCACCTCGCCTTCCTCAGTCGATACACTGGTACTGATAATAGGCTGGCCAAGCTCCCTGACTAAGGCCAGGCAGATTTTATTATCCGGCACCCTGATGCCTGTAGCCAGTCTTTTCGGGAGGATGGTCTTCGGAACCAGCCTCGATGCCTCCAGGATAAATGTGTATGGTCCCGGCAGGAGGCGTTTCATGGTCTTGTAGGCAAAATCCGAAACACGGGCATAACGACTGATGTCCTTCAGGTCGGCACAAACAAAACTCAACGGTCGTTTCCTGCTTCTCCTTTTTATCTCATAAATCCTGTCGATTCCCTTTTTGTTGGAAAGGGCACAGCCCAGCCCGTAGACAGTGTCAGTAGGATAGATGATGACACCCCCATCCTGCAAGATATCAACGGCCTTCTTGATCAACCGCATCTGAGGATTTTGACTGTTTATGGATAGATACATATTATTACATTATTCTGATTCTAAATTCCGCTTATTATGCAATATTAATTATCTACCAGAAACAAGCGTCTTTATCAATGAACATATTGAATCTCTTTCAGACCCGGCCATTCCTATTTTCTTCATCTTTGCTCAATTTATATTGGATACTGTCCACGAGGGCAAGCCAGCTTGCTTCGATGATGTTTGTAGATACACCCATAGTACTCCATATATCCTCGCCATCGGTTGAATCTATAAAGACCGTTACCTTTGCCGCTGTTCCCTCGCAGCCTTCGAGGATCCTTACTTTAAAATCCACGAGATGCATCTTGTTTATCTGGGGATAAAATTTTATCAATGCCTTTCTTAAGGCATTATCCAGGGCATTTACCGGGCCATTGCCCTCTGCGGCAGTCAACTCTTCCTCACCGCCCACGGTTATCTTAATCGTAGCCTGTGATACGGGTGGATTATTTCCTGTTTTTGCATTGATTACCTGAAAGCTTTCAAGAATAAACGGATCTCTGAATTCACCTTTTATTTTCTTCATCAATACGGAAAGGGAACCATCGGCTGTGTCAAAACGATACCCCTGATCTTCCATAGTCTTTACCTGTTGAACAATATTCCTACTGACAGACGTTTCATTACCTAAGTCGATGCCGAGCTCCTTTGCTTTGTATGCAATATTGCTTTTACCTGAGAGGTCCGAAACCAGCACCCTCTGCTGATTTCCTACCAGCTCCGGTTTGATGTGTTCATATGCCGCCGGATTCTTTAATACTGCATCAACGTGGACACCTCCCTTATGGGCAAATGCACTGCGGCCTACGAATGGCCTGGAATTGAGGGGGGGGATATTCGCAACATCACTCACGTAATTAGAGAGGTGGGTTAATTGCCTTATCGATGCGTCGGGCAAACATCTCTTATTCATTTTCAGCTGGAGATTACCGATTATAGAGATGAGGTCGGCATTCCCGCACCTTTCTCCATATCCGTTGATCGTTCCATGAACCATTCTGACACCATGGAGGACTGCCGCCAGGGAATTGGCCACGGCAAGGCCGCAATCATTATGGGTATGAATGCCCAGAAGATGGTGAGGCACAGAAGGGATAATCTCATCAATGATCGTGATCAGATCACCGGACATCGTCCCCCCATTAGTATCACACAGCACAATCATGTCAGCCCCGGCAGAAAGGGCAGCCTCTATCACCTTGCGCGCACAACCGGGATTATTCTTATATCCATCGAAAAAATGCTCCGCATCAAAGATGACTTCCTTACCTTTTGATTTCAGGAATTCAATAGAATCACGAATCATTTCTAAATTTTCATCGGGTGATACATTGAGAATGTCCGAGAGATGAAGATCCCAGCTCTTGCCGAAAATGGCTACGGCCGGCGTTTCCGCTTCCAGCAGAGCCATTATATTGGGACAAGTTGCAGCTTTCATATACGGCTTCCTGGTGCTGCCGAATGCCGTGAGACGGGCGTTCTTGAATGACATGCCCTTGGCCATTTCAAAGAAACGCATATCTTTCGGATTTGATCCCGGCCACCCGCCCTCAATGTAGTGAAAACCAATCTCATCAAGACGCTGGGCGATGCGTAACTTTTCTTCAGCCGAAAAATTTACCTGCTCCCCCTGAGTCCCGTCCCTCAATGTCGTGTCGTAGATCAAAACATCCGGCGAATCCATAACTCCCTCCTCTTCCAAAAAAAACCGCTACCAGATAACCTGATAACGGATTCTTGCTGCTCTATAGGTCTTATCGAAACACTACACCACTACCAGGCTTCCTATGTAAGTAGCCTAATTATACCCTCATTACTAATCGGCCTGATAGTACATGTGCTTCGTGTCATATAAATAACTATGTCCTTTTGCGGTTGAACGATTAACTGGTTATATTTTTATGATATATTATCCGATTTGTCAACAGAAAAAGTTGTCATTGCTTTTCCGGAAATAGTGAAGAAGAAATGCACTGCACAGAAGATATTCCAAAATAATAAATTTGACGTCAATTCCACTGTAGTGTACGTAACCCGTTATACTTCCTGAAGGAGACAAACCATGAACGGTACCGACGAGAAAGAGCCAGAAATCAGGATAGACCAGGACAATCTCTACCATGAGGAGACCTTCACCGATCTGAAGGTCGGGTGGATCCGTCGACTCACTCCCGTGACACCCGACGGTAACAGAGACAAAAGTCGTGAACCACTTTTCATCGGGCAGACACAACTCGCCACACCCCAGGGCCCCATACCGATCCAATGCCAGATACCGGCGAAGACGCTACCGGAAGCCATAAAAAAATTTCCTGAAGTCATGGAGCTGACGATAAAGAATATGATTGAGCGGGCCAAGGAAATACAGCGCGAGTCCACCTCACGCATTATCAAGCCCTAATGAAAGAGGAAGAAGAGGACTTGCCGCAGCGTCAGATATCCCCTTGCCTTACAAAGTCGATGGCATTCTTGAAAATGGCCAGGCCCATCCCCTCTTCAGGGAGCTTTTCCCTAGTCCAGCGCGGGTGGTTGGTGCGGTGGAGATAGGCTTCCGGATGCGGCATGAGACCGAATATCCGTCCCGTCTCATTGCAGATCCCGGCGATACCGTCAATGGCGCCGTTCGGATTTGCCGGATAGTCCATCGTGGCATCCTTGAAATCCTCATGGCAGTACTCTACGACAACTTGATGATCTCTGTGAAGTCTTTCTAAGATATCCTTATCCTTCGTGACGAACTTCCCCTCGCCGTGTCTTACGGGAAGATAAATACCGGTCACGTTTTTTGTAAAAATGCAGGGGGAATCAGGGTTGACCCTGAGATATACCCAGCGGTCTTCAAATCTGCCGGAATCATTGAAGGTGAGGGTCGTTGTCTGATTCCGGTAATCGCCGTCAAAACCGGGCAGCATCCCAAGTTTGACGAGCAACTGAAATCCGTTGCAGACGCCCAGGATAAGCTTACCCCGGTTGATGAACCTGGCAAACTGATCGTAGAGGTTTTCTGACTTTCCTTTGACTTTCGCATGCAGAATACGGTTGGCTCCCGCTTTTGCCGAGCCGAGATCGTCGCCATCGAGGAACCCTCCGGGCAGGTTAAGGAAATGGTAATCATCGAGGCTTTTTTCACCGTAAAGTAACATACTGATGTGCACAATATCCACTACATCAGAACCTACAAGCCTGCAGGCATGGGCCATCTCCATTTCGCAGTTGGTTCCGTTCCCCGTAATGACGATCGATTTAACGTCTTTCGGCATCTGAAATCCTCATTGACAAAAATTGAGAGTTCCCAAAAAATCCGTTGTCATTCCCTCCCCCGATAAGAACATTCGAGGGCAGGCTCCAGAGAGAATCCATAGTTACTCTCATTTCTTCTTGCCCCCTTTGACAAAGGGGGCTACAGGGGATTTCTGATAATGCAATAAAATCCCCCCGACCCCCTTTCATAAAGGGGGTGAGAAGGAGAAAAGATTTCTCCTTCCAGTCGAAATGACAAAAAAGAGAATTACGATACATTCTCTCCGCGGGAGTGACGTAATCAAAAATTCAACGGCCTTTGCCACACCGCTTTCAACTCGTTGATATCTTCCTCGATGATCCTCTTGCCATCAATTCCATCTATTTTCAATAGCCCTTCCGCAAGCACTTCTCCCACCTGGCCCATGGCGATTCCCTTCATCGTGCCTTCGAAAGATTTCTTTGCCGCGGGCGAGATTGTGACAACGAACCTGCTCTGCGATTCCGAAAAGAGGAGTGTGTCGTTGCGGTCAATACCGGAAGAGGGGAACAGGGCAAGGTGGATCAGCATGCCCAGTCCTCCGGCGAATGCCGTCTCAGCAATGGCGACACCTGCACCTCCGTCAGAACAGTCATGACAGGAAGCCACCAAGCCCGCCTTGATGGCTCTACTCAATGCGTCGTACAATACCTTCGCGTTTTGCGCGTTGACCTTTGGAACCTGATTCCCTATGAAGCCATGCATGGCATACCATTCAGAACCGCCCAGTTCATGATATGTCTCACCCAGAATATAGACCAAATCACCCGGGCGTTTCGCATCCAGCGTAACGGCCTTCCGCACATCATTAATTTTCCCCATCGTGGAAAACAGAAGCGTCGGCGGGATGGAAATTTTCACATTCCCAATGTGATAGTCATTCTTCATACTGTCTTTTCCGGAAATGCACGGCACACCAAAGGCTCTCGTATAATCGTATAGCGCCTTGTTCGCCCGCACGAGCTGGGCCAGTTTATACTCACCATCGGGAGTCTTCTCAGACTGTACAGGATCACACCAGCAGAAGTTATCGAGCCCCGCCATGAATTCGAGACTTCCACCGACAGCTATAGCATTCCTTATGGCCTCATCAATCGCGCATGCGGCCATGTGGTAGGTATCAATATCACCATACCGCGGACAGATGCCGTTGGCCACAACCACCCCTTCGAAGGAAGTCAGGATGGGCCGGATGACGGCGGCATCACTGGGCCCGTCATTGCATACCCCGACAAGCGGCTTAACGACGCTTCCACCCTGGACCTCATGGTCGTACTGCCTGACGACGGACTCCTTGCTGCAGATATTGAGTCTCCCCAGCATGTCTTTCAAGGCCTGCCCCATATCGGCGGGCTCGGGAAAATCAGGCTCCGGATAAATGCGGGGTTGCCATTTCGCGTGCAACTGCATCTGGGGAACCCCATCGTGGAGAAAATCCATCTCCAGATAGGCGACGGTCGCCTCACCGTATAGGACATGGAACCTGCCCGAATCCGTGTATCTGCCAACAACAGTTGCTTCCACATCCATCTTCTGTGCAAGCTCCAAAAATTCATTCAACAATTCGGGATCCACTGCCAGCGTCATCCTTTCCTGGGATTCGGAGATAAGAATTTCCCAGGGATTCAACCCGGCATACTTTAGAGGCGCCTTTTTCAGGTCGATCTCGCAACCGCCGGAGAGTTTCGCAGTCTCACCCACAGAGGAAGAAAGGCCCCCTGCACCGTTATCGGTTATACACCGGTAGAGGCCACGGTCTCTTGCCATCAGCAGAAAATCGGTCATCTTTTTCTGGGTGATGGGATCGCCGATCTGCACTGCCGTCACAGGAGAACCCTCATGGAGTTCCTCGGAAGAAAACGTTGCCCCGTGAATACCATCCTTTCCTATCCTGCCTCCAGCCATGACAACCGCGTCTCCGGCCATAATCTCCTTCGTATGTGTAGGCTTCCCCTGAATAACGGAGGGCATGATACCGCCTGTTCCACAGTAGACCAAGGGTTTCCCGAGAAATCGCTCATCAAATACAATGCAGCCGTTAATCGTGGGGATGCCGCTTTTATTCCCACCGTGTTCAACGCCTTCCCGCACCCCTTCATAGATGCGTCTCGGATGGAGAATCCGTTTCGGGAGCGGTTTATCATAGGCAGGTGGTGCAAAGCAGAAGACGTCTGTATTGAAGATCAGTTTGGCTCCCATTCCCGTGCCAAATGGGTCTCTGTTAACCCCGACAATTCCCGTTAGGGCTCCGCCGTATGGATCGAGGGCCGAAGGAGAATTGTGGGTTTCCACTTTGAACACTAAATTGAAATCTCTATTGAACTTGATGATTCCGGCATTATCCACAAATACGGAGAGGCACCAGTCATCCTTCCCCTGTCGTTCCCTGATCTCTTTCGTGGCTCTCTTGATGTAGCTGTCAAAAAGGGAGTTAATTTCCTCCCTCGCACCCCGTTCGTCCTCATAGACGATCCGGGCATTGAAAATTTTATGTTTGCAGTGTTCGGACCACGTCTGCGCCAGGCACTCAAGTTCGGCATCGGTCATATTCCTGCCCAGGCCTGCCTTTCTCCTATCTTTGAGAATCGCCCCGTTTTTCAGATAATTCCGGAGCGCTTTCATCTCCTCTAAATTCAGAGCGAGGACTCGGTCATTGCTGATTTTCATAAGCGTCTTGTCGCTCGTGTCAAGATTGATTTCTTCGACATGCAACCGGTCTTCGCCGATCACACGGGGGACATAGGGAGACACCCCCTTCTGCCTGTCCCAGGATTTTCCATCAACAACCACGTAACGCTCAATTAGATCATTGGCCAGAAGGCTCGAAGCTATTCTTTCCGCGTCGTCACTGCCGATTCCCCCTTCAATCACATATTGCCTTGATGTATGAACACCGAAAAGCCGATCTGGCAATTTTCCTAAAAGCAATTCGATAGCTTCTCTCGCAGTTTTTCCGACATTATCAGTGACACCGGGCCGGAAACCAACCTCAATCATCCAATCGAACCTGTCGGCGAGGCCGCTGTTTATGGCGAAATTCTGGGTGATCGGATCGGAGAGAGGGCCGGTGGCAGCCATTTCCAGCTCTTTTCGGGTCAGATTTCCATCGACAGTATGGACATCAATGGTCTTTACAGAATCAACTTTGATGTGCAGATTTTCGACGATTCTTTTCTTTATCTTCTCCCCGAGGGAATCTCTCACCTCATCCTTGAATCCGATTTCAATTCTGTCTGCCATTTCTCGGTATGACCTTCCCCCCAGCAATATCATAATGAAGATAAATGAGCCGGTAAAATACCAAAAGGCATTTGATAAAGCAACTTGAGAATATTTATCGGGCTCAATTTATCATCACCGCTTTGTGGGTTTCCGCCGAAATCATTTACCTCGAAGCAATTGCATATAATGTTCACATATGCTACTTAAAACACCAGGTAAGAAAGCAATTGATGGCCGCCTGTCATAGCGTAGAGCAGATGCATTAAGACCTTTGCAAAACTGCATAAAACCAGCAAGTTTGTCATTCCGGCCCCCGATAAGGACATTCGAGGGCAGGCTCCAGAGGGAATCCAGATGCACCGTCTTGCTTTTCGCCCCCTTTGACAAAGGGGGCTACAGGGGATTTCTGATAGTGGAATAAAATCCCCCCGACCCCCTTTCATAAAGGGGGTGAGAAGGAGAAAAGGATTTCTCCTTTCAGTCGAAATGACAAGGGGGACTTGAAATGACAAGGGGGGGTAGAAATGACAAATCGGCAGTTTTTCAAAGCTCTCCATAAGCAGGCGACTGAGTGTGAATTTAGGAGTAGTATATTCGTACTAAAAAGACTGCGCCCGCTAAAACATGCCGCCGTTGACGGAAATAACCTGCCCTGTAATGTAAGAGGCGTCATCGGAACACAGGAAGCGAACGACCTTCGCCACCTCCTCGGGTCTCCCGATTCTTGCCATGGGAATGATTTCCTTAATTTTGCGCAGTGGCGCTTCCTTGATCATTTCTGTATCGATGAGCCCCGGTGCAACCACATTGACCCGGATACCAAACCTTGCCACCTCGGATGCGAGTGCCCGGCTGGCGCCAATCAAGCCCGCCTTTGCCGCAGCGTAATTGGCCTGTCCCCTGTTTCCCACGAGAGCTGATACAGATGAGATGGAGACAACAGATCCCCTGTGATTTCTTGCCATCCTCTTTACTACTGGCTTAGTCACATTGTAGAAACCCTTAAGGGTCGTTTGAATCACCCCATCCCAATTTTCCTCGCGCATCATCATAAAAAGCCCGTCAGCAGTGATTCCAGCGTTATTGACGAGGACGCCAATATTCTTATGCCGGGCGAGGATATCATCCATCAATCGTGCCGCCTCTCTCGAATCGGTCACATCAAACCGGACCTTTTCTCCCATGCCGCCTTTTGACCGGATGATGTCCAGGGTCTCTTCGGCTGAAACATCGTCGGATTTGTACGTAATGATGAGTTCATATCCTGCCGATGAAAGCTCAAGGGCGATCGCACGGCCAATGCCTCGACTGCCACCTGTCACCAAGGCTACTTGCTCTTCTTTCATGCTTTTCTGCTCCCTGCTTCGTGTCTTAATTGGCATGGTAAAGATGTCTAAAGCCCTTAAATTTTTTGTATAGGCAAGGGATAGTAAATGGGTAAACTGAATTAAGTCAAGGGGAATTATTGATAAAAACTACACAGCCACCGGCCCTGATTGGTCAGCCGACTCTCTGGCTTTTCTCAGCAGGATGAAAAATATATATAATATAATCCCATAAATTGGATACCAAAACACCTTTCTTTGTAGTAGTATTGAAACATTAGTCTTTGAGAATAAAGTCACTTCTGTAGAAAGGAAGACATCATATGAAAAAGTTATTCATCTTATTAATCATCTTAATCGTATCAGGCTGCGGCCATCTGGCAGAACAATCCGAATTCTGGAAGCATAAATCGATATATGCGTCATGGGGTCACATGGGATTTTCTATCTTTGGTCACAGGAATCCATGTGTTGAAGATGTTAAGAAAACCAAACAGCAGGGATGGTGGGGAATACCAGTGGAAGTCAAGAGCAAAGATAGGCGCTAATCAAGGCCACATGCAATGCATCATAAAAAAAAGTAAAGCCCCCGAGGAAGTTAATATTAAACCTTTGCACAATTATCCACGGGTCATCGCGAGGTATGAGATTGCTTCGCGGAGCCTGTACTGAGCGCAGCGAATGTGCTCGCAATGACCGTTTGGATTATGCAAAGCTTTTAATATGGCAAATGCACATCTCCCTGCAATCTGCGATTACGTCCAATATCAGCTCAAATCCGGACCGATTTTTTCAGCGTGAAGACTAATAGAAATTTTTACGCGTTTATTGCCTTCAATGCTTTGCCGTCATTGGCGGTCTTAAAAACGAGGCACGCCGTTTTGCCTGCGCCGGGGCTTCCATAGGCATAGTAAATGTCAACTCCCGCATCGGAGATTTTCTTTGCCAGTTTCTGCAGCTGTCCGACTTTATTCGGCACACCGACAAGGAGCACATCTTCCACCTCGACATTGGCGCCCATTTTGGCCAGCACCTTCTTCGCCTTTGCATTATTGTCGGTGATCACCATGAAATATCCCTTATAGTCCATCTCATAAGCGCAGATCGCCTCTATATTGACCTTTGCCTGGGAGACGGCAGATGCCACTTGAGCCAGTAGTCCAACCTTGTTGGGCAGGGAAAAACTTAGCTGCTTCAATTTCTTTGCCTCGGCCATATCACGTTCCTCCTTATTATTCGTTAAGATATACCTTTAAATGACTCACAAAGACCGTCCCAACGTTCAAGGGACAACTTTTTTTACTTACCACATTTCGATTTAGAGTTCCTCAGTATTTTCATGCATTCCCACAAAAAGATCCTGTACAGACGTATGAAATTTGTTCCGCAACATTACCAGGACGAACGATATATTAAGAGCTGCACCGTAAAGTATTGAAATCATATCATATCGGCGGTTTGTCATTTTCCGGTCCACACAGGCTTGCGTTTTTCGAGAAATGCACGGATGCCCTCTCTGGCGTCATCCGCGAAGAGGTTATTTACCATGACTTCATTGCCGATATCATACGCATTCGCATCGCTCAGATTCACCTGTGCATAAAAAGCAGCCTTGCCGATCTGCAGAGTTAGCGGACTGGCCTCGGCAATCTTCTCTGCCAGCTTTTTCGTTTCTTCCTCCAACTTATCCAATGGCACAACCTTGTTGACAAGTCCGAACTGCTCTGCTTCTTTCGCCGACACCATCCGTCCTGTGAAGAGCATTTCCAGTGCCCGTTTTCTTCCCACAGCGCGCACTAAAGGAATTGCCGGTGTCGTGCAGAAGATGCCAAGCCTGACGCCGGGGGTCCCGAAAAGGGCACCTTCTTCAGCGACAGCGAGATCGCATGCGGCCACGAGCTGACATCCGGCAGCAGTGGCTATGCCGTGCACTTGGGCAATAAATGGTTGCGGCATGCTCTGTATTTTTTGCATGAAAGCGCTGCAGATATGAAACACCTCCTTGTAATCCGTAAGTCCCCGATCTATCATTTCCGAAAGGTCGTGGCCGGATGAAAAAATTTTACCGGCGCCCCTGACAATGACAACTTTTACATCTTTTTTGGCCTGCAGTGTGTCTAATAGATCGTTGAGTTCCTTCAGCATATCACAGGAAAGAGCATTTCTTCTTTGTGGATTGTTTAGTGTGATGGTCCCAACAGCATCCATCTGATCAAATTTTATAAGTTTGTAATTCATCTGTCCCCTCCTGATTATTTTTTCAGCCTGTTCCCGCTCCTGCTGCCTTCCTTCCCGTCAAAAATGATCATCCCATATATCCTCCAACAGTTTCTTTCTCTCCAAACCAGAGCCAGTATCCCAACGACTCGTCTGCCAATTGTCTGCATGCTTGGATCTCGAAATCCAGGGCGGAATAGTAATATGAAGGTATTGGGAAAGAGCGTACACATATGGTTCATACATCGTGCGCAACTCAGAAAGTTCCTTTTTAAGGACATCTGCCTCTTCGAGCTTGAGACCTGCCCCCGACAATATGGAGCATAAATGTTCAAGTTCGGCTTTAGGAAGTCGGTTATGTTCCGGATGGACAGGAGGACAGTTGAAGATCTGTGCGATGTCGACAATTGCATGTCGTGTCATGGCAAATGTGAATTTCGCCTGATCCTTACAGACACCTTCCAGGCTCGCCAAGGCGAACGCGCATGTGTCCAGTATCGCCGTGAGAGACCCGAGCCACGATTGGTTCTCATGATGAGAACGAAAAAGAGCGAGCACCGGATACGATAAATGGCTCTCAAGTAATTCCGCCGACCATCGTTCCCATTCGTAAAGATGCTGGCGGAGTTCATCAACCTCATTGCGATGAATATGCCGATGCAACATTTCCATTGCCGTGGGCGGTGAGCCAGCATGTGCGTCGAGGAGTGCTATGGTCACCTCGCGACGAGCGAATGACTGGTTTAACAAAGGCAAGTAGCTGATGACGAGGGCAAGAAAGCCGAGGCCCAACCCGGACTCAGCGGCAATTATTCCCCTCGCCAAAGGAGTGGCCGGAGTGACGTCTCCCAGACCAAGGGTGAATAATGTCGTCCCGCTCAGATAGAGGTATGTGCCGAAATTAAAACTTCCTTCCGGCATCGCAAAAGTCGAACCGGACGCAAAGAGCATGAAAGCAAATCCAAAAACCAGGCCCGTGGCCCAAAGGATGATTAAGATAAGCACTGAAAGAGGTCCGAAAAAACCAAGAAACGTTTCCATGCCTCTGCGTGAAGTTATCAGTCTGGCGATCGTCAACCAGAATCTCCACGAGTAGCGGAAGAAGAGACGAGCAAGCCTTACCCTGCGTGTCACGCGGCGCGGGAGCACCATTGTTTCAAAGGCATCTCCCAAAACGATGAGAATTAAAATTACTCCGGCAACAAACAGGGGGATGTTCATTTCCTCACCACTTTTCCACAAAACGAGAATTTATCGTCTGAATGTTCTGCATCTTAAAAATGTTAATCACGTTTCTTATTCTGCTGGGCAGTGTAAGAAGTGCGGGACTGCCTGTCAATAGGAAAAAGATAACCATACGCGATGAATGTTTGCGCATTAATTGATTTTGTCTTTGGGGGATGCCAGTGATAAGATTGAAGCATGCGGGATACGTAACTCTTACAGCCTCCGGGACGCCCCAAGAGATGCTGTACTGCAACTCCAGATGCAGAGCATACTCCCTGACAAGATCACTCTGCTCTTTTCTTATCCACGATTTCCATGGTATTTCCGAGGACGGCAGGCTTGCCCTTATACGTTATAGGGGTTACTGTTCCTAAGAGCCATCGTATATTACCATTTG
>Ga0209777_10001845_pt1 | contig 29239 bp, 28 predicted proteins | sample FrelakmetHBP12HB_FD_187147 | JGI IMG/M metagenome (GOLD analysis project Ga0209777, IMG submission 187147) | Freshwater lake sediment microbial communities from the University of Notre Dame, USA, for methane emissions studies -HBP12 HB (SPAdes)... | ecosystem: Environmental > Aquatic >...
CTGTCCCGTCACCTATATTGGCACCGTCAGTTTTAATCCAACCATCATAACTACTATGATCAGAATAATATGCGGCTCCATCTGTCAGCAAACTAGATAAATTTCCCTCTGCCGCCGCGTCTTTGCCTTTGTTGATGAAACTGGTGATATTTACCAGCACGATGGCCGCCAACACTGCGATGATGGCGATTACCACGATTAATTCAATGATTGTGAAACCTTTTTGCTTGTTCATTTTTAAATACTAATTAATAATATTGATTAATTATAGCATTTTAAAAATAGCAAGCAAATATATAATATTAATAAATTAAAAAACAGATATCGAAATATCTGTTTTTTAATTTTTCTATAATTTATATAGTTATGGCAGACAAGCAAAGTTTGATGATGTGCATCCTGTAGTTCCAGCTGCTCCCTTATATCCGGTGCTGTCAACACAAAAATTAGTAATTGTTCCTCCGGCTAACAATTTTGCATCTCCACACCATTTTGTACTAGCAGTATCTCCATAACAAGTAGGAAGAGTTCCGCTAGTTCCGCCATTAGCAGCTTTAACTGCCAATGCTATAGGACTGGAAGCGCCGCAACCAACTTTAAGATCGCCTACGAAATCATTACCTACTTTAGTAGAATCACCTTCAAAATATGCTGCTGCATTTATCAGCAAGGTTGACATATTTCCTTGAATTGCAGCATTTTTTGATTTGTTGATATATTGAGTCACATTAACCAGCACAATTGCCGCCAGCACTGCGATGATGGCAATAACTACGATTAATTCGATGATTGTGAAACCCTTGTCCCCCACTAACTTTGAAATATTTTTTTTATTCATCATTTTGTAATTTATCCTCCAAAAACTTAAAACACAATTGGGTTCAAAGTTAGTGAGGGATGAAATTTATTCATTTGATTTATTTTTGCGAGCTAAGCGAGCAACCCCGCCCTCTAAGCTCTATGTTCGTGTTCTGTGAAACACCTACAGCATAGAGGGCGGGGTGGATTCGCTATCGCTCATCCATTTTTTTTATTCTTGATTTTTAATCTTCGACCTTTAATTTTAAACTCAATAATTAAAATGAACAATGGCCAATGCCGGCAGCGCATCTGAGAGAGCAATCATTATTATTTTCTTTCTTAAAGCCGGTATAATCAACGCAAAAAGTTGTTATAGGAGTGGCAGGTATTTCTTTCGCGCAAACGCACCATTCTGTAAAATTGGCTTTAGTATTGCAGACAGTAGTTCCTGTAATATTTCCTGTCGAATCCCAAATTTTATCATTAGCATTTTGTACTGTTGTCACGCTGGAACTATTGCAAAAATTCTGGTATGAACCTTTATATGTCGGGTCTGATTCAAAATAAATAGTTCCATCTATCGTTAATCCGGCCAAATTCGCTTTAATGCTTGCATTCTTGCTCTTGTTGATATATTGGGTCACATTAACCAAAACAATGGCTGCCAGTACTGCTATGATAGCTATAACTACGATTAACTCTATGATTGTGAAGCCCTTCGATAAAATCAAGGCAGGTTCTTTTTGCTTCTCCATAATAATTTATTTCATTTTATAATATCCAAGGATAAGAGACAATAGCAACACATTAAGGATAACATTGGAAAGTGCTATTGATTGTAGATATATTGTCGCTTGGCGTATCTTCTTTCATGCCTCTGCTGTCTACGCAATATATATTCGATGGATTTGCGAACTCTGTGGCATATGCGACCCAGGCCTGGCTCACAGCATAACAGCAAACTCCAGCAAGATTCGAAGTGGATGTCCAAGCAGTTGGATCAGTTGAAGTGCTGCCACAATTTGTCGAAGAAGTGGAGTTTTTAGGCATCTGTGAGATAGTATTTTTTATAACGCTGTTTATTTGCGGGTCGCAAAAATTGGTGGGAGGAGTATTATTGATATTGTTATAGCTGTTGCCATTGCTATTGTAAAAAACTTCGCCGGCTGGAACCAAAATTGCCAAATTTCCAAAAATATTGGAGTCTTTTCCCTTGTTTATATATTGAGTGACGCTAAATAAAATAATTCCAGATAAAACAGCGATTATCGCGATGGTAACAATTAATTCAATTAAAGTAAAACCTTTTGATAATAATTTCATAATATTTAATTATCTTAATATAAATCCCAATGACCAAATCCCACCTAATTCCGCAGAATTACAGCGAGCGGAGTCGAGTGGTTATAATCCCAACAAAATTCCAAATCATTAAATCCCAAAACATTTTGGTCATTGGACATTGGGGTTTGGGATTTTATATGGTGCCAAGAGCACCATAAAGTGGCTCTATAACAGAAATTGCCAAAAGAGCAACAATTATTCCTAAAAATATTATTAATATCGGCTCCAAAAGAACTGTAAATGTTTCTACCGCCCTTTTCACTTCTTTATTATAAAAATCGACTATCTGCATTAAATTTTTGTCCAATGTTCCCGTCTCTTCGCCAACTTGGATCATTTGCACCACGAATGGCGGGGCATAATCAGGATATTTTACCAGAACCGCGCTTATTTTTTCTCCCTCTGAAACTCTTTCCTCTGTTTCTGTCAGAATTTTTTGGTAAACAGAATTACCAACCGTATCTCTGGTAATCTTCAAAGCATTATTGATTGAAAGCCCGGCGCTGATTAAAGTGGAAATGTTTTCCGCAAAACGGCTTAAAAATATTTTTTTAAAAAATCCGCCGATAAATGGCAGTTTTAAAGACCATTCATCATATCTTTTTTTCCCTTCTTTAGTCGTGAAATAATAAATTAGAAATAAGACCAGAAGGAAAAATCCGACTATTATAATCCAGCCATAATCCGCTAAAAAACTATAAAAATCAATCATTAATTGAGTAAACATCGGAGGTTTTGCCGTGGTTTCTTTCAACAGGTCAACTAATCTGGGCATAACAAAAAATATAACCATCGGAATCACTACAAGCAAAACGGCTATGACAAATATCGGATAAATCATAGCTCCAGTTATCTGGGCTGATAAATCGTGCTCTCTTTCCAAGTGATCTGAAAGATAATAAAGGGATTCAGAAATTTTTCCGGATGCCTCGCCTGTTTTTATCATACTGACATAAAAAATATTGAAAACTTCAGGGAATGCGGCAAATGCTTCTGACAGGGCATTTCCTTCTTCAACCAACTGAGAAATCTTTAAAATCTTTTCTTTAAAGCTAGAATTTTTAGTCTGGAGAGCCAAACTTTTCAAGCTCTGGGTAATAGGAACCCGAGACTGCACCATTACGGCCAGTTGCCTGGAAAATATTGCTAAATCTTTTTTGGAAATTTTATTTAAAAAACTGATATTTTCAGTACGCAAAATTAAAGGAGTTTGTTCCTTTATAGATGTAACAAAAATATTATATTTTTGCAGAAGAAGGGCTGCCGCTTCCTTAGATGACGCCTCAACCGTGCCTGTTTCAATCTTGCCCTCCTTGGATCTGGCTTGATAAAAATACTTCATAATAAAAACTCTAATGACCAAATCACAAATCCCAACAAAATATCAAAATCTTAAATCCTAAAACGTTTTGGTCATTGGATATTGGGTTTTGGGGTTTATCGCAATAGGTTTCTTATTTCAGCTGGATCTAGCGCGTAATCCATCGCATTTTTCAAAGATATTTCTTTTTTTCTTACCAAGTCAACCATTGCCCTGTTTAAAGAAATCATTCCTTCTTTTGCCGACGTCTCTATCACAGCGGGAATTTCATGTACTTTGTTTTCTCTTATTAAATTTGAGACAGCATTGTTGCATATTAATACCTCGCAGACAGGTATGAATCCTCCTTTAATTCTGGGTACTAACCTTTGGGAAATTATGCCCAAGAGAGAGCTTGACAGCTGGAATCTTATCTGTTCCTGCTGTTCGGCCGGAAAAACATCAACTATTCTGTGGATTGTCTGGGCTGCCGAATTAGTGTGCAAGGTGGCAAAAACCAAGTGGCCTGTTTCAGCTGCCGTAATTGTTGTAGCAATTGTTTCTAAATCAGATATCTCGCCAACCATAATCACGTCTGGATTCTGGCGGAGGGTGGCTCGCAAAGCATTGTTAAAATTTAAGGTATCTATTTCAACTTCTCTCTGGTCAATGATCGCCCTATCGATAGGATAAGTATATTCAATCGGATCTTCAACTGTAATTATATGCACTGCCCTCGTATGGTTTATTTCATCCACCATTGCAGCCAAAGTTGTTGATTTACCCTGGCTGGTGGCTCCGGTTACTAAAATAAGCCCCTGCGGGCGACTTATAAAATCGTGCAGAATAGGAGGAAGGTTTAATTCTTCTATTGTCCTTATTTTTGAAGGAATAAAACGCAAAGCCAAACTGATAGTTCCCCTTTGAAAAAAAATATTGACTCTGAACCTGCCTTTGTCTTCGTGCTGATAAGAAAAATCGATTTCTTTTGCTTCTAAAAATTTCTTGCGCTGAATTTCTGACAGTATCGAAAATGCCAAGCCCTCAGAATCTTTTGCCAAGATTATTTTTTCCTGGCTTAAAGGAACCAGCTGGCCGGTAATGCGTATATTAGGCACATGCCCGACAGAAATGTCCAAATCAGAAGCCTCTTCTTTAACTACTGTGTCTAAAAGTTTTTTTAGGTATAGTAAATATTCCATTTTTTAAGTTTTAGGGTTTAGGTTTTAGGGGTTAGTCACTAAATACTAAACCCTATACGCTATACCCTAATTTTACTTTTCCTCTGTAGCTCTAACCACTTCTTCAATAGTAGTTTGGCCGTTTAAAACTTTTAATATGCCCTCTTGCTCCATAGTAAGCATGCCTTGTTTCTGGGCTATTTTAAAAATCAAGCTTTCTAAAGGATTTTTTTGTATTAATTCAGCCAGCTCGTCTGTCATCGATAAAACTTCAAAAAGTCCCACCCTGCCTGCATAACCTGTGAAATTGCATGCATCGCATCCTTTTGCCGCATATATCAAAAGCGGCTCTTCTATTTTTATTTTGGCGGAGGCAGGCATATCTTTTACTCTTTCTAAAATATAATTTTTCATCTTTTCTGCCGGCTTTATCTTTATTTTGCAATGCGGGCATAGAGTTCTGACTAATCTTTGCGATATCACAATCCTTAAAGCTGATGGAATCAAAAATGACCTCACTCCCATGTCCATTAATCTAGGAATTACACCGACAGAAGAATTAGCATGCAAAGTAGATAACACAATGTGTCCTGTCAAAGCGGCATTCATAACTAAATCAGCTGTTTCCTCGTCTCTTATTTCTCCAACCATAATAATATTTGGATCCTGCCTCAGAATTTGCCTGAGTCCTCTTGCAAAAGTATATCCTATTTCCGGCTTTACCTGTGATTGGTTTATTCCGGCGATAGAATATTCTATCGGATCTTCAACTGTAACAATGTTAACTGAATCCTGATTTAAAATGCGCAGAATAGCGTACTGGGTTGTTGTTTTCCCAGAACCAGTCGGACCGGTAAATAAAATCATGCCGTATGGCTTTGCTATGGCTGCCTTTACAACTTCCAAACTTCTTTCTGTCAGCCCTAATTGTTCAAAAGTCCTCAATCCTGTAGATGGATCTAATACTCTAATCTCAACTTTTTCTCCATAAAGAGTGGGAAATGTAGAAACCCTGAAATCAATATCTGCATTATTTATTTTCGTAGAAAATCTTCCGTCTTGGGGAATCCTGTTTTCATCTATCTTAAGCCCCGAAAGAATTTTAATTCTGGCAACAACAGCCGGATGCACTTTCAATGGCAAAGATAAGCTTGGATATAAAACTCCATTCAGGCGGAAACGCACAGTTAATTTGTCCCTGCTCGGCTCTATATGAATATCAGAGGCATTTCCTTCAATAGCATGCCTCAATATAACCAAAACCATTTTTATGATCGGGGCCTCTTCCGCTATTACTTGGGTTGAAGATTTCTTTTCTAAAGGAGCTAAAATTTTCTCGCCTTCTTCACTCAGTTTTTCTAGGGCTTTTCTTGTTTCAGTTGATATATTTTTGCGCTGCTTCAAAAGATCCGCCAAATCGCTGGGGGTTATCAAATAAACTTGATAAGTAAAATTTTCTTGGCCAGCTAAAAATCTTAAAGCATTCTGGGCCGCTATGTCTTCTGGATAAACCATTCCAACCTGCACAAAATTTTCAATCTTTGCTATCGACACCATTTTATAATTAACAGATGCTTCTTCGGGTATTATCTCTAAAACATCGGGGGATAATTGTTCTGCATTAACCTTCTTTAAAGGAATACCTAAAACTTTGCTCTTTAGATTAAAGAGAAAATCTTCTGAAACAATATTCTTCTCCAAAATAACCTCTTCCTCTGTCCTGCCGGTCTTTTCTACCTGTTTTTTTAGATCATCCATCTTATTCTCAGACAGAAACCCTTGTGCAAATAATTCTTGTAATAGCTTCATTTTGAAACTTGAAACTTGAAACTTGAAACATTTTTACGCCGTCATTTCGTCATCATGTTTCATGTTTTATGTTTCATATTTTATGACTTATTTTGTTTTTGTTGTAGTTTTTGTTCGCGCAACTGGCGTAGCAACTAATTGATAATATGGAATAAAAGGATTATTTCTGCCGATTTCTACCTCTTTTATTTCAGAAATAGTAAGCCCCATGCCTTGTAAAATTGTTCTAGCTTGGTCTATTGAAACAGCTGATATGAAACCTGTTGCTGTTTTCTTGTCTTTATCAACAGCTGTATAGCTATATTGTGTCTGCATTTGGGCAAATGGCTGAAGATTTTTAAATTGGCTTGAATCAAAAATACTCATATCAATATTGACTTTTGGCTTGTTGAAAACTAGTACGGGCAAAACCTCTTTTGGTTTGGATAAAAAAACTCCCAAAGACATGACAAATAAAAACAATAGAAACATTACTGTAATTCCTATAAAGAACATTTTTTGCCTTTGCTTTGGTGATATGAAAACTACTGCCATTTTTTAATATGAATGCGTTTTTATTTGCAAGCTAAAACTATATGGCGGCCCGGACGAAGAATCAAAAGAAATATTGGTAATTTCAAAAATGCGCGATGATTTTTCCAAGGAAATGATAAAATTCTCTAATGATGCGTAATCTCCTGATACATCTGTTGAAAAAACTATGTCTTTAACAGCGCCTGTAATATTATTCCCGCTATTGCTTAAAGAAGATTTGGATAAAAATAAATCTTTTACCGTCAAACCATTTCCTTTGGCGGTTTCTTGGAGAAAATAAATATTCTTGCCAAAATCAGAATTTTGGGGCAGAGCATCATCAATTTTTTTGACGTCGTCCTGGCGGCTTTGCAGATCAAAATAGGTTTTAGTTATTGCTGCATAATAATCAAATTCTGCATTAAATTCTGCCATTTTTTCACCAAGCTCTGTTTGCAGTTGTTTAAATATATTATATTCTGGCAATACTAAAAAGAATATCAGCAGCAAAATGATGAAAAGAGTCAGAGCGATAACAATGGGACGATCGATTTGCATCTTAATTATATTTTATTTTTTAATTTCTTTTGATATAGAAAAAATACCCCGGCAATCATAGCAATAATGACAACTAATACAACAACTATTAAAATGATGAATCCGGACTGATTAGTTTTTTTGCCGGCCTTTGGCTGAGCAGCAGCAATTACCTTCACTTGATAATCTTGGGTTGAACCGTCTTGGGCAGCAACTGTATAGGTGACTGGATTAGTAAAATCTTGAGGGGCATCAGAGGCGGGCGATACTGTAGCTCCAGAAGATATGACTATTGACGGCGTTAAATTTTTTAAGTCTGTGCCATAGGGAACATTCAAGGTGACGGCATAATTTGTTTCATCTACTATCCCCGCAACTTCTGGATTTAGAAGAATATGGAAAGAAGTTATTAGTTTTTCACTGCTTTCAGTCCCCGCTGGAGGCTGAGTTGTTTGACCCTCTGGAGCTGCCTGACCTTGCTGAATTAATGATTCTCCTGAAGGCGAGGCAGTCTCGGAAATTGAAGGCATAGTAGAAAGATAGCTGAATATATTTTGGTTTAGCGCAAGATTTATATTAAACTCAACCCTTGCAGATTCTCCTAATGAAGAGCTCAGCGTCCCTATGCTTTTAATATATTTTTTATTATCTTCATTTTCCAGCGTTGCCACCTGCCTTGAAAAAGCATTCATATCATCGGCCTCCCCGGACAACTGCACTGCATTATTTTTTTCATCCAAATTAAATTGCTTAAACCAAATATTCGGCATAGTCTGCGCCTGTAAAAAAGAAAATATATTTGAGGCAAATTCATGATTTTTAAATAATACGGTAAAATCATTAATCTTATTTCGATAATTAACAACATTTATTTCATATTCTTTCTGCTGGTCAGTTCCCACGGTCTGCAGAACCGCGGTTTCTTTTTTAATATCTTCTCTTTGAAAGTTGTTTTTAGTTAAAAAAATAACATAGCAAAGTACGGTGGCTATCAGCAAAGATATTACAAAATAGAAGATGACATCCATCCACCAAAATTTTTTAGTTCTTAATTGGAAGATTACAGAAAAATCCATACTTTATATTTATTATATTATACAATAAATTAACTTGATATACATTACGTTTCTAGTCCTCCCAATGCCACGCCTGTCGCAACGGAAAAACTTGGCGCCATTTTTTCAAGGCTTTGGCCTAAAATCGGGGGATATAAAAGTTCAGAAAAGCAATTAGGAATTTCTACTTTCTTTTTTAAAACCTCAGCGAAATATTCTTTAAGGCCTGGCAAACCGGATGTGCCGCCGGTCAAATAAATTTCATCTATCTCCTTGCCTTCCTGCAGGTAAAAATCAGACAATACTTTTTTCACTTCGATTACAAGGGGATCTATCAATAAATACAGTGTTTTGGAAATTTCTTCTTTTGAAGAAGTTAGGCCCTCTTTATTTTTTAACTCTTCAGCTTCTAGGTGACCCAAACCCAAAGCTGAAGCTATGCTATAAGTAAGCTGGCTGCCTGCAAAATCAAAGCTGTAGCTTTTTTTCAAACTTTTTTTGTCAATTATGCTGATGGTTGTGCTTTGGACTCCTATATCTATTAAACACACGCAATTTTTATTTTCTCTAATCAAAGACCTGGCCAGCCCCAATACCTCAGCCTCCACTGCATAAAGCTCGATGCCGGCTAATTGGGCAACTTTTTGGTAATCCTGTATAATTTGGTTTGGAATGGCAACCAAAAATATCTTTAGTCCGGACTGTTTTTCTCCGGGAGTTCCTCCTATTAATCTCCAGTCCAAAGTTGTTTCTGTTATGGGCAGTGGTATATATTGGGAAGCATTATAATAAACTGCATCTTTCAATTCATTGGCGTTCATTGGCGGTAATTCAAAAGAGGTGCAGAAAGTTGAGAAATCAGGAATTGAAATTATAGCTGCTTTAGTTTTTATTTTCGCCTCATCCAAAACAGCCCTTATAGCCCTGGAAACAAAATAATTGGAAAGCAGATAACTCCCTTTTTCAGCATTCCTAAAGGGCTCTTTGTAAAGAGAAGCTGATTTTATTTCTCCGTAATTTTCCAGCGCTTTTCCCTGGCCCCATCTTGATATTTCAACGATTTTTATTGATGCTGTGCCAATATCAATTCCAACCATCTTCTTAGGAAAAAACATTTTCAAAGGATTTGAAAAAATATTCAATTTGCTCAGTTTTTCTAAATTAAAATTTTCCAAAGGATTTGGACTCATAATTATCTTTATTATACAATAAAAGCAATATAAGAGCACTGTGGATAAACCCAGACCTGCGGGCTGGAATTTTCAATTTTTAATTTTCAATTTTTAATGAACGATTTAATTATTAAATTTTCAAAAATTAAAATATTTCTTCTCGACTTGTTTTTTCCGAAGTTCTGCTTAGGATGCCAGAAAGAAGGCATATATTTGTGCGACGACTGCCGGACGCTTTTGGATATTTCTGAATATAATTATTGCCTCTGCGACACAAAACCAATCCGCCTTCCGTCAATGCAACTCACTGGAAAATGTTCTCGATGCCAGGACAAAAAACTTTCAGGCCTTTTTTCCGCACTGCCCTATAAAGAAAAAACTCTTACCAGAAAATTAATTTATCAATTCAAATATCAGCCGTATTTAAAAGACCTGGCTAAAACTTTAGCGAGTATTTTAATAGAACATTTTGTAATTTCAGGAAAAAATACTGATGAAATTTGGGAAAACTCAGTTTTAATCCCAGTTCCCTTGGATAAAAAGAAATTAAAAATCCGCGGTTATAACCAATCAGAAGAATTGGCAAAAGAATTATCAAATATTTTGCAGATTCCAGTAATTTCCGATGTTTTAATAAAAATAAAATCCACAAAACCGCAGATGGAATTGTCAAAAGAACAAAGAGAAAAAAACTTGGAAGGAGTTTTTGAAATAAAAAATCCTGAAAAATTTTCAGGCAAGAAGATATTTTTGGTTGATGATGTTTATACCACTGGTTCCACAATGCAAGAATGCGCAAAAACTTTAAAAGAAAATGGCATAAAAACCGTTTGGGGAATTGTAATTGCAAGAGAAGAATAAAAAACAATAAAAAACTCGGAAGCGACGCACGCTCCCGAGTATGTTCTCTTATTCATCTTTCCCTTCTAACTTGGCAGACAACTTCTTGAGGTAATCGGCCTTATGGCCTAGAAAACTCTTTACCCCAAAGAAGAGGGAAACGACGAACAGCGCGTTTAACACAATAGTTGAGATAAGGTTATATTCCGGTCCCCAGCGTTCCTCAACTATAATGTTCAACAGGCACAAGAGTATGCCTGCCACTAGCAAATTCATCTTTCTTTTGCCCCATCCGCCTGCTGACACGTCTAGCTTCCTGCGCACCCCCTTGAACCAATACACCAGGAGTGCTGTCTCGACAACTGCCAGCGGAACTGTAATCATTTTCAATGTCAGATGGATGCGCCCATCCAAAATCAAAAACAAAAACACAATTCCCAAAAGCAATTTGTCTCTCAGCCGGTCCAAAGCGCCGCCCAAATCACTTGCGGTTCCAAAATAGCGCGCTACCAGACCGTCGAAAAGATCTGTCAGCAATACCCCTGTCACCAACAAAAGCATTGTCAGAGTCCGTTCTCTGTGTAAAACAACCACCCACAGAAGAACAAAACACATTGGAAAACCCGTCAGCGTGATAAGGTTTGCCAGATTGCGAAAAAACCAATTGTGTTCTGTATTTGTATCCACCTCAAGTCTCCTTGTTGTTAAAGTGCCGAGAAACACCAATGTGTTTCATCTGAATATTAAAATAATTTTCAATTTCAGTCAAACCCCGCTTAGCGGGAATCAAATAAAAATGCGGGAGGAATATTCCTCCCGCATTTTTATTTTAATTTTATTTCAGCAAGGTTTTTACTTTTTCAACGATTTCCTCCGGAGTCAGCTGGGCTTTGACCAAATAATCCACTGCTCCCAATTTCATTCCTTTATTAATTTCATCCTGCTGGCCGAGATTAGACAAAATAACCACAGGAATTGAACTGGTAGCGCTGTCTGATTTTATTTTTGATAAAACCTCAAAGCCATCAACTGTCGGCAGAAGAAGATCGAGCAAAATCAAATCTGGCATTATATCCTTGGTTTTTTCAATGCCATCTGAGCCATCGACTGCCAGAGAAACAGCAAATCCTTCCGATGACATTTTTTGGCTGATTAACTGCCTTAAAAAATCATCATCTTCTATAATTAAAATTTTTTTAGCCATTGTTTTAAAACAGATTTTCACGGATTATTTAGCGGATTTTCACAGAGCACAGATTTTTAGTATCTGTGATTCGTGGAAATCTGTCCGTCAATCTGTGTTTATCCGTTTAATTATTATACTACTTTTTCTACTGTTTGCCAATCGCCGTCAACCCATAACAAGACAATTTCAACTGGAAAGCCAAATGATTCAACTGTTTTCTTGGCTTCTTTTAAATGCTTTATTTGTTCTTCTTTTTCTGCTGGATTTCCAGCGCATCCAAAATGCCCGACAATCGCCACAACTTTTGAACCGTGATGATGCACCGAAATTTCAACTCTTTTTTTAATGTTTTCAACCAACCCTTCGGCAAGCTCAGGACTTGCGAGAATTTTATTCGGGCCCGGCTCAGTCACCATATCAACCCAATCAACACTATAATTTTTTTTAATATAATCTTTAACAGCATCCTGAACCCTTCCGTCCATACAATTTATCGCGCACGCAAATTTTTTTTGATTTTCCATTTTTTTAAAATTATTTTATTCAATTTTGATTATACTACTTTAACAAGCTTGTTGTAAATAAAAAAACTTAGAAGCGATTTTTTCAAAAGGTATTTACTATTTTCCAAAAAAGAGTTAAACAAAAATAATTTGCAATTTGACAATATAACACCTTGGATTACGAAATGCTTTCTAAACTATCCTTCAAAACATTAAAAGTTGAAAGCTATTTCGTAGTCCAAGAGTGAATTAGGCAATAAAAACCGAGAAAGGGCGTACCGCCCGAAACAACGAGAAGGAGAACCAGTTTATGACGAAGTCGAAGACCACAAGTGCCTCAACCGATCTGGTGTTGGTTGGGCCACCAGACCCCAGGGTTATCGCGATGCTGTCTGGTGTGTTTACGCCCCAGCCGGCAACTGAGGCAGACGGAGATACGATCGACCCCAAGACAATGCTTACTCCCAACCAGAGAGAAGGCCTTCGTACCAGGTTCGTGGGAGAATTCTGCGACACGGTGGAAACAAACAGCCGAGTGATGCAGGAGTACATGCAGCGAGTGCAGGCAGCGACGGCTGTTTTGCGCGAAACCATCGGCGGCGACGGCCGCAAACCAATACGACAGCAAGTCAAGAAAGACAACAATCCTGCGGCAGCGCAGAAGCCGGTGCAATCGTACAGCGCGAGGCTAGCCAAAATGGGCTTGCCGCGCGAAGGCACCAAGGAGCGCGCCCTCCTAGATTTCATCCGGGATGAAGGGAAGGTTCCTCGCCTTCAGATGATTGAGTGGGCATGCTCGAGCAAGAAGATCAATCCTGATGGCGAATCGCAGGAAGTTGTTATGCATCGATTGGGCGTAATGCTTCCAACACTGAAAGCCAAAGGTTGGATTACCCCCATCAAAGGCGAATCCGGCCGGCCGATCTACTGGCAATATGTTGGGAAAACGAAAACCAGCCCGACAAACAGCGAGCCCCAGCAGAAATCAGCGCATGTCGGCCATTCGCATGGCCCGAAACCCGGCACCCACAAGGCGACTGTGCTGGACATCATCGCAGCAGCAGGACCTGAAGGCACCACGGCAGCGGAAATCAGACAGCGATATCCGGGGTTGAAAAACCTCAACAGCACCATTCGAGGTTTGAAAGAAGGCAACCATGTCCGCAACACAGCCACTGCCGGCCGAGGAAATAAAGCCAGGTATGTCGCAACAATGGTAAACGCGGTAAATAACATTCGTCAGGCGACTGCTCGCGCTATCAAGGATTCCAAGACAGCGCGAGGCGAGACAAAACCTGAAAAGACAGCCGATGGCGAAGATGGCGATAGAGCGGCTCATTCTCGCTTGTCAATCGACGACGATGACAAGCCCAGAGATGCTGACCCAAAACCGCGCTGGAGACCGCCGCCATCTCGAGACAAAGAGATACTGCCCCAGAGGCCAACACCCTTGCCCAAAAAGGCCTTGGTTACAAAAAACCCCAGGAGTGCCGAGGATTGGGACAATCTCGTTCTGCGGCTGGAGGAAGACTGGCATTGGTTGCTTACCTTTGAGTGGTTAGTGAAAGTCGCAAAGACCGAAGGACCATTCTATGGCTTTAGCATCGATACCTGGGGATCAAGTCAGATCCGAAACGAGATGGCAAAATCTGTGAAGCGGTTAGAATACAGGAACAAGCTCAGAATCAGCGAAGATGGCAACACTCTTCTCCCATTCCCGAATGTTTCTGCCAATAAACGCCCAGCAGGACCCGCAGCCAGCCCCAAGGAGCCGAAACTGCAGAAGAAGCCATCTATCCCCAATGAGGAACGGCCGGAGATCAACTCTCCAAACAAATGGTCAGAAGCAGTTCTATCAGTGATTGAGCAGGCAGACAGCTCGATAACCGAAAGCGAGATTGCTGATCTAATCTGGGCTAATGACCTAAACGACTGGCGTCGTCCAGAGAATATCACCCCAGACGATGTGGCAGCAGGCGTCAGAGCGGCCATCTTGTATCTGAGGAAAAAACTGTTGATAGACATCGTTACCGATATCGAAGTCGATGACCAGGGCCAGAGACATTGGAAAATTGCCTAAGAAAGGAAGGTGAAACAAAACCAAAGGGCTCACGTGCAGTTTACTTACACAAACTCTGCGCGTGAGCCATTTTTTTATGTGATAAAAATTAAAAGCGCCTTTTTGGCGCTTTTAATTTTAAATGCGGAGGAGGTGGGACTCGAACCCACAAGACCCATAACAGGTCAAAGTTTAGCAAACTTTTGCACGGCCATCGTGCGGCTCCTCCTTGCTATTATAATGCCTTATTTATAGTATTTATTCAAGTGTTTTTGATTGCTTGACCCGATAATTTTAAAATATTTTTTCATGTCTTCTTGGCTATCAATTCTAACATCCCTATAACTAAACAGTCGGGATTTTATGCCTAAAGAATACAAAATACTATACACAGATTTACGCATTGGCTGAGAATAACTTGTAAAAGATAATTTTATATAATTATAAAATTTACCTTTTACTTTGTATTTATGATTAAAAACACATCCATCTGTATCCACTAATCCGCGAACACAAGCGATAGAATAAAATTTATTATTTTTTATCCAATCGGGAATATCAACTTGCAATTTTATCTTATTTCCTTTTCTTAAGCCTAATTTAACTAAATAATCAATTAAATCCATACTAGAAACTGATATTACAAAAACGCTGTCATTTTTTCTCTCGCATATTCCGGGTTTTCTCTTAAAAAGTTTTTCTATAATATTGCAAACATATTTGATATACTCTGTATCGTCGAAACAATTTAATGTTATATGAATCTGCTTTCCCCTTGCAGATATGCCGCCATCTCCAAGCATTATTCCAAAAAATTCTGCTAATTCCGAACTTTTTGGAGGTTTCCTTATTGGTTTTCTCCTGAATAAAAAACTATCATTAAACTTGCCTTTTTCATCCCACCATTTATTCCATGCTTTTTTTCTATTTGGTCCGCCAACGCATCCATATTTTTTGATGCACGCTGCCGAACCCATAATCCCACCAAGTTTAGCGCCTTTAATGGCATACCAAAAATCAGTTTTTTCTTCTAAATTTTTAGGTTCAGGAGTATTTGTTGCTTTGCATAATTTAAGCATTGCATTTTTTTGCATCAAAAATTTTTCTCTTCGCCAATCTCTGATTGTCCTTTCAGAAAGGTTGCAAATTTTTGCCGCTTTTGCAACAGAAATTTCTGAAAGAATTTTTTCCATAAATTTTTGCTGTTCGCCTTTTTTAAATAAAATTCTCATAACAACTTATCCATATCTCCATTATATCATAAAAATAACTAGAAACCTAACATTGATTTTTTTTAAATTATATGATAAAAAAAATGCGGAGGAGTCGCATAGCGGCCATTGCACCGGTTTTGAAAACCGGAACCCTTTACAGGGTTCGTGGGTTCGAGTCCCACCTCCTCCGCCAATTTAATAAAAAAATGAAAGATAAAAAGTTTCTGTTATTAGTTTTATTTATAATAATTCTGGCAGCTACTTTTTTGTCGGCTTATAACTACAAAAATTCAAACAATAATAGCCAGCAACCAGCGCAATCAGGATTTTTAAAAATTGAGGATAAAAAAATAACAGACAATACAAAACCTTTCAAGATAGATATTGTTTATCCGCAAATTGACGGCTTGGATTTTTTCAACAAATCTGCAAGTGATGCCGTAAATAAAGAAATCAGCGATTTTAAAATAAACTCTTTGGCAAATGACGAGGCGGTAAAAAAAGTTGACCCTGTTGATTATGCAAAATATCCAAGAGAATATGATTTGAATATCTCTTACGACAAAGGAGAAATAGATGACAACATCGCAAGCGTTGTTCTAAATGTTTATAACTTTGAAGGCGGAGCGCATGGTTCCAGTTATTTTATACCGATAAATTATAATGTTAAAACAAAAAATGAAATAAAAATGGCGGATTTATTTCAGGGACAAACAAATTATTTGCAAAAAATTTCGGATTTCTGCATAAATGATTTAACGAAACAATTAACTGATTCTGGTGGAATTGAAATGACAGATGCAAGTTGGATAGGAAGAGGAGCTGGACCTACTGCAGAAAATTTTCAATTTTTCCTAATAAACAAAGACAATATTGTATTTTATTTCCCACAATACCAAGTAGCTGCCGGCGCAGCCGGAAGCTTTAAAGTCACAATGCCCTTAAAATAATTACAATTATTGTTTAGAAATTAAAAATTAGAAATTTAAAATTCCAGTTTTGCAAAAGCAAAATCTGGCTTGCCCTCGTCGTTCAGTGGATAGGACAGAGGATTGCGGATCCTCAAACACTGGTTCGAATCCAGTCGAGGGCACAAGAAAAGGACTGCGCTTGTCCGGTTAAATAATTTTGCGCCTGTAGTGCAAAATTAGCGCGAAGCGCCATTTAACCGGATGAAGTTCTTTTACAACTTGGGTAAGTCTAAGGAGATAAAAATGCAAACTGAAGTTTGAGAAAGGAGCCGTTATGTACAACCAAATGACGAACAGGTCTTTTAGTGGCAGTTATCCCCAAAAGACGCCAGTGCCACAGCCGCCAATACCAAAGCCACAGCAACCTTTTGTTATCTCTTCTCATCAGAGAAAAGATGCAAATAAATTGTTGGGCGAATTATGCGAGCAATACAATTGTGGATTAACCAAACTGCTCCGAGTAGTCGAGCAAGAAGTAGCTGGAGAAGTATTGCCACGTTATGTGTTCGAGGCGCTGGTTGAACGACTTGAAAGCAAAAGGAGACGACATGAACTGTCGCATCAAGAAATCGCGGATTTGGAGAGAGCTAAGTCATCTCCTGTCAGACAAGCCAGATGACGCGTTTGCGTCGAAGGCGCTTACTTCAATTACCTTCGGGTTTTGAAAGTAAGCGCCTGTTAAAATACTTAAACAAGAAGCCACCTTTTAATTGAGGTGGTTTTTTGGTAGAGTAAAATAATATAATTAATTATTAATAAAAAATATGAATTATTATTTAGATGTTCTTAAAAAATATTCACAATTTAATGGACGCTCATCAAGAAAAGAATTTTGGATATTCTATCTTTATAATCTGTTAATAATTTCAATTCTTTCTGTAATTAGAATAGTTTTCCAAATTCCTATGTTAGATATTATAACAATAGGAATCACATATATTTTTTATTTATTTCTTATAATTCCATCGCTTGCTGTTACTATAAGAAGATTACATGACATTGGCAGAAGTGGCTGGTGGATATTATTATTTCTAATTCCTATAATTGGTTGGATTTGGCTTTTAATTTTATTAGCTTTACCCGGTAACCCTGAAGATAATAAATATGGAACTAATCCTAAATTGATAGAAACAAAAATTTCAACTGCCTTAATTATTATACTAGTGCTAATAAGTTTAATTTTAATATCTATTGAAATATCTTTTACGTTTAAGAGTGGCACATTGACTAATTTGCCGACAAAACAAGATACTAATTTGCCGACAGAACAAAATTTAGCAAATATGGGCTATAAAGTTAGTCTAACTGAAAAAAATACATCTTCGGATAATTTAATAGCCAAAAAAAACCTTGGTGTTGAATCTTTTCAAAGAGAAGTATTTGAGTTACAAAATAACAGCGGAGAATTAACCCTTGAATTAATAAAGGATCCTAATCATCAATACCAATTCATGAATGATTGTATTAATAGCCCACAAAAAATACAGATTGAAAATATTGGAGACCAAAGTTGTGCATATCAATCAACGAAAATTTACATCCAAATTTATTTCAAAAAAGGTGATTATTATGGCTGGGTTGAATCGGCTCCTCTAGATCAAAATCCAGCAACTAGTTTATCAGATTTAGTTCAAATAGCTAGGCTTCTGGAATCGAAAATATAAATGATTTCGCTTTCAACAAAAGTTGAAGAAGTTCCGAAAATCGGAATTACTTATGCAAAAAGATTAAAAAAATTCGGCATAAAAACAGTGCAGGATCTGCTTTTTTATTTTCCGGCAAGATATGATGACTTTTCAGAAATAATTTCAATCAAAGAAGCCAAACAAAGATTGGGAGAAGTTGTCTGCGTGCAAGGGCAAATTACAGAAATTGAAAATACCAATACTTTCAAAAAATTTATGTCGCTTACAGAAGCGACAATTCAAGACAACAGCGGAGAAATAAAAGCCATCTGGTTTAACCAGCCGTATCTGGCAAAATCTTTGAAAGAAGATGATTTTGTCTGCTTGGCAGGAAAAGTTTCGCTTTACAAAGAAGGAGTTTATTTGAACAATCCAAGCTATGAAAGAATAAATGAAATAGGAGAAAATGAAGAGCTGACCCACACTGGCAGAATTGTCCCTGTTTATTCTGAAACAAGAGGAATAACTTCGCGCTGGCTAAGATATGTCATAAAGCCATTGCTTTACAGATTTTGCGAGCAGATACCAGAATCCTTACCACCAGAAATAATTAAAAAATATAAATTTTTGCCCATACAGGAAGCTGTATGGCAATTGCATTTTCCAGATTCCTTCGAGCATGCAGATGCAGCCAAAGCGCGCTTTTCTTTTGAAGAGCTTTTTTTAATACAATTGAATGTCTTGAAAGAAAAAATAAAATTAATGCAGAAAAAATCTGCGGCCTGCCCTATGGATGCAGATTTAATGAAAAAATTTACAGATTCTCTGCCTTTCCAGCTGACAGATTCCCAGAAAAAATGCGCCTTTGCAATTTTAAAAGATTTGGAAAAAACAGTTCCGATGTCCCGACTTTTAGAGGGAGATGTTGGCTCTGGCAAGACAGTTGTTGCCACAATGGCAGCTTTAAGCGTAATAAAAAACGGTCACCAAGTTGCTTTTATGGCGCCGACGGAAATTTTAGCAAAACAGCATTTTAAAACAATCACAGAACTTCTTAAAGATTTTGATGTTAAGGTCGGAATGTTAACCGGTAAAGATGCAAGAATTTTTAAAGATGGCGAAACATTTGAGGTTTCTAAAAAGAGTTTCAACGGGGACTTGGAAAATGGGCAGATAGATTTTGCAGTCGGCACGCATTCTTTGATTCAAAAGGGAGTTGAGTTTAAAGATTTAGCATTGGTGATTTTAGACGAACAGCACAGATTCGGAGTTGAACAAAGAGATCATCTGATAAAAAATAAAAAATTAGTCCCCCATTTGCTTTCAATGACAGCCACTCCAATTCCAAGAACTTTGGCTTTGACTGCTTACGGCGATTTGGATTTGTCTTTGATTGATGAGATGCCAAAAAACAGAAAAAAAGTGAAAACAATAATTGTAGAACCATCTCAAAGAAAAGAAGCTTATAATTTTATTGAAAAAGAAGTAAAAGAAGGCAAAGGGGTTTTTGTTATTTTCCCGAAAATTGAATCTAATGCCTCAAAATTAGCTGAAATAATAAAAAGCAAAGGAGAAATTACAGGAAATTTCGTTCCGCAGAACTATGCTCCAATGTCTCTGGCATCCTTAGCAATCAATGAGGTTAAAGCTTTAAAAGAAGAATATGAAAGATTGTCAAAAGAAGTTTTTCCTGATTTAAGGATTACAATGCTTTATGGAAAAATGAAACCTGCAGAAAAAGAAAGGATAATGCTGGATTTTAAAAAAGGTGAAATTGATATTCTGCTTTCCACTTCTGTAGTTGAAGTCGGAGTTGATGTGCCAAGAGCCACAATAATGATGATTGAGGGAGCTGAACGTTTCGGATTATCCCAGCTACACCAATTCCGCGGACGAGTTGGCAGGTCAGATATGCAGTCATATTGTTTTTTGTTTACCACAGACCCAAGCATGTTAAACAGAAAAAGATTAAAAGCCATGATAGATTGCGATGACGGATTTAAATTAGCTGAAAAAGATTTAGAAATCCGCGGTCCCGGTTCGCTTTATGGCACTCAGCAATGGGGAATTCCGGATATGGCAATGCAAGGCCTGACAAATATATTTTTGGTTGAAAAAACTAGAGCTGCTGCCAAAGAAATTTTAGAAAAAGATCCTGAATTAAAAAATTATCCTGAGCTGAAAGAGAGACTGAAACAGTTTCAGACAAGGATACATTTCGAATAATCATAAATTCTAAACAATTCCAAACCCCGTTAGAAATTTGCAAAAATATAATATCTTGGCGGAAGTCCAGCTGGACTTCCGCCATTCTAGTTTAAACATTATTTAAAAATTAACTTTTACAACATATTTTGCAATGGCAAATTTCTAACGGGGAAACCAGAATCCACTTTGAGTAAATAAAACGCCAGCCTTAAGCTGGTGTTTTATTAAAAATTTTACTATTTACTTTCCTCCTTTCTTTTCTGCTTTTTTTCTTTGTTTTATTGGTTTGTCGAATTCTGTCATATAAAATTTAAAGACTTCATCGGGATCACTATCTGCATTTACTGTAAGTTTAATGTCATTAGCGTTTGTTTCCCATGTGGTATTTGTTCTTTTTGCTAATTCGATCATATGATTTATACTTGTTCTAATATCATCACCAGGAAAACCCTTATATACTTTTACGTCCTTTTCTTTATTTTCTTCCATAGCATCGTGCAAAACTGCTTCTTTTCCGAGATTTTTTAATGCTTCAGACACTTCCTTTTGTGCCGGAGATTCTTCTTGATTTTCTTCTGGACCCTTTAATTGATCTTGTTGATTTTGTTTTGCCATAAATTTATTTATTATTTAATAATATTTTTTTTCTTTTAGTCTATCCGTCCATAAATGATTTGTCAAATTCATTTTTTATTTTATGCAAAATCCTGCAACATCAATAATGTATTTAAGGGCAATATACCAAACAATGGAAGCTATTATAACCCCGCAAACTATGCCTGCTAAAGAAGATGCTACCGTAGAACCTATGTGAAGTTTATAATTCCTATTTTCTTCAGAGATAAAATCTCTCATAAATTTGCTGACGCCTGATTTTTTAGCCATATTTTTTACATATTTAATAATATAATTAATACAATTTTATTATATCACAAAAAATCTATTTACGTATCTTTTCTGTAACCACAAAAACGTCGCTCGCATAGCTCGCTCCTTCAAAACCCACTGTTTTGAATAATTTCCTACACGGGAGGATACCCAATCCTCCCGACCCCTCCTGTGACTTTTGGCTAACCTCGAAACTACTTACGTATTTTCTCGGTTACCCAAAAGCCCATGTACCTGCCAAGCATCAAGCGGATTTGGGCGTCTAGAGCCGGGAGCGAGCCGAATAAAATCAAAGTTATCGGCAAAAATATCCACTGCAAAAAAACAGTGGATTTTTTAAACCATCTCAAATGCCATTTCATATTTTTGGGGACCTGTGGCAGAAGCATTGTGCTTAAAATTGCCGACACGAACATCCCAACCATTGCAACTGTCATAATCTGGCCGGTTAAAATCGGCAGATTAAAAGATAAAACAGTAAAATTGAATTTTTGCCCCCCTAAAAGTATCGGCAGCCAGCCCAACAAAAATAATAAAAGAGCTGCTGTTGCCCATGACCAGAATCCATCCATGATTGTATAAATATGGGAAATTTTAGCCCATATGGATATCTTTTTATTATTCAAAAATCCAAACATTATATAAGGAATTTCATCGCATCCCCATGCCCAGCGCTTCTGCTGTTTATACTGGTTTAAGGCAGTACGCCAGAAATTTTTTGCCATAACAGCATCCATAGAAACCAGATAATAAATAGGAACTACTCTATAATTTCCGTCATAGCGCAAATAAGCCTTCCAAAAAATTCGGGAATCATCCTGGACAACATTTGCCGGATATCCGACATCAAAAAAAACTTTAGCTGGAGTCGAATGAGAAGAATATGTTGTAAGCTTCTCTGATCTCTCTTGTTGAATCATCTGCCAAAAAGTATTAGATGTTGATACAACGCGAGAGAAAAGATTAGCTGTCCAAATATTATTATTGTAAACCGGTATGGGCTGATAGCTGGCCTGCATCGGATCTAGTTCTGTCAGATAATACCATGTCAAACAGGCAAAATATTGCGGAAAAACTTTTGTATCGATATCAAAAGTTGAAATCAAAATATTTTCATAAGGTATTTTTAATTTATCAATAATTTTTTCTTTTACTTCCTTTCCTGCAAAAGCCGTGTTGGAACCCTTGCCGCCGATTTCTCCTGCAATATTGTCCGGATGGACTGAAATAAAAAATTTATAAAATTTATCTGAATATTTGTCGGCGATGGCCTTTGCCTGTTTTTCAAAAATCTGGCCCGCTCTTTCTTCCATAGCTAAAACTACAATCATTTTTTCTTTCGGATAATTTGATTTTATCAGCGCCTCAATGCTTTCTTCAATTATTTCTTTGCCTTCCTTATATGTAGGGAAAATAATTATATGATAAATATCTTTCCAAGACTTGCCTTTTACCCCGTTAAATAATTTCAGCTCCGCCGAAATTTGCCCTTCGGGCAATTTAACGGGGTGAATTTTCTTTAATTCTTTCAGCCAATCTCTTTTCATATGACTTTTAACCCGGAAATAACCAATAATCTGGTGCAAAGAAAAATAAAATATCCTGAAAAGATAATAGAAGCAGAAACAAATAATGAATATCGCCACCCAGCTTGGAAGCAGCCAAGAAAAAACAAGCACACCAAAAAGTGTGCCTAAACTTACAGCCCCAGGAATCATTTCAAAAAATCTGTATAATCTTCTGTCTCTAGGATTTTTTAGATCTGAAGCTCTTGAGATATTTAAATAATCTTCTTTATCCATAATTTTTGTGGCCCTACCGGGATTTGAACCCGGGTTCTCAGCTTGAAAAGCTGGTGTCCTAGACCAGGCTAGACGATAGGGCCATACAATAATTTATCTAAATCTTAACGTAAAAATTGAAAAAAAGCAAGATTTCATGTATAATTTACCCATGAAAATTTTAGCTATAGAAACATCATGCGATGATACGGGAATTGCAATTTTAGAGGTTTCAAAGACCGGTAAATTTAATGTTCAGTCAAATATTATTTCTTCGCAAATTGAAGTCCATAAAAAATATGGCGGAGTATATCCAGCTCTTGCTAAAAGAGAACACCAGCGCAATTTAGTACCTGTTTTAATGCGCGCATTAAAACAGGCTAAATTGTTAAATCCCAAATCCCAAGCACCAAATCCCAAACAAATCCCAAATCCTAAATTAAAAATTATAAATAATATTTTATTAAGAGAATCTGAATTAGAAAAAAAATTAATTCCTTTTTTGAAAAAATATAAAAAACCAGATATTGATTTAATTTCTGTGACAAACGGCCCTGGATTAGAACCTTGTCTTTGGGTCGGAGTTAATTTTGCAAAATGCCTTTCATATTTTTGGAATATGCCAATTGTTGGAGTAAATCATATTAAAGCCCATATTTTTGTAAATGGATTTGATAATGGAAAAGGATTAACACAAAAAGATTTCCCCGCCTTGTGTTTGGTTGTTTCGGGCGGACACACACAGCTATTTTTAATGAAAGATTTTGGCAAATATGAAATTCTGGGAGAAACCAGAGATGACGCAGCTGGAGAATGCTTTGACAAATGCGCAAAAATTTTAGGGCTTTCATATCCTGGAGGACCGATAATTGCAAAACTAGCAGAAGGAATTAAGCCAAAAAATATTTTGCCGAGACCTATGATTGGCACAAAAGATTATGATTTCAGTTTTTCTGGATTAAAAACAGCTGTTTTGTATTTATGGCAAAAGCAAAATAAAAAAGACCTGCCTGCGCAGGCAGGAATGGCAGCTGAAGTCCAGCAGGCAATAATTGATGTTCTGCTTAAAAAAACAATTAAGGCTGCAAAAGACTACAATGTTAAAACAATAATTCTAGGAGGAGGAGTTACGGCAAACAAAGAATTAAGAAAACAATTTTATGAAAAAATTAAAAAAGAAATCCCTGATGCAAAATATTTAGTGCCAGGCTTTTCTTTATCAACAGATAATGGATTAATGATAGCGGTTGCAGGATATTTTCGCGCAAAACAGAAAAAATTTACAAAATGGCAGAATCTAAAAGCAGAAAGCAATTTACGAATAAAATAAAAATTGTCAAGATTTACCCAGTTAAATAATTTTGGTAAAATAAACGACTAAGCCATATGGAACTTCTATCGCAATACAATGCAAAAGAGGTTGAGTATAAAATTTATCAGCTTTGGGAAAAAAGCGGTTTTTTTAATCCAGACAATCTTCCTTCCCGCCACAAAAAACCTTTCTGCATAATAATGCCTCCGACAAATGCCAACGGAAATCTACACGCAGGCCATGCTTTAGTTATGACCATTGAAGATATAATGACAAGATACAAAAGAATGCGGGGTTTCAAAACATTATGGCTGCCGGGGTTGGACCATGCGGGTTTTGAAACCCAAGTTGTCTATGAAAAAAAACTGGAAAAAGAAAACAGATCAAGGTTTAAAATGACGGGCGAGGAATTATACAAAGAAATTTGGGGTTTTACTGAAGAAAGCAAAACAAATATCAAGTCCCAGGTCAAAAAAATGGGAGCTTCTTGCGATTGGTCGAGAGAAAAATATACTTTAGACAAGGATATTGTAGAGATTGTCTATGAAACTTTTGATAAATTGAATAAAGACAGTCTAATCTATAAAGGGAAGAAAATAATAAACTGGTGCCCGAAACACCAGACCTCTCTGTCTGATTTGGAGACGAAAGATGAAGAGAGGCAGGACAAATTTTACTACCTGAAATACGGGCCCTTTACCATAGCAACTGCCAGACCGGAGACAAAATTCGGGGACAAATACGTTGTAATGCATCCAAAAGACCCCAGGTACAAACAATATGCAGAAGGCCAGAAAATACCATTGGAATGGATAAACGGCCTCATAACGGCAACTGTGATTAAAGACGAGGCTATAGACATGGATTTTGGAACAGGGGTCATGACAATCACCCCTTGGCATGACGCCGTTGATTTTGGCATTGCTGAAAGGCATAATTTAGATAAAGAACAGATAATAGATTTTCAGGGGCGGCTTTTGCCGATTGCCAGTGAATTTGCGGGAATGAAAATCTTGGAAGCAAGGCCGAAGATTATTGAAAAGCTGCAATCAAAAGGGCTTGTTGAAAAAATAGAGGAAAACTACAAGCATATGGTAAAGGTTTGCTATAAATGCGGAACTTTGATCGAGCCGCAGATAAGAGAGCAATGGTTTTTAAAAATGAAGCCGCTGGCTGAACCCGCCATAAAGGCGATAAAGAAAAATGATGTAAAATTCATCCCTAATCATTACAAGAAAATCGCCCTACATTGGCTAAATAATATTTTAGATTGGCCATTATCCAGGCAGATTGTCTGGGGAATTCCGATTCCTGTCAAAATCTGTGAAAAATGCGGAGAAAATATAGTTGATATTAAAGATAAACTGACAAAATGCAAAAAATGCGGAGGCCATCTGAAGAAAGAAACTGATACTTTTGATACATGGTTTTCTTCCGGACAATGGCCTTATGCCACTCTAAAAACAACTAAAAAAGGAGATTTTGAAAAGTTTTATCCGACAGATGTTATGGAAACCGGCGGAGACCTTATCTTCTTCTGGGTAAGCAGGATGATTATGCTCGGCCTTTATAGCACAAAAGATATCCCCTTCAAGAATGTTTATATGCATGGAATGGTTTTGGATGCCAAAGGGCGAAAAATGTCAAAATCAAAAGGAAATGTGATTAATCCTTTGGATTTAATTGAAAAATATGGCACAGATGCTCTAAGAATTGGATTGGTAGTAGGAAACACTCCAGGCACTTCCCTTCCATTGGACGAAAATAGGATCAGGGGATATAGGAATTTTGCCACAAAAATATGGAACGCCTCGCGGTTTGTTTTAATGAATTCAAAGGATTACAAGCCAGATTCAAAAATTCAACTGAATGCCAAAGACAAAAAAATATTGAAAGATTTTCAAAAACAAGCGAAAGAGATAACAAAAGAAATGGATAATTTTAAATTTTATTCGGCTTCTGAAAAAATATATCATTATTTCTGGCATACATTCTGCGATAAAATCATTGAAGAACAAAAACCGCGGCTTTATGGGATAGATATTAAAGAGAAAGCATGCGCGCAGTATGTCTTGATGACATTGCTTTCTGAATCGCTGAAAATTTTGCATCCTTTTATGCCATTTATAACTGAAGAAATTTACCAGCAGTTGCCGATAAAAAATAAGCAAAAGTGCCTGATGGTAGAATTTTGGCCTAATTAATTAATATCAAACATAATGGACTACAATATAATAATCTATATAATTTTCGGCATACTGCCCAGCTTGACCTGGCTTTCTTATTATCTGAGGAAAGATGCGCACCCAGAGCCTAAAAAAATGATATTAAAGATATTTTTGTGGGGGGCTTTAATAACCTTGCCGGTATTTTTTGTGCAGATAGGGCTGAAGTTTCTTTTGGACCAAACAAATATCAATCCATTGGCTTATCAGCTGATATATTGGTTTTTGGTAATAGCTTTTTCAGAAGAATTTTTCAAATATCTGGTAATCAGATTCAAAGTAATCAACAGCCCGCATTTGGACGAGCCGTTGGATATAATGCTTTACATGGTAATTGCGGCTTTGGGTTTTGCTGCTGTAGAAAATGTCCTTTATCTTTTCGCGCCGATAGGCCAAATGTCCTTTAACCAATTGATAGACAGGACTTTGATCGTAGACTTTATAAGATTCATAGGCGCAACTTTCCTGCATACCTTATGCTCAGCGGTTATAGGGTATTCTTTGGCTATTTCTTTTTGCGAGGTAAAAACAAAAAAGATATCTCTGGCTTTGGGCATATTTGTGGCTGTGCTCTTGCATGGGCTCTATAATTTTTCTATAATAACACTACAGGGATATATAAAATTTGCTATTCCCGTGGTTATCATATTAACGCTTGCTTTTTTGGTTTTTTCAGGATTTGAAAACCTCAAAAAAAAGAAAAGCATATGCAAGATAAATTAAAATTTTTAATTTAAAATTAAAAAACAATTCAAAAGCACTAATTTAAAAACATGTTTTAAAATTTAAAATTTATCATTGTTTTTAAATTTGGATTTTTAAATTTGAAATTAGCAATATGCCAAGAAAAACAAAATCAGAAATAAAATCAAAAACAAAATCAGAAATCCCGTCAGAAATTCCGCCGGTTGTCGAAGAAGAAAAACAGCCTGCTCCTGCGATAAGCCCTGCAATCAATGAAAATATTTCATCCAGCCAGATATTTGATCAGGATGGAGAACTTGTGATAGATGTCTATGAAACAAATTCTGATTTCGTGGTTCTGGCTGCAATCGCCGGCATACAGATAAAGGATATAGACATATCTCTGGAAAAAGATATGATGGTCATAAAAGGCAACAGGGGCGACCCATATAATCTTCCTGATAAAAAATATTTTTACCAGGAATGCTATTGGGGCCCATTTTCCAGAAAAATTGTCTTACCGGAAAACATTGATATAGATAAAGCCGACGCGCAGATTGACAAGGGAATTTTAACTGTAAAAATACCCAAAAATGAAGCTGGCGGCGGAAAAGTCGGAGTTAAAGTTTCCTAATTTAGTGTTAACTAAAAAAGCGGAGGCAATGCTCCGCTTTTTTAGTTAAATATTATTTTTTGGGTAAAAACATAATCTAATTCCCGACATAAAACATGAGAATATATCTCTTAAATCCTGCTGCGCGCATTGGGTTGCATCTATTATAACTTTGGGAGTTTTCTTTTTGGCAATTATATTTACTAGCCAAATTGAAATAATGCCGGCAATAATGCCGGCGAATATATCAATTGTATAATGCTCTTATATAATGTAGAAACAGCATTCAGCAAAAAATATGGAATCAAAAAAATGCTCAGCGGCCGCCAGATTTTAATGCCAAAATAAAGGATCAGCACCGACCAGGCAATATGCATGCTTGGCATGCCGGTTATCCCAAAAAATTTATTTTTGCCTTCATAAAAACTGTCAGGAATTTTTGCAGCTTCAAAAAAATTTTCAAGATATTTATTGGGGCTGTATGTTGACAGCGCAGCTTGCACGCCGTCCGGCAAAGAAGCGCTTATTATATTATCAATGTATGCTTGGTGGGGAATTATGACAGGGAATAAAACCCAAGATGGAATTGAAATTAAAACAGCGATAGAAATGGCAAGAAACATCCTGAAAAAATAATCTGCATTCTTTATAAAAAGAATTAAAAGAACAATGCTCAAAAGAAATCCCAGTCTGCAATAGCAATAAATAACAGGGACAGCCATAGCATCGAAAAATGGCTTTAAAGGATTTTTTGCATCCTGCAGCCAGAAGGGGACATACCTGCCGAATAAAAATTTATCAATCTGCATGGCAGCATTGTCAGAAAAAGCTATTTTCTGCGGCGCAACATGCGTGCAGATTTGCACGCCGATGAAACCTCCTAAAATTAAAAAAAACAAAAAAACAATATAAATGAAAAGTGTTCCTTTTATGAGCGGTTTGGATTTTTTAAGAAATGGCTCTCCAAAAAACAGCCAATTCAAAATATCATAAAGCAACTTAGACAGGCAATAAAAAAACAATACTGCAAAAAAAAGAATAAAAAATTGCGCATCAGCAAAGGTTATATAATGAACAAATATTTTAAATAATTCAGGCATATGCAATTTTATCCAATAAAAAAAATGTTTTGGTGCCCTCGACAGGACCTCGAACCTGTAACCCTTGCGGGACTGCGTCCCTCGTCCCGCACTAAATTTTGATGTGTCGGAGGAGAGATTCGAACTCTCACGGGTTTCCCCACCAGCTCCTAAGGCTGGCGCGTCTGCCATTTCGCCACTCCGACAAAATTTAACTCAATTTACTCTTTGATTTTTTAATTTAGTGCGGGACAAACTGCGCGCGTATTCCAATTCCGCCACGAGGGCATATAAAATATTGTAACAAAAAATGGCGCCAAAAACCAGATTTGGCGCCAT
>Ga0209777_10001846_pt1 | contig 29236 bp, 21 predicted proteins | sample FrelakmetHBP12HB_FD_187147 | JGI IMG/M metagenome (GOLD analysis project Ga0209777, IMG submission 187147) | Freshwater lake sediment microbial communities from the University of Notre Dame, USA, for methane emissions studies -HBP12 HB (SPAdes)... | ecosystem: Environmental > Aquatic >...
GGGAGCCAGGTCAAGACGGGCGTGCTGGACGCCAAGCGGATACCGAAGATCGACCATGTCACAGGACTGACCGACCAGGGGGTCCTGACGCACGCCCAGCTGGACTCCATCGTCTCGTCCCTGTCGCACGCTAACCGCAAGCTGATGGGGGAGACCGCCCTGGTAAACCTCCTGCAGCTGATTCTGGCGATCAAGCACCAATGGCCCGGGATCGACGACTATCTGGTCAACGAGATCGCCTTCATCCCCGGCATCAGCCCGGACTCCCTGATCGACGTCAAGAACACGACCGCCAACGTCGACACCCGGACGTACGCGGAGGGGGGCGAGCACAAGATCTACGGCACATCCGCCGCGGCATACGACGTTCACACGAAGACCTGGAACACAGAGGACGAATTCAGGTCGGCCGAGTTGCTTAGGACGATCGTTGATGGTGACATTATCCGCCTGCAGTCCACCTCTTTGTCGGCCTTCGTGGACGACTTCGAGTCCATAGGTGACTGGAAGACCCAGATCATCGATTTGAGCGCCACGTCGGGGTCGATCCAGCTGGACGCCACGGACAAGACCTACGGGACGTACAGCGCGGCCGTAAACGTCAATCCTGACAACGCCGCCAACCTGGCGTTCACGATGAGCCGCAACATGGCGCCGCAGGACTGGAGCGGGTACTCGACGCTGGTCTTCTATCTCAAGGCCGACACGCTGGAGCACGGCGACATGTTCTTCTACATCAACGACGCGTCGTCCGGCATCCAGAACTCCTTCACCCTGGTGCTGGACAGGAACGCGCCGACCATCAACCGCGACACCCTGACGGAGGGCTGGCGGGAGATCGCGGTCGACATTTCGGGCTACCAGCGGTCGGCGATCACGCAGATCGGGCTGTTCACGTCGGCGCAGCAGGGCTGGGACCCGTCGCGGCCGATGAGCTTCCATATCGACCAGATGTACGTCACCAGCGGCAACCGCTTCGTCAGCGACGGATACGCTAGGTTCGTCTACGGGAACGGCTTCCCGCACGACTTCTGGCGGATCAGGTTCGACGTCCTGACGCCAGCGGGGACCGTCATCAAGTTCAGGACCCGGGTGGCCAATAGCACGACGGAGTTCGACGACTCGTCGCCGGTGCAGGCCACGTGGTCGCCCTATCATACGACGAGCCCGTTCGACGTCGACAAGCCTGCCGGGTCGCTGTACAAGTACATCCAGATCGAGGCGTTCGAGGAAGCGGACTCTACGCGGACGTACTCCTCGGAGCTGCACCGCCTGCATCTCGACATGCGGGCCGTCTCGTCGGAGGAGAAGTTCACCTACGACACGCAGGAGGAGTGGGAGTCTGGAACGCTGTTCGACGTGGACACGACGTCCGATCCCGGCAGCATCAGCATCGCGTCGGTCAAGTCTGTGAACAACGTCCTGTACGGCGGGCCGAACGTGGCCGTCGAGACCGACCAGGATTTGAACCCGATTTTCACCAGCTACGGGACGTCCCTGCCGATCTCCACCAGGCAGGCGATGCTTGGGCTGCCTCCGGGGTTCGGGCAGGCTTCCGCGGTCCGCAGGGGGACGAACGAAACCGTGTGGGTCGCGGACACCGACAACGACCGCGTGGTCTGCATCGACAAGTCCGGGAACCTGGTTTCGGGGATATACGGAAGCTTCATCGTCGATCCGCAGGATCCCTACGGGGTCGAGGAGACCGGCCCGGGGTCGAACGAGGACGTGACGGACGAGGAGGAGGAAAGCTCGTCCAGCGAGTCGGACGCGCCCTTGGACCTCCTGCATTCGATCTACAACCCCAGGACGCACGACCTGTACGCGGTCTTCGACGGCAACCTGGAGACCGTCCACGACCCGGCGACGACCTTCTCGCCGTCGAAGCTGTTCCTGAGGGCGGGGTCGCACCGCGTCTACTTCAGCAGCGGGACGGCGTTCTCGCTGCTGGGCATCGACCCGGCGAAGTACGACGCCTGGAAGTACGTGACTAACGAGTTCAAGAAGCAGTTCACGTTCTCGTCGCACGTCCTGGTCGCGTCCCTGTCGCAGGCTGACGCTTCGGCCCTGAACTCGATCGTTGACTTCCTGACGCCGCATGTCGAGATATCGTCCCCGTACGAGCGGCAGATCGTTCCGCGAGGTGACGTGACGATGACGCTGCTAACGCCGAACTTCAAGATCGGGGGCGAGTCGTCCGACGGCAACAAGATCAAGGTCATGCTGGACGGGGTGCTTCTGGGGTACTATCTGACGCGAAGCGTGACTTTGCCGGCGCCGTCTGACGGAGAGCATTCCGTGACGGCCAGCCTGGCGGACAAGAACGGCAACATCATGGACGGCGCCGAGAATTCGGCGACGGTGAAGTTCGTCGTCGCGGAAGGCGGCGTCATCAGCCAGGCCCTGATCGGAATCCTGTCGCCGAAGCAGGGGCAGTCTGTCGGCTCATCGCCGGTCAAGATCGCGTTCCTTTCGGTCAACCATGCGATCACGCCGACGGGGACCTACATGAAGTACGCGATCGACGGCGGCTCGTGGATCGCGCACAGGACGACCGATCCGATCAGCGTGTCCTTGACGATTGCCGGAAGGCATACGGCGTCGCTGATGCTGGTCGACGCGAACGGCGACCCGGTATCGTCGCCCTACTATCTCTCGACGGTCTCCTTCAACTACGGCGTTTCGACGACGGCGGCCATTGAATTGTGCGTGGACAAGGGCATGATCCGCGGGGCCGACAGGAGCGCGGCGACCGAGTGCGCCGAGAAGAAGGTCTCGGTAGCCGCCGCCGACATCGTGCTGGCCAACCTGTTCTGCCCCTTGGACTTGCAGATCGTTCCCGACGCGTCGCCCGTCATCAATCCTTCCGGAGGAACGACGGTCGTCGCGGCGAAGCTGCGTTCCCCGTCTTGGACCGTGTGCCTGTCGGCCGGTCCCGGGAAGAACGCGACGTCGATATTCGGGACCAAGTATCTTGACGGGCACAGCGTCGTCCAGCTGGACGCCGACGGGGATACTATTTTCTCGAACAACGCCGCGAAGTTCGCGGTCGGCAAGAGCCAGGCCAAGCTGTCCCTGGGAAGCGCCTGGAAGATCGACGACGGGACGGTCATGATCGCGGACGCCCTGAGGCGCAGGGCGATCATCACGCACACCTATCTGAACGACCAGTCGACGAGGATCATCTGGGAGTACGACTCCGACCGCGTCGTGTGCGACTTCCAGCCGACCAGCTTCGACGAGCGGCGGATCACGGTGGAGGCGGCTTCGACGGACCAGGACGACATGTACGTCAAGACGGGCACGACGGTCGTCTGGAAGAACGACGCGGCCGTCCCGATCCGGATACTGTCTGGGACGACGACGCCGGCGGCCTTCGCGGCGGACCCCGACCTGACGCTTTACGGCGACGAGTTCGACAGCGGCGAGATCCAGCCCGGCGAGGAGTACGCCCTGAACACCGAGGAGCTCGGGGACTTCGGCTGGTTCGCCTATCCGATGATCGTGACCGGGGTGCTGCATGTCACCGCCGCAGGAGTGTCGGACACGGACCAGTATCTGGTCGTCGAGAAGGAGGACCAGGGTTCGGAATTCGGCAGCAGAGTCGCCAGGCTGGATGCGTGGGGCAACGTGGTTTGGACGTTCGGCGACGGCTTCCTGTCGGATCCGAGGGATGCCCGGCAGCTGGCTGGCGGAAGCATCATGGTGAGCGTCTGATTCCGGAAGGCGAGAATGGTTTTTCATGCCACTAACGAAACACATCGACTGGACAATCAGTGCGTCGGATATTCTGACACATCCGCTGGGCTATCGCCTCAGCTTTTCCGACGACATCTACTTTAACGCCGCATCGTCCGTCCACAACAGCTTCGAGAGGACGGCCGAGTTTCTGTATTCTCCGACCGGCAAGGAAAGCGACCTTGTTCCGTACCCCGTCACGGGGCTTCTTTCGCCCGCGGAGGGCATGCTGGTCAGGATGATGGTTCACGGCGAGGACCCCGACGGAGGCCTGGTCGTCCACGACGGAGGGCTGCTGAAGATCGGCAGCGGGGGCCTGGCGTGCGGAAGCCGGCCGCCGTTCGCTTTCGCGGCGAACTATGTCGCGACGGACTGCAGGACCAACGAAACCTGGGTGCTGGACGAGAACGGAGGCGTCAACGTCTACAGCCCCGTCCTGTCGCCGGCGAGGTCGTTCAGGGTGGACTCCTCGGCCGTGGCTGTCGTTCCTGACGGCGCCAGAGGAAGCTTCTGGGAAATCCTGCCCGACGAAATCGTTCTGCGGTCCATGTCCGACCTGTCGGTCCTGTCCCGTAAAACCATCGGCTATCTGGTCTGGCGCATATTTTCGGCCTGCATCATCCCGAATACCGGCGACCTGTTCGTCGCGTGGATGTCCGACGTTTACGGCGATTCGATCGCCAGATTCGGACGCGACGGAACGTACGGCGGGGCGGCGGGCATCGTCCTCGGATGCGGAGAATGGGGTCCGACGGGCGCTTTGGTCGCCATGGCGTCGCCGGTCATCAGGCTGTTCGACGGGACGGGGCTGACGACCGCATACGACCTGTCCGCCGCGGGGATAACGGCTTACAGGATATCGTCCTGCGGCGGCAGGGACTTCTACGTCCTCGACCGCCTGACGCGCAAGATGCACAAGATCGCCGAGGCTTCCGGAGCCGTGCTGTGGTCGAAAAAACTGCCGGCGACGGCGGACATCGACCATCTGGACATCGGGGCGGCGTTCGACCACGAGGCGTACGGGAGGACGATATACTTCTGGTCTTCCGACGTCGCCGGGGCGTACAGGGACATGGTCGTCGAGGCATGGCCGTGCGGGGCGCATACGGCTTTAGCGGACGGAACAGGAATGGGCGCGGTTATGCACACGTACGCCGCGTCTCACGCCTGGGTTAAGATCGAGGCCGTGGACCATTCCGACGGCCCCGTCAGGGAGAGCAGCTCGTCGCACAGCAGCTCGTCGACGTCGTCGCAGACCGCGTCCGCGAGCTCGATGTCGACCGCGACCTCGACCAGCCACCTGGTCAGCTTCAGCTCGTCGTCGCAGTCCGAGTCGTCGTCCAGCCAGACGCAGACGACGTCCAGCACGCATTTGATGTCGTCCAGCAGCAGCCCGTCATGGTCCGAAAAGTACATGCCCGTCGACAACTACATGGTCACGGCGAGCGACTACGTGGCGCCGCACTATCCGTGGGTGTCCTTCGACTACATCTGGGAGGTCTGCGAACAGCCTCTGAGCACCAGTCACGCCTGGGTCATCGACTACGGATCGGACTACCATGGGCGCGACATCGACGAGTGGGTGCAGGTAGACTTCGGGACGCCGAAAGTCGTCCAGCACTACATCCTGTTCGGCAACGGGAACGCCAGGAGCCAGTATACGTCGTCCGAGTCGTCAAGCAAGTCGTCCCTGACCAGCTCCAGCTCGTCGTACACGCCGTCGTCGGCGTCGTCGACGTCCTCGCAGACCCGGGAGCATTCGTCGTCCTCGTCGTCGTTCGACGACTACCCGAACCACGTCTACTTTGAGATGTCGTACTGGATCACGGAGTCTAAGGCGGGCCGGTATCCTCCGTTCGCCGGCATCGAGGGGGTCTTTGTAAAGCAGGAAGGTGTGTATTTCAACGGCATGCCGGTCTACAGGAAGAAGGGCTGGATCCCGCAGGAGTGCGACTCGTCAGAGGATGATCCCACGACCCGCAGGGCGGTCATGTTCGAACTGCGCTACGACGGATGGCGCTGGAGGATATACGATTCCAGCGGCGTGTGGCAGCTGGCCTGCGTCGCCCCGAGCCAGGTGCTGCTCAACTCGTACTGGGAGGGCGGGGAGGTTCCTTGGCCTTGCATTTACGGATACATGTACAGCGGGACGGGATACGGCGACTGCCAGAACGTCGTCCAGAACCCGTCCGACTGGAAGCTGCTGGGCAGCGACGACGGGTCGTCGTGGACGCAGATCGACGCGGTCGCGGGAGCCGCCTACGAGTACGACTACGACGAGACGCTGGACTACAACGGGTTTGCGGTCAGAAGGAAGGACGTCAATTTGACGGCCTATCGTTACTACAAGATGACGTTCAGCAAGAAGGTCGGAACGGGAAGATACTTCTCGGTGGCCAGAATCAGGTTTGTGGAGGCTTAAATGCCGTCGTACACTACAGGACTCATGACGGGATACGGAGCCAGCGTCAGCCTGCGGGCCATAGAGGCGTCCGCGGACGACGGCACCATCCTGCTTGAGATATTCGCCTATTCCGGAAGGCTGAGGACGATCGATGTCAGGATGCAGTATCGCGTCCTTGACATGGGCGACTGGATGGACGACGCGTTCATCGCCGCCACCGGTTCGATGTTCATCGACGGCAACCTGATCATGGGCGTTCCCTGTTCTCCCGGAGGGGAAAGGACGGTCGTCGAATGGAACTTCGCCGGAAACGGCCTGGCGTTCGGGCAGGCTTGCCAGGTCAGGCTGGACATCGTCCCCGATCCCCTGGTGTTCTCGACGTGCCTGAATACGGGATGGGTTGAGACCGTCATGGCCGAGAGATGCAAGTCCATAGGGGACAAGATTCGCGGAATGATTTCCGGAAGGGATTCTAAGGGCAACTATCTGGTCCTGAGAGACGATTCGTTCGCGGTCATTGATTCGGACCTGAAGAATGTCTTCTCCGTGTCGGGATTCCAGTATCCGCAGCACGCGCAGGAGACCCCGGGAGGATACATCGTCCTGGACACATACAACAACAGGATTGTGGAGCTGAATGATGTCGGTGTCGGCGTTAGAACGTTCGATGCTTCGGCGATCGCCCTGCGGCCGTCGTACTTCGCCTATGATCCTTTGGCGGAGAATCTTCTGCTGTCGGGAGGAGACATCCATCGGGTATATGAGATGACGTGGTCCGACCTGGACTACGGAACCGTCCTTTGGCAACACGGAACAGTCGGCCCTGGAGGAGGGGCGACGGGATTTACCAACCCTGACGGGGTCGCCTGGAAGGAAGGCGACAGGGATGTAATCTACGTGGCCGACAGGGGCAACGGCAGGATCGTCATCGTTGACAGAAATCCTCCTGCCGAGACGGTAACTTGGGTCACTGAAGTCAGCTTCGACGACGGGGCGTGCGTGGTGCCGTTCAGCAGCCCGTCCCGGGTCATGTCGTCGGGAGGCGTCATCCTTGTCGGAGAGCAGGACGGCGAGGATGAGCGCTTCAGCGAGATCAAGGCGCTGCATCCGTCCTTGACAAGGTCGCTGGCGAGCATGTCCGCGACGGTCGACCGCAAGGACAAGATGCCGCAGTATAGGAACCTGCTGTTCGCGCCGGTTCTGAGAGGGGAATAACATGGTAGCGTCATCGTCATCATCTTCATGGTCAGATTCTGTTTGCGTTGAATATTGTCTAACGTCTTTTCCAGAGACGTATCTGAGCGGCACATATGTAAAAACCGCCGCAAAAATCAACGGCTTGCCCATATATGAGAAGAACAGCATTATGGGTATGTTGTACATGTATTACATTATACCAGGGTCGGCACTCTGGATAATTGATACTAGCGTCCATCGCGCTTTCGATCATTGGCTAGCTACATCTGATAGTGTTGGTGTTCATAATCCAAGCGGGGCTTGGTGGCTCACAATATATCCCACTGTTGCATCCGTAGATTGCGGCCCATGTTCTTCATCGTCATCATCTTCTCGTGGGTCGTCGCTTTCAACTTTGTCGTCATTATCTTCGATGTCTTCCAAGTCGTCATCTTCGACATCATCCAAATCGTCATCTTCCACGTCTTCCTTCTCCTCTGGTTCTCTTTACGATACTGGGTATTGCATGGAACTTTGCACGGTTCCAGGATCGAACGGGTCGTACGCCAAGACGGCGTACATCTACGATGGTGTGCCAGTCTACAGTAATGGATCGTACTACATGTTCAAGAGGGCAACGGACGGGCGGTGGATTCTGGACCTGTTCGTCTGGGACAATCCCGCTCCTCCAGCCTATAAAAGCGTCGTGTCGAGGTCGCCGAGAGGCGCGTGGAAGGTCGCCGGCGGGGCGCTGCACGGGATCGTTCACGACGGATTGTGCGGCGACACCAGCTCGTCGCTGTCGTCGCTGTCGTCGACCAAGAGCGCATCTGTTTGCGACGATTACTGCTTATTTGGGGATACTAGCAATCCGTGGCTGAACGGCCAGTATGTTAAAACAGCATCCAAATACAATGGGCTGCCAGTATATGAAAAAGTTACGCCCGGACACGGGACGCTTCACATGTTCTTTGGATATGACAATGGCGTATTCTATTGGGTCATATCTTCTGCTGCAGGAGATCCGTTTTGGTTGTGGTTGGCCGCGCAAGATGCGTTGGATGATCCTGATCCGTCTGGGCTGTGGTGGGACGAATCCACCTGGGAAGCGCTTGATATGGGGTGCGGTCCATGTTCGTCCTCCAGCCAGACCAACTCGACGTCAAGCAGCACATCGACGGTCAGCGCGAGCTCCATGAGCACGACGTCCGTCAGCGTGACGTCCCAGAGCACGATATCGGCTTCCAGCTTGTCCAGCCCGTCCAGCCCGTCTTCCGCGACTCCGTCCAGCCTCTCGACGCAGGTGATGTCGTCCAGCAGCAAGTCGTCGTCATCGTCCTCGACGTCGTCGAAATCATCGTCTTCGGCGTCCACGCCGTCGTCCGCCAGTTCGGCCAATTCCAGTTCGTCTTCGTCGACGTCCTCCACGTCGTCTTCCTTATGGGACGCCATGGTTTTCAGGGCGTATGGAAAAGCAGTCGACAACCCGTCCTTGACGATCGACGTCATGAACGCGTCCGATCTGGAAGCGACAACGAAAGCATGGTTCGGAGGAGAGCTTCCCGCCGGAATCCGATCGACGTATCCGCTGCGGATGAGGGGCAACTTCCTGGAAAGGGACGCCGCATGGGGCTTCCAGGAAATCTATGCCGAGGGCAGCGACGCCAGCGGAGTGGTTCTGGACGGGGATAGGATCATCCTGAAGGTCGCCCCTGTCGGATGCGGAGTCGGATATCTGCCTTCCGAGGGGCAGTCGCCGGTCTTCGCCGGAACGTCCTTGAGAATGACCATGATTGACGTCCTCCGCGGGGTTAGGAAAACAGTCACATTCAGTTCGTTTACCGACCCAGCTGATTCCGACAAGAGGTACTACTTGTGGGAGGTTCCTGATCACGGACTGGACGGAGACAAGCTGTACGGCCTGCAGGGTTATTCAGGGTTGTATGTTCTTGAACTGGAAGAAGTTAGCTATCTGCATTCGGACGCCGCCCTGACGAAGGATGTCGTCCTTCCTGACGGGACTTTCGTCACTTCCAATAGAAGCTACCTGCAGATGATGTCGATTCCTCCGAAAAGGCCTCTTGCGGAGATCAAGCTTCAGGCCCACAGGAACGTCGCTTTCTCGACGGCGGCCGAGTTCAGGACGCAGCCGATCCCGTACGACACCCCCAAAAGCCTCGCCCGCCTGTTCGACGACTCCACTGTGTTCCCGTCGTTCAGGCAGAATTACGGCGGAACGACCGTCGACCTGACTGCTGAACAGAAGGAATCGATCATGAGAAGGCAGGACTTTGTGCTCCTATCTTCTCAGTCACCTATCCTGCCGTCCGACAGCTGCCTGGTCAAGGCCCTTGGAATAGGCATGTCCGCAGCCGTGGACGCCCCACAGAGGCCTTCGATACCGACAGCCGACGCCCATAAGGCAGAGCCTTTGGCGGCTGAACGTGGGCAGTTTTACAGCCTTTCGGGGGTTCCTGCGGCGTTCAACGACCATCAGGACTTGTGCGACATCGCGACGTCCCACGACCAGTCCAAGGCCAAGTTCCGCGACCCCTTGAGGATCATGGCCATGGATCAGGACGGAACCGCGGAGACGGGCGTCATGGACGGCGGAATAGGGTTCGCAGTGTCGGCATCCAGGCTGTCGGCGATCGATGTTTCTCCCGCCTTCTCGTCGGAGATCGTGACGGTTGTGCTGGACGGCGGAAGGCTTGGGGCCGATCCTTCTGGAATAGTAATTGAGGACTCTCCGATCAGTTCGTCCAGCACGATTTCCAGCCCGAGTTCTAGGGGTTCGTCGCTTTCAAGCAAAAGTTCCCTGAGTTCAAAAAGCTCAAAAAGTTCCTCGACGAAAAGTTCTAAGAGCAGTTTATGAGAAGTCTTATTAGGACGCCAATAACGTGGGGCATGCAGGGCAACTGGGACGAGGCCGTCAAGGTCTCCTTCCAGGCGCCTCAGGACGAGAACCGCATCAAGTCGGTCTCGATCGGCCTGTCCTTCGACGACTACGACTACGCCCTGTTCACCGACGCGACGGGCAAAGCCAGGTCGCACACTTTCGTTCTCAAGGATATCTGGAAGCGGCCAGGGGAGGACAGCGTCATCCATGCCTGTATCGGCATAGAGGACACCGACGGCAATCTCAGCTACACCCAGTATGCGAGGTCTTTGGCGAACGAGTACGGGCATCCCTGCATCGTCAACATGAGGGGCTTCCAGCGGGAGGACGGCAGCGGGCTGGTCGACTTCTTCTACGACTATACCGAGGAGCGCGAAGTGGCCTTCGGCAACGCGACGCTGAAGATCAGTTCGGACGACGGCCAGACCTACGACGTCCCGATCACGACCGCAATCGGCGACATCGGAAGCGGGATACGGACGGGGTTGGACAGGCACATCGTCTGGGATCCGACGGTCGACGCCGTCAAGGTCTCTAACAAGTGGCTGACGGCCGTCATCACCATGACCAGCGCGTCGGGGACGCCCGCTGTCGGCGACATGGTTTCAGGGACGTTCGTGATCGACCTGCCGGCTTCCAAGGCCCGCCCGTCGGTCCTGTTCGTCGAGAACGAGAAGGCGCAGTACGGGGAGATCGGCGGCGAGGACATCAAGAACAGGGATTTGCCGATCGTCATAGCGGAGTCGTCGAGTTCGACGTCGGAAAGCATCATATCGACCAGCGGGTCGCAGTCGACGCAGTCGCAGAAATCGTCGTCGCAATCCATGGCGCCGTGCCTGTGGATGCCGCCGAACATGACCAGCGACTCTACCCCGTATCCATTCATTATCTATTCATCGCCGAGCACGTCCCCGGGCTGGAAGGCGTGCGACTCCGACATTCTGACGTCCTGCTGGAACGCGCCTATTCCCGCCTATCTGCAAATTTATATGGGTCCTGGGAGCGTCAATCCGTATCATAACCCCTCGAAGTACCGCATTTGCGTCGGGACGAGCAAGGTCCCGAAGTCGTACTGGCCGTACTCCTGGAAGCTGTACGGCATCAGCGGATCGTGGCATCTGCTGGATTCGCGGGACCTGTTCGACAGCTGGAGCTATTCGGCGACCCTGGGGTCGTACGCCGAGTTCAATATATCAGACCACGGACCGTTTTCTTGGTATCATCTGTCCGTTTCCAGGGTCAGGAGCGGGACGGTTCTGCGGGTCTATGATCTTCGCATCTATTCCTGCTACAACGAGTCTTCGTCATCGACGTCCAGCAGGAGCTCGATGTCGTCTCTATCCAGTTCGTCGTTCAACTCGTCAAGCAGCACCGTCTTCATGTCGTCGTCCAGCTCGGTCAGCCCGTCGAGCGAATCGTCGTCCAGTACGACGAGCAACATGGCCCTGACGCCGATCATGACGGACTGGAACGTCCCGCCCCCGTACGAGGTGACGGAGTCGTCCTACTCCTACGGGCGCCGCGGGTGGAGGGCGTTCGACGGCGACTACAGCGGATCGAGCAACTCGTCCTGGTGGTTCAATTTGGACGCCAATCCGACGACCCATCCAGAGTGGGTCGAGCTGTACTACGGTGGGGAGAAGGAGTATGTGACGGGATACTCGATCACGGCGTACAGCCATGCGACGGCCCCTGTGACTTGGATACTGAAAGGCAGCCTGGACGGATCAATCTGGAAGGTTGTTGATCACAGGGAAAATCAGGTCTTCAGCGGGCATCCTTTGCAGCTGTCGTTTGTCATTCAGGATCCTGGGGCATATAGGCGGTACAAGCTTGAGGTCTACCAATGCGGGGGCTACTCGGGGAACCTGACTCTGATAAGCGGGATCAAATTCTCGTGAAAACGTGGAAAATACTGCAGACGGGCTTGGACGGTACGCAAGCCAGCGAGCCATGCATCTACATGGAGCACGAGGGGCACTCGCACTGCGCCTGGACTGACGGCCACGCCCTGAGATATGCGGCGTTTCACGGGGACGGATGGTCGCCCCTGGGAGATTCGACGCTTGTAGCGTCGTCGCTGGCGTCGATCAGGATCGCGCAGAATTCGATATGCGTCGATTCGGCCTACATGCCGCATGTCGCCTATTTTGACGGACCCTTGTTCAAACATGCGCGCTTTCAGGGAGGAAAATGGAGTTCGGAGACGGTCGCCGACGCGACGCTGATTCCTGGAACAATCGGGTTCGGAATTTGCTTCCAGGACCCCGAAATCATTCCCGTGTTCGTGACACGGACGCCGTTCAAGATCATCGTCAGGCTGATGCGCTATGTCGGCGCGGCGTGGGTCGAATATCCGTTCGAGATCGAAAGGCAGGACAACGACGACGCGATGCTTTGCGTCTCGGCCGTCGACCAGTACGTGTACGCCTTCTGGAAGGCCGTCAAGTCCGGGATTACGTGGGTCGGATACGGGTTCTATAATCTGGCTTCCGGCGTCTGGGACAGCAACGCGACCCGCAGGATACCGCTAAGCGTGGCGACAGGCGAGATAACGGGGGTTGATTTCGCCGCCGAGGAAGTCGACTTCAGCAGCTCCAGTTCGAGCAGTTCCAGCACAAGCACGATGTCCGCATCGTCGCCGAGTTCGGCTTCATCGCTTTCCGTGAGCAGCCCCAGCACGACGTCGGTGTCTGATTCCGTGTGCGTGGATTACTGCTTGACGTCAGGCGTGGCGACTGCGTTGAACGGAACCTATGTCGAGACGGCTGCCAGGATCAACGGGCGGCCGATTTACGCATACAACAGCGGCATCGGCATGCTGTATATGTACAGCGCATATGCCGGAGGCGGGATTTACAGCTGGATTATTGACGATACGATCCATCATACTTATGTCCACCATATTCCGTCGACTTGGATGGCGCTATGCAACACTCCGAACACGACCAACCCTTCCGGGGCGTGGTCCATCGGCGCTCCGTACTTCGCTGGAGCCTTTGTGGATTGCGGGCCGTGTTCGACCAGCAGCATCAGCTCCCGCACGCCGAGCTCCTTGAGCAGCACCAGCACCCATGTGCTTCCGAGCTCATTAAGCAGTGCAACCTCCGCTTCTCTGAGCAGTACCAGCACCCAGGCGCTGCCGAGTTCTTCGAGCAGTAGCACCAGCACTCGGGCGCTGCCCAGCTCATTAAGCAGCGAAACCTTCACTTCTTTGAGCAGCACAAGCACTCGGGTGCTGCCGAGCTCCTTGAGCAGCACCAGCACGCATGTGCTTCCGAGTTCTCTGAGCAGCACAAGCACAACTTCGTTGTCCCAGATGGTATGCGCGGAGTACTGCCTGACGTCGGCGTTGGATCGCCCGTATTGCGGAACATATGATAAGACCGCTTCCAGGATCAATGGCATGCCGATCTATACGCTTGTCGCTGGGGCCACCACGTACTACATGTATTACTGCTATTTCTCGGCGGCTGCCAAGTATGCGTGGATCGTCGCTACTGTCGTCTCCCATACGACCCCTCCGGTGCTTTATGTGGCGCGTGCGGACACTATCAGAATCGATCCGGAAGGCGGCTGGCTGGTCGACCCAGTTCTCGCGCAGCCCGCAATGCTGGACTGCGGACCGTGTTCTTCGCTCAGTTCTTGGAGCAGCGCAAGCAGCGCCAGCACGCAGGTTCTGCCGAGCTCCCTGAGCAGCACGAGCACGCATGTGCTTCCGAGTTCCCTAAGCAGCACGAGCACGCAGGTTCTGCCGAGCTCCCTGAGCAGCACGAGCACGCATGTGCTTCCGAGTTCCCTAAGCAGCACGAGCACGCAGGTTCTGCCGAGCTCCCTGAGCAGCACGAGCACGCATGTGCTTCCGAGTTCCCTAAGCAGCACGAGCACGCAGGTTCTGCCGAGCTCTTCGAGCAGCACCAGCACCCAGGCGCTGCCGAGCTCCATGAGCAGCACCAGCACTCAGGTGCTGCCGAGCTCCCAGTCTCTAAGTTCTCAGTCGCTGAGTTCCCAATCGTTGAGCTCTTTGTCCAGCCGCACCCCAAGTTCCCTGTCAAGCAGGACACCGAGTTCGTTGAGCAGCAGAACGCCCAGTTCTTTGAGCAGCACCAGTTCCAGAACCCCGAGTTCGTTGAGTAGCCGGACCCCAAGTTCGTTGTCCAGCCGCACCCCGAGTTCCTTAAGCAGCACTAGTTCCAGGACCCCGAGTTCGTTGAGTAGCCGGACTCCAAGTTCGTTGTCCAGCCGCACCCCAAGTTCCTTAAGCAGTACCAGTACGCAGGTGCTGCCGAGTTCTTTGAGTAGTGCGACCTTCACTTCTCTGAGCAGCAGCAGCACTCAGGTGCTGCCTAGTTCCCTAAGCAGCCGTACGCCGAGTTCTCTAAGTAGCCGCACACCGAGTTCCCTGTCAAGCAGGACTCCAAGTTCCTTGTCAAGCCGGACTCCGAGTTCCTTGTCCAGCCGGACTCCGAGCTCCCAGTCGCCAAGTTCCCAATCGCCAAGTTCCCCGTCTAGCCGCACACCGAGCTCCCTGTCAAGCAGGACTCCAAGTTCCTTGTCCAGCAGGACTCCGAGTTCCTTGTCAAGCCGGACTCCGAGCTCCCAGTCGCCAAGCTCCCTGTCCAGCAGGACGCCGAGTTCCTTGTCAAGCCGGACTCCGAGTTCCCAGTCGCCAAGCTCCCTGTCCAGCAGGACGCCGAGTTCGCTCTCCAGTAGGACTCCAAGCTCCCTGAGCAGCAGGACCCCGAGTTCCTTGAGCAGCAGGACCCCGAGCTCCCTGTCGAGCAGGACGCCGAGCTCATTGTCAAGCAGGACACCGAGTTCCCTGAGCAGCAAGACGCCAAGTTCCTTGTCCAGTAGGACTCCGAGTTCCCTGTCCAGCCGGACTCCGAGCTCATTATCAAGCCGTACACCAAGCTCATTATCAAGCCGCACCCCAAGCTCCCTGAGCAGCAGGACGCCGAGTTCCATGAGCAGTTCTTTTGACTGCCCGAACAACATTTCGGCAATCACAGCCAGCATCAAGACGTCAGGCGTGTTCACAGATGAAAACTATTTGTCCGAGAACATCAACGGCGTAACGGCTAACGACCGGTTCGTGCTCCTGTACACTGGCGACACAACGGGGCAGTCATACGACGCGACGAGGGTGTTCTGGGGCGACACGGCTGTTGCAGGCGTCAAAACCTTTGCGGGGTACATATCGCTGAACATTAACGGCACGGCATACTGGATCCGCGTCTATTCAGGAAACGCGTCGGCAGCGTGCTGTTCTAACCTGGTCGGAACGTATGCTACGTCGGGAACATTCGACTTCTACGGATATGTGCTGGTGATCGTCAACAATTCTGACCAGAGATGGCTCAGGATATACACCAAAGAGTAGCAAAGGATTCGAACAGAAAAACCAAGAACAATGAACAACTCAGGGGGCGTTTCCGCATGCACTTCAAAAACCTTGCATTTTCCGCTGTAACCGCGCTGGCGGCGGCCGCGATATGTCACGTCGCCGACGCGCAGGTGACCAGCGTCGAGACGGACGTCCATATCTACACGCGGCCGACAACGTTTTCAAACACGGTCTATATGGGCGTGTCCAAGCTGGGCATCGGTCAGGGGATGACGAACCCGGTACAGGCCGTTCATGTCTACGGAACCAACACGGTCCCGACCTCCGACGACGACATGAACGAGTCGAGCATCTTCATCGACGGCGTAACCGGAGCGGACAAGAGCCTGATATTCGGCGACAACAACGCCAAGCACTGGGCGTGGTACACGTACCGCAACGAGTCCGGCAAGTACCTGTACCTTTACAATTACGACTCGGTGCAGGACGTGATGGTGATCAACTCCGGGGGCCGCACCGGGATCAACGTCCCGTCGGACATCATGGATTTTCATTCCGTATTCACGGGGACGAAGCTTAACGATCTTGAATTTGCGGGCACCAATTCGACCGAAGGGACCATGGTCATCAAGATCATCGTCGCGGCGACCAACGCCACCAACGACCTGTGGGTGATGGCGTATTCCACGGATCTGGGGGCCACTTTCGTCACCAACTCGGTGACCAATCTCATGTCGCTGGTGCAGGTTCTGGCCACGAACGGGGCCTACGTCTCTTGGGGTTCGCTGACGGGGCACGGCGTCGGCGACTCATGGAAGTCCACTATTTTTTCGCAGATTCCGCGCGCGTCACTGACGGTCGGCCCGGCATACCTGTCGGAGGTCCTAGTTCTGACCAACTTGGCGGCCGGCCCCGGGAGCCTGTCGGACTGGGTCGACAGGACGGCCGAGGCGAACTCCAGCGACGCGGACACTTTTTATCCGATAAGGACAGGAACCAACAGCGGTCTCTACGTCGGCGGAAAATCGAAATTCGCGGCGCTCTACTTCAACATGGCCGCCGGAAGCGCGGGGGCGAAGCTCGTCTTCGAGGTGTGGAGCGGGGCGTCGTGGACGCGGCTGAACGCTACGAACAACCTCCTGGTCGACGGGACGTCGAATTTCACCCAGTCCGGGGAGGTGACGTACGACCGCGGCACGTTCGCATGGACGAAAACAAACATGACCGTCTGGGGATTCACCGACGAACTTTACTGGATGAGGATCTATTCGATCACCAACGTCACGTCAGCGCCGTCGTGCCAGTCGATGTCGCGCAACGGAAAGGACAGGTTCGCGGTGTACAACTCGCACTACGACCTGCAGCCGGCGTTCAAGGTCGACGCCAACGGCGATACGTGGATCCGAGGATACAAGATGTCGTCGTCGATTATCTCGTCGTTCTACAATAAATTCATAGCAAATCAGCCGGCTGGCCAGCCGCTGACAAACGCCGTGGTGACTAAGATTCTGTATACCAACGTCATGAGCGACGTCGGCGGCGTATACAGCGGATCGACGGCGGATTGGGCTCCGGGGACGACGAACATGTGCCGCATCGTCCTGAACGCCAGATTGTCGATACTAGGCCAGAACAAGACCGTCAACGTTTATCTGTATCAGAACGCGACCAACTGGGTTCAGATATGGAACTACGCCGCAGCCGTGAACGGGGAGTCTCCGATGGTCAACCCGGTGTACTGCTTCATGCCGCAGAACGCCACCAACAAATACAGCATCTGGATCATGCAGAACAACGGCGGCACCCCGGTCAACTTGACCACGAACATCATGGAGAACAGGTGGTTCGGAGAACAGATACAATGACGGCAGGAACAGGCTTGCCGACGCGGGAAAATAGCATGTAGGGACATACCGGAGAAACAGCACCATGGCATATTCTATCACCAACGTCCAATGCTACCAGGGCGACACTGGCCCCGAGGTGCTTAATGGCGGAACCTGCTACGACTCTCTGGACAGCACCGACTTTAAGTTCGTGCTGACTACGACGATTCCTGACCCGATTAACTGGGACTTCGAGTACTCCCAGACCGACCCGACTTTGGGATCCTACCAGACGGCTCCCGCATCCCCGTTTTCCGTCTCGTATTATCACGACACCGACACGCAGCATCTGTACGTCCGCGGCAGAAGGATAGTCGGGTCGCCTCTTGGCGAGACCACAAACATCGCCTCGTTCAGCTTCAAGTACCTTTGGGACCTTCCATCAACCAGAACCACCATCTGCACGATAGGCTCAACGACAATCGTCAACGGCGGAACCTATCATGCGGCTTATCTTCCCGTCACTGCTCATTATGCGTGGCCCGTGCGGTCAGAAGGCTTCGACCGTGTCATAGCCAAGGTGTTTCACGGCACGCCGGCAACAGGGCAGTATTTCGGCTACAGCGTGTCGTCGGCTCCGACATCGACGCTGCATCAGAACGTCGCGGCGGCGACGTCGACGACGTCGCTTTCCAGGTCGGTTACGTTCTACGACATGGACGCCGAGAACTACTACCCTGGAGTCCTGTCGCAGGCGCAGTCCGTCAGCGGACGCGGCGGACTCGTGTCTGTCGGAACAGTCAAGGCAGCCGTGGGGGATGTCGGCGGAGCGTACGTGTTCTCCAAGAACGTCTCGAACGTCTGGTCAGCCGACAACAGCGGCGCGGCCCTTTCAGGATCGGCAGTCAACGCCATGGTGTCCGTCTCCAGACAGGCAACGGACAACTACTGCGTTGTGTGCCCGACAACCGGCGGCGCCAAGGTCTACTACTCGGTGCATCCGTCCACGACTTGGGACACCGGATACTCCCTGATGACCGGAAACTTCTACGACGCTGCCGTTTCGGTTTCCTCCGTCGAACCATGCCAGTATCTGGCCCTGGCCTTCAATGACGGAACCAACGTCGTAACCAGAGTGTTTTTCAGGGCCGCCGCAGGCAATACGTGGTCATCGGCGTTCGACATCAACCTGTTCAGCTCGGTCGTGGCAAGGCCGGTAGCCCTGGCCGTGTGCGAACGGTGCCTGGTGGTGGCTAATGCCGTTGGAGGATCTCTCGGACTGTGGCTGTTCAAGCGCACAGGCACTAATACGTGGGCGTACGTCAACGGCTGCAATTTAGGCGCGTTCACGTCGGGGTCCAAGCCGTCGGTATCCTTCGGATACGACGACGGAACGTCGGCGCTGACCGTGTTCGCCAGCGGATCCCCGGGATATGGGACGGCGACCATCAATGCGGGGATAACGTCCATCACGACGACGCATACGGGCAGCATGATTGTACCTTCCCCGTCCGATCCGCCGTCCGTCGCGTTCCTGGCCTCGCCGATATCGACCATGATCGTCGGCGACTACGATGACGACGAAAAGGCGGCCAATGCCGGAGCCGTAAAAGTCTGCAGATTCGACCTGGATACTGAATACAGAAGGAGTTCGGGGGCGGCATGGAGTTCATCGACCCTGAACACGAGCGTCAATCTGTCGTGCGGATCAGGACCCATATATTTCGGCGCCCGAGGCAACAACGGATACAACGTCGGCGACGAAAGCGTATTTCAGTTTACCATCATCGCCCCGCCGGGACCCAGCTCGGAGTCGTCAACCAGCAGCATCTCGATGACGTCATCGTCGCAGTCTTCGTCCACGTCCTCCAGGGGTTCGTCGCTTTCGTACACGACTTTGTTGTCGCTGTCGACGCAGTCCAAGTCGTCCCTCAGTTCGCTGAGCTCGTCCAGCATGTCGTCGCCGTCCAGCAGCTCGATCAGCCCGTCCAGCCTGTCGAGCTCCAGCACGTCGAGCATGAGCAGCTCGTCGTCAGACTTCGGCCATCTGGACACGCCGCAGGGGCTGACAATCGACTCCATTAATCCTGCGACCAGCGAGGCCGACATTTCCTGGTACTGGGCCACGTACGACCATTGGGGCCGCTGGGTCACGCCGACGGGGCTGATCGTGGAAAGGAAGATCGGAAGCGGAGCATGGACCACTCTGACGTTCAGCATTCCGCCCAAGCCGGAGCCGTCCAGCAGCTCTTCCGAGGCGCATTACTTCTACACCGACACCCTGTCCGCGGCCGACGCTGTGGCCGTATTCGCCTGGGGCCAGCAGCTGTCGTACAGGGTTCGGGTGTTCTGGATCGTCTGACCGGGCGAACGAAGATGTCACGATGCCGATATATTTCTCCAACTGGGACGTCCTCGATGCGAGCACGTTTGTGTCCGCATACGACACCTTCGACTCGCGCCATTTCGTCTCGCCGTACGACACGTACAATTCGACCTATTTCGTATCCAACAACGCCCAGACGACCCCGAGGTCGTACAAGCTGCCCGGCGGCTTCCTGGAGTGGACGATAAGGCTTCCGACCGGGGAAAGCCAGGTTCACGCCGGAAAGGTCGCCCTGTGGCATTCCGGAACCATAGCCCCGGGGATCGCGACGTCCGAACTGGGCGGAGGCAAGGCCAGGATCGCCGAAGGGACGACCACAAGATCGCCGTACTGGGGCAGCCCGTCGACGTACATGACGCCCAGGATCGCCCCCAGGTTCACCGCCGCGTCAGCCGACATAGCTGTGTTCAGCCTGGACGGCGGAATCATCGAGGAGTCGAGAAGGTTCCTTCCGTCCCAGAACGCCATCGTCAGGTCGCGCTGCTCGTCGTTCGGCGCGTCGGACTACGCCGCCTGCGCGTACCTCGACAGCGGCAGCGTCTATGCCTTCGCCAGGGAGGCGGAGGCGGATATTTCAAGCTCCAGTTCCAGCTGCAGTTCGGTCTCCATCGGCAGTTCGGAATCCAGCTCAAGCTTCAGCTCCAGGTCGACCAGCGCGCCGATCGGGTCGAGTTCGACCAGCACAATCTCGTATCTGAACGATTACTGCTTGGAAAGCGTGCCAGGATGCTGGCCAGCCAACATCGGCGGAACATACGCGTTTACGGGGTCGTATTTCAACGGCAAGCCCGCCTACTGGAATGGATCCTATTATCTGTTCTATCAGTTTGACGCCTGGGGACTGCAGTATTGGTGGTCCATTTATACATCAATCGATCCGAACAGCTATACGGCCTACAACATCGTTTCTGGCGACGTTGTCGTCGGCACATACCAGCTTGGCGCTGGATGCGGCAATCCTGCGTACATGACATACGGAATCTGCAACAGTTCCACGTCTAGCACATCGGTATCGTCTAAGTCGTCCTGGTCTACCAAGTCCATGAGTTCCGAATCTTCGTCGTCATCGACGTCGTCCGCGAACTCGTCCAGCACGGTGGCGTCCTACACGTCCAGTTCTTCGTCGTCCAGCTGCTCATCGAAGACGACGTCGCTGTCGATCTCAAGTTTGTCGTCGACGCAGTGGCTGGTGTCGTCGCAGACGAGCACATCGAAGTCGTCAAGTTGCGTCACGATTTTGCCATGAACACCGGATACATAATCTACACGTCATTCGGCATCAAGCTGCTCGACTCTTCCTTCACGGTCGTGCGCTCGCTCGGCGGAGCCGCGGCGTTCGAGGGCGGAACGACGATGCCCGACTCCAAGGAGTACGCCGCATGGCCCTGGAACCGGTCGTCGAACATCATCGCCGAGGCCGACATCACGAACGAGGCGATGACGGCGCGCAGCATAGCCGTCGGAAAGTACGTCCGATCCGTCCAGGCCGACGCCGTCACGGGCAGCGTGTTCGTCCTGGAGGCGTTCGGCGACCCCAACAAAGACAGCTCGATGAGCCCCATTCTCACCAAGTTCGACCAGACTACCATGCTGTCTTCCGCCGTCGTCATTTCGTCTGAAAACGGCAGCGTCGACCTGTTCTACGCCCTGGACATGAAGCTGGACCCGTCCAGAAGGAGGCTATGGATCGCCGACGCGGGCAACAACAGGCTCATCAGGGCGAACATCGACAGCCTGACGCTCGAACGCGAATACGTTGACGACAGGATGCGATGCCCATTCGCGATGGCCGTCGACGAGAGCTCTGGGCTGGTGTTCGTCCGCGCCCTGGACGCCCACTCGGAAGGAACCAGCAGCTCCAGCAGCGGAAGCAGCAGCCGGGAAAGGATGGAGACACTGATCGTATTCGGCGACGACGGAGTCCATGACGTTATCGCCGTTCCCGGAGACTATGCCTGGCTGACGGACATCCATCTCGTTTCGCCTACCGTCCCGTACCTGAAGCAGATGTGGCGGACGGACAAGCCTCTTCCGTTCCCGGCATGGTACAGCATCCAGACCGACCATTTCAGGAGAAGGGTCTGGTGGCTGTCGTTTCCGACGGAACGATTCCTGCACATGATGGACATCCCGACGATGACTGTGTTTCCGCACAACCTGGCGTCTGCCATGGACGACGTTTCCGGATTGGACGTCGATTTGTCGTCCGGAAAAGCCTACGTCTGCGGCAAGAAGGGTCTTGGAAGCGTCATGATCGAGACCGACCGCTCCAACTTTTCGATACTGAGAACCAGGGTTTTCCCGTCCTACCATGTGTTCGGGGTTTCGGTCGAACAGGGCCGGCAGGAGCTTCTGGCGTTCCACTGGGAAGGGATATCGGCGGTGACCAGCAGGACGGCGGGAGAGTCCAGCTCGTCCAGCTTGTCGTCAAGAAGCTCGGCCAGCTCCGCTTCCGTCCCGAATACCAGTTCGATGTCAAGCGAGTCTTCGAGCCAGCTGAACGTCGTCGGCAGCTTCGATCCCGACCTGATCCGCTCCGCGCCGCGGACGGACGAGGTCCCTCAGACGAGAACGCCGTCTCCTTTGCGCAGCGTTCCCGCAAGGATATGGTCGAAGGACCCCATGGGCGTCAGGGAGGTGCTGGTCGGAACCGTCAAGGGGACGCCGAACGACTCCTACATGGCCGCGACGACGGCCATACGCACTCCGGTATTCTCGTGGTCGGCGTCCGCCGCGAGGATCGACGGCGTCATCGTTGCCTTCACGGCGGAGAACAGGGTCGCCAGGGGCGAGGTCAACTTCTCAGCCGGCTCGATGGCCGTCACCCATTCCATACCGAATCCCCTGCCGTCGTCCGTGGCGGCGATGTCCTTGCCCCAGGACTGCGGCTACCTGTATGCATCGTCGGGAGACAAGCAGGTCGCCAGGATCAGGTTCGACATCCCTTCGCAGCCGACAGAAGGCGACGGCAGCGAATCCGCGGGATCCGAGACGATGACCGTCGCGCTTTCCGAAGAGAACATGGAGTTCAGGAGAATGACATGCTCCTGGAACGCGAAGTCAGGCCTGTGGTCGGCCGACGCACACGAAGGCAGGATCGTCAAGGTGTCGTCTCCTGAAAACAGCCCTGTGTTCTTCCATTACGGGATCGTCGACAGCCCGTTCAAAATCGCGCTGTCAAAGCAGCACAACAAGTTCATGATCTTCGGAAAGCACGCCGTCTGGACGATGGACGCCGGCGGCGGAACAGTGTCGTCCGCATACGGCGTCGACGACTTGACGATCAGCGATGGCGCCGTCTCCCTGTACGGGCATGTCGGACTGGCCTTGGCGCAGGACGGGTCGGCTTACTCCTGCACCCGCATCATCGGAGAGGACATGCTTTCCGTCAAGGCATCCGCCATGGAGTCGAGGACGCCGACCAAAGTCGCTTTCGACCTGGCAGGACGGCTGTTCTATTCCGCGGAAACAACAAATGGAAGGACGTCGTTCAGGATGATCGATCCCGCCACCGGAGGCCCCAGCCAGCATTCCAGGCTCGTGGAAGGATCGTCCGTCCTGATGGCCTGCGACCCGACCAGCGGCGACGTCGTCTCGGTCATGTCTACGGGAACCGTCCTGCGCGTCGGAAAGTCCTACGAGGCCGTCTCGTCGACGGCGGGCTGGAACGTCGCGGAGATAGGATTCTTCGGGGCTCCCGTGTCGTGCGCCTCCGGGGTCTTCAGGTCGAGGACGACCCAGATCACCAAGCAGGAGGCCTTCAGGGTGTTCGTCGGAAGCGCCGTCGACAGGAGCGACCGCTGGGACAGCGGGGAGATCGCCTCCGAAAAGACGTCGATCATCTACGGAGGCGGCGACAACCTGGAACCTGGATGCCGATATTGGGCGAACGTGGCGGTAAAATACAGCGGGCTTGGATGGTCTAAAACGCAGAGCGTAGAGTTCACGGTTTCAGTAACATGATACAACACTTTTGTTGTAGAGTGTTACGCAAAAATGGAGAGCTAAAATGCCATCATTGACAGCAAGAGAGTACAATCCCACGACGGGAGAGTTCGTCGGGAACATATCGTCGTTGTCGTACGGGAAGATATCGGCAGGGACGCACAGCCCGGTCAAGATAATCGATCTGGCGTTCGTCGGCGTGTCGCTGGTGTCGAACATCAAGATCGGCTTGATCGACAGCGGAGGCCTGACCGTTAACGACCATCCGACCGACATCCAGGCGGACGGGACGGCGTCCAACGGCAGCTTCGGCATCATGCACAGCACCAACTTCGACTTGACGATCGCCGCAGGGCCGCTGACGAGGCACTATGCCGGCCTGAACGTTTCGGGTACGGCCGCGGACGTCAGGAACGTCCTGATAGGGACGAAGTCCGACACCGTCTCCCAGTTCGTCTACTTCGACTTGGAACTGGGCGCCAACGACCTCGGAAAGGCCGCCGGCATGTACAAGGTGTTCTTCGACTTTGAGGAGTGATCATGCCGATCGGCTACGACACATCATCCGAAGACTTCAGCATGCTTCCTGGGGCTCCACCTTCGGGGGTTTCATCGTGGTCTTCTTGGTCGTCATGGCAGTCATGGTCAAGCGTGACAGGGTTAGTATCCGTATCGACGAAATCTTCAGAATCGTCGCAGTCGCTTCCTGGTCCGAGCAGCGTAAGTTCAGCGAGTTCGGCGAGTTCCGCGACCAGTGGAGGATTATCGTCATCGCAGTCAGGATCGTCCAGCAGTTCCAGCAGCAAGTCGTCATCGTCCACGTCCAGCATAACGAGTGGGTCTCTCCAGGACGAGTACTGCGCGTCCGGGTTCGGAATATACTGGGCTAACGGGACTTACAACAGGACCGGAGAGTACGACTACGGCAAGCCCATCTACAGCAACGGAATGATGTACCTGCGGTACGGAGGCCCGTCCAACCCCTTCTGGTATCTGCAGAGCATCGTCACATTCATCGCCTACTATCGCACTGACATTGGACAGACATTCCCGACGAACAGCGGCAACGTCTACACGGTTCTCCAGCTTGGGGCCGAACCCGCAGGCTACATGCTTCTGGAATGCCCTTCGTCGTCCTCGACCCAGGATTTGTCGACCAGCTCGTCGACGTCCTCCGTGATCGCCGTCTCGACAAGTTCGTCGTCGAACAGCTCGACGTCCAGCACGTGGATTCCGCCGCACGGCTACGTCTCGGACTGCTACAACATGGAGTCCATCACCAGCCCCTTGGACGGCGACACCTTGGGCATGACGCTGTCGGGGCATTTCATCCCGACGGGCATCCCTCCGGCGACAGACTACGACAACGTCAAGGACATGCACGTCCTGAAGTCCGGACTCAGCAAGACCGTCGCCAGCCGGGGAGTCATCTTCTGCAAGGACGCGTCCAAGCTGTTCACGTGCGGCAAAGGGAAGGTCCTCCTGATGCTGTCGCTGCCGTACGACGTGTCGAACGGCGTCTACGGGCCAGTGGCGTCGAACAAGGGCAAGGCCCTGTCGGACATCGTCATCTGGGCCGTCAACATCGGGCAGAACTATATCACGCCTCCGGGGATGTACGCGGCGTTCACGCCCGACGGCATCGAGTTCACCATCTGGACGTCCGCGGGCAAGCGGACGATACTGGCGAACACGTCCGACGCGTCATTCCAGTCGGGAACCGACTTCGTCCTGGAGTTCGGCTGGGACATCGACAGCTTCTATTACGTCAACACCATCGAGCTTTACGGGAACAGCGTGCTTTTGGCGTCCACGGGAGGGTCGATCGCGGACGACCCCTTGCACAACCTGTACCGCATCGGGAAGGATCCTAGCGCCAGTTCCGAAAGCGCATCGCTGTCGTCCAGTTCCAGCAGCGGAAGCGGGCTTCCTGGCGTCAGCGCCAACTTCTACCTGATGGACTCTCCTTCAGGCAAGAACGGGCTGGTCGGAACCGTCAGGAGGATCGAGATTCGACAGCTTCCAAGGGACCTGCCGGCAGGATTCACGGGAGGAAAGATCAAGCTGGCGAAAACCGGGACGCACAAGAGAGGAATGTCGGAATTCCAGTTCTCCATCGAGGGGATCGACGGGCATTCGGTCGTCCTGGCGGACCCCGAGTTCGGCGTCGCCGTTCCCGTGACGGCCGACATGCAGGCCACGGGGCCTGTCGGATCAGCCCGGCAGCAGATCGGCGAGGACGCCGGGGCGGAGAACAAGGGGATCATCGTTCCGGAAATTCCGGATGACTTGCCGATCGGATTCGATGAGATTAAGGAGAAATCGTGACCGATTTCAGCTCCAGTTCCAGCACACAGGTTTCGGTGACGTCTTCGTCGTTCAGCTCCAGCTCGTCGACGAGCACCAAATCCTTGTCTTCCGTCAGCACGAGGGCGATGACGTCCAGTTCGTCGAGCTCGACCAGCACAAGAGCGATGACCAGCAGTTCCAGCACCAGCAGCTGGGTGACGAAGTCCTCGTCCAGCACCCAGTGGATGACCAGCAGCTCCAGCACGTCGTCCAAGTCGTCTTCTTCGTCGTCATCCAGTTCGTCGTCTTCTTCCAGCAGCAGCACGCATGCGATGACCAGCAGTTCGACGTCCAGCTGGTCGTCGATGTCGTCGGCCAGCCTGAGCACGCAAGTTCTGACGACCAGTTCCAGCCAGAGCCTTTCGAGCCTGAGCTCCAGCTCCAGCTCGCAGTGGAAGGGTTACAAGCTTCTGCGGTTCACGTTCGAGGGCGTTCCTTCCAACGGCATCTGGTCGTTCGCCGAATACGGCGGCTATCTGTATGCCGGGACGGGTCCGAACGGCAAGGTCATTCGGACGAGCGACATGGCGACATGGGAGGACTTCGCGACGACGAGCGGATGCCATGTGCGATCGCTGGCCGTATGGGCGAACGGCCTGTTCATGGGCACGGAGCCGGACGGATGCATATACGTCCACAACTTCACCACCGGGAACTTCTACAAGATGGTTCAAACCGAGGATCATGCCGTGATGGCGATGGCGGAATACAACGGCAAGCTGTACGCAGGCACGTCCCCGAGAGGCGTGGTCTACGTCTTCGACGGGACCGCATGGCATATCGCCTTGAGGGCTCCTGGAATCGGGATCACGTCCATGGTCGTCTACGGCGGGCTGCTGTACGTCGGGGCGAAGGGGCTGGAGTCGCCTTTGGTGTACGACGGAACATCATGGTCTTTAGCGGATTACGGACCTTTGACGTCGGGATCGAGCCAGTCGGGAACGGGAGTTTCATCCCAGGATATCTTTAACCCGTCCGGGCCGCAGAAGATTGTCGTGTCGTCGGCGCGGGGTGTGGACTCCAACCCCTACCTGATCTCCAACTTCAAGGAAGTCTGGCTGTCGGCCCTGAAAAGCGTCCCCGTCGCCCTGGCTGACGGATCGATGACCGACCAGGACTCCAAGGCGCTGCGTCCGCCGAATCCCGACGTGTCGATCTCGGCCTTGACCGCGGACTCGTCATTAGGCGTCCTTTCGGGAGGCGGAACCAAGTGCGCCGTATACCGCCATGCGATCGGAGCCGCGGTGAAGCAGATATTCGGCAGCGACGCCAGCCCCGTCAGCGCGGCGGCCAACGTCGACTCCGGCGTCAACCTGGTCGCCGCCGGCGACACCCTGTATCTCTTAAAACAAGGCGACGACAACTCGTCGTCGGGGGAGTAACATGTCGACATCGCCGACAAAATTCAACGACCTGCCGAGCTACCCGACGGTCTTCCTGCCGGAGAAGGAGAACAGCATAGCGACCTACGGGCTGGCGGGATTCCCGGTGTCGTTCGTCTTCAACCCCGTCCCGAGGGCGGCGCAGTTCCGGAACATGGCGGCCACGCAGTCCGGCAGGTATCTGCTGAGCTCCGACCCGTTCGGCCCGAACGCGATCCAGATCGCCATGGGAGAGCAGAAGACGATCGAACTGAGCGCCGACCGCCAGAACATCAAGCTGGCCCAGTTCTCCCTGAGAGTGTTGCAGGAGACGGGAACCGTCAGGTCTTACGGAAGGAGCGAGGTCGCGGAGCTAAGGGAACCGCAGTATGCCGTCGACATCAGTCACCTTTTCAGCATGGGATCCAGCACGTGGTCTTTCTCGGCCCTGAGAGTGGAGGGCATCGACTACTACGCCACCGCATCGCTCGACCTGAAGTTCCATTCCTGGCTGGAAGACACGAGCCACGTCTGGGTTCCTGTCAGCCTGCCGGACAAGACGTCAACCAGCGTCCTGATCGCCCCGTCGAACTGCTACGGGATCATGGACGTCGAGGCCACCGTAAGGCTGAGATGGTACATGAACCCAGCCAGGACGGTGCCGGCCCCGCTTGTCCCGTACCGCCGCCCGGCATGGTCGTTCGGAATGCGGTTCTACGTCACAAAGCCGGGCATCTTCCTAAACAAGACGTCCCTGAACGAGAACAGCGGCTGCGTGCTGAGCGCGGCGTACACGACGTCCGTAGCCGAGGAGATGGGCGGAGAAGGGCATGTGGACGTCGCCTACTGGGGAGGCGGCGCCAGGAGCTCCGACATATTCTTCGGCAAGGCGTCAAGCATAGAGATTGCGGACTCAGGGCTTCCTGTACAGGCAGGACATCAGGTGGCCGCCTACGTGCTGCCCAATCCCCTGATCGACAGCTACACGTCGTCATCGTCGTCCAGCTCCATCACGATGACGGAGTCGACGAGCAGCCAGACGCGTTCGACGAGCAGCAGTTCATGGTCGTCCAGCTCGTCGTCGACGTCCTCAACCAGCACGTCGTCGTCCTCGTCGTCCTTCTCGCGTTCGTCTTCGTCTTCCAGCACAAGATGGATGCCGTCGTCGTCCTTGAGCAGCCTGTCGTCGTCGTCTTCGGCTTTTGTCAGCTCGCTTTCCAGCATCAGCGGGAACAGCTCCAGCAGCACGATCGCGACGAAGCTGATCCTTTACTATCCGTTCGTGGCTCCAGCGGACGAATTCGGCAAGGTGGACGACTTCTCCGCGGAGGGGAACGACGCGACGATCGGCGCCGACGCCCCGGGGCTGGGGGCTCCGACCTGGGGTTCAAGCTACGGAATGGCCGGCGGAGGCTTCCGATTCTTCGGCGACGGAAACAATTCGGACTACATGGCGCGCGTCAATCCTGCGGGGATGGACGGCAGCCGCAAGGGGACTATCGGCATCAACTTGAAGGCGTCCGCGAACGGAGGCCTTATATCGGCGGTCGTGTGCCTGGCGAACGTAAACACGTCACCCGCGAACAAGACGGCCTTGGTGGTCGGCTATGACAGGCGCTCCGGATACATGCAGTACTACTCGAAAATGACCATCGGCGGAATCGCGAAGTGGGAGATACGGTCGTCGGTCGGGTCGCTATTGACAGGAAGGTGGCAGAACGTGGCGGTCGTCCATGACGGCGTGTCTCCCGTGCTGTATGTCGACGGTGTTCTGGACACTGCGTCGACTCCTGTGTATGTCGATC
>Ga0209777_10001847_pt1 | contig 29230 bp, 29 predicted proteins | sample FrelakmetHBP12HB_FD_187147 | JGI IMG/M metagenome (GOLD analysis project Ga0209777, IMG submission 187147) | Freshwater lake sediment microbial communities from the University of Notre Dame, USA, for methane emissions studies -HBP12 HB (SPAdes)... | ecosystem: Environmental > Aquatic >...
TTCAAGCTGAGCGTAAAAATGCCTGGAATTATAAAGCTGCGTGAGGTCGTCGATTGTGCTCAGTTCCAAGTATTTCTGTTCGCTTTTCCGCAACGCATCCTCCGCCAGCTTGCGTTCGGTGATGTCACGGTAGTTAACAATTACAGATTCAACAATATTATTGATTACCAGGTTGCTTCCCACACCTTCGAATGTACGCCAGCTTCATCCTTATGACGAAGATGCATTTCACCCTTTATAACAGGGTAGTTTGTATCCCTAGTCAAAGTATTGAATGAATCAGCTAAAAACTGCATGTAATCCGGGTGAACAAGCTCAAATCCTTTGGCGCCAATCCTGCTTGAATCCTAAAACTATCTCCACCGCTGGATTTACATAGGCTATAATTCCTTCTCTATTAATGATAACAATGATGTCTGAAGAGTGTTCTATTAAAGCCAGGAAGCGCAGTTCCTCATGGTGTAATTTTTCCTCCATCTGTTTGCGATCAGTTATGTCATGAGCGATTCCCATATACCCAATTGAGTTACCTGATGAATCTTTTTTTAACGATATGGATATTTCAACGTATCTTTTAGACCCGTCTTTTTTTGTCATCTGCCAACTGAATCCTTGGATGGGTTCCCCTGTTCTGTAAACTTTATTACAAACTGGAAAAATTTCTTTTGCAGTTTCTCTATCTGAGTACTTCCGGAAATTCATACCCAGCAATTTCTCTTTGGAGTGCCCGGTGAGCTGAGACATTGAATCATTGCAAAAGGTAAAGTTACCGGTAAGATCAACTTCAAAATAGCCTTCCTGCATTTTTTCAAGAATGGTTTGATATTTTTCTTCACTATGACGAAGCGCTTTTCCCATCCGTTTGCGCTCGGTAATATCCATAAAACTGCCCAGAGTAGCTCGACCCTCTTTATAAACAATGGGGGTGATTGTCTCCAAAACCCACATTACCTCATGGTTCTTCTTGACGAACCTGTATTCGTAAGGTTCAAAGCTTTCCCCTTTCAAGCACTTTATCGCCTCCTCCCTGACCATTTCTCTATCATCAGGATAAATATTATTTAGGGAATATGTGCCGATAAGCGCTGTGTCTGTATAGCCAGAGAGTTTTTGATACAACTCGCTGATATAGACAAATTTACCATGCTGCACGATATATATTCCGACTCCGGCATTTGCTATAATGGCTTTTGCCAGATGAGATAAAGCTTCATCCTTGTTTTCCTTTTTCTTCTTTTGCAGACTAAAATGCACCCTATTGTCTTGTCCGTTCCCTGTCTCGATTATTTTTTTGAAAATGATCCGGTGGTAAAAGCCTAACTGATACCCCTGACATCTCAAATAATATAAATATTATTTAGTGATATATGAATACAGAATAGGTCTACGATTCGTCAAGCAATTAATAGTTGACATTCTGTGACTAATCCTTTATGCGTAGAAAAGACGATCTCGTTAAACTATAGCTTTTTCTGTGGATGGAGTTTTGCCGATGGCATCCCGGCGAAATGAATATTACCAGGAGGTTGAAAATGAAGATGATCAAGCTGGCCGTAGGCTCTTGTGATGAAAAATATTTGCAGCAACTTACGAATCGCCTGCACGAGGAGAAAGATATCAACCTCCTCGGTACCATTATCGTCAATAATCTTAAGGGCGAGGTGAAACAGGCCACTGCTTTCGTGAAGCAAATGATCGAGCAGCGACCGGATATACTCCTCTTTGATCAGTTCATTTTGCTAGAGGTGGCATCTCTGAATTTGGGAAAAATACTCAGCTATAGGGATAAATTGCCTACCATGAAGGCCATCATCGTCGGCGAACGTTACAACGAGGAAAACGTTATGGCGATGATGATGGTGGGTGCGCGGGGGTTTTTCCGACCCGCGCTGGGTTACGAGCACCTTATTAAATGCATTCGCGTGGTCGCCCAGGGAGAGATTTGGCTCGACGCTGAACTGATCACACGTGTTTTCAATGAATTCATCAAAGAATCCATGAAGAAAAGAGATCTTCTTAAATCTCTTACCCACCTGAATTTGGAAAAACTGGGAATGCTTTCACCGAGGGAGATGGAGGTTCTGGCGCTGATCAGCGAAAGCATGACCAATGAAGAAATCGCCAGTAAGCTTTTCTTAAGCTCCAAGACTGTCAAGACCCATCTGCGCAACATCTTCGCGAAGGCCGAGATCCGGAATCGGGTCGAGGCCGCGCTTCTGTATACGCGTCATACCCTAATGTTGCAATAGTTGTCTTCGCCTAAATCATTAAGTCAAGAGGATGTTTTATTGATTATGATTTAAAAGGGTGGATAACCATCAAAATTACCTAGTGCTCGCTTACAAGAAGAAATATTCTCATTTATTTTTTTTGTTCCAAATGATAAAGATGAAACTACTTTACTTTTTGGCGCAACACAGCGCCGATCGGTACCTCCCGCTCCAGAGGCATATAAATCTGATTATCATTATTTGCTTCTTTAAGCAGTTTCCCGTTTGCGTCAATCAGAGTGCGCGTATCTATTTTGATTGTATCATCAGGCAATAGCAATTCCACTTCATCGCCTGCGGCCAGATGATTGCGTATACCTATAAGCACCATCTTTTTGATGAAATTATATTTCAATACTACTCCCACCGGTTCGTAAGTTTGGATATATTTAATTTCCGGGTTGGTTTCATTTATTTTTTCTTGGGCAAAGGTAAATCCGGTTGTATAACCTCGATTGGAAATTTTTGTAAGTTCGTTCATCCATTCCGGCCTGCATTTATATTTTTCTTTTTTTTGCATTAAAGCGTCCAGTGCCTGTCGATATGTCCGAGTAACTACAGCCACATAATAGGCTGATTTCATCCGGCCTTCAATCTTGAGACTTGTAACGCGGGAGGCCAGAACTTCGGGCAGATATTCAATGAGACATAAATCCTTGGAACTCAATAAATAACTATACCGTTCATCCTCTTGCAGAATCAGCGGGTCGTCCGGTCTTGTTGATTCGTGAAGTAAATATTCCCAGCGGCAGGGCTGACTGCAATCGCCCTCGTTGGCGCTCCTACGGTTGCGGAATGCCGACAAATAACAGCGCCCAGAATACGCCATACACATCGCGCCGTGGACAAAAAATTCCAGTTCCATTTCAGGAACGGCCACGGCAATTTCTCCTACTTCTTCTAAATTCAGCTCCCGTGCCAGAATGATTCGCCGCACTCCCTGGTCGTGCCAGAAGAGGACTGCCTCTGCATTTGTTGTATTAGCCTGTGTGCTTAAGTGCAGTGGAAGATTGGGCGTTAATGTCCGAACCAGGCGGATCATTCCCGGATCGCTGACGATGAGCGCATCCACTCCGGCGTCAGCCAGAGCAGGAATCATCTGCCGCGCCTGTTTCAGATCAGCATTACGGGCAAATGTATTGATTGCCGCATAGACTTTGACTTTCCGGGCGTGAGCCTCTACAATGCCAGTTACCAGATCGGCAAGAGACATTTCCGCCGAATCCGTTCTCAAACTCAGGCCGGTAACGCCGGTGTAGACAGCTTCAGCTCCGTAGAGCAAAGCGGTTCGTAATTTTTCAAGATTGCCTGCGGGAATCAGTAATTCGGAGTTTCGCATTTAACTTAAGCTCCAGTAAAATATTTCCTGAAGATTATCCTAGCAAAATAATAGAATTTGCACAAATAATGAACGTTAATATATTATTTACGAATGAAACAGATAATAAACTCCGTTATTGTTGATTATATTTCTTTAGTATATGATATAAAAAATAAAAATATTGGCGTCTATTATTTCATAGGAAACAGTCATTCACCATTTACAAAAAGCGTGTAAATTAGAAAAATGTAAAACATCGCTACTCCTTGATAGTATAGTACTATGCCGTTAATACAAGAAGGAATTTTGATATGGATAAAAAAAATAATCTTTTACTAATCTTTACTATCTTGATGGCTGGCATTATCGCTTATTCTAATTCTTTTGACTGTTCTTTTCATTTTGATGATGCACATGTTTTCGACAGTAGTGTTACAACAGATTCTGCGACTATCGTTGACTGGATTCGCCTTGCTCCCACCCGCCCGCTGGGAATTTTGACATTCGCTGTCAATTATAATCTCCATAAGTTTGACGTTTGGGGTTACCATTTGGTCAATATTATAATTCATCTGATAAACGCATTTTTAGTCTGGTGGCTGACATGGATTACCTTTTCCACTCCTGTTATGAAGGACGAATCAATCAGCAAACACAAGACGATAATTGCCTTTCTGACCGGTTTGTTTTTTGTAACTCATCCGCTGGCAACGCAATCGGTAACATACATAGTCCAGCGTTTCGCCTCACTGGCCACATTATTTTATCTTTTGTCTTTGATTTTATTTATCCGGGGAAGGTTATGGCAAGGGGATAAGAAGATAGCTCTGTTTTTATTTGGCTCATCAATTATTTTCGGTATTTGCGGCATGCTCACCAAAGAGATTGTCTTTACTCTGCCATTTGCTGTTATTTTATATGATTACTGTTTTATCAAAAACTCTCCATGGAAGTTAAAAATAAATGATAAAAGCATCATCTTTTCTTCTGTTATGCTGGCAATTTTTATCTTCCTTTTATTAAAGCGCTATTCACTGAATATTTTCAATGCCGTAGATCCTGATCAGGGATATTCATATTCCATATCGATGAAAGAATATTTTCTCACCCAGTTCAGCGTTATCCTGACCTATATTCGCCTGTTTATTCTGCCGGTTAATCAGAATTTTGATTACGATTATCAGCTTTCCAGCAGTTTCTTTCAGCTAAAAACGTTTCTGAGTTTTTCCCTGTTGCTTGGTATTTTAGCGGCGGGTGTCTTATTGTTTAAAAGATATCGATTAATTTCGTTTGGGATATTCTGGATTTTCCTGACTATGTCCTTGGAATCGAGTATTATTCCCATTTCCCAGAACGTGATTTTCGAGCACCGCACCTATTTGCCCAGTTTTGGTTTCTTTCTGGTTCTGGTTGGCGCATTTTTCTATTTCTTCAAGGAAAAATACCTCAAGATTGCCATGATTATCATTCTAATTATTGCTTCCATAAACACAATATTAACGTATCAGCGCAACAAAGTCTGGCACAACGACTATACCTTGTGGGCCGATTGCGTAAAAAAATCTCCGGATAAGACAAGAGTGAATAACAATTTCGCCGTTGCCCTTTTTGATGAAGGAAAAATCGGGGAGGCTATTGATTATTACAACAAGGCCATCCGCCTAAAACCGGATTTTGCCGAGACCTTCTATAACAGGGGGCTTGCTTTTAAAAACCTCAGTCAGTATCAGCGGGCCATCGAGGACTATAACGAAGCAATCAGACTGAAACCGGTTTATGCCGAAGCCTACAACAATAGGGGGAATGTTTACTTGGCACTCGGCCAGTATCAGCGTGCCTTTGAGGACTTCAACAAGGCAATCAGACTGAAACCGGATTATGGCGATGCATACAACAACAGGGGGCTTGCTTACACTAAACTCGGTCAGTATCAGCGGGCCATTGAGGACTATGACAAGACAATCAGACTGAACCCGGATTATGCCGATGCATATTACAATAAGGGAGTTGCTTACGACAAACAAGGACAATATCAACTCGCCATTGAGGACTATAACAAAGCAATTAGACTGAAACCGGATAATGCCGAAGCCTACTATAAGCGGGGGATTGCTTACACTAACCTCAGTCAATATATGCTGGCCATAGAGGACTATAACAAGACAATCAGAATGAAACCGGATTATGCCGATGCCTACAATAACAGAGGAACTACTTACGGCAAGCTTAGCCAATATCAACGTGCTATCGAAGACTTTAATAAAGCTATATACATTAAACCGGATTATGCCGATGCTTACAATAATAGGGGTATTACTTATTTTATGCAAGGCAACAACAAAAATGGCTGCCATGATATACAAAAAGCGTGTAAATTAGGGAAATGCAAAACATTAGAAGCAGCTAAAAGTAGTGGGCACTGCCGTTGATATTTTAATAATATTCTCTTTTAATCCGTAATTCTCGGAAATATGATTTTTGGGTATCATTTAGTAGTAGGTTAAAAAACATCATGTGCAAATCTTACGCACCTGTTCCATAACTTTCAGAGATTTTACTTCGCGTCCCAACACGTGCGCGATAAAGCCGATGAGAATATTGCGCGATTCCATTGCCAGAGAATCGGTTAGCGTGATTAGTTTGATTTTATCAATATCCATATCTTTGCCCAGAAGCAAGGTACGCACGGTTCCCGCGGAAACCGGCTGTTCATATCTTTGAGGTTTTACGCAAGCGTTGCATTCGATGCCGCCTTCGCTGGCATGAAAATAATACGAGTTACCGTTAGTGACCGGAGTTTTACAAACGATGCAGTGATCCAACACCGGTTCGAACCCCGCTAATTTCAGCAGGCGCATTTCAAAAAAGCGCACAACGGCGTCGGATGCCTTTTCTTTGCCCAGCATCAGCAGAAAGTCCCGCAGAAGCTCAAATATTTTTTCATTCTTTTTCCCTTCGGGGCTGAAGTGGTCAGCAAGATCAATAAAATAAGAAGCGATTAATGTTTTTTCCATATCCTGACGAATGGCATGATGGTGGTCAATGATATCGCAGGATTCAATGAAAGCAAGCATGTCCCGGCTTTTGCGGGTAAAGATGATGTTCGTCAGAGAAAAAGGTTCAAAAACGTTGGCAAATCTTTTCTTGCTTCTCTTGGCGCCTTTGGCGATTCCCTTGAGTTTGCCGAAATCATGACTGTAGAAGGTTACGATTAAATCCGATTCACTGTAGCTTAAGGTGCGCAGAACGAATCCGGTGGTTTTGTGACTTTCTCTAGCATCCATCGTATTTACGGCTTCATAATATGGCCATATACTGCGTCGCGCTTCATCTCTCGTCGTTGCGGCGTATGTATAAAAATACGCATCACTCCTCGATATTCGCGCGCCTTGTCTCTGGCTAATTTTATGAAGTCGTCTCCTGACTTTTTTAAATTTATTTCTTCTTCAACGTTCGTCGTACTTAATATCACCGCCGACGATGGTAAGAATAGCCTTGCCCTGCATTAGGCGTCCGTTAAACGGAGAGTTTTTCCCGCGTGAGCGAAACGTCTGCACATCAACAGTCCATTTCAGCAGCGGATCAATTACGGTTATATCGGCATTCGCGCCAGCTTTGAGCGTTCCTTTCGATAAGTTCAGAATGCGCGCAGGATTAGCGCTCATTTTTGCAATTAGCTCCGGCCATTCCAGCACTTTGTTCTGAACAAGGCTTATGCTCAGAGCCAGCGAAGTTTCCAAACCGCTGATTCCATTGGTGGCATATTCAAATTCCACCTCCTTATCCGTCCGTCCATGAGGAGCGTGATCGCAGGCAATGACATCGATCGTTCCGTCGGATAGACCTTCTTTAATTGCCGCGACATCCTGTTCACTTCTTAATGGGGGATTCACTTTATAATTAGTATCGTAGTTCTGCAGCGCTTCGTCGGTCAGAGTGAAGTAGTGGGGCGCGGTTTCCGCTGTTACTTTCAAGCCTCTTTTTTTAGCGTCGCGAATCAGACGAACAGAACCGGCAGTGCTGACATGCGCAATATGGACACAGGTCTTGGTGAATTCGGCGATTAAAATATCGCGGGCCACCATTGCTTCTTCCGCGATGCCGGGGATGCCGCGCAGTCCCAAAATCGTGGAATAATAACCTTCATTCATTAAACCGGCTCCGGAAAGATTTGTATCTTCACAATGCGAAATGACCGGTAATCCCAGCGAATGGGCATATTCCATCGCCCGGCGCATCAACGCGGCGCTCATTACGGGTTTGCCATCATCGGAGATGGCGATTATGCCAGCTTCTTTCATATCCCAGAATTCCGTTAATTGAGAACCTGCTGAGTCCTTACTGATGGCGCCTATCGGGTAAACATTAGCCAGCGCGGCCCCTGCCGCTTTTCTTTTGATAAATTCGGTAATGGATCGGTTATCGTTGATTGGATTGGTATTAGGCATGCAGGCAATGGAAGTGAAACCGCCGGCGACCGCGGCGGCAGCGCCGGACGCGATTGTTTCTTTGTATTCGAAGCCGGGTTCACGCAGGTGCGTGTGCATATCAATCAAGCCGGGAACGACAATCATTCCGGCCAGTTCAATAATTTTAATTTTTCCTGAATCCTTGGATTTTGCTGACTTTAAAATATCGGTGCCAATTTTGGCAATTTTTCCATCCTCCAGTAAAATATCCATGTCGTCGTCTATATTTTGGACGGGATCGATTATCCTTGCGCCAGTTAATAATATCTTCATTCGCCACCTCCGGTAAGCAGGTAAAGCAGAGCCATTCTTACGGCCACGCCTTTATTTACCTGATCGAGAATTACCGAGCAGGAAGGATCGTCGGCGATGTCGGGTGATATTTCCACACCGCGGTTAATCGGCCCCGGGTGCATGACGATCACATCTTTCCTTGCCAGTTTAATATTGTTCCGGTTCAGGCAGTAATGCTGGGAATATTCGCGCAGTGACGGAAAGAGGCTTTGCTTTTGCCGCTCCAGTTGAATTCGCAGCATCATTACGACATCGGCATTGGTGATAGCATCCTCCATTTTAGTGTAAACTTTAACCCCCATTTGTTCGATATAGCGCGGCAGCATGGTTGCTGGCCCGGCAAGAACAACCTGGGCGCCCATTTTGGACAGACCATAGATATTGGAACGGGCGACTCGGCTGTGTTCGATATCGCCGATTATTGCCACCTTCAATCCGGAGATTTTGCCTTTGTGTTCTTTTATAGTCATAATATCCAATAGTGCCTGTGTGGGATGTTCATGCGCTCCGTCGCCGGCGTTGATGATTGATTGTTTAACCAGTGATGCCAATAAGTGTGGAGCTCCGGCGGCGCTGTGGCGAATGACTATGACATCGGGATTCATGGCTTCCAGATTGCGGGCGGTGTCGATTAGAGTTTCTCCCTTGACAACGGAACTGGTTGAGGCTGAAATGTTGATAGTGTCGGCACTTAATCGTTTGCCGGCGATCTCAAAAGATGTTCTGGTGCGCGTGCTGGCTTCGTAAAACAGATTGATGATTGTTTTACCGCGTAATGTGGGCACTTTCTTTATTTTGCGGGTGGAAATCTCCAGAAAAGATTCAGCTGTCTCCAGAATAAGATTTATTTCATCCACCGAAAGATCTTTTATTCCCAGAATATCTTTTTTTTCAAATTTCATAACAGGCCTTGAAAGGTTTTTGATTTAAGTTCCTTCTTCTATCACCACTTCATCCATGCCGTCTTTTTCCACCAGATCAACGCGGACGGCTTCCCAGAGGGAAGAGGGCAGATTTTTTCCGACAAAGTCGGCTCTGATGGGCAGTTCACGGTGGCCGCGGTCGATTAAAACGGCAAGCTGGATCATTTTAGGCCGGCCGAAATCGATCAAGGCGTCCATTGCCGCGCGAATGGTTCGACCGGTAAAAAGAACATCATCAACGAGAATGACTATTTTATCGTCCAGAGAGAAATTTATTTTTGTTTCCCCCAGACGAGGTTTTTTTGTGGATACGGAAATATCATCGCGGTAAAGAGTGATATCCAGTATTCCCAGGGGAATCTTGTCCCGTTCAATGTCGGATATTTTTTTTTGCAGTCTTTCGGCCAGATAGACTCCACCCGTTCTAATTCCTACAAGGACGATATTTTCCATGCCTTTGTTTTTTTCCAGAATTTCATAAGCGATTCGGGTAAGGCACCTCTCAATTCCATCTTTATCCATAACTGTTTTTGTGTTTTTATTCTCCGCCATAGACGATGACCTCAAGCCGGTAGTGTTATAAAAAAAGCCTTTCTCCCTGCGGAAAAAGGCTTAGTATACTTTTGGATGATTTCTTTCATTATCAGTTCCTTTTTCAATCTCACCGGATTAAATTAAAAGGGTAAATTTTGACTACTTATACAACTAAGTAATTTATGTGTCAAGGTGAAAAAATATTCAAAAAAACTTTCGTTTAAAAAAAATAACTGATATAAACAAACAATCTGGAGAAAAAATATGGATGTAAATCAAGATCCTCAGATTTTTTTGTTTTTAAGCAAAATCTTGGGGAAAAAAATTATTGGCGCCGCTGGAGAAACATTGGGCAGTGTTTATGATTTGGCTGCGGAGTTTATTGATCCCTACCCGGTAGTTACGGGAATAATATTCAGTTCCGCCCAGAAAAAAAATCCCGTTTTTCTTCCCTGGAAAGATGTGGTCGATTTTAATGGAGATGTGTCTGTTGCCATACATTCAACAAGTGAATTATCTCCCCTGAATTTGCGGCAAGGGGAACTTCTTCTCAAGGATGCCTTATTGGACAAACAGGTTGTTGATACGGATGGCGCCAAGATCAGGAGAGTGAATGATCTTCAGTTTTTGAAAACAAACCAAGGGATGCATTTGGTCCACGTTGATGTCGGTTTTCGCGGGTTGATCCGCCGTATGGGTTTGATTAAACCCTTTGATGTAATTATGCAAGGTCTTTTCGACTACCAATTGCCCAATCAGTTTATTTCGTGGAAATTCGTGCAGCCGGTGCATTCTCCTGACTTGTTACGCTTAAATATTACCCAAAACAGGCTGGGCAAAATACATCCGGCCGATTTGGCCGATATTCTCGAAGATATGGATATTAAACAGCGCACCGCTGTATTTCAGGCTCTTGATGTCGAAACCGCGGCAGAAACTCTCGAAGAAACCGATTCCAAGGTACAGGTAAGTTTAATTAATGATCTTAACTCCGCCAAGGCATCTGATATTATCGAGGAAATGTCACTGAGCGAAGCCGCCGACCTTCTGGGGGATTTGCCCAAGGCAAAGGCTGAAGGCATTTTAAATGAAATGGAGAAGAATATTGCCGATGATGTTAAAGAGCTCTTGACCCATCCGGAAAGAGAAGCTGGCGGCATGATGACAACATCTTACTTAAGTTTCCCTCCATCAACGACGGTAAAAGAAACACTGGAAAAATTTCGCCAAGAGGCAGCGAATGTTGATCTGGTTTATTACGTATATGTGACTGATGATGAGGAACGCTTATTGGGAGTTGTAACTTTGCGTGATTTGATTTTGGCCAATCAGGATAAAAAGCTCGAAGAACTGATGGATGATCGTGTTATTTCAGTAAAACTGGATGACAAATATGATACTATTGCCGAACATTTTGCGAAGTATGCGGTGACGGCGATACCTGTAGTTGATGAAAATGATCGAATGCAAGGGACAATTATATTCAAAAATCTTTTGGAAGTTGTTGCCCCTCACTTAGGACAATGAATTTAATCTTTCGTGACAGAAGATATAATGGAAAAAATCAAACAGCTTTGGAAAAATATATTGCAAAAAGGATTTTGGAAACTGGGGCTGTTTTTTGCACTTATCGGTCCCGGAATTATTACATCCAATGTAGATAATGATGCCGGCGGTATAACCACATATTCGCTGGCGGGTGCCCAATACGGATTGGGCCTGCTCTGGTTGCTTATTCCTGTCACCGTTGCGTTAATTATTATTCAGGAAATGTGCGCTCGCATGGGTGTCGTTTCCGGAAAAGGACTTTCCGATTTGATCCGGGAGCGTTTCGGGGCGAGAATAACCTTTTATTTGATGATAGTTCTTCTCCTCGCTAACTTAGGTAATACGTTATCCGAATTTGCCGGAATTGCGGCCAGCATGGAAATTTTCGGCGTTAGTAAACATATTTCTGTTCCGGTTGGAGCCTTCCTTGTCTGGTGGATGGTGGTAAAGGGAAATTATAAGTCAGTGGAAAAGGTGTTTCTGGTTGCCTGCGTCTTTTATCTTTCCTATATTATCTCCGGATTTATTGTGCATCCCAACTGGTCGGCAATCAAAAAAGCCACATTTACACCAAACCTGAACTTCGATACCGGAATGCTTACTATGGCCATAGGCATCGTTGGAACAACAATTGCCCCCTGGATGCAATTTTACCTGCAGTCATCCATCGTGGACAAGGGCTTAAAAGCAGAGAGTTATAAATATTCACGTATGGATGTTATTTTCGGTTCAATAACCGTCAATGTCGTGGCGTTTTTCATTATAATGCTTTGCGCTGTTACGTTGTTTCAACACGGGTATAAAATTGAAACAGCCAAGGATGCGGCTTTGGCGCTGGTTCCCCTGGCAGGGTCATACGCATCCTCATTGTTCGCCTTCGGTTTGCTTAATGCTTCTCTTTTTGCCGCATCCATCCTGCCGCTTTCCACTGCTTATACAATTTGTGAGGCGTTTGGATGGGAATCAAGCTTAAATAGCAAATTCGCCGAAGCACCGCAGTTTTACGGCCTTTATTCTTTTATGATATTATTGGGCGCGGGACTTATTCTTTTGCCTAATGTGCCTCTGATTGGTATTATGTATTATTCTCAGGTTATTAATGGAATCCTGCTTCCCTTTATTTTAATTTTCATGCTTCTTTTGATTAACGATAAACGAATAATGGGGAATTATGTCAACGGCCGTTTGATGAATATTATTTCATGGATGACAGTTGTCATTTTAAATTGTCTTTCTGTGGCGATGGTAATATCGGCATTTTTTTAATTAAAAATTTTAGATTCGTTTTAGTGCAATAAATGACCCAGTCTCTGCCATCGGAGATTATGGTCTTCGTGGTTCCACGACCAGTAAATTATAAAAGCTTTTCCTTCAACATCTTTCAGATTAACAAATCCCCAGAAGCGGCTGTCTAAACTTTCATCACGGTTATCACCCATGACGAAAATAGAATCCTTAGGAACGGTAATCGGACCAAAGTTGTCGCGGGGTTGCATTGTAGCCGGATAAATTACATTATCACTATAAATGCCGTAAGAGTCAGAATATTCTTTTCCGTTGATGAATATTTTTTTATTCTTGATTTCGATTGTGTCACCGCCCACGCCGATAACCCGCTTAATAAAATCTTTAGAACGATCATTGGGAAAAATGAAAACCACAATATCACCCCTTTGCGGGTTGGTGACCGGAATAATAGTTTTTCTTAAAAGAGGGATTTTTACACCATAAATAAATTTATTAACTAAAATATGATCGCCGACCAGCAGTGTTTGTACCATGGAACGGGAAGGTATCTTGTATGCACAGATTATAAATGTCCGAATAAAAAGTGCAATCAAAATCGCAATAATAATTGATTCAATGTATTCTTTAACGTTTGATTTTGTCTTTTCTTTTGTTTTTAATTTGTCATCTTTAGCCATATTAACTAGAAACCTTTAAGAATAAATGTTGGACAGAGAAAAGGCGATCATAAAAAGGGCAATTAGTCCTTTAACCATCTTTCCTCCTATCATAGCAAGAATAGCGCTACCAGGTGTTCGAAAAGGAGCTTTTAATTTTGATTGGTTGATAAATTCTATTGTCAATACTCCGGCAAGACCTCCCAAAAAAAATCCTCCCCATGTGCCTGGTCCCCAAAAAAACGGTGTAAGCAAAAATGCTCCTATAACAGCTCCTATTGCGGCAGCCCCAAAAGATTTTTTTGACGTCGTCGGCTTATATCCTCCAGCCATAACTAAGAAATCAATTGTTTCGGCAATTATGGTGGAAATAAGCAGAAACAAAATAATCTTAAATCCGACGTGATCGAAGCCGGTAAAAATTATATAAAACAAAACATCAAAAAAAATTACAATGGTTCCGGGCAAGCCAAATAAAGTTAAGTAAACGCCTAAAAACAGTATCAAAATAAAAACGGTAAATCCCGCTGCGGCGAAAAAAGACAAATTATTTCTTCCTCTTCATTTTCGAAAGTTGCAGATTTTCAAAAAGCAGCACAATCGGACAGGAAATGAATACGGAAGAATACGTGCCAAACACGACGCCGACCAGAAGTGAAAAAGCCAGATCGTGGAGTACCGGTCCACCGAATATATATAGTGCGATCACAGTTAGAAACACTGTAAACGAAGTTAATATCGTTCTGCTTAATGTTTGATTAATGCTCATGTTGATGGTTTCGGCCAGTTTTTGCCGCGGATTCAACTTTACATTTTCCCTGATTCTGTCGAGCACAACTATCGTGTCATTGATGGAATAACCAATGATAAAGAATATTGCCGCGAGAATGGAAATGGTAAATTCCATATTCAGTATGGAAATTGTGCCGATGATAATAATAACGTCATGAATAAGGGCAATTATACCGCCCAGTCCATAGCGGAATTCAAAGCGCCAGGCTATATAAACGAGCATAGCCAGCCATGAAAAAATGACGGCAAAAATGGCTTTTCTCTGGAAATCCATACCTACCTTGGAACCGACGATTTCCACGCGTCTGATTTCGTAATCTTTATTGAAAGCAGTGGTCAATGGTTTATTCACGTTTTCATCTAAAAGTTTTTGATCATGGAAGGACTCCGCCGTTCGAATGAGAAACTCATTAGGGCCGAATTGCTGGATGATGCTGTTTTCCAGACGGGTTGATTTGAGAGCGATCCTGATCTTATCGGCGGTCATGCCTTTCTGAAATTTTACTTGAATTATAGAACCACCGGCGAAATCAATTCCAAGGTTAAAACCGCCGTGAATGATAACAGATGCAATGCTGATGGTTGTCAAGATTACCGAGAAAATTATCGCATATTTCATTTTTCCGACGAAATCTAAATGAATTCCTGGTTTGATTAACTCCATACTATATCTCCTGCCTAGCTCATGTATTTGTTTAAATACTCAATTTCTTGATGTTAAAAGTCCCTGTAAAATAATCAAAAATTACCCTCGTGACGAAAACAGCGGTAAAGAGGCTGGCCAGAAGACCAATGATCAGCGTTACCGCAAATCCTTTAATCGGGCCGGTACCGAAGATAATCAGGAAAATTGCTGAAACGATTCCGGTGACATGCGTATCAATAATGGTAATGAAAGCTTTTTTATAACCGGTATCCAATGACAGTCGAATCGTTTTTCCTGTCCGCAACTCTTCTCTTATTCGTTCAAAAATGAGCACGTTGGCATCAACAGCCATACCAACAGTGAGCAGCAGACCGGCAATACCAGGCAATGTCAGAGTGGCTTTAAAGGCCGCCAGTATGCCCAAAACTAAAACAATGTTGATAATGAGGGCTAAATCAGCGATAGTTCCCGAAAGGCGGTAATAGATGATCATGAATAAAATGACCAGTATGGAACCAATCAGAGTGGCCATAATACCTTGCCTGATGGAATCGCTACCGAGTGATGGACCAACCGTCCTCTCTTCCAGAATATTGACCGGTGCGGGCAGAGCGCCGGCGCGCAAAACAATTGCCAAGTCGCGCGCTTCGTCCATGGTGAAAGTACCGGTAATCTGTGCCTGGCCACCGGATATTCTTTCCTGAATTACAGGCGCTGAATGGACTACACCGTCTAGGACAATAGCTAAGCGTTTACGAACATTCTCGCCGGTAATCCGATCGAAATCGGTAGCACCTTGAGAATTAAATTTTAGAGACACAGTTGGTTCGCCGAAACGATTGGAAATTTGTACTTTGGCGGTTTCCAAAGAAGAGCCGGTTAGAAGCGACTTGTTTTTCAACAAATATGGCATGGAACCTTTTTCTCCGGTTGATTTGTCGGCACGCAAACCGTAAGCGATTATGTCTCCCTCCGGAATATTGCCGCGCAGAGCATCTTCCAGCGAGTGTTCATCATCAACAATTTTGAATTCCAGCAGGGCTGTTTTTCCGATGAGGTTTTTCGCTCTTTCGGGGTCTTTAATGCCCGGCAATTGAATTAAAATGCGATTGTCGCCTTCCGGGATAATTTCCGGTTCGGCAATGCCGAACTGGTCAACTCTGTTTCTAATTGTTTCCAGACTATGTTCAACGGTTAGTTTTTTAAGTTCTATTGCTCTTTTAGCCTTGATTTTTATTTGGACAATTTGTCCGTTTTCACTCGGGGAAGAAGAGTCTATTTCCAAATCAGGATACTGGTCTTGAAGAATTTTATCCAAAGCGGTCTTTCCCGCGGATTCGTTGAGTTGCAAGGAGATCGTAGCGCCTTTTGCTTTTTCCACATTCCGGAAACGGACTTTGCTTTCCATTAATGATTCTTTTAAATCATTGGAGGTTCTTTCCATCATGGCTTCCAGAGCTTTATCCGTATCAATTTCCATAAGAAGGTGCATTCCGCCTTGCAAATCCAAACCCAGATGGATTTTATCCTTGGGGAAATATTCATTCCACGGAGTTGGAAGCTGGGGAATTAGTGTCGGTAATAGAAAATACAAAGCACCAAGACATATTACAGCCGTGATTGCTATTCTTATTTTTAAAGATTTAATCATAAATGCCCCTTTCTATACTATATATACTATGGCTTTGTCGCCGATGTCGGAGACGCTGAACCCGACTTTTGAAGAACAGCACCAATAGCGCTTCGCGCGACTTTGATTCTTACTTTGTCGGCAATTTCTAAAGTTATGACTGCGTCAGCCAAGCCTGTTATTTTACCGTGAATCCCTCCGGTTGTCATTACTGTGTCACCATAGGCAAGGTTATCTAGCATAACCTTGAGTTCCTTTTGTTTTTTCTGTTGAGGGCGAATTAGTAAAAAATAGAAAATAACGAAAATTATTCCCATGGTGATGATGAAGCCCCAATCGCCGCCACCGGCTGGTCCACCACCTGGGGCACCGCCCATTGCATATGCTGATGTTATCAATTTAACTTCCTCCTTATTCCAATTCTAATGGAATTTTCCGCCATACTGGCGAAAATTCTCGGTAATGTAAATATCCATTTATTATGCGCTCCCCTGATGGGAATGCGCTTCCGATCAAAGCGCTATCTTTGTTAGCAGAGCCTGCCCGGCGCATGTCGGGTCGTCGGCTTCGGGAACGTTTGTACTTCCGAGAGTGCATCCCTAAAGGGAGCACAATAAAAAACATTTCATTTCCTTACCGGTGAGCTACGCTATGGTGGCGTGGTTCACATACATCGCATGGATTTCTTTTTGCTGTGTCAATATCATCTTTGATTTGAAAATGGTATTAAATTTGCTCTTTATCAGAAATTTTTATAATTTCATCTTATTTATTTAAAAAATCGTTTTTGAATTTAAAAAAACGGTCTTCTTTTAATGCCGCCCTGATTTGCTCCATCAGCCGCATGTAGTAGCGGACATTGTGAATTGTATTTAATACCATAGCCAGTATCTCTCCGGCAACATAAAGATGACGTAAATATGCCCGGGAATAATTTTTACAGGTGTAGCAATCACATTTTTCATCAAGCGGATTACTATCTTCCCGCCAGCGGGAATTTTTTATAACAATCTTTTCTGAATTTGTAAACAATAATCCGTGACGAGCGCATCGGGTAGGGATAACGCAATCAAACATATCTATTCCGCGGGATACTCCAAAAACAATATCCTCCGGTGTGCCGACGCCCATAAGATAGCGCGGCTTATCCGCAGGTAACAAAGGAGTAATGGCGTCAGTTATTTCATACATTATTTCTTTAGGTTCACCTACACTCACTCCCCCTAACGCGTAACCATCAAAGCCAATGGAAACGGTTTGTTCCACTGATTGTTTGCGTAAGGCCAGATAAGTACCCCCCTGAATAATGCCGAAAAGCGCCTGATCAATATTTATTTTAGCTCTTTTACACAAATCCGTCCATTTTACCGTCAAAGCCAGTGATTTTTCGGTTTGAGATAATGTGGACGGATAGGGCGTGCACTCGTCGAGGCACATCATTATATCCGCACCCAGCGCTTCCTGGATTTCAATCGCTTTCTGCGGACTCAAAAAGTGTTTGGAGCCGTCAATGTGGGAACGAAACATTACACCGTCGGGCGTAATTTTGCGCAGGGCGCCTAAAGAGTAAACCTGAAAGCCGCCGCTATCGGTTAGAATCGGATCTGGCCAATTCATGAACTGGTGAAGACCTCCCAGTTTTTTGATAGTTTCGTGGCCGGGGCGCAAATAAAGATGATAAGTATTGCCTAAAATAATTTCAGCGCCGCAATTTTTGATCTCTTCGGGCAGCATAGATTTGACCGTGCCCTGCGTGCCCACCGGCATAAACGCGGGTGTATACACAATACCGTGGGGAGTAATCATTTTCCCCAAACGGGCAGCAGTGAAACTATCTTGTTTTATTAAATCAAATTGAAAAGGCATCGTTTCGTATCCTAACCACGATAAACGAGATAAGTGCGTTAAATAATCAGCATGCAATCGCCGTAACTGTAAAAATGATAATGATTTTCTATAGCATGTTGATAAGCTTTTTTTATCAAGTTTGTACCGGCGAAAGCGCAAACAAGTAAAAACAAGGATGATTGCGGCAAATGAAAATTGGTCAGAAGTCCGTTAACTCTTTTAAATTTATATCCGGGATAAATAAAACAATTGGTAGTACCGGACTTAGCAGGGATATATCCATCACCATCGGCAACACTCTCTAATGTACGTGTAGAAGTCGTTCCCACCGCAATCACACGTTGGGCATTGTTGATAATTTGGCTGCTTTCTGCACTTATTTCATAATACTCTGATTCCATAATATGTTTTTCAACTTCATCTGATTCGATAGGGAGGAAAGTTCCATAACCTACATGCAAGGTTATCGGAGCAATTTGAATACCCATGTCTTGCAATGTTTGCAGAACATCGGCTGAAAAATGCAATCCGGCAGTGGGAGCTGCAATAGAGCCGGGATTTTTCGCGTAAATGGTTTGGTAACGTTCCCTATCAGTGATATACGGTTCAGCATTTTTTTTACGCTTAATGTAAGGGGGCAGGGGAGCGCGGCCGAAACGGTTTAAATAAGCCTCAAAACCATCTGGCGTAAAAAATTCCAACAGCCATTTTCTATCAGATATGCGGGCTAAAACCTTTGCCTCACTATTATTACCAAGATAGATAATATCTTTTTCATGTAGTCTCTTTGCCGGCCTTATCAGCACTTCCCATGTTTGAGATTCTTTTTCGCTTTCTTTCCTGGTTAAAAGTATTATTTCCAGAATTCCTCCGGTAAGCTTTTTGCCGAAGAGTCTTGCGGGAATAACACGGGAATCGTTAACGACGAGAACATCGCCATTTTGTAAAAAATCTGGCAGTTGAAAAAAAGAGAAATCCGCCATTTTTTCTTTATTTTTGTCCAGAAAAAGTAAGCGTGAGCGATCCCGCTTTTGGCAAGGATACTGGGCAATAAGTTCATCGGGCAAAAAATATGAAAAATCTTTTAATTCCATATGTCTCTTTGTGCAAAGTGAAAAGTCTGGGCAAATAATCAGATTACGATGATACTGTCAATATAAATGAGCTTAACTTCGTCCGAAATATAGCAGAATCAGCCCAACAATCATTGCGGATATTCCTAAAAACCGCAAAGCGGAATCAGGCATTGTTGTCATCTTGAGCAGATAAATTTTTAATCTTTCCGGGAAAATAAAATAAGGAAGGCCTTCAATAATAAAAACCATGCCTAAAACGCAAAGAAAGTATTTCATTTTAAATCCTTTATTTGTGAAACTCCAGTTCTAATGAAACTCAGATATTGCAAGCGTAGCGCAGTAATATCTGTAAGTTGAATTATCCCACGTGCGAAGCTAAGTGGGACTATAACAAGGTGCATAACCTAAAGGTCATCAGCGACTGAAGCATGCTAGCCGAATTATCCAGCAAAGCTGAGGGTATAATAACCTGTAGCTTGCTGCGGGGTTCATACCCGTGATTTTGCTTCATTCCAGAGTTCATCCATCTGGGCTAAGGTGGCTTTCTCCAGAGATATTCCGCGGGCGGAAAGTTTAGCGGTGACATAAGAAAAACGCTGCAAAAATTTATTAGTTACTTTGGACAATGCCGTTTCGGCGTCAACTTGAACGAAACGGCTCAAATTTACCATCGTAAACAAGATATCACCTAATTCTTCTTCGATTTCATCGGTGTTGCGGTTTTTTATGGCAGCGTTGAATTCTTTAATTTCTTCTTTCAATTTTTTCATTACATCCTGAATCTTTGGCCAGTCGAAACCGTAAATGGCAGCTATTGAAGTGATCTTTTGTGCTCGCTTCAATGCGGGAAATGAAAGTGGCACATTGCCAAATATATTCTCGTCATCATTTTTAGTGCCGCGTTCTTTTTTTTTGATTTGTTGCCAGTTTTCTTTAATTTCTTGCACGGAATTTACTTTTTTATCTCCGAAGACATGCGGGTGCCGCCGAATCATTTTTTTTATAATTCCATCCAGAACATCACTTAGAAAAAAGAGTTTTAATTCCGCCCCCATTTCAGTCAGAAATAATATTTGGAAAAGCAAATCGCCCAACTCTTCCTTCAACGCTTGTGGATTTTCTTGTATAAGAGAGTCGACTACCTCATAAGCTTCTTCCAGAATATACTTGCCGATATCTTCCTTCTTTTGTTGTTGATCCCATGGGCAACCATCCGGTGCGCGCAGTTTTTTAATGAGTTGAGTTAATTCTTTTAGTTTTTCTAGGTCATTATCATCTTTTTTCATTTATGCGTAAATCCTGAGACTTTGAGTAAAAGTTGTTTTAATCGAAGTTTACATTGAGGATAATTAGCATATAAAAGTATAGCTGACAATAGATGACAATGTTTTCCAAGCATGGTCATCTAGGGTTCACTCGGTGAGTAACGGTTTCAAAGCTTTAATGGAGAAAATTTTGTTGTTGCAAAATTGTTAAATTTATCCTTGACAAGGCAAAAAAAAGGCGTATTCTTTGCGATCAATACAAGGGTTTGGTGTATAAAAACCAAGTACTATGAAAATCTGTGAAAGGAGGTTAGCCGTTAATGAAAAAGATATTTGCCATTTTTATCTCTATGCTATTTGTTGCTTCTTTATCTCTTGCAGTGGTTGGCTGCAAAAAAGCTGAAGAGCCAGCACCAGCAGAGGCTCCGAAAGTTGAAGCACCCGTTGCTCAGCCGGCACCTGCCGGGACTGCAGTACCTGTACCTGCAGCTACCGCAGTACCTGCACCTGCAAAATAATTGGTTTAAAACAAATTCGCAGGACAAATTAATCGGACATTCATTTTTAGTGAATGTCCGATTTTTTTATGCCAAATAGGGCTTAATTTTTAAAAATGTGTTATACTACAAATAATAACTTAAATTATTCAATGTTATTGGTTATATTATTAACTTTTAGATGTATAATTAAAAAAGATATTTTAATTACTGTTTTCTTGTCCATTAAGTAAATGTTAATTAGAAGTACCGCTCAAGAAGAGAAGGGCGTTATAAAATATAAGAAGTTATCCGGGGGTATAGGCAATTGGATGTCAAACGTGAATAATCTTGATCATAACTTAGGAGGTATTTTATGTCTGAAAAAAATAATGATTTATTAAAAGGTTTATTTATTGGCGGATTAATCGGTGTAGTTTTGGGGATTTTGTATGCACCAAAAAGTGGTAAGGAGACGCGAGAAGACATTGCCCGTAAAGCAGATGAACTTTTAGGTAAAGCAAAAGAAGAATATGAGAAAGCCGTGGAAAAAAGTAAAACTGCTTATGAAACCGCCGTTAAACATTTGAAAGGTTTGGAAATATCGGCAAAAGAAAAAGTGGAAGAAGTAGAAGGTAAAGTAAGCGAATTTACTAATCTGGGTGCTGAAGCTATTTCCGGCAATAAGAACAGATTGAAAAAGGCGATTGATTCAGGGGTAGAAGCTTATCGGGAAGAAAATAAAAAACCGGTTTGATTGTCTATATAGTCAGTAAACGTGATCCAAGGATAGAGCGCTAATAAATTAAGGAGGTGAATACATGAATCTAGAAATTGGTTTAGTAATTTTAGTTATTATCCTTATTCTATTGTTATTTTTTTGTATTCCCATTCTTTTGCAGATAAGGCACATCTTGAAAGATGCTAGAATAACTTTGGAAACTTTAAATCAAAGTTTGCCTACGATATTGAAAAACATGGAAGAGATTACCGCAAATGTTAATAGTTCTACTGCCGCTTTGAATCGAAAAATTCAAAATTTTTCCAACGTGGCAAGTCGGTCCCAGTTAATTATAAACGATATTATTGATAATATACAATGTTTTGTCCCTATCGTCATGAAATTACCAATTTTTCAGACAATTAGAAATATTGCTGCGGTTGTTAAAGGTGTCCGCGTTTTTATTGACGTTCTTTTAAATAAAGAAAAAGTTTAAACTGGAGAGATTACAATGACAAAGGTAACCTTTTCCAGCAAATGGGGCAGTGTAAAAGTTCAGAAAAAATCAGTTTCACCTGCCGCGGAAGTGGAAAAATCAACCGAAGAAGCTGTCCGGGAAATGAAAAAGTCGCTAAAACCTCCTGCTGGTGAAGACTATAGGGAAAAGTCATTGGCGATTAATAGTCTTGTCTGTGCCCGGTGCGGCCGTGAATTTGCCGAATCTCAAAGACAACTTTTAACAGTGCACCACAAAGACGGCAATCACCACAATAATCCTGCCGATGGGAGCAACTGGGAAAATCTTTGCATCTATTGTCATGAAGATGTTCATAGTCGGGGAGTATTGGCTGAATATCTGGGCGATAATGCTCATGGCCGGGATGTTTATCTGGTATATGATGATTCGCCGACTTCCGTTGGTTCCGGTTTACTGGCTGATAAATTGAAAAAAGCACTGCAAAAAAATAAACCTAAATGATTATTATACCATTTATAAATCAAAGATGATATCGAGGCAACGACGCCCCAAGCACATGTGATCCCTAGTGACCTCGTGTGCCCTTCAGGGTATTAGGTTATTTAGGTTATGCGCCGTGCTGCGTTACTAACAAAGATAGCGCTTTGATATGGAATTGGAATTAGCGGAAAATCAAGTTTGAATTTCCTTTATCTTTGACCAGTTTGTCACCGACTGAAGTTCCGCAATAAACACAGCTATAATCATATTTTTCTCCTTCCTTCAGAATCAGTAACAATCTTTTTCTTACGGCAACCGCTCTTTTGCATTGCGGGCAAAATAATTCTGTAGCATCAAAGTCTTTATAATTTTCTCTCATCTCTGATCTTCAGTCTCTGGAATATTTTCCCAATTTTTAAGCCAGACTTCCGCTTCGCTGTCGCTGGGCGCGCGATAGTCGCCGCGTGGCGAAAGTGATCCGCCGGAACCTACTTTTGGTCCGTTGGGAACACAGGAACGTTTGTACTGTGAAGTTTTGAAAAATCTGTATAGATAAACGTGAAGCCATTTTTTTATTTCTTTTAAAGTATAAGAGTTTCTCTTATCTTCGGAAATATCCGGCCAATGGCCTTTTGTTTTATCCTTCCAGGCGTGGTAAGCCAGAAAAGCTACCTTTGTGGGCAAATACCCGAAGCGGGTTATATAAAAATTATTAAAATCTTGCAGTTCATAAGGACCGATAGAGTCTTGGGTTTTCTGGCCTGGCTGGCCGCCGATTTTCCCCGGAATCAATTCGGGTGAAATTTCTGTTTCCAGGACATCGATGAGAATTTTAGAAACTTCTTTTGAAAATTGATTGGTGTGCGCAACCCAGCGGATCAAATGCTGAATAAGTGTCTTGGGAACGCTGGCATTAACATTGTAGTGCGACATGTGGTCGCCAATGCCGTAAGTGCTCCAACCTAAAGCCAGTTCACTTAAGTCTCCTGTTCCTACGACTAGAGCATTGCGCATATTCGCCAAGCGGAAGAGGTGTGCTGTGCGCTGACCGGCTTGGACATTTTCAAATGTTATGTCAAAAACTTTTTTGCCGCAGGCATAGGGATGTTTAATGTCTTTCAGCATTTGTAAGCAAGCGGGCTTGATATCAATTTCATTCGCTTCTACACCCAGAGCTTTCATTAATTTTAGGGCATTGTTGTAGGTTTTTGTAGAAGTGGCAAAACCCGGCATGGTGTATGCCTTAATATTCGACCTAGACAATCCTAAAGAATCCATCGTCTTGGCGGCGACAATAAGAGCATGGGTGGAATCAAGGCCACCGGAAACGCCGATGACAATATTGGCAATGCCCGAAGATTTTAAACGTTTCGACAAACCCTGAACCTGAATATTATATGCTTCGTAACAGCGCTGGTCGCGCTTGGAAGGATCGGCGGGAATGTAGGGAAAGCGTGGATAATCCCTGTTTAAGAGAATACGACTGTTTACAATATTTACATTAAATTCCACCGGACGAAAGGATAAAATGTTATTTTTATGAGTGACCGCATTTTGACTGAAAGAAGTCAGACGCATCCTGTCCTGTGCCAAACGGTCAAGGTCTATATCGCTATAAATTATTTGAGCCTGCTGTGAAAAGCGGTCTGATTCGGCAAGCAGATTTCCGTTTTCATAAATCATGGCATGTCCATCCCAGGCTAGGTCGGTTGTGGATTCGCCGGGACCGGCGGCGGCGTAAAGATAAGCGGCGACACAACGCGCCGACTGGTTGGCGGCAAGTTGGTGACGGTATTCGGATTTGCCGATGGTGATATTGGACGCTGATAAATTGCCGATAACAGTGGCTCCAGCCATGGCGGCAAAGCTCGATGGCGGAATGGGAACCCAGAGATCTTCACAAAGTTCGAGGAAAAAATTAAAATTTTCAATATTGGCGATTTTAAAGATTATATCAGCGCCAAAAGGTATATCTTTTTGTCCGGCTAATTCTATTTTGGAAGAAAACGCGGCTGATGCGGGCGTAAATTGTCTGGCTTCATAAAATTCGCGATAATTGGGCAGATATGATTTTACGGACACACCCAGTATTTTTCCGCGGTGAAAAACAACAGCACAGTTGAAAAGCCGGCAATCAACCTGCAGAGGCGCGCCGGCAACTATAATTATGTTAATTTTTTCGGAAGCTTTTTTAATTTCTGCAATGGCTTCTCGGACGCTTTGTAAAAGCGCGTCCTGATGAAATAAATCTTCATTGGAGTAGGCAGATAGTCCCAGTTCCGGAAAGATAGCCAGAATTGCTTTATTGGATGTGGCTTCCCAGGCCAGTTCAATTGTTTTTTGCGTGTTGAAAGAAGTGTCGGCAACCTTAAGTTCGGGGATACAAACGGCGGTACGGATAAAACCATGATTATACAAATTAAAAAACTTGCTCGCTTTTTTTGTCGACATGAATTTATCCTTTCTCCACACAGGCGTAAGCGCTGTGGTTATGGATGCTTTCGAAATTTTCCGCTTCAATGCAATACCAATTGAAATTATTGTCCTTATTTAGTTTCACCGCGATACTGCGGACAACGTCTTCAACGAATTTAGGATTTTCATAAGCTTTTTCCGTGACATATTTTTCATCCACACGCTTTAATAGAGAGTATACCTCACTGCTGGCGGAATCTTCCACTATTTTTATTAAATCCTCAATCCAGAAAAATTTTCTAAAGCGCACTTTTGTGGTTACTATACTGCGCTGATTGTGAGCTCCGAATTTGCTGATTTCACGGGAGCAAGGGCAGACAGTCGTGACTGGAACCACGACTCCCACCTGGAAATCAGATTGCTCGGCGCTGCTTTCTCCGGAAAAGATACAACGATACTCCATAAGGCTTTTGGCTTTGGAAACAGGCGCCGTTTTTTCCAGAAAATAAGCGAATTCAATTTCCATGTGGGCGGAATGAGCATGCAGTTTCAGCCTTGTTTTTTCTAAAATTGATTGAAAAGTCTTAATGCTGATTTGTCCCTTGAATTCATTGAGCGCCTCCACAAAACGGCTCATGTGCGTGCCTTTGAAGTGGTGTGGCAGATTGACGTACATATTTATTGTCGCATTAACAAGTTGAGTCCCCCGGGCGCGATCAAGCACGATAATTGGATATTTAATATTTTTTACACCGACTTTTTTAATGTCAATATTGCGGAAATCTTTTTGGCTTTGAATGTCAATCATAAAAAAATAATTTTCTTAAGAAGGATTTGATGGTTGTTTTGGTATATAAGCAACCGCTGCGTTTTCTGATTCCCAAATTTTAACTCGAACGACATTGACCTTGGCCGGTTTGACTCTTAGTTCCATTTTTCCGCAAATATATTTAGCGATATTTTCCGCTGATGGATTTATACCTTCAAATGAAGGGAGGATGTTGAGATGTTTGTGATCAATATCTTCAAGGATTCCGCCAAGCCATTTTTTAAAGACGCGGAAGTCAATTAACAAACCGGTCGAGTCTAACTCTGAAGCGGCAACAGTCACCTCCACTTTAAAATTATGACCGTGTAAATCTTCACATTTACCGCCGATTTCAGCCAGAACATGCGCCGCGGAAAATGACTTTATAATTGTAACTTCGTACATTTCCAACTTCCCCGATTTTTAATTGATAATTAATATCATATTTTATGTTGATGGGAAATAATTAATTAGTTCAAGATGAAATCCACAGTGTTTTGGTGAAAATAACCATTTTGGGGGTAGATGAGGTTATCTATATTTATTCCTACGCAGGCGTTTAATAAATATTTATCTTTGATTTTACATGCTAAATTAAGTTTTTTTAAATTGGATGGATATATTTATTGCATTTGGCATATCAGTTGCAAGGTATAAAAACGAAAAAGATAATTAAGCCAGGTAGAGGAGGTGACAAAGGCACAAAATAAAATATTGGACAAATCAACTGTAATGGTTTAATTAATAACAAATAAAGCACAAAAATAAAACGCTGTACATTATAAAAGGAGGCATATTATGTTAAAGATTTTTTGCAAAGAAGGACAGAAGGGTTTTACGTTGATTGAGTTGATGATCGTTATCGCGATTATCGGTATATTGGCAGCCATTGCTATTCCGCAGTTCGTTCAGTATAGAAAAAGAGGCTATGTTGCCGCTATTAATGCTGATGCCAAAAACGCCTACACTGCAGCCAATGCATATCTTGTAGATAATCCGAGTGGAGCTGCTGATAGTTTGGCTAAACTGCAGACCGCAGGCTTCACACCGTCGCAAGGAGTCACCACTGTCGTTACGACTTGGACTAGTAGTGATGCCTATACAATAGATTCAACAAATGCAACTGTAGGTTTGACAGCTGGTGTTGGTCATGACACAGCCCGATATGCGGTTTTGAGTGGTCAGTTAACTGTGACAGCTGCAACAGCAAATTAAATTTATCAGACAGAATACTTATGAAAAGGGCGCTTCCGGGCGCCCTTTTTTATGTCCGGTCACTCTTCAATCCCGTAAGTATTTAGTTGGAAGCGTGTTAAACTTCCTAATGAAGATAGAAAGCGGATGTGTTATGATTAGCAAAAGGTTTAAGAATATTCTGAAAAAATAATTGCTGGCGCTGGCCTGAAAAAACATTTTAGATTATCGAAAGGTAAAAGATTGAAAATTTCTAAATCAGGAATTATCGTTGCACTCATCACTGGAATAATTGGATTATTTTTCCTTTGGGAAAGCTGGGAAGGCTATTCAGAATATGTGAGAGTGAATGAATATGCCGGATATGCCACTGGCCACGTGACAAAAAAACATTTTTCCCGAGCTGCCGACGGCAACGTCATATATTATCTTGACTATTGGTTTTTACTTCCTGATGGAAATAGAGTCACCTCGACTAGTAATATGTTTCAGCAAAACTGGGATGCTTTAAAGATAGATGATACTCTGGGAATTAGATATGACCTGTCCAATCCTAATCGTAACATACCAAAATACAGTGGAAGCACATCACTTGTTTATGTTTTTTTTGTTTTCCTCCTCGGCGCTGTTTTTATGATCTTCGGAGTAATGCGTCTGATTAACAGTTTCAAGACAGGATACGATAAAGAGAGTTAATAAACTTCCATCGTCAGGAATTGATGGGTATTATCATCCCCCTCTAAACTGAAAAAATAAATAAGATAATTATAAATTACACTAGGGAAACTGGTACGATAATAAATTCCCATTGAAGAAAAGTGATATGAGTATTTCTATAACTTATAAACTGCCTGTTACGAAAAGGGATGTGGCAATATTGTCCGTTCTGGCCATGATCGCATTAATACTGGTTGTTTATTGGCCTTTGCAGAATTACGATTTTATTAATTATGACGATCGCGGGTATGTTACCTCAAATAATATTGTCCATGCAGGGTTTGTCTCTAATAGTGTTTGGGAAGCATTCAGTAAAAATTACCTCGGGAACTGGCATCCTTTGACAATGTTATCGCACATGCTGGATTGGCAGTTATTCGGGCCGCGTGCGGGAGGACATCACTGGACAAATGTAATAATTCACATTCTCAACACGATTTTACTTTTTTTATTGTTTAATAAACTTACGGGAGCAATGTGGCGAAGTGCTTTTATTGCGACCCTGTTTGCAATTCATCCGGTCAATGTGGAATCTGTGGCCTGGATTTCTGAGCGAAAGAATGTCTTAAGCACTTTTTTCTGGATAGTAACTATAATGTTTTATGTCTGGTATGCGAGGTTCCCAAACTGGAAAAGATATTTAGCTGTGGTGATTGGTTTTACTTTAGGATTAATGTCCAAGCCAATGCTGGTTACGTTACCATTTACTTTATTGCTTCTGGATTACTGGCCGTTGAGCCGGATGAAAATAAAAAAGCAACTTGAAGATCAAACAAACGAAACGACGGGCGATACGCTGAGAAAGGAAAGAATACTCTTTTTGGTTTTAGAGAAAATTCCTTTATTTATTTTATCTGCATTTTTCAGTTACATTGTTTTTTTAGCTCAAAAAAATGCAGGTGCCTGTTTAAGCCTGCAATCTTTTCCTTTATCATACCGCTTGGGCAATGCTAGTATCTCATATTTATTATATATCACAAAGATGTTCTGGCCGTTTGATTTGGCGGCATTATATCCGTTGAACTATAATATATCTCTATGGCAAGTTGTTTTGTCCGCGGTGTTATTAATCGTTGTTACCATTTCCGTGTGCACTTATTTTCGAAAATTACCTTATTTACTAATGGGCTGGCTCTGGTATTTGGGTGTCCTGGTTCCCGTGATTGGTATTATCCAAGTTGGCGATCAGGCTATGGCTGATCGTTATGCCTATGTACCCTTTATCGGGTTATTTATCATGCTAACATGGGGGACCTTTGATATACTGAAAAAATATATTTCTTCAAAAATAATTTTAATAATTGTATTATCAATCATTGTCAGTCTGACGATTATTGCAAAACGGCAGGTCCAATATTGGCAGAATACATTAACTCTGTTTAATCATGTCCTTGATGTTACACGGAATAATTCTGTCGCGC